>JAABUN010000794.1_pt1 | contig 78274 bp, 77 predicted proteins | sample 5559311 | NCBI WGS metagenome assembly JAABUN01 (sample SAMN10711877, study PRJNA513370) | rock metagenome | isolation source: Antarctica rocks | place: Antarctica: Victoria Land, Siegfried Peak sud | reverse complement strand
GTTTAGTTCTTTTCTTCTGGGGTAATAGGGGTTCAATAATCTCCCACTCTTTATCTGTCAAACTGCTCGAATAAGGCATTTTCTTCTGATTATACCCTTTCACCAACATCCCAAATGGTTTCTATAGGACCAAGAGTAAAACTATGTTCCGTACTTTCTCCTCGATAAGCATGAGTAACTGCTGACAAATTCAATTGTTGCCAAGCAAATTTAAGGTCAAGCTGCGGGCAATCTATTTCTTCAGATTGCTCCACTAAAGATAACCCCAACCTATCTAATTTTTGCAACGCCACACTAGCTCTACTCAAATTAGGCAGTAACTCCAAGACGCTACGCCGAGGGGTTGTTAAGTAGGTAACAGTTAAAATGTAACTAGATAAAACTGGAGTTTCAACACTTGTTATTTGAGGTAAGCCAAAAAGTAGTAGCGCGATCGCCATAAAGAATAAAATCTGTCCCCAATTAGCAGCAAAAGCAAAAATACTCAGACTAACATTCATGTAGTGCTGTGAAGATGCAGCCGCGTCTTGTAATTCCCGATCTAGAAATTCTTGGCGACGCGCTTGATGCAACTTTAATTCTTTTGTTCCTTCCGTAACAGTACGAAAATGCTTAAATAATCGATCTCGCTCCTCACGCGCTAAACCTAACAAACGTTCGCCTCTAGCTAACAAAAATTGCACGCTAAAAGTAGCAACAAGCAAAAAGCTGAAGACTCCTACTAGCACCAACCAGGAAAGCCAGCCCAGATAAAATAGACAGCCAACTACAATCGCAATATCGACGCATATCAAAGGAATTACAAAGACGAGGTTGGAGAGAGATTGCACATCATCTGTCAAAGTTGCTAAAAGCTTAGGAGCGCCCAAATCTTCTAAGTGGCGTAAAGAGGCTGACAAAATCCTTCTGCTCAAACTCATTTGTAAGTCAAATATGACTTTTTGACCGAGACGAATCAACCAAATTTGCGAGATTAAACCTGTAATAAATACTACTAATATCAGCCCCAAGAATATCCAAACCAAGTTAGGGCGCTCGGTTCCATTGCTACTAATAGCAGTACTAATTAGAGCAATCAGCCAAGCACTACTAGCACCGCTAAGTAGTCCGGTGAAAATAGCGATCGCAACTGTCAACCATGAAGAACGTAAAAGTAGATAAATGAGATTCATAATTTTCCAGCATAAGACTTCGCATTTATGACTAGATTATGGATATTGCTCGTTAAAAAGTTTTAAAAGCAATATTTCCAATTCCCGCTTTTAAATCTGCTGTAATTGTTGACCAACTTCCATCGCCAATTGATATCTTTCCTCATGCCGATAAGCAACCATTTTGTCTAGAATAGCTGCTAAATCGTCGCTTACTTGGACGCGATCGCGCCAAATAACTTCTTTAGTTACCAAATCTTTAGGAATTTGCACCGATGGTAAGCCAAGCAATGCTTGAATCCCAATCATCCCTAGAGCATAAATATCGCTATTGAGTACGGGTTGTCCGAGTAGTTGTTCGGGCGGCGCATAACCAGATGTACCAATGGCAACGGTATTACTTTCAGAAACATCGGCAATTTGCGTTTCTAACTGTTTGACTGCACCAAAGTCAATTAAAACGAGCCTGCCATCAGCTTCTCGCCGCATAATATTACCAGGCTTAATATCGCGATGAATTACGCCAAAACCATGAATAAACTGGAGAACTTCTACTACATCCTTAAGCAAAGCTCTAACATAAGGCTCAGATAGCTTTTTACCAGGAGTGAGTTCATCACTTAAAGAATGACCTTTGATGTACTCTTGGACTAAATAAAACTCCTTATTTGCTTCAAAGTAAGCCAAAAGTTGGGGAATGCGATCGTGTCTACCGACGGTTTCTAAAGTTTTTGCTTCCGTATTAAAAAAGCGTCTAGCAATTTGTAAAAATTTTTCATCCGTGCGCGTAGGCTTCAATTGCTTGACTACACAATAGGGATTTCCTGGTCTTTTTGTATCTTCAGCCAGATAAGTTTCTCCAAACCCACCTTTACCAATATTGCTAACAATTTTGTAACGTCCGTCTAGTAAATTACTCTCTAATGTCTCTGATTGGGGTAATTGTGTTTCTCCTTCTTCGTAGCTAGAAGAAGTTACACTCTCTAAAGGCAATTGTTGGACAGGGGAAGAATTTTTAAATCCTTTATAGGAGGCAACACTTGCGCCCGTTAGTACCAAAGCCAAGGCGGGAGGCACTAATGGTACTCTACTAAGTCCGGCAAACATTAATAAGCCAATCCCCAATAATCCAGCCATTGCTAAGGCTTCAAAGCCAACGACAATTAAAGGATTGCGAATGCGCCACGCTATTACTCCTCCTACCACAGACCAGACGAATATCCAAGGAACTTCAGCCCATCCTGGCATCACCCAAAAGAGCGACTTATGATCTAATACTGCACTTAATATCTGACTTACAGCTTGGGCGTGAACTACTACCCCAGGCATCCGTAAATCTTGCCTTTGCCCTTTACTGTAAGGTGTATACAAAAAATCGTTGCCACTACTAGCCGTTACCCCAATTAAAACAATTCGACCAGTTACTAGCTTTGGGTCGAAGTTTCCTTTCAGTACATCTGTTAAGTTAATTTGCTCTGCAACTCTACTTGGCGACCTGTAATCTAATAAGATTTGGTAGCCTCTAGCATCAACGTTTTGATATTCTGCCGTGTCGTTGTTTAGGGGTGTAAAGATAGTACCACCTAGCTTCCAGTATTCTTGCGGTGTCTTTTCTAGCTTTATTCCTTGGTTTGCTAAATAATGCAGGGCTAGTTGAAAACCAAAAGAGTACTGCGCGGGACACGCAGAATTAGGAGCCGGAGTCAAAGTTAGCAGGTTGCGCCGTACAATACTATCGCCGTCCACGACAAGATCGCTAAATCCCAATCGCTCTTGGGGTACTTCAGGCGGTGGTGCAACACCGCGATTGCGATCGCCATTACCCGACTTACATACAGCAATAATATTATCTGTCAGTTGGAGGTTTGTGACTAATTCGGCATTACCTGGATTTATAGGCAAATCGCGATAAATATCTAAACCAATAGCGGCGGGTTTATTTTGGTTAAGTTTATCCAGCAATTGATTAATTACAAGGTCTGTAGCCGGCCATTTGCCCAAATTGCGAATATCTTCATCATCTACAGCTACAACTAATAAGCGAGGATCGATACCTTTATCTGGTTGCAGGCGAACTAAGCTGTCAGCAAAACTTAATTCCAATCCTTCTAAAAGCGAAAGTTGTTTGCCACCAATTACTAAAGCGGAGACTGCAAGACTAGCTACAATTACCGTCCCACTCAAGAACGACGCAGCTAGTTTAGTAAAGTTACCCGGTTTTGAGGAAGAACTCATAATTAAAATTAATACAGTCGCGCTTAGTACTATCTACACTTTCCAGCCCCGGCTGTCCGTTCAAAAGTAAAACTAAATGATACATTTTATAATTAATCTAGACTATAGCGAATTCCCATAATTTATCCAGTCCAAGTAGAGGGCGTTTGAAAAGCAGCATTCCTTAACATAGATTGTAAATATTAGGGGTCGCGCATGGCTGTATATTAGTTTCTGATGAGTGCTGTGTCGATTTCAGCAATACCCAAACAAAAGGTAATTAGAAAACGTGAAAAGTTTAATACACAAATTAACAATATTGCTAGTGTTATTAGGATGCTGGGGAGTAATTGGCGGAAGTGATCGCGCGATCGCCCTATCTTTGCCTAGCACTACCTTTAGTACGCCTGTACCGATTTTAGCCAAAGTAGAACTACCTACCAAGGAATTGCGTAATAAAGCCGATGACAAGCTAGATACAGAATTTGGCAAAAAAATTGACCTAAATAACACCAACGTCCGAGCTTTCCAACGCTATCCGGGGATGTATCCCACTTTAGCCAAAGCAATCATCCAAAATGCTCCCTACAACAAAGTAGAAGACGTGTTGCAAATTTTGGGATTAAGCGATCGCCAAAAAGAAACACTCCAAGCAAATTTGGATAATTTCACCGTAACAGAATCTGATTCTGTCTTCAACGAAGGCGACGATCGTTACAACAACGGTATTTACAGATAATCTATTTTTGGTAAAAGACTCCGCCCGCAAGTTAAGCAAGTTTTGAGTTATAAATATATGTTTAGCTTAAAACTATTTTCCTCACCTTGATTCAGTTACAAAATCTTTCTCAAGCATTTGATGTTTTAGTAGTAGGCGCGGGTGCAGCAGGACTGTACACCGCGCTTTGTCTTCCCGACGCGCTTAGTGTTGGTTTAATAACTAAGGATACGGTTTCTCTATCCGCCAGCGATTGGGCCCAAGGTGGGATTGCCGCCGCGATGTCCCCTGAAGATTCCCCTTCACTGCATCTAGAAGATACTATTGCGGCGGGAGCAGGTTTAAGTGACTTCGCGGCGGTTAATTTTTTAGCAAAACAAGCTCCTAGTTGCATTCAATCGTTAGTGAATATGGGAGTAGCATTTGATCGCCAAGGAGAGCAACTAGCTTTAACCCTGGAAGCCGCCCACTCTCGCCGCCGAGTTCTCCACGCCGCCGATACCACAGGTAAAGAAGTAATTACAACTCTTACCGCTCAAGTATTGCAGCGTCAAAATATTCAAATTATTCAACAAACCTTAGCCTTAAGTCTGTGGCTAAATCCGCAAACGGGGCGTTGTCAGGGAATTAGCTTAATCTATCAAAATCAGGTAATTTGGGTACGAGCCAAAGCCGTAGTTTTAGCAACCGGAGGCGGCGGTCAAGTTTTCGCCCATACAACTAATCCAGCAGTTAGTACCGGAGATGGAGTAGCAATTGCTTGGCGGAGCGGCGCAATGCTTAGAGACTTAGAATTTTTTCAATTTCATCCTACAGCTTTAACTATTCCTGGTGCAAATAGCTTTTTAATTAGCGAAGCCGTACGCGGGGAAGGCGCGCATCTAGTCGATGACACAGGTACACGTTTTGCTGAGGATTATCATCCCAAAGGAGAACTTGCGCCTAGGGACGTAGTTAGTCGCGCTATTTTTACACATTTACAAAACAATGTCACCGATCCAGCTAAGGCGAATGTTTGGCTAGATTTGCGATCGATCCCCAAGGACAAAATTAGCCATCGCTTCCCAAATATCATCCAAGTATGTCAGCACTGGGGCATAGATGTATTTACGCAACCTATCCCCGTTGCTCCGGCGGCTCATTACTGGATGGGTGGAATTGTCACAGATTTGATGAATCGCACATCTATACCTGGCTTATATGCCGTAGGAGAAACCGCAAGTACCGGAGTGCATGGCGCTAATCGATTGGCTAGTAACTCTTTACTAGAATGTATTGTATTTGGCGCTCAGATGGCTAATTTAGAGCTAGAGGATGTAAGTTTTGTAGAGCAATCTAGCCGCGAATCAGTCTTTAAACTCATTGCAAGCGAATGGAATATTCAGCAATCGCTCTTAGCCAGCCTCCGCGAACAGTTACCGCGCCTAGTGTGGCAAAGTGCGGGAATTTGTCGAGAGCAAAAAGGCTTAGAGTTAGGCATTGCTCAAGTAGAAATATGGCGCAAAGAATTTGCCGACTTACCTTTAAGTCAATTTCTACTCAACTTGCCTGCGGCTCAAATAGGTAGTTTTGATAGAGAAACTCCCCATCAACAATTGTATTTGTGGGGAGAAACCCGTAATTTACTTGACATTGCCTATTTAACCCTGACAAGCGCCTTATTTCGCACCGAAAGCCGAGGCGGACATTACCGCCAAGACTATCCTCAAACCGATAGCGCCTGGCAAGTCCATACTTTGATAAAAGCAGATAAGGTATGGAAATCCCAATTACTAGAGTAAAGACTTTCTCTAGGGCGCTGCGACAATGACAAAATTGCGATCGCCTGTATAGCCAGAAAGGTCAGCAAGTTCGTTTAAAGACTTCACTCCTGGGTACAACTTGCCTTTAATTTCCCAAGAGGGGAAACTTTCTATCTTTGCTGCTTTACATAGGTCTGGACGGGGATCTATTCCTCCTTCCGCGCACTCGACATGATTAATTTCTTTATAAGCTTCCTTGCCAAACAATAACTTTTGCTCGTGACAATGCGGACACCACCAAGCAATGTATTCCTTAGCGCCGCTCTCGGTTAGGTGACGTGCTAGAGCAATTTCTGAGTCTCCAGAAACCGTTGTAATTTCCCAGCCAACGCCAGGAGTTGGTTGAGTTATGGGGCGCACCGCTACCTGAGTGGAAGGAGTCGTAGCCGCACCGCCGCCGTTTACCCCTGCATACGCGCCTAAAGTCCCAATCAGCGTGATCATACCGACAACGATCGCGGTAAACAAAATTTGTCCAATATCTTCCCAAGTGCGACCAACAATCGTTAATACAAGCAAGCTGAGAGAAAATAGCGCTGAAGCCAGACAATAGATACACAGCGACTTAAGTTCAAAAGCAAGCAAATACATTAAATAACTGCTAAATACTGTCATAGCGATCGCACCAGCTAAAAGCAGCAGCCAAGTTGTATTCTCGATTTTGTTGCGTAAATCTTTATTTTTTGCCCCATCAACTGCCAAAGGAGCCAAAGCAAAGATCAGCATACTGACATAAGCCAGAAACCCGAACAAAGCTAACGGCTGTCCAAAAATCTCCGCATAAGGACTAGAAAGAACTAAATCGCAGCTTTTTGTTGGACAGGCAGCAGTATTTAAAGAAAGTTTGACTACAGTTAGATAAGCAGTTGTCAATGCTCCAAATCCGGCGATCGTCGCAATTATTGGACGTGACCAGCGATGAATCCAAGGAATAGAACGTCGGCGACTCATTAAATTAACCCTATATTTATTCAATAAACTACGATAATTAAAACTTACAGTAACCAAGAATTACCTTTTGCCACACTAAAAAGCTTGCGCTTTTAAAGATATGTCCTTGTTTGGCAGGGGTTTGGGGTACGGTTGCATCCATATTTTGTTTTTTTTTTAAAGCAAGCCCTATAATTTTGCTTATTTTCAATAATCCTCACCCGAATATTGCTAGGACGCACGGGACTTGTTTACATACAGACAAGACCCTTTTTGCAGGGGGCTTGGGCGGCATCTTTTCGGGGGAAGAATTCCTCCGAAAAATGCCTTGGGAGGCAACTCGTCCACGCCAGCTATGGGGGAAGACAAAGTAATCCCCATACTGGCTCCCCAATGGGGGGTTTGGGGGGCAGACCCCCCATATCTTGGTTTTTCTTAAGAAGATATAGGCAGCAAAACCTACTTTAATTATGCTCGCAAGGTAACTGAATCGGCGGTTACTGAAGGTAAGGGAGACTTAGCACTATTAGCAGCTTCCACAAACTGACTCACCCGATTGGGATCTATCGGCTGCTCTATTCGCCCGTGACGTTTGAGGGAACTAGAAACAATCACCCCATCGGCGGCGGACATTAACGTCGAAATATTTTCCCAATTTGCCCCACTACCGATAAAAACTGGCGTACCTTCAGCCGCAGCACTTGCTAACTCCAAATCCTCCAGATTTGGCGGGCTACCCGTTGCCCAACCAGATAAAATGATCCCATCTGCCAAGCCCCGCTCAATCGTATCTTGCACCGCTACAGTCAGATTTGGCGAACTCAATGGTCGTGCGTGTTTGACCAACACATCGGCAAATATTTTGACATCGCTGCCCAATTCTCGCCGATAGCGGAGCAATTGATGCGCCGCTCCTTCAATTAAGCCTTGATCGGTTGCCATTACACCAGTCAACACATTTACGCGGATAAACTGCGCCTTAACCACACTAGCAATCGCGATCGCGCTGTGGGCATCATTGCGTAAAACATTGACTCCAATCGGTAAGGTTACTAAGTTCATCAACCGATCGATTACGAGCGTCATCGCACTGACTATAGCCGGATCGACTTGGCTTTTAGTAAAAGGCGCATCAAAAAAATTTTCGACGATAATGCCATTAACTCCACCACTAGCTAAAGCCGTTGCTTCTTGCTCTGCCCGATCGATTACAGCTTTAAGGCTACCTCCCCAACGGGGTGCTGTAGGTAAAGGCAGTAAATGAACAACACCAACGATCGGATTTGGGGTTTTAAATAGCCGATTTAAGTCCACGTCTTTCCTATCTGGATTCAGCCAAATGCTGGTTAGCTAAAGTTCCGTTAATTTTTTACTCAACTAGGACTTTTTATGCTCTTTTCCTAAAGTTGGAAAATTTAGCCGCAAAGTACCCATAAGATATGTTAAGATAAAAACGATGCAAGAACAGGAGTTTGCCACTCCTGCAAATTAAAGGCTTACCACTCCTACGCCAAGCGTTACTGTGAGATGAGCCTATCTCTAGGGTAAAGTACGGTAGCTTATACCGAAATCTAAATTGGTGCTTTAAAGTTTAAATATTCTAAAGTTTAAAGAAATATAGTTTCATCGACTAAGCCCCGCTACAAACGGCATTTTTTAGCTTCCTAAGTTGATTATACAACTATGAAGAAACAATCTTCAGTGTTGAAAGTCGCACTCAGGAACATCGCGTTAACTTTATACGAGCGTCATTTCACTTTATGGGAGATAAGCCAACCATAGCAATTTCACATCTAGGTTGCGAGAAAAACCGAATTGATACAGAACATATGCTAGGACTGCTAGTAGAAGCAGGCTATGGTGTAGACAGCAACGAAGAATTAGCAGACTACGTTATTGTCAATACTTGTAGCTTCATTCAATCAGCACGAGAAGAATCTGTAAGAGCTTTGGTGGAACTAGCAGAAGCGGATAAGAAAATTGTGATTACAGGCTGCATGGCGCAGCACTTCCAAGAACAACTGTTAGACGAATTACCAGAAGCAGTAGCTGTAGTTGGAACTGGCGACTATAACAAAATTGTCGATGTAATTTCGCGGGTACAAGCAGGAGAAAGAGTAAAGCTTGTTTCCCCCGAACCAACCTATATCGCCGATGAAACAACCCCCCGCTACCGGACGACAACTGAAGGTGTGGCGTATTTACGTATAGCAGAAGGTTGTGATTATCGTTGTGCGTTTTGCATTATTCCTCACTTGCGGGGAAACCAGCGATCGCGTTCGATTGAATCTGTCGTCACTGAAGCAAAACAACTAGCAAGCCAAGGGGTAAAGGAAATTATTTTAATTTCCCAAATTACTACTAACTACGGCTTAGATTTGTACGGTGAACCAAGGTTAGCCGAGTTATTAAGGGAACTCGGTAAAGTAGATGTTCCTTGGATTCGGATGCACTACGCCTATCCTACGGGGCTAACACCAAAAGTAATTGAGGCAATAGCCCAAACCCCCAACGTCCTACCTTACTTAGACTTGCCTTTGCAACATTCTCACCCAGAAATCTTGCGGGCAATGAATCGACCTTGGCAAGGCGCAATTAACGATGCGATCGTCGAAAAACTTAAAAGAGCTTTGCCGAAAGCAGTAATGCGAACAACCTTTATAGTTGGATTTCCTGGCGAAACAGACGAACATTACTCCCATTTGTTACAGTTTGTAAAGCGCCATCAATTTGATCATGTAGGAGTATTTACTTTTTCACCAGAAGAAGAAACACCTGCTTATAAGTTACCCAATCAATTGCCCCAAGAAGTCATGGAGGCAAGGCGAGATGAGTTGATGGAACTCCAGCAACCAATCTCGTTACAAAAAAACCAGCAGGAAGTTGGTCAAGTAGTAGACGTACTAATTGAGCAAGAAAACCCTGAAACTGGAGAATTGATTGGACGCTCTGCCCGATTTTCGCCAGAAGTAGATGGATTAGTCTACGTTCAGGGAGAAGCCGCCCTAGGCTCGATTGTCCCAGTGGCGATTTTGGATGCTGATATATACGACTTATACGGGCAAATTGTTAATAGCTACAACTAACAGACTACGGCGTGACATTTTTTTTAAACGCTCATACAAATTTCACTATCTAAACGTAAACATTAGGAGATTAAATGACTCTTTCCTTTGAAAGCTTAGGACTTTCGGCATTTCGTGTTAGCCAATTAGAAAGCCTAGGATTTACCGAGCCTACCAACATCCAAGCACAAGCAATTCCAGAAATACTCCAGGGCAGAGATGTAGTAGCAAAATCACAAACAGGTACAGGCAAAACAGCAGCTTTTGCCCTGCCTATATTAGAGCAAATTGACAGCACCCAAAAAGGAGTGCAAGCTTTAATTTTGGCTCCTACCCGCGAACTCGCGGTGCAAGTTTGCCAAGCAATCACTACCTTTATTGGCAATCAAGACATTAGAGTAGCGGCAATTTATGGAGGTCAATCAATTGACCGTCAAATGCTACAACTCAAGCGTGGCGTACAAATAGTTGTTGGGACACCAGGACGAGTAATAGACTTACTAGAACGCGGAAACTTAAAACTAGAGTCGATTAAATGGTTTGTGTTGGATGAAGCCGATGAAATGTTGAGCATGGGCTTTATTGATGATGTCGAAAAAATCCTCAAGTCCGCCCCAGACGACAGACAAACGGCGTTATTCTCAGCAACAATGCCTGTAACCATTCGCCACCTAGTTGCTAGATTTTTGAAGTCGCCCGTTACAATTACGGTCGAGCAGCCCAAAGCTGCACCAACAAAAATTAATCAAGTAGCGTACCTAGTACCCCGTCAGTGGACAAAAGCTAGAGCGTTACAAGCGATTTTAGAACTGGAAGATCCAGAATCGGCGCTAATTTTTGTTCGTACCCGACGCACGGCGGCAGAATTGACCAATCAGTTGCAAAATGCTGGTCATAGCGCTGACGAGTATCACGGAGACTTGACTCAGCAAGCAAGAGAGCGGTTATTAAGTCGGTTCCGCAATAAGCAAGTCCGGTGGGTAATTGCTACCGATATTGCTGCTAGAGGATTAGATGTAGACCAACTAAGCCATGTAATTAACTACGACTTACCTGATAGCGTGGAAACCTACGTCCACAGGATTGGTCGTACTGGTAGAGCGGGTAATGAAGGTACAGCAATTTCTGTAGTGCAGCCCTTTGAGCGACGCAAACAGCAGCAAATTGAGCGCCACGTCCGCCAAAACTGGAAAATGAACCCAATTCCTACTAGGGCGCAAATTGAGTCCCGGCAATTAGAAAGGCTGCAAGTACAGGTAAAAGAGGCTTTGTCTGGCGAAAGATTGGCATCATTCTTGCCGATTATCCGCGAATTGAGCGAAGAATACGACGCTCATGCGATCGCTGCTGCGGCTTTACAGATGGCTTATGATAAAACTCGTCCTACTTGGATGCAGTCAGAAGCCGCAAATGTTGAAGAAGAAAGGATTTCTTCTCCTAAGCCAGTTCTAATTAAGCGTTCTGGGCAACCTTCAGTGTCGCAAAATAGCTAAGGTAAGTTTGGGAAGAAATTAAGTTTTCTTCCCCTTAACCCCTTAATTGAGCCAAGGACGGCTAACTTGTTCTAGCTCTGTAATTTCATCATTATCTAGTTTCCAGCCCAACGCGCCAGCATTTTGCTGTACCTGTTGGGCTGTTTTTGCACCCGCGATCGCTACTACATTACCTTGAGCGATTAGCCAATTTAGGGCGACTTGGGCGGGAGTGCGATCGCGTTTCTCACCGATTTGTTTAAGTACCGCTACCACTGGTTCAATTTTTTCTAATCCCGCCGTACTAAATTGGGGATCGAAGGCTCTAGCGCCTGTGGGTTTTGCTGGACTATCGGGGCGGTATTTGCCTGTCAGTCTTCCTTGCGCTAAAGGGCTATAAGCAAGCAGAGTAACGCCTAATTGCCTTGCGGCAAGAGTTATGCCGCTACTTTCAATTTGTCTAGTTAACAGCGAGTAACGGACTTGGTTTACTGCTAGAGGTACGCCGCGACTTGCTAAAAGTTTGTGAGCTTCTTGCATTTGCTGGACAGAGTAGTTACTTACGCCTACAGCGCCGATTCTGCCACGCTTAACTTCATCTGCTAGGGCATTCATGAGGGTTTCTTGGCTCATTAAAAAGCTAAAGGGCCAATGTACTTGATATAAGGCTACTTGCTCTACTTGGAGGCGTTTTAGGCTGTCTGTCAGCGCGTCCGAGACGGATTGAGCGGTGAAGCGCCAAGGCAAAGGGCCAAACTTAGTTGCAATTATGGCAGGTTTATCGCTCTGCTGCATAAATTGCCCTAAAAGTTCTTCCGATAGTCCCAAACCATAAATTTCCGCCGTATCAAAGAAAGGTGTACCAGCTTCTAAGGCGGCATTGAAAGCTTCTTTTAGCTGTTTTGAATCGTAATCGCTGCCATAGTTCCAAAATAGCTTATCTCCCCATGCCCAAGTTCCAATACATAATGGTGGAACTGCTATACTACTTTGCCCTAACGTTATTGTTTCCAAAGTTATTACCTTTACACTTGTTTACATTTTCCTAGTGTAACTTTGTAGTTGAGGGCAAGTAAGGGGTAAATAATATGAGCGTAAAACCAAATTTTACTACTATGACTGTGACGGAGCTTCGAGCCTATGTGTTAGCACACCGGGGTGAGGAGGAAGCTTTACACGCCTACATTGACATCCATGCTGAAAACCAAGGTTCACGAGTATATAAACCTGAAGATAACGTAGCTGATGCGATCGCAGATTATTTAAAAAACAAAAAATAGCTAGATGGTTCTCCTTATGTGTCATAAATAAATTGCTCCTAATTCTAGCAACATAATAAAAAGCCTAAATCTGGTACAAGTTGAATAGCTAGATGAGAGAACAAAATTATGACATCTCTAGATTCATTGGTATGGCTGCAAGAACGAACAGCTTTAGGCATTCTCTCGCCAACGGTACTAGAGGCAATTTCTGAAGTTATTGAAGAACAAATAATTCCCGCCAATACTTGCTTAGTAGAAGAAGACACTCCTCCAGTTGCACTATATATAATCATCCAAGGTCAGCTAGAAAGTAATCGCATTAACCAAATAACTCCCACCGCTCCCTATAGTTTTTTGCCTGGAGCGGTGATTAACCTGCAAGAATTGCTATTAGAACAACAAGCCGCGCAAACTGTAACTACTTTAAGCGAATGTCACTTGTGGGCAGTTTCCGCCGCCATATTTGGGCAATTAGTTGCTCAATACCCTGAAATTGCTCAAGCTTTTTCCCGCCAGCTTGCCCAAGAGTTAGCGCAACTAACCACAGCTTTTACCTACGAGCAAGAGCGCTCCGTCGCCTTACGCCCTTATCTAGTAACCAAAGCGCAACGGGGAATTGTAGGAACAAGTCGCTATGCAGTGCGTTTGCGCCAACAAATTAGACTTGCTGCAAGCGATCGCAAATCCGTATTAATATTTGGAGAACCAGGTTTAGAAAAAGATAATATCGCCGCTCTAATTCACTTTGGTTCCCCCCAACGCCGAGAACCAATTATTAAAGTTAATTGTGGTATTTTGCAAACTAGCGGCGCAGACTTATTTGGACGCACGGGCGGTAAGCCAGGATTGCTGGAATGGCTAGGGAATGGCACTTTAATTCTCAACAATATTCAAGAACTCCCCCCGGAATTAGTCCCAACTTTGGCGCAGTTGCTAAGAACGAGCATCTACACCCCCGTTAGTCGTAATGGTGAGTCCACCCTTGCGCGGACTTCTCGCGCCCGCATCCTCATTGTTGCCGAAACCACTCAGCCGACAATTGAACGCTGTACCCGTCACAATATCAAAGTTCCACCTTTGCGGGTGCGTAAAACTGATATTAAAGCGCAGGTAGATTACTACATCAGCCTTTATTGTCAAGCTAGAAGCTTGCCTAAACCCAAAGTTACACCCGAAGCTATCCGACGCTTGCAGGCTTATGATTTTCCAGGAAACTTAAAAGAGTTGCAAAGTTTGGTAGAAAGAGCAATTGTCCAATCTGGAGGCGCACCAGAATTAACAGAAGAAATATTTTGGTCGGCGGAGGCAAAGAAGAAGCGGTTTCGGGTTAATTTGTTGAACCTTTACCCACAATTGCGGCGGTTTTTACGGAGCGATTGGTGGCCCGACAAAATCAATTATGGTTTTACTTTAACTGCGTTTGCGATCGTTGTGGGGATGCTATTTATTGGTCCCCAACATCGCAGCGAGAATGTAGCTTTAAATCTATTTTGGGCTTGGTGGTGGCCAATAATTTTACTAAGCTTTCCTTTTGTTGGGCGGTTGTGGTGTTCGGTTTGTCCTTTTATGATTTATGGAGAAGTCACGCAAAAGCTTTCCCTGTGGTTAGTACCAAGACAGTTGAAACGCTGGCCCAGAGAGCAAGCAGAAAAGTGGGGAGGTTGGTTTTTATTCGGTTTATTTGTCTTAATTTTCTTGTGGGAAGAACTTTGGAATTTGGAGGATACAGCTTATTTATCTGCTTGCTTGCTACTCTTAATCACCGCCGGAGCAATGATTTTCTCGGCAATTTTTGAACGAAGATTTTGGTGTCGGTATCTTTGTCCGATTGGCGGAATGAATGGCTTATTTGCCAAACTATCGATGACAGAATTACGAGCGCAGCAAGGTACTTGTTCGGCGGAATGCACTACTTATCAGTGCTACAAAGGTGGGCCGCAAAAAGGTGAAGGCATGGAGACGGGGGGATGTCCTTTGTATTCTCATCCAGCCCAACTAGAAGATAACTCTGGTTGCGTATTGTGCATGACTTGTCTTAAAGCTTGTCCTCATCGTTCCGTTGAATTTAATTTGCGTCCCCCAGGGATTGAATTATGGACGACTCACGTACCCCATCCCTATGAAGTCGCTTTATTATTTTTGCTCTTAGGAGGTGTATTTCTGCACCGCTTACCTGAAATTAAAACAATGGGCTTAGAAGTAGATATAACGCCGTTTCTACCTCATTTAGCGGCATCCATACTGGCTCTAACAATTCCGGTAATTATTCCCATAACTGCCTACGGTTTGATGCAATTAGTTTATAAGTTAGGAAAAGTGGTCAAACCGCGATCGCCTATAGAACTTGCTTACGGTTATTTGCCTTTGGTATTGGGAGCAAATTTGGCTCACTATCTACGTTTGGGATTAGGGGAAGCCGGGCGGATAATACCAGTAACTTTAGCAACTTTTGGTTGTAGCGGTTCATCAATGCCAGTGCTAATAGCGCATCCAGCAGTTACAGCATTTTTACAAGGAGTAACGCTAATTAGTTCCGTTCTCTTGACAATCTTATTAACTCAGAAAATCGCTCGTCAACCATTGCGGCTCCTTCTCCCACAACATCTTGCTGCTATCTTGCTGGGCGCTAGCTTGTGGATAATTATTGTTGGCAAATAAAGTTTTCTATCATAAGTCGGAGCCACAATTGAACAACTGCTTGTAACTTATCGGTGAAGAGGTAAAGAGCAACATATGCAGATTCAGACCCCAGATTGGGTAAAACACGCAGTTTTCTATCAAATTTTTCCAGATCGCTTTGCTAAAAGTAAGCAGCCGCACAAGCGAGTTTTAAAAACTGTATCTTGGGAAGAATGGGACGAAATGCCTACACTCCAAGGCTACAAAGGTGGAGACTTGTGGGGTGTTTTAGAGCAATTAGATTATTTACAAAGTCTAGGCATTAATGCAATTTACTTCACGCCAATTTTTCAATCCGCCAGCAATCACCGCTACCACACCCATGACTACTATCAAATTGATCCGATGTTGGGCGGAAATGATGCTTTCAAAGATTTGCTCACAGCCTGTCACGATCGCAATATCAAAGTTGTCTTAGATGGAGTATTTAACCACTCTAGTCGCGGCTTTTTCTTCTTTCACGATGTCTTAGAAAATGGCCCTCATTCCCCTTGGGTAGACTGGTTTAAAATTCACGGTTGGCCCTTATCTCCCTATAATGGCGAATTTCCGGCAAATTATGAAGGTTGGGCAGACAACCGGGCGCTCCCAGTATTCAACCACGACAATCCTGAAGTGCGAGAATACATTATGGAAATTGCCGAATATTGGATTAAATTGGGCATCGATGGCTGGCGCTTGGATGTGCCGTTTGAAGTAACATCGCCCGGTTTTTGGCAAGAATTTAGAACTCGCGTTAAAGCTATCAACCCCGAAGCCTATATCGTGGGCGAAGTTTGGGAGGATTCTAGCGAGTGGCTGGACGGTACGCAATTTGACGGTGTGATGAATTACCTATTCGCTGCGCCAACGATCGCTTTTACTGCTGGAGATCGCGTGGATATGGAACAAGTCCAAGACCGCTCCTATCATCCCTACCCGCCGTTATTTGCTGCTGAATACGGGGACAAAATTCAATCTCTGTTAGAGCTTTACCCTTGGGAAATTCAGCTAACCCAACTCAATTTATTAGCTAGTCACGACACTGCTAGGCTAGTTTCAATCGCTTCTGGCGATCGCCCTAGTGTAGAACTTGCTACTTTATTGCTATTAACTTTTCCCGGCGCGCCTAGCGTTTACTACGGCGATGAAGTTGGTTTACCTGGGCGACTAGATCCTGATTCTCGGCGCGGTTTTCCTGTAGAAGCTCAGTGGGAACGTGATGTTTTGGACTATCACCGTCAGCTAATTTCTATCCGTCATACTTACCCACCATTGCGTACAGGTAGTTATAAAGTTCTTTATGCTCAAGGTGCGCTTTATGTGTTTGCGCGAATTTTAGAGGCGGAGGCATTAATTATTGCTGTTAATGTTGGCACCGCCGAGGTAACAACTACTATCAAATTATTAGTAGAAGATTTTACTTCTCAACCGAGTAAAGTGTTATACGGTACTGGGAAAATAAGCTGGAGTGACACAGAAGATTCCTTAACTATGACTATTGCGTCTCGTAGTGGTTGCATTTTTTCTGCCAGCTAAAAGTTTAAAACCTAAGCAAGAGGAATCTACATATAGATTCCTCTTGCTTAGGTTTTTTGCTAAATAGTAAGAAAAATACTTAATAGTTTCTTACTATTTAACAACGTTTGTGACGAGCTTTTGAACTTTGTTGATATGCGTTCAATCAAGTCCAGAAAATTTATGAGAGCGACTTACCAGCTTCAGTTAGCATTTTGCCTAATGCTTCCATTTGCGAACCTGCATCACCACCAGTACTTGTACCAGCACCGGAAGCTTGTCCACCGAGTTTTGTCAACAATGTACCGATTGAGGAACCAGATGCACTACCGCTTGTTAAAGCAGTTTTGAGTTCGCCAAGAGTGCTTGCAACTTCTGGTGCTGCATCTTTTAGTTGCGACTGCCAACTTTCAATATTTGCTACTGCTGCTTCAGCAGGAAGTGCTGTTAATCCACCTTTCAAAGCAGAGATAGTTGAGTTGAGATCTGCTGTTGCCATGATTATCTACTTTGAATTTTGCCTTTTTACTGTAACAAGCTTTACAAGTTTTTGGGGGTGAAACTAGGTTAATTTATGATTAATTTTTTTTAAATAATTACTTTAATTTCTAAATTCATTCACTTGTGTATAAAAACAAACCTTTTTTTAGATATATTGTTTTTCATATAATGATTAAGTAGAGCAGAATAAATTCTTCTATTCTACTTAGATAAAAAATGTAAGTAAAGCAGAAAAGATACTTCTACTTTACTTAAGCGAGCTAAGAAAGAGCGATCACCGGATTTGCACCAAATATTTATTCAGCAGCTACCAATGCGGGTATCAGAACACCATCTATGACGTGGATTACTCCATTATCAGTAAGGATATCTGTTTGCAAAACCTTGGCATCATTAACTTTAATGCCATTGTCAACTTCAATAGCAACGATTGATCCTTCTACGGTTGCTGCTTCTTCAATTTGCTTTAAGTCTTCTTCTCGCACATCTCCAAAAACTACATGATAAGTTAAGATTCTTTTGAGCTTGGGAATGTCTTGAAGTAGCGCATCTAAAGTTTCTTGCGGTAACTTAGAAAAGGCAGCATCAGTAGGTGCAAAAACTGTGTAAGACCCTTCACTTTTAAGAAGATCCACCAAATCAGCACTCTCAATTGCTTTTACTAATGTAGTAAAATTTCCAGCATTAACGGCAGTTTCGATAATATCAGCCATGACAGATGTTTTAGATTTGAAACAGAGTTAAAACTTATCATATAATCTAAAAAATAAGATCAAAACATCTATCAGTAGAGGGTTATTTGTAACTTTAGCTCTCATCGTTTGAATGCGATCGCCCTATTTCTGTAGTGTGTTGTAAACTGGAAATAATCCCAACAAACAACGTCATGCTTAAGCGCTCTAAATTCGAGACTCCCGAAAGCGAAGTTATTCAACGGGCGGAGGAGCTAATTAGTGCTGCCTCAAACCGCTATCGCATTACTGTCCAAGTCGCTAATCGTGCCAAACGCCGTCGCTACGAAGACTTTGATACTATGGACGATCCAATGATGAAACCAGTCCTGCGGGCAATTATCGAAATGTCTGATGAACTCAATCAGCCCGAAATTATTGGCGAACCTTAGAAATGCGTCCGCAGGTAAAACAGGTGTAGAGCCGGACATTGATTTGCGAAATTTCTTGTAATTAAGCAAAGATATTAGTTTAAGTAAGTTATTGATAGTAATTGTGAACAGGCCAAAGACTTCGCACTTTAAGCTACTTACTATAGCCTGCATAACAGGTTTAATTGTGTTAGGAACAGGACTAAATCCTAACTATAGCTTTTTGATGGCATTAAATAGCCAACCTAGCTTTGCTCAGACTGCCAGACCACAAGAACTTTGGCAGCGAGTTTATCAAAAGTTGCCAAATTTACCTTTAGAAAATAAATATATAAGCAAAGAGACGGGAAAAGTAGATGTAAATAGCACCCTAATTACTCGCTTGGTGCAATATCACTTGTACGTCAAAGGACGCGCACCCGGTTATCGGCTTGATTGGAAACTAACTTTAGCTGATTATTTAGGCGCTAATGAATTGATAGAAGAAGCCGCCTATCCAGGGAATGCAACTTTAAATACTAATCCCTTAGAGCGCGATCGCGCTGTAATTACTCGCCTTAACCGCAAACAGCGTGACGATCTAGTGCAAACTCTAATTAGCTTATTTAATCAAAATACGCAATCATCTTCAGCTAATGGCACGCCAGAAGTAAATTCTGCTAACAATCCAGCAAGCCAATCAACTTCACCGCCAGCGCCGCGCCCTGGAGATGCCCAAAGGTTGAAACTTTAACTTTTTTAGGACAGGACGGTATATTAATGAGCTATCCACAGCCCCCTTGGACATTAAAAGGTGATGCTTTTCAAACTTTGCAGTTATTAGACATAGCGCGGGTACGTCCCCTCATCCCGTCGGAGTTAAATATTATTTCTGTACTGCCTGGTAAAACTGTAGGTGGCGTTTATTTATCTAAGTACGGTTCCGCTTCGGTGCTAGAATACAGCGAATTAATTATTATTGCTGGCTTTTTGAGCTACAAAGGCAAATTTGGGGGCTGGATTTCGCATATTTATGTAGACAATGCTGATTCAGTGGATGGTGGGCGAGAAGTTTGGGGCTTGCCCAAAGAACTAGCCCAATTTACTTGGACAGAAAATAGCGTCACTGTAAGTCAAGAAAATAAATTATTATGCAGATTGGACTACAACCGCCAGGGCTTTGGTTTGCCACAAAAACTAAGTGCCTCAGCTTTTAGTCGTAAAGGTAGCAATTTATTAATATTTCCCGCCCAAGTTGAAGCGCACTTTGGTTTAGTTAGTTCTAAATTAGAAATCCCCGCAACTAGCCCTTTCGCGGCACTAAATATTAGTCAGCCTTTATTAACAGTCCATAGCTGCCGCCAAAGTTTAGTAGTTGATGCCCCAACAGTAGTAGGACAAACAGGAATTTTTTAATTCTTCTACTTGCGGTTAAGAATTTAGGCGATAATTAATTCTGTTAGGGTGCGATCTTGTAGAAAGTGCGATCGCGGGCAGCTTGCGCTATAATCTTTGGCTTAATACCAAAAGAAACCAAGTTAAGATATTCTAACTTTACTTTATATCTTTACCTACTTCACAATACTCAAAACAGTAAATTGATTAGTCATTCCAGATGGAATCACAAATTCTGTGCCTCAACCGCCTTCTCAAAAACCTACCGATCTTAGTAATCCTCCTACAGACATAAATCCAGTTCTGGCACTCAAAGAATTGGTGGCGCGTCTGCATCGAGAACAACATAAAATTCAAGACTTACTAAGCTCTTTAGGTTTTGCGCTGAGAAGCTTCAACAATCTCAACCAATTTTTAGAATTGATTCCGCTAATGGCAACGCGGGTAACAGACGCAGACGGTGGCGCACTAATATTATATAAAGCCAACGGTCAAGTAAAGTTAGAGCAATTACATTGCCAAGATAGCACTCAGCAAAAAATAATTCGTAAAGCCCTAGAAACAGCAACAAGCGTAGTTAAAGCCTCTTTAAATGCTGCCCAATTAGTACCAGCAACCGCCGCAATTGATGCTCAAGTTAGCAGCCAATTGGGCGCCCAAATGCAGTTGTTTGGTACAAATATTTTGGTCAAACACGCAGAGAGAGGAAGATTGTATGTTTTTAGCGCTAATCCCAAATACCCTTGGACAGAAGACAGACAAAAGCTCGTGCGCCTAATTGCCGATCAAACCGCCGTAGCCATTGAAAATGGCGAACTTACCGTAGAATTACGCAAAAAAGAACGCCTAGATCGGGAATTAGAAATTGGAGCGGAAATTCAATTACAACTACTACCACGCCAATGCCCAACTATTCCTGGGGTGACGCTCGCCGCTTTATGTCAACCTGCTAATCGAGTCGGAGGAGACTATTACGATTTTATTCCTACTAATCACGACGTGCAAAAAATGTCTGCCCATGTTTCTACTCGCTGGGCGTTAGTAATTGGTGACGTGATGGGCAAAGGCGTACCCGCAGGGCTAATTATGACTATGACGCGGGGAATGCTACGGGGAGAAGTGCTAAACGGTCATTCTCCAGCCCGGATTTTGCAACACTTAAATCGGGTAATGTATGCCGATTTGGAAAATTCTCATCGGTTTGTAACGCTGTTTTGTTCAGAGTACGATCCTGACACGCAGATTTTGACTTATAGTAATGCCGCTCATAATCCACCGTTATTGTGGCACGCTGCAACCAAAACTATTAAGCGTCTCGATACTTTGGGAATGCTAATCGGGCTTGATGCTCATAATCAGTATGAAAATGCCCAAGTACAGTTGAGGAGTGGAGATACAATTATTTATTACACTGATGGATTTACGGATGCGGCTAGTCAAAGTGGCGATCGCTTTGATGAGGAGAATTTAATCCGCGCTTTTGGGTGGGCTTGCAGGCATTCCTTAGAACCTCAATCAATTTTAGAATATTTGTTCGATAAAGTCCGGCAATTTACTGGTACAGCAAGTCAAAATACTGATGATATGACTTTAGTTGTTATGCAAATTCAATAGCGAAAGGCTCGACTATCTAGACTAAAAATATATTAAATACTTTCTAAAAATATCTATTATGACGACTGAGCAACTAACACCAGAATCAATAGTTTATCAAGGACAGTTTGGCAATTTTACAATCGATAGAAGCGATCGCACCAGCGTAATTATCTACCGTGTAGGTTTATGTATCGCGGCGCTGAGTTTTGCAGTAGGGAGTGCGATCGCGCTACAAACTAATAATTTCCCGTTGCTAACCCCTTTGTTTTTTTGTTTTTGTTTAGGATTAGGGGTTAGTTTGCTGACAATTCACATTTATATGGCTCTACTACACCGAGTATTACAAGTATTTTGGGCGCTCGGTACTACTGCCGCAATTTTCTATTCAATCTCTAGTAGCGCACCAATGGCAGTAACTATTTATAATCAACCACTAGCTTTATTAAGTGTTGGGTTTATTTTTGCCGCTTTGACGGGTATCTATTTCAAGGAAGCATTTTGTTTTAACCGATTAGAAACAAAATTTCTCACTCTTTTAATTCCGGCTTTGCTCCTAGGGCATATGTTAAATCTTATACCTACTTCTGGGGAAAGAGTAATGCTTGCTGTATGGACTATTTTATTTTGTATATTTGCCCTCCGTAAAGCAGTACAACCAATTCCACCTGATATTGGCGACAAATCAGTATTTACTTATTTACACGCTCGTAGTTCTTGAAACTTTTTTAAGATTCTGATTTTGTGCATAGTTAATCAATAAGGTCTAGCTGCATTTAGCCGACCATGCTAATCTATTTAACTACTAAACACTTGTACCTCTAGTAAAACAATCCAACCAGCGCCTATGGTGTATGTCAAGCGACTGGAACTCTCTCACTTCAAATCTTTTGGCGGTACAACTGCTGTGCCATTACTGCCAGGATTTACAGTGGTTTCTGGGCCAAATGGTTCGGGTAAATCAAATATTCTCGATGCTTTATTATTTGCCCTTGGTCTTGCTAGTTCTAAAGGGATGCGCGCCGAGCGCTTACCGGATTTAGTTAATCACAATCAAGGCAGTCGCGGTAAGACAGAAGCTAGTGTTACTGTTACTTTTGATATCGGCGACGAGCAGCAACATACTTCCACTGAATGGAGTGTTACTCGCAAGCTCCGAGTCACTAAACAAAATACTTATACTTCAAATTATTATATTAATGGCGAAGCCTGTACGCTGACTGACTTGCACTCCCAGTTATCTCAGTTGCGGATTTATCCTGAAGGCTACAATGTAGTCTTGCAAGGCGATGTTACTAGCATTATTTCTATGAATGCTAAAGAGCGTCGGGAGATTATTGATGAACTAGCTGGTGTCGCCAATTTCGATCGCAAAATTATTCAAGCTAAAGATACTTTGGAGGAGGTGCGCGATCGCATTGAGCGCTGCCAAATTGTCGAGAATGAATTAATTAATCAACGCGATCGCCTATCTGCTGACCGGATCAAAGCTGAAAAATACCAACATCTCCGTGCTGATTTCTATCAAAAGCAACAGTGGGAAGCGGTGCTAGGGTGGCGACATCTCCAAAATCAACAAGAGGGCGCGACTTCTCAAATTCAAATCGGCGATCGCACTATTGCTGACTTGACTACTCAGCTTGCTGATAAGCACTTACAAATTCAAAATTCAACAACCCAACTCGATTTACTCAATGAGCGTGTCAAAGCCTTGGGAGAAGCCGAGCTTTTAGCTCTACAGTCTACTTTAGCTACTCACGGGGCCGAACAAAAGCAACTCCACCTACGCAGGCAAGAGTTAAATGCCGCCGCAAATAATATCACACTTAATATATCGCAAAAATCTCAAGAAATCAAGCAAAATCAGAATTCTTTAAGCCAAGTTATCAAAGAACAAGAAATAGTAGAAATCAAAGATATTAGCGCCCTACGTCTAGCGCAAAATGAGGCACAGATTGCCCTAAAACAAAGCCGAGAGTCTGCAAATGCGGTCGCCGATACTACCGATGCTTGGGTGCAGAAACAAGCCGCTTTAAACCATCAAATTGAGGCTTTATTGCAAAATATTGAACCCCAGCGTACAGAGCAAGCTAAGTTAAAAGAGCGTCACAATCAATTAGCAAAACAAGTTAACGAACAAAATCAGTTAATTTCGACAATCGAGCCGCAAATAGCTGAAAACAAAATCCAATTTACCAATTTAGAAGCTGAGTTACTAACATTTACAAGCAAAGTTGAATTATTAGTAAAAGCTTTAGCTGCTGGAGAACAAGAATTACAAGTTCAACAGCAAACGCAAAATAGATTAATTTTAGAACAACGAGAAAAGCAACGTAGTTTAGATAAGTTGGAGGCGCAAGTTCAAGCAATTCAAGAAACTCAAGGAACTTATGCTACTAAAGTTATTTTGCAATCTGGTTTAAGTGGTGTATGCGGATTAGTGGCACAATTAGGAAGCGTTGACGCGCGCTATCAATTAGCATTAGAAACCGCCGCCGGAGGCAGGTTAGGACAGTTAGTAGTAGAAGACGACCTTGTAGCTGCCGCAGCTATTGAGTTATTGAAACAAAAAAAAGCCGGGAGAGTAACATTTTTACCATTAAACAAAATTCAATCGGGGCGGTTTTCGCCTACCGTAGCCTTGCGTTATGCGAATGGATTTGTAGATTATGCAATTAATTTGCTGGAATGCGAAGTCAAATATCAAAATATATTTGCCTATGTGTTTGGTAGCACTGTAGTATTTGCAACTTTAGAAGCGGCGCGGGGCTACTTGGGACAGCATCGCATTGTGACTTTAGAGGGAGAACTATTAGAAACTAGCGGCGCAATGACTGGAGGTATGAGTAATCAAAAGTCGAGCTTGCATTTTGGTAGAGGGGATACAACCGAATCCTCTGAAATTATCCAATTAAAAAATCGAGTGCAAGATATTACGCAAATACTAGAGCGTTGCACTCAATTAATCAATACGCTTTTAGCCAAAACTAAGCAGCTAAGTCAAGAATTGACAGAAATGCGCCACTGGCGGCGAGAAAAGCAGCTTCAGAGCGAACAAATTAGTAAAGAAATTAATAATTTAAGTCAGCAACTAGCGATCGCGCAAGTTCAAAATGCCCAAATTACCGAACAATTAAGTAATGCTCAATCTCGACTGCAAGTTTTAGAGCAAGAATTACCCCAACAAGAAGATATACTGCAACAACAAAAACTGGCATTAACAGAACTAGAGAAGTCGCAAACAAACAGTCAATGGCAGGAAATTCAAGCAATAATTAAAGCCAACGAGCAACAGTTGCAAGCAAAAGAACAGGCTTTAAGACAAGCGGAAGGAAAAATAAAAGATATAGAAAATCAGAAGTTGCTTTTGCAAGAAAAAATTGCTGCAAGTGTTGCTAGGAAGGAAGAATATCAACAGCAGGAAGTAGTGACTCAGAGTCAATCTGCCGAAATTCATAACCAACTATTAGCAATATCTATCCAACTAACCCAAATTCAGACAGCTTTAGGTCAAGTAAGCCAACAGTTGACGGCAGAAAAAGAGAAACGCGACCGCACAGAACAACAGTTACGTGAACAACATCTAGCCTACGGACAATTGGAATGGCAAAAACAAAAACTGCAAGAAACCCAACTAGCAAGGCAACAAGAACTATTAATACTAAAAACTAAATTACAGACACAAATAGCCGAATTACCGGAACCATTGCCAGAAGTTCCAATGCAGATAAATTTAGAGCAATTGCAAAAAGAAATGCGGCTTCTTGCCAAACGTCTAGAAGCGATGGAACCTGTAAATATGCTGGCGTTAGAAGAATACGAACGTACTAACACTCGCCTTGAAGAACTTACGCAAAAATTAGAAACATTAGTAGCAGAACGCACAGAATTATTATTGCGAATAGAAAACTTTACAACCCTGCGCCAAAGAGCCTTTAAAGAAGCATTTGATGCCGTAAACGAGAATTTTCAAAGCATCTTTGCTATCCTCTCTGAAGGTGACGGTTATTTGCAACTAGACAATATTGAAGAACCATTTAATAGCGGACTAAACTTAGTTGCTCACCCCAAAGGTAAACCAGTACAACGCCTAGCTTCTATGTCTGGGGGAGAAAAATCACTTACTGCTCTCAGCTTTATTTTTGCTTTACAACGCTACCGCCCCTCACCTTTTTATGCTTTTGATGAAGTTGATATGTTTTTAGATGGGGCAAATGTAGAAAGATTAGCTAAAATGATTAAGCAACAAGCTACTCTAGCGCAATTTATAGTCGTCAGTTTGCGCCGACCAATGATAGAATCAGCCGAACGTACTATAGGCGTAACCCAAGCACGAGGGGCTTATACTCAAGTGTTGGGAATTAAGTTGTAATAGCTGAACATCTTATCGATGAGAATTTGCTATTAATAGTATTGAAATAACCGGATTTCGAGATCAGGACTCGGCATAGAATGACCTCCGAACAAATTATCAGACGTTCCGACATCTTAAACACCAAAGTGATTACAGACGATAATGCGAAGCAATTAGGCTTAGTAAGTCAACTGTGGGTAGATATCGACCAACGCGAGGTTGTAGCTTTAAGCTTACGAGACAACCTGATCGCTTTCTCCGGTGTGCCAAGGTATATGTATCTCAGCAGCATTCGCAAAATTGGCGATGTGCTGCTAGTTGATAACGAAGATGTAGTTGAAGATATAGACGTTGAAGTTTACAGCAATTTAATTAACTACGAAGTAATTACTGAGACCGGCGAACTTCTAGGTAGGGTACGCAGCTTTGTATTTAATCCAGAAAATGGGAAAATCGCCTCGCTAATTATTGCCTCCTTGGGTATTCCGCAAATTCCCGAACAAGTATTAAGTACCTACGAGCTACCTATTGATGAAATTATCAGTAGCGGCGCAAATCGCCTGATTGTAGTTGAAGGAGCGGAGGAAAGGTTAAATCAGTTAACCGTAGGCTTATTAGAGCGTCTAGGCATTGGCAAAGCCCCCTGGGAACGCGATGAGGAAGAAGCATACTACACACCCACTACTACTAAGGCAGAAAATCAGTTAGGTACAGGGGTTCCTTTACAGCCGCCAAAAGTTCAGCCGTTGCGTACCAAGCGTCCAGTAGTAGAGCAGACCTGGGATGAGGATGATTACGAGTACGAATTAGAAGAACGTCAACCACCACAGCAGTTGCGTCAGTACGAGTCTATTCAATACGATGAAGATTTGGAAGAAGATAACTGGAGTGAAGCAACAACGCCAGAGCGTTACGAACCCAAAAAGTACATTGAGGCGGAATCTAACGACAATTACTTTGATGACGAATTAAAGGATGATGCTTGGGATGATGAGCCAAAACCAATTATTATTCCCAAGAAAACTAAAGCTCCAGAATATGAGGAGGAAGAAGGAGGTTATTAAGAAATTGCCTTCATTAGTCCAGCTTATATAGAAAATTTAACCAGCAGCCGTATAAATAGGATGCTGGTTTTTAATTTAACTACAAGTACTACCCTCGCCTAGGACAACATCATTCTTACCGTTTCCTTCAATAAATTTAGGTCTAAAGGTTTGCTCATATAAGCATTAGCACCCGCCGCCAGAGCGCGATCGCGATCGCCCTTCATTGCCATTGCCGTAACTGCAATTACGGGAATTTGCTTCCAGTCGGGACTAGCTTTGAGGTAACGGACAATTTCAAATCCATCCACCTTTGGCAGTTGAATATCAAGCAAAATTAAATCTGGCATTAGCTGCGAAGCTGCTATATCCGATTGAATCGCTTCCATCATCACGCCGCCATCGGGGATCAAGTCTACGACGTAGCCATCTAGTTCTAGTACCTCTATAATTAACGCCTGGTTGTAGGGTTGATCTTCTACAACCCAAATACGTTTAGCATCTTTAGCACTGGATGTAAGAACCTGATGTTCTCCTATGCTTGGCGGCGCACCCAACCCCTTAGCTGCCAATTCCTCGCGTATTTCTGTTAGCGGTAACCAGATCCGAAAGGTACTGCCTTGATGTTCAACCGATTCTAGAGAAACGGTACCGCCATGTAACTCTGCCAGCCGTTTTGTTAGCGCTAGTCCCAACCCCGTACCTTCATGCTGCCGCGTTAATGAAGCATCTACCTGCTGGAACGGTCGAAATAATAAGTTCCACTTGTCTTTTGCAATGCCAATTCCCGTGTCTTGCACTTCCAGGCATAGGTAAGGAGTGCTGGAATTGATCGGGCTGCGGTCTGGTCGAAATTGCCCTTGTAATTGACTGCCATAAGATAGCTTACAAGCAAATTTAATCTGTCCGCCTTCTGGAGTGAACTTGACCGCATTAGAGAGCAGATTAATTAACATCTGGCGAACGCGGCGCTCGTCTAGATTTAGTTGTCCTAGGCGCTGGTCAATCTCTTGAGATAGTACCAATCGTTTTTTATCGACGCGATGTTGGATCATCTCTAAACATTGAGTACATAGGTCAAAAATCGCCACAGACTGTAATTCTAATTCGGCTTTACCAGATTCAATTTTGGCGAGGTCGAGAATACCATTAATCAACCCCAGTAAATGTTGACCGCTTTCGGAAATTATTTGCATATATTTAACCTGGCGCGCACTCAAAGAACTGGAAGCTTGTTCTAGCAACAAGTCGGCAAACCCTAAAATGCTGTTGAGCGGGGTTCGCAGTTCGTGAGACATGGAGGTGAGAAATTCTGATTTTAGTTGAGAAGCCTGCTCTAAATCTTGATTAACTTGCTGCAAGTGAACTTGGTTTTGCGCCCGCTCGATCGCTACGCCCATGATTCGGCAGGCGGCTTTTAGCATATCTTGTTGGGGAGCATCCTGCAATTTCTGCGAACTGCGCGACTCTAAAGTTAGTATGCCAATAATATTGCCACTGGCAGCAGGAATAGGAAAAATACCCAAGTTGCCAATGCCTGGATGTCTAAAGGCAGATACCGCCCTTGGATGATTTTTGTAGTCATCAATAAATAGAGCCTTGCCAGTTGTAACTACTTGCCACAGCAGACCTTGACCGTAGGGAACACCTTGATTTAGTAAAGCTTCCATCTCTCCTACCGCAACTTCGCCGTAAACAGCAATAAATTTAGCGTCGACTTGGTTTGTCACTAAATGGGCAACAGCGTCTAACCCAACCCCCGTAATTACCTTAATGTCACCAAAGGCAGCACCCATTGTTTGAACTAAGTAACTAAGGGCAAATTCCCCAATTTCCCGCAGTTCGCTAGCAGGCTGTAGCCGTTCCATTAACCCGAATACAAAGGCTTGCTGTCTTACTACTTGGACATTATTTAGATTTGCTTGGGAGGATTGACGATCTGTAACCTCACGAAAGGTAAATATGTATCCCTGTTCGGAAGTGAGGCTAATATAGGCTTCCAAGCAGATACCGTTAGTTTGTTTAATGTAGTGCGACTTCTCAATTTGGGTGGATTCAACGGCAGCGACTATTCGTAGATATTGAGCTTGAGACCAATAACCGAGGCTAACAATTTCGGCAAAAAACGAACGCAAATCTGGCTGTTGTTTGAGCCAGCCTGTAGATAGTCTCCATAACGTAGCAAGTCCTTGGTTAAACAGAGTTAGATGCTGCGACTCGTCGAATAGCGCGATCGCATTTTCTACAGGATTAACAGGATTAAATTGTTGGCTGTCTTTCATCTACTCCAATCCCGTCCCTTGCAAAAAATCTGCTCACTACCTTGGGTTAGGCAATAAGACTCATTCATTGCCAGTTTGACATAATTTTCCAAAGGGCGGCTAAGGCTGTAACGACTCGATTTAATTGAGGTACGATGATGATATCCAGACTTTGCCAATTACTAGGCTTAAGAGCAAAATGTCTCAAAAGGCGATCGCATTTCTAAAACGGCAAGTCTTTTAGCAATTTTTAAGTACAATTAGCCAGGGCATTGTAAGTATAATGCTGGTTTATAGTTACTAAGGTTTGAATTATTAGCTGTAAACAGTGTATAGCCTTGCTGTTGGTAGCTTGTAGAGGCGATCTTTGCCCTGCAACTTGGCCCCATCGCAGTTTTACCAAGGTAGGGGAAAGTAGCTGCTCCCAATCGTCACAGCAAAGTTACAACCTTTGGGAAACATCTATATAAATTCCATCTTTTTATCTCCCTTTGTTCTAGTATTTCTGCAATTATTATTACTCGCTGCATAGATAAGATCCTCCTATGTAACTTAAAAATGTGTTCCTTTGGAGCGATTAAGTTGTAGTCTGTAACGGTTAGGTTAGCTACTAGCAATAGCTGACATTCATCCGCTTTTAATTAAGGAGATCGTTAAGATGGTTGAGAGTAGACAGAATTTAGGCAGTCAGGGTGGAAATACTGATCGCATGACAACAGATCAATCCTACATCTATTCGGCGGATACAAATTTGGATGAGGTATCTGGAACCACCTATGCTGACAGCATGACAACGGGTCAACCTTATACTGGTTCAACTGGCACAAGCATGAATACCGGAGTATCTACATCTGGCACAAGCACAAATACCGGAGCATCTACATCTGCAAGTGCTTCTACAACTATGCCTCAATCCGATACTTCTACTACTTCTACAGCAAACAAAGGCGATAAATCCGCATTAAATAGAGCTTTAGTAGGAGGACTCATCGGTCTTACTTTGGGATCGTTAGCTGGTGCTTTAGCTGGTAAAAGAATAGGTCAGGGCTTTAACCGCACAGTAAAAGGTGTAGGAGACGCATCGAAGACTATTGGTGATGGTCTTGGTTTAACTGTCAAAGGGTTAGGAGACGCGGCAAAGAGTGTTGCTGAGGGCGCTATGGACGTTGTTGTCGGTGGTGCAATGGACACAGCCGGAGGTATTGCTGAGGGAGCCAAGCAAACCACACTAAGTACAATAGATGCCTTGCAAAATACTGCACAAGGTCTCAATCAAGCTGTACAAGGTGCTGCGGATAAAGCAAAAGATACAGCACAAAGTATTGCTGAGGGAGCCAAAGAAACCACAGTAGGTACGATAGACGCAATGCAAAATACTGCACAGGGTCTTAATCAAGCTGTACAAGGTGCTAACACTAAACCCTTTGAGACTCAAGGGACATCCGTAAGTAGCCCACAAATCACAACTGATGCAATTAGTACAGGATATGCTGACCGTACACCAACAGTATATATTTCAGATTCAGAGCAGATAGAGGGATCTTTCGGAGATCTACCTATGGGTATGGATGAATAAGTGCTATAGCTTCTGTTCAAGAGGACTTATTCAAAGAGAAAATTGCTCGGCTTTAGTGACTCTTAGAAACAAGTGACTGAGATTGCAAACCAATACTTTTCTTAGTTTGTAACTGAGAAAAGTCTAATAGGTAGTCCTTAAAGACTAAGGATAAGCAATAATTACTTTTTTCAAATCACTTATCCTGCTAACTTAAGGACTACCTCTAAACCTAGAAAGCTCATGAGTTATTAGTTACTAGACAAATTACATTTTTCTAAATTAAACTCTGTAAAGTCAGGGAAAAATGTCTAAGTGTCGTTTTTTGTCTTAACACAAAGTAGAAAATTATTATGAATGAGAACCAGCAGTTTTCAGATAAATCTGAAGAAAGCATTGATTTACTTACAGAGCAGGCAAGTAATTCTGGAGTAGATAGAAGCCCAAATAATGAGTTGGCTAAAGTAGCAATTGGAACGCTCATTGGTGCTGCCTTGGGCGGATTAACTGCGGCTTTAACTATGAAGGGTACAACCGAAAAGGTTGATCAAGCTGTTAAAGGTGTGGGAAATGCCGTGAAAGGTGCGACTAAGAGTTTTAACCAAACTGTAACGAATGTAGGCGGCGCAATAAAGAGTGTAGCCAATAGTGTTAACGAAACTGTAAAAGATGTGGGAGATGCCGTTAAAGATACAGCTTCGGAAGTTAACAACACTGCAACAAATACAGTGGATGCAGTGAAAGGTACCGCAGTAGAAATTAGCGATACTGTGAAAGATACGGTGGATGCTGTTAAGGGTGCAGCCGAAGGTGTTAAAGACACAGTAGAAGGTACAGTAGATGTAGCTAAAAGTGCAGTTGAAGACGACACTTTATCTGGTAGTCAGAGTGCTAGCACACCTAATAGCCAGACAACCTATATGTTGGTTCCCATAGACAAAAACAAGTAAGGGTGGCAAGAATCCTCTGCTAGTTGGGAAGATTAAATATTGGTTGGATTGATTTAGATTAAGTGTTGATTTGTTGGTGTTATTCTATTTCGTCGGCGATTTTGAATAGTATTTTGCCTTTGCTAACGATTTTTTGTTTAGCAATTAGCAGAAAATCAAAGGGAATCGCCAGAAATTTTTCTTGAATAAAATTCACCTCAGTGTGGGATAGCCCTGTTTTTAATTTTAGTGACTCAAAGTCATAAATGTTTCGCTCTACCGAGAGCAACAGCGATCGCATTGATATTACTAAACTTTCCAGATTTCGTCGGGTGAATTGATTGAAGCCGATTCTGGCTCCACAAGTTATTTAATATCTCAGTAAGATTACGAATTTACAAAATCGCTTTATATAGGTCGCTTTACCGCCCCTTAACTACGACACTTAGCAATAACCCAGTAGGTTATATTCGTAAGGTAGAGCGCTATTTAGAAATCGTTATGATATTTGGACTTGGCAAGAAAACAACCCTCCCTACCATCGAGAATGCACTGCCTGGGCGATCGCAATCTATGCAAGTACCCAACAGCCATTTTGTTAACGGTAATCTCCTCAAGCCTCCTTATCCTGATGGGATGGAAACTGCTGTATTTGGACTCGGCTGTTTCTGGGGAGCAGAGCGCAAGTTTTGGCAGTTAAAAGGCGTTTATACTACGGCGGTAGGCTATGCAGGCGGAATTACACCTAATCCTACCTATGAGGAAGTTTGTTCGGGGATGACTGGACACAATGAAGTAGTCTTAGTTGTCTTTGATCCCAAAGTTATTAGCTACGAAACCCTACTTAAAGTTTTTTGGGAAAGCCATAATCCTACTCAAGGAATGCGTCAAGGTAATGATGCTGGTACTCAATACCGTTCGGGCATTTATACTTATGGTGATAGTCAAAAGCTTGCTGCTGAATCCTCCAAAGCAACTTATCAGCAAGCCTTAACTAAAGCAGGCTACAAAGAAATTACAACAGAAATTGTTGATGCTCCCGAATTCTACTTTGCTGAAGGCTATCATCAGCAGTACCTCGCCAAGAACCCTAATGGCTATTGCGGTTTAGGTGGCACAAATGTTTCTTGTCCTATCCGTATCCAAGCTTAAGTCTAGTTTTAGCTAAAACTGGCAGTCGCTCAAAGTCTCCTCATTAAAAACATTGACAAGCGTATTCATAATGAGTACGCTTTAGATGATAGATATCACTTTTAGACTGAGGAGCCAAATTGATGTTGACCAGTAAAGAAGGGCAAAGAGTCCCTCATGTCACTTTCCGTACTCGCGAAAATAATCAGTGGCTAGATGTAACCACCGATGACTTATTTGCAGGTAAGACCGTAGTTGTATTTTCATTGCCGGGTGCGTTTACTCCAACTTGTTCGTCAACCCACCTTCCCGGTTATAACGAGTTAGCCCAAGTCTTTAAGGAAAATGGTGTAGATAATATTGTTTGCGTTTCTGTTAATGATACCTTCGTGATGAACGAGTGGATGAAAGATCAACAGGCAAATAATCTTACAGTAATTCCTGATGGAAATGGTGAATTTTCCGAAGGAATGGGAATGCTAGTAGATAAAGCAGACTTAGGCTTTGGCAAGCGCTCGTGGCGCTATTCTATGCTAGTAAAAGATGGCTTGATTGAAAAAATGTTTATCGAGCCAAATGTACCAGGAGATCCCTTCGAGGTATCGGATGCGGATACGATGCTAAGTTATATTAACGCCGAAGCTGTAAAGCCCAACGTAGTGTCTTTGTTTACAAAAGTAGGTTGCCCTTTCTGCGCCAAAGCTAAAGAAATGCTCACTGAGCATGGCATGGAGTACGAAGAAATAGTATTGGGTAAAGACATTACTAACCGCTCTTTACGGGCTGTGACTGGAGCAATAACTGTTCCTCAAGTGTTTATCAATAGCAAGCTAATTGGCGACTCAGAGGCACTAGCTTCCTATCTCCACGCATCATAGTTGCAGTAGAGACGTTGCATATAACGTCTCTACAAGTATGCCACCTTTAATTACTGGGGCGATCGCCAATTAAATTAAACATTCCCCCAAAAGTCGATTCTTTCGTTATTGCCAAAAAGTCGTGGGGAAAACCAAGCTCAATATTACTGACATCATCCAACGATTTTAAGTGTTTGGTAGATAGCTGAAAATCAAGACAAGCTAAATCTGCTTGCAACTGGGATAGCTTGTTTGCTCCCAAAATAGGGATAATACCTTTGCTGCGTACCCAATTGATAGCTACTTGTGCTGAGGTAGAACCAATTTCTTGTGCTATTTGTTTAACGACACTTGCGATCGCAAATTCCCAATTAGTTAGTTCTTCAAATCCTGCCTTGTGCAGATGTACGGCTTCCGGGAGAGATTGCCCATTGGGATTTTTTCCCTTTAAAAGGATACCGCTTGCCAAAACAGACCAAGCAATTGTGCCAATATTAAGTTCTCGTGCCATTGGTAAAAGGTCGCGTTCGGGAGTACGCTCCACTAGACTGTACTCCATCTGGGTGGCAACAAACGGAGTCCATCCCCGCAATTCGGCTAAAGTATTGGCACGAGATATTACCCAAGCTGGGGCATCAGCAATGCCAATATAAAGTACCTTTCCCGATCGCACCAAATCGTCAAAGGCACGCATAATTTCTTCTACAGGAGTTACAAAGTCCCAAGAATGCAGCCAAAATAAATCTATATAATCTGTTTTGAGCCGCTTGAGACTCCGCTCTAAAGACTGCACCATATTTTTACGTTGATTGCCAGCACGGTTGGGATCGGTAGTTGGCAAGCTATCAGTATATTTTGTGGATAGAACGATGCGCTCCCTGTCGGTAGCAATAAATTCTCCTAAAAACTTCTCACTACTACCGCCGTTGTAAACTTCATTGGCTGTATCGATAAAATTTCCCCCAGCTTCTACAAACGCATCAAAGATTTGGCGGCTTTCTTTTTCAGAAATACCCCAACCAAAATCTTCACCAAAGCTCATAGTTCCTAAACAAATTTCCGAAACTCTCAATCCACTTTTTCCGAGTAACTTGTATCTCATAAACTTTTATATATTTATTTACTGTTTTAAAGTTAAAAAATCTGTTTTGGGAAACTTGGACTAAATGTTAGTAATATTTAGCGAAATTTTGATAATCCTTAAAGGCAAGTATGCGATTGAAAACAAATGCGATCGCTTTCCAAGGCGCGAATTTTTGCACGTTGCATTTGACTAAGCTGGACTAATCCATTTAGAATGAATGATTTGCACTGTCTCTAAAATTAGAGAAGCAGTTGTTGGTTGTTTATTAACGAGGTGAACATGGCAAAGCGCCGTAACCCCAAGAAAGAGAAGGCGCTACGGAACCAGGCATACGCCCGGAAATTTCGTAAACGGACTACTACAGGGCGTTTCCAAAGAAGGTTTAATCAGAGATCGCCTAAGAGTGAAGAAGACGAAGGAGCAGCTACAACGGCTGCTGACTAAGTAGCACTCAAGGTGCGCGATCGCTTTTAAAAAAGTGGCAGCGAATAATTCGCTGCCACTTTAACTATTTTTTATTTATCTAAGTAACGTTGCAAGTCTGCGGTACGTTGTTCTGTTACTCTAGCCAAACAAGATGAGTAAGCAGAACTAGCGCCTGTACCTCCTTCCCACTCACCTAGTTCATACTCGCAAGTGGTATCACGGAATTTAATCCAATTTAACTGAGCTTGAGTTAATCTTTGCATTTGTTTGCTAGATAGTTTTGGTCTTAATTGTTGATAGGCTTGGTTGAGCTTGCGATCGGCGAGTCTTGCTTGTCGCGACGTGCATTGATTAATTTCTGGGGTAGTTGTAGCGCTACCACAATTAATTGTTTGCGCTAATTGGGGGGAAGCAATACTTTGTCCACCAAATAAAGAAATTTCTGCCGCAAAAATTACCGCCCGTAAGCGCCACTTCATCATTTAACCTCAATTTGAATGCGGGCAGTTGCGATCGCTTTTCTTACCTGCTCAAAGCCCGTACCGCCGTAGCTATTACGAGCAGCAACTACTTGACGAGGTGCGATCGCATCATATATGTCTGCGGCAAAAGCTGGATGCAATTGTTGCCATTCTTGCATACTTAAGTCTTTAAGTAACTTCCCTTCTACGAGGCAAGTTTTGACGACTTTCCCCACTAAATTGTAAGCTTCGCGAAAAGGAATACCCCGCGCTGCCAAATAGTCGGCGACATCTGTCGCATTAGAAAAATCTTCTGCTACAGCTTGCGCTAGGCGTTTAGTTTGAAATTCTAAACCTTCTTGAAACAAAATTGTCATTGCTTCTAAGCAAGCCGTAACAGTTTTTACGGTGTCAAATAATGCCTCTTTATCTTCTTGTAAATCTTTGTTGTATGCCAGAGGTAGCCCTTTCATCAACATTAATAGCCCTTGCAGATGTCCGCAAACTCTCCCAGTTTTTCCCCTAACTAATTCGGGTACATCGGGGTTTTTCTTTTGGGGCATAATGCTAGAACCTGTAGCACAGCTATCGGTGAGCTTGACAAACCTAAATTCTTCCGATGCCCACAATATTACTTCCTCCGAAAGGCGGCTGAGGTGAACCATAATAATGCTGGCTGCACCCAGGAACTCAATGGCAAAATCGCGATCGCTTACTCCGTCTAAGCTGCTAGCATAAATACTGTCAAAATGCAAGAGTTCGGCGGTGTAATGTCGGTCGATGGGGAAAGTTGTCCCCGCTAAAGCACCGCTACCGAGGGGAGAGATATTTACGCGCTTATATACATCTTGCAGGCGTTCCCAGTCGCGCTGGAGCATTTGTAAGTAAGCTAGGAGGTGATGAGCCAAACTTATCGGTTGAGCGCGTTGCAAGTGCGTGTATCCGGGGATGAGAGTTTCGACATTTTGCTCGGCAAGTTGGAGTAAAGTGCTTTGAAACTTGCGGATATCTCTACTAATAAGCTTAATTTTGTCACGCAGATATAATCTAATATCTGTACCAACTTGATCGTTACGGGATCTAGCAGTGTGTAATTTTTTGCCGACATCGCCAATAAGCTCAGTTAGCCGTCTTTCTACCGCAAAATGTACGTCTTCGGCTTCAATTCCTGGCGTAAATTGTCCGCTATTGTATTCTTGACGAATTTGTTCTAAGCCTTGGACTAATTGCTCTGCTTCCTCTGGGGAAATAATCTTACTACGACCCAGCATTTTGGCGTGAGCAATGGAACCTGTAAGATCGTACTCAATTAATTCAATGTCAAAGCCAATACTTGCATTGAAAATTGCGATCGCTGGATGCAAAGCTGACTCAAATCGTTGGCTCCAAGTTTGTTGTTGACTCACAGCACCTTATGAGGACGGTTTTCGCCCCTGATAATAGAACAAACAAACAGTCAATTGTAAAGGTTTTATCTATTTAAGTTTGTCAAAATAGATGCAATGCCGCTTCAGCAGGCAAAAATTGGAAAATTGTCTGCTGTTACGCCGATTGAACTAATAAGTAGTTAATAGCTAGTTATGCTACGGAATAAGTAGCCGACGATTAATCCAGTTAGCAAAGCCCAAATTTGCCCAGTTTGGACAAAATGATCAAAAGCTTTTTGAACATCGCCTACTAAGTCGGTTTGTTTGAGCGTTTGAGCTACGATAGCCCAATTAATGGGTAGTTTTAATAGGAGTTGAAACACCGGATCGTAGCTATGGCTGAAACTATTTACAAAACTGGTTACTTGCGCTATTGCAATCATTACTTTAAAACCCTTGCGTAGAATCTAAGTCTTGGCATTGACAGCAGTTACGGGCAAATAAGTCTCCAATTATTTAACGTGAAGAAATATTTGCAACTCTGCCTCTGAGCAATATACAGGAAATTAGCAATTTTTAGCTAAATGACTTCGCACGGGTTAAAATTTTCCAGCTTTAATAATTAGTTTCAAGCTTTTTGAACTTTGCAGAGACAGTATAAAAATTACCCTCAATCCGTTAAAGACAATCTTGTTGTAAAAATTGTAGAACAAAGTTAATTTGCAGCTTTTAGGGCAAAAATCTTCTCTACTGTATCTGCTACAACTATATCCGGCGTAGAAGCTCCAGAAGTAACTCCGATTGTGATTGCACCGTTGGGTAGCCAATGACGAGTTACTTGCAAGTTACCATCTAGCAAGCGATGCTCGATGCCATTAGCATCAATTCTCTCGGCGCAGTCGATATGGTAGGAAGCAATACCCCGCTCTATGGCGATTTCTTGCAAGTGGGTAGTGTTAGAAGAATTAAAACCGCCAATTACTACCATCAAATCTAGCTTTTCCTCTACAAGCTGAAACATCGCATCTTGACGCTCTTGGGTAGCATCGCAGATAGTATTAAAGGTTTGGAAATGCTCAGTTAGTTCGCTAGGACTATATTTTCTCATCATCGTCCGCTCAAATAGCTTACCAATAAGCTCAGTTTCACTTTTGAGCATAGTAGTTTGGTTAGCAATACCAATTTGTTTTAAGTCTTCATCGGGGTTGAATCCCTCCGAATGAGCATGGTTAAATTTGCTCATAAATTCGGCTGCGTCGCCGCCATTAAGAATGTAATTAGCAACATACTCAGCTTGAGCAAGATTGAGAACAATTAAATACTTACCAGCAAAAGAACTTGTAGCGATCGTTTCTTCGTGGTTGTACTTACCGTGAATAATTGAGGTATAGTCGCCTTTTTTGTGCTTTTCAACGGTATTCCAAACCTTAGAAACCCAAGGACAGGTAGTATCGACGATTTTACAACCTTTATCGTTGAGTAGCTGCATTTCTTGGACGCTTGCACCAAAGGCGGGGAGAATCACCACATCGCCAGCATTGACAACAGAAAAATCTTTATCTCCGTTAGTTACTTCTATAAATTGCACCTGCATTTCGCGCAAACGTTGATTTACCGAAGGGTTGTGGATAATTTCGTTAGTAATCCAAATTTGTTCGGTGGGGAAATGCTGGCGGGTTTCGTAAGCCATCGCTACGGCGCGTTCTACCCCCCAACAAAAGCCAAAAGATTCTGCTAGACGGATAGTGACATTACCGCGCTGGAGAGTGTAGTTATTGTCGCGAATAAGCTGAACTAAATTGCTTTGATACTCGGATTTCAACAATGTAGCAACTTCGGCTGCTTTCCCAAATCCTTTGCGGTGGTAGTTTTCCGAATGTTGAAGCGACTTTTTAAAAGCTTTTGTATCCATTATTTATACGCCTTAAGGCAACTTTAGATTAAATAGAATCTATGTCAGATTGTAGACTAATTCGTTTTACCAGCATTTAATAATATTTCTGCACCAAAACGCACGGGATCGGTACAAGGTAATTGTGTCTCTTTTTGAACTTGCGTGATTGCCTCTAATGCCATATTTTCATCTAAATGCGAGGTATTTAGGGCGATCGCTTTCACCGTCACATATTTATACGCCTTAAGGCAACTTTAGATTAAATAGAATCTATGTCAGATTGTAGACTAATTCGTTTTACCAGCATTTAATAATATTTCTGCACCAAAACGCACGGGATCGGTACAAGGTAATTGTGTCTCTTTTTGAACTTGCGCGATCGCATCTTGTGCCATAATTTCATCCAAATGCGCGGTATTTAGGGCGATCGCTTTCACCTTCACCGCCTTAAATGCTCCCCCCGCCGCCGCCACTGTTTCATAGAGCTTTACAACCTCTGTAAGCTTTGGGATTAAGACATTTGGGTGATTGCGAACGTTACTTTGTCCGGCACGGTGGACTAAAATTAATGCCGTTGGCTGCGTACCCCGAATTAAAGGTAAAGTTGCCGTAGAACCGGGATGCAAGAGCGATCCTTGTCCTTCTACGTGCAAAATATCGCAATCGCCATAACGCATAACTAATTGCTCTACTGCACCTGCTGCATAATCTACCCGTACCGCATCTAAAGCTACACCATCGCCGGAAATCATGATTCCTGTTTGTCCAGTAGCCAAAAAATGCGATTGCATTCCCTGTTTTTGAGCGGCTTTGTGTAATTCTAAGCTAGTGGACATTTTACCAATTCCCATATCCGTACCGACGGTAAGGAAGCGCTGACAAGAGAGAGTTTGCGCTTTAGCACTAGCAACTTCTATATTGCTTGGTTCTTTTCTAACATCCCAAATCCATTGTCCAGGTTTGAGGGTTTGAAATTCTGGCATAGTTGCCATTGGTGTATGCAAACCATTAACAATTGATAAACCTGCGGCTATAGCTTGCTTAATTTCTGCCAACCATTCAATAGGTAATACTCCCCCAGAAGGCGCAATTCCAATTACTAATACTTCAGGCGCATAGTTCAAAGCTTCTTCTACAGTACCGACAATCGGCACGTTGCGATTAATTCCCGTTAATTGCGGTAACGATTCCCCTGCACACTGGCGATCAATTACAGCGACAATGGAAGCATTGCTAAACCGCAGTAATGCTAAACCTGTTTTGCCATAAACACCTTTAACCCCATCATGGAGCAAAATAGCAACTTTTTCGTTACTTCCCAACCGCATGATATTCTACTCCCAAACCTGGTTTATTATTAGGTTGCAATCTTCCTTGTTGCATTATTGCACCGCTAAAAGGATCGTCTGTTAAATTCAAGTGACTATCCAAGTCGAGATAATCCGCTAAAGGCGATAAATGTACGGCGGCGGTGTTGGCAAGGGTACTATCAGAATAACAACCAAACATTATTTGCAATCCGTAAGCTTTAGCAGTATGTACCATCCGTATCGCTTCGCTCAATCCGCCAGCTTTCATTAACTTGATATTAATTCCCGCTACAGAATTGGCAAGTAGAGGGATGTCTGCGCTAGTCATGCAGCTTTCATCAACAAATATCGGTAAAGGCGATCGCATTTTCAATTCTAATAACTTATTCTCCTCTCCTCTTGGCAAAGGTTGTTCTACATACTTTACTCCCCTTTCTCCTAGCCAAACGCTCATTGTCACCGCGTTTTCCAGACTCCAACCACCGTTAGCATCAACAAATAATTCTTGACCCCGTGCTACTTCTTGCACGGCTAACAGCATTGCTTTATCTGCTTCAATTCCGGCGGTACTTCCTAGCTTTATTTTCAGTACCTTTATATCTACAAATTGCAACCAATCAATGACTCGTGCTTGGGCTTTTTCGGGGGAATTGATGCCAATTGTCACCGAAGTTGGGACAATGCGATCGCAATCTAACCCCCATAACTGCCATAAGGGTAACTGTACCTGTTTCCCCAACCAATCATGCAAAGCTATATCTACTGCCGCTTGCGCCGAAGATGGAATTGAGTAGGATTGCAATACTTGCTGAATTTGTTGCCTTTGCAAAGGATGATAATTACTTAAAATTGGTGCAACTTGTTGTAATGCTATTTGCAGCATTTCGGTAGATTGGCTATGGTTTCCTAAAGAAAAAGGCGAAGCTTCTCCCCAGCCTTCAATACCATCTTGTGATACTTTCACCCAAATATTAGTTGTTTGCGCCGTTGTACCGCGACTAATAGTTAAGGGAAAACGCTTATTTACAGTGAATATTTCAATGCTAATTTGCATAAGTTAGTAGAAGTGCGATCGCAATGGAGAATTTATTATGAAAGAACTACCAGATGATAAAAAACTACTAGAACTACTTGAACTTGCTAAAGACTTTGAACGTAAAGCCAGAGAAATGAGTGAAGTAGCCACAAAAATAGCCTATAAGTGGCAAAAGAAAGCAGCAAAAAACAATTTTAAGTAACAAAATAAAATGCGATCGCGCAGGTTAAAGCAAGATTACTCTAGAGTTACTCGGTTTTCTGGGTAATCTGCTGTTAATTTAAAGACTTTCAGCCATTGAGAACCCAATAAAATCTCTCTAATTTCATCTCCAGCAAAAACAGTAACTTCAAATTCTTGCTCGTCTATAACTACCCTACCTAAGTAAACATCAAAAAATGATTCCCCTTGGGCTGTTTTTAATTTATTTTGACGTAAAAACACCCAATCAAGGCTCTCTACATCTTGTTTGTTCATTGCTACAAGTTCTGTAACACCAGTATCTAGCATTGCTTCTACAGAAAGACTCAATCCATCTCTATCTATTAAATTGATATCGAAGTATATTTGTCCTTTGTCTTCAAATCGCCCTCGGATCATATACTGCCACTAACACCAGTTTCGTTAATACCGAAAATATGGTGAATGACATTATGATGTTTTTCCTGTGCCTTTCGACTTGCTAGTTCATGGTCTCGATCGATAAAATAATCGCCGCTATCTGGTTCAATAGCAATATACCAACCGTAGTATTTATCTAGTATTTCCGGCATCATCTGCTCAAAAATCGGCCAGCAGCGTTGATAAAAAGCTTCCCTTCTAACCCGATTCTCTGCCTTTTTTTCTTCTGACCACTGAATCTCTGGAAAAATTCTACCGCGTCGGACATTGGGGTTAGGTGTAGATTGATTCATAGATAATATTTTTTAGTTAGTTTTCTCTACTCTAAAAGATTGTTAGAGACAAATGCTACAGGAGCGATATTGTATGTCTGCAAAGAGACTATCTGCGATCGCCTGTTACGGGAATTGGAATGCGATCGCAATCTCACCCCTACAAAGGTAAGTTTACCTGTTTCCCCAATCAGTTATATAAAGCTTTATTTACCGCATTCAATAGATTCAGCACGTCAAAGTCAAGTTGGAGTGAAACTGATGAAGCAATTATCTCCATAAATATTAAGGCTCAATTTAACTTTTTAGTAATACCTGGTTTTAACTTAGTTTGGTCAATCTGCCCACTTTGTGCAACATCTTTGACCCAGGTAAGAACTTCCTTTTCTGCAACTCGCTTTCTATCGGAATGTAAGAAAATAGCTTCAGCTAGTTTGAGAATCTTAGAAGTTGTGAGTTCTACAATATCTCGATGCCAATGATTAGCTCTTGAATATGGTGATAATCCTTCCTTCGTCTCAATTTTAATACCAACATTCCACAGTAAATCAACATCAATGAGTGTGTAGTCGAAGTTTGAGATAGTATCGCCACAGACTGCTAGAGCCACTATAACTTCCTTCAAATTTGACTTGTTATCCTCCACTAGCCATACAGAGAGAGTGTTACTGGTTGTCACAATATCTCCTAAAGCATCGGCTTGAATCTCGCCTTGTTTAAGCCACAGCATAGAATCAGCTTTGTACCACTTGCTCTTCCGAATTTTTCTCAAAAGTAGCGGCACAAAATCAGATCTCCAACTGCTCCAGAACTGACTCCATGTCTTCTTTAAGCTCAGAGCAATGTTCTTTCCCGATAGCAGATTTTAAGTAAGGGATAGCGTCCTTATCATCCATCGAAGCAAGACCTAGAATCGCCCCATCCCTAACACGAGTTGAGGATAAACTGAGACTTCGCTCTAGTAACCAGCGACGGTATTTGTAAGATTCTGTATCATCAATACGACTTAACCACCGTAAAGCTTCGCCAGCAATTTCCTCATCAACTCTCTCATAAACAATCAAACAAATTATTACCTCCAATGCATCGTTACCATATCTTTTAACAAAAGAATTAAGCTGTCGTGAGAATGTACTTTCCATGCCATCCTCAAAAAATTCTCCTTTTGCTATCCAGAAGATAGCCTTAATTTCTGAGGAAAGAGCTTCTGTTGGCTCATGAAGCTCAGTCGAAGCAAGGGCGGGCTTCTGTCTCTGAAAAAGTGTTGATTTTTTTATGAGTTGGGTACTTGCCGAAAGGGGCTGAGGTGGAACTAATCCTTCTTGGCTCAGTTGAGTTGAGCTAGGAAATATTACTACAGCCTGCTTTGTTCTGGGTGGGCAACTTGTAGAAGTAGTCATTTAACATCCCCCTTGGTTGCTATTTCTTTACCAAATTCAACTAACTCTTGAAAGACTTGATTCAACTGTTCTGGGCTGAGTTCCATCGAAAAATCTGGTGTGGTGTTGATATCCAATTCAAGACGAACAGAGAATTGAGGTGGTTTATTGGTGTATAGCTCAGGCTTACTTAAAGCAAATATTGAGCCTTCCACAAGAGTAACAACAACCCATTTAGATAAACGATTAATTAACAAATCAGAAATTCCAGTAGAGGCGGATTTTCTAGGGCGATTAATTTGGTATAGAAAGTCAGATGAATCTTCATTTAAATCGAATGGAAGATAATGGGAAAGCAATTTATAACCTTCTTTTGAACTATTAACAGATTGATTTAAAACCGTTCCAAAAGCTAGGCGTTGAATTGGGGGGGCAATCTCAATCCAACGCAGCATTAAACTAAAAAATGAGTCCAATGAGTCTGCAAGTGAGCCTATCGTAGGAAATCCTGAGTTAAAGTTTTCTAGGAGTGGAAGTAGTTGCCAATCAATTCGAGTGGGCTGAATCGTCAAAACCAATTTTCCTTCTATCTTTTCGCTAGTAAATTTTCCTTCTTCTTGTTGCAGACCTATTCTTGGTTCAGAGGTTTTGCGCTCTGGAACTTCATTGGTTAAAATTTTCCACCAATCTTGCTCAGTGAATTGGGCAGATGGACTGAGGAAGGCTGTCAGCCTGAAGTTCTCAGCCTGCCAATTGACAAAATTAGGATGTTGTTTAACCTTTATCTCAGACATTCGACCACCTAAAGTGCTGTCTTTTTTATATCTCAACTCTAATCTACTTTACTAAGGTTGTTAAGGTAAAGATATGTGCCGCAGCATAATAAGTCATTACACCAGAGCGCCCCAAATGGTTGGCTGAGTTCAAAGGCGCTCTATATCCAAGACTTCCTAACTCAAAAATTCTCCAGATTCCTCAGCAAGGATTTTAGTGGTTCAGCTATAAATAACGATCGGAGGCTAATACTTGTCAAAATATCTATAAATTAATACTTCTTTCTCCACTCTAATTCCTACATGGATAAAATTATAAATCTGCAACGGGTAATAGAAGCCGCCGCTACTGCACCAGGAAACTGCGATCGCCTACTATTAGTTGATGACTGGGATCAAATCTTCAGTGGTTGGGTTGGCAAGGAGTAAGATATTATCAAAAGTCCCCTGTAAGATAGGGGATTGTTGTCTTGATAGTTGGAATTTGTGTATTGAAACATGCCTCGTCCACCCACAAACATTGGATGGAAAGGTTTTTGTATACTAAAGTAGACAACAATACACCAGTCGCGAGTTTCGACACAAAGGCAATTGACTTATTATGCACTAACAGGCTCTTTTCGCTTGACTGTTACTGGTGGCGCTTTCGCCTGCATTAGATCGGTATATAAGTCACCTAATTGAGCCGCTACACCTTCCCAGCTAAACAGTTTTTCTACCCGTCTTCTCGCTGCAACGCCCATTTTTTCCCGTTCTTCTGGAGACAACGAAAGAATGCGATCTATTGCTTGGGAGAAAGCCGCGTCATCTTTTGGTGGTGCAAGTAAGCCTGTTTCTTCGGGAACTACTGTAAACTGCAATCCACCGACATCACTTGCAACTACCGGAGTACCACTTGCCATTGCTTCAATAGCCACCAAGCCAAAGGGTTCGTAATGGCTAGGTACTACGCATACATCCGCCGCCGCATAGTAATTATGCAATGTTTCGTCACCCAAACGACCGGGGAAGATAGTAATATCAGTCATCCCTAGCTCAGATACAATACTTTCAATGCGATCGCGTTCCATGCCGTCGCTTTGTCCTGGACGCGAACCACCACCGATAATTAATTTTATGTCTTTTTTACCGCGTAACTGCGATTGACCTACTGCTCTAACTAACGTTTCAATCCCTTTACGCGGATCAAATCTGCCTACATATAAAATTACCGCCGATTGGGCATCTATTTCTAATTCTTGCCTTGCTTGTACTCTAGTTGCTGAACCAAAACGATGTATGTCCGTACCGCAAGGAATTATGTCGATATTTCCTTTACTCGATACAAGTTGTCGCATATGCTTTTCTTCTTGCGGACTTGTCGCAACAATACTTTCTGCTGTCTCTAACACTGCTTTTTCAATTTCCAAGCGAGTTTTAGCTATTAGAGGGATTGTTAAAACTGACTTGTATTTAACATATCCTAAAGAGTGATAAGTATGAACCTGTTTGCTACCTTGGATTTTCTTTAACTGCATTCCTACCCAAGCAGATATCCAATAGTTGGTATGGACTAAAGAGTATTTAATTCCCGATTCTTGTTGGAACTTTATTAGTTGTTGGACAAATTCTTCGGCGTAAGGAAATATATTATCTCTCGGTACAAATTCTTCTGGCCCAGCTACTAAGCGAATTGTTCTACAATTAGGTGCGTGTTCGACTATGGCAGCTTGCTCGGCGTTGGCTTTGCGGGTAAACATATCTACTTGCCATCCGAGTTTAGCTAAAGCTTCCCCCACTTGACGCACGTAAACATTTTGTCCCCCGGCTTCTTCTTTCCCAATTTCAATTGCAGGATCGCCGTGAACTGAAATTAAGGCAATATGCTTTCGATTGGAGGTACTCATAGCTGTTAATTACCGGATTTTAACTAAATTTTAGATACAGGTCGCTCTGGGCGGTTTCCTATTATGAGAGCAGAATATGGTTTATTCTTATTATTTAATATAAAGTTGACTTATATTCTTAACATCCTCTATAGGAAATATTTTTATTGGTGCTAAGTGTATCTGTAAAGTTTTGTCAATCCCTCAATGTTTGTATATTTGGGGTATTTTCAGTAATTTTAAGTTTGTTATTTCAATTGATGGTATAAACTTTTATACATTGAAATTAATTGTAACTAGCTTAATTATTTAGCTTTACCAATTTAGGAAATAAAGATAAAAATTTTAACAGAGTATCAACCAGTTTATGACGATACAACTATGCAACTAAAGTTTGTACCAATTGAAGAGTTTTATTTTGCTTTAACGCTTGCAGTACGACCATTGGAAGACATTGGTGACGGAGAGTTAGTCGAAAAAGTGCGATCGCGTTTAGAATCTGTCTGCGGAGAATCCTCAACAATTGCTGCGGGTAAACAAAACAATTTTAATTATGTGTTTATTGTTACGGGCGACGACAATAGCCCCGCCCCAAACCTAATAGTATCTGTAGCAGACTGGCAAAATAAACTCCGGCTTAGTAGCGATTATGGCTGGACGTTGGACAAGGAGCGTAAACCTGTTCGTACCGAGCAGTTTAATCAACGTCTAGACTTTGCTCGTCAATTGCGATCGCATTTAGAAAATTGGCTAGAAGTGTCTCTACCAAATTCTTAATTTGGGCTATTCGCCAAAGAATTTTCTAGGGTTAGAGGTCAGAAGTAATTGTTAGAAAATCTTACTTATATTACTACTAACCTCTAAAAAATCTACCCATTAGTAGTTTGTGCCGCCAACATTTGTTTGAGCTTTTCTAAGTCAGCAGCCCAACGCGGGTCTGGTTGTACTCCTTCTGTGCTTTCACTGCTAGTAGTTGTAGTGGTACTAACTGGGCGACGAGATTTTTTATTATTGCTACCACCACTACTACTGCGGCGAGTTGGGACTGGCTTTTCTATATTGCTATTGGTTGTATTACTAGGGCTACTACTATCATCATCCATCGGACGCTGTTCGCCTTCTTCTTCCGCACCCTTAGTACGAGGTAAGGCTTTCTCGATTTTTATCGGTGTATCCTTAAATAAATAACCATTAAATTTTTCAATTATTTTGTCAGCGTGTTCGTCATCATTGACAGTTACAAAACCAAAACCGCGACATTTGCCTGTTTTACGATCTTTAATTACTTTAGTAACAACTGAATCGCCTTCCTCTGCAAAAACCGCTTGCAAATCTTGACGTTCTACTTCTTCTTTGGGCAAATTACCAATATATAAACGAACTGACATGAACTATTCCTCTATAAGATGAAAGTGAAAATAACTTGGCATCGAGCCATTCAGTTTAGATTTGCTGATGATAATTTAAAATTGACATAATCGCTGCCACTAACTAATTTTTAAATCCTATCTAGCTAACCTACACAGTACAGGTATTTGTTAATTGGGCATTTCAATAATTAATCTCCTGGAAACATTTAGGCTTAACAACTACTGTTTCTTTTGAGGATTTATTCAGTTGATAGCTTTTTTGCCATGAGTAACGCTTCTAATGCTACTTACCTGTAAGGGCGACACTATTTTTTACAATATCACGCCTAGGACTGGTAAGGTAGCTAATTGCCTATAATTCCGCCTTTAGCAATACTTGCCCTTTGATTCGACTAATTCCATCCATCTTATGCGAGGTATTTACTAAAAAATTAGAGAGATAGGAGACTAAGCAATTAATGCTAATTGCTAGTTTATTTAAGTAACAATTAGTTTGTGTAAACAAACATAACATTATCAGCAAAAAGCTGCAACATATCTTTACAGTTTATCTCATCTACCCAAAACAATCATGGCAGTACCACTTAGAGCGAAAGCAAGTGCCACAATCGTAGTCCAGATGGGCTGAAAACTAGAGCTAACTTTGCCTGTTTGGGTTTGTAAAGTGTTGAGGTCTGTCCAGCTAGTGGCGCTGCGACGAAACCAGCCTGTAATCAGAATATGTCGCCCTAGTAAGTCCATAGGGTTGAGCGACTGCCTAAAAAAGACATTGCCGATAGGTCCTAGTAGAGACTCATAATGTAGTTTAATCAGACCTTGGGGAGAATTTAATAGTAAATCTTGCCCCAACCAATTAGCCATACCTCGTCGACCCAAAAGCTTACCTTGCAAGCGCACGGGTTGGCTATCGATAGGCAAAGCCATTCTTAGTGCTAATTGGTAAATCAAACTTGGTGTAGCGCGCACAGTAGCAGGTGTGATATCTGGAAACAAAGAATTCATCCGCATAAACATACTGATACTCACAGCAATAGGAATAGAAGCTTTAATTAGCAACCAGTCGCCATACATCCAAGCAAGCCCCGGAATCCAAATTACAAGAGCAATTGCGCCAATTAGCCAAGTTAAACAACCAAAAAGCAGACCAAAAATAACGCCAAAAAAAGCAGCAAATTGTCCTAAAGCACGGCGTGTAGTAAGTAGCGACCTTAATTGAAGACGTAAGCTTGTCAAACTTGGCGCTGGATTAGAGTTAGGAGGCAACTTTAATTCCGTTTCTAGATGCCAATGTTGAGCTAAATTATTTAAACGTTGCAAGCGATCGCCCATCAAGGGATGAGTATTATTGATAGTTAATAAATATCGATAGGGATTTAGACAATCCCAAGCCAGAATTGGCTCAATATTGGTATGAGGATAGAGACTACCTAAAGTAATAGCTTGGTAGTAGCCTACAGGCGTAAATAAATCGAAACTTTCCAGCAGCCAGCTAGTGCATTCTTTTTGCTGAACATCTTTAGTAATGCCGATCGCAATTTTTATCAAAGCGCGAGTTAAGCCGTTAGGATTACCTGTAATATTGACTGCTATGCGATCGCTATAGTAAATACGCAACTGCGATAACCATAAAGCCGGAAGACATAGCAGCCACCATAAACCGTAAGCACCACTAGAAATAGTCGCCGCCGCAATTTTAATAATCGCATTCGTCGTGCGATCGCCCCAGGTTGCTACTTGGCGATAGACAGCATAAGCTGCTTGAGTTACAAGCATAAATAAAGACATGACGGCAAAATCCCCACAAGCCACTTGTCCAAGTTGCACGGCATAGATACTAGCAATTTCATCATCAGCCAATTGTTCGAGCAATCCTTGACTGATGGCAATTCGGGTAGTGCGACGGAGATTGCCATAAGTAAGAGCGACGGGCGCAGAAGTAGGCAAAATAGTTAGTTTAGGCAGCCAATCTTGTTGACGGCAAAAGCGTTGCAATACTCGCCCTGATTCTGGGCTATATTTGACAAGCTGATTTAGAGATAAAAGTTGGCTGCCATAACTTAGCTGCAATAGGCGATCTAGCAACCAAGGAGAGAAAATTGTCAATATTAAAAGCAAAAGACCTAGGAAGTTAGATGGATCGTGATAAAAAGGCTGGAATGGCTCTAAGTACGGCAATTTAACGAACATATCGTTAATAAAGAGCATGACAAACCTTAGCACCTCACGCATCAGCCAAAAAAGCGCGATCGCACTTCCAAAAGCTAATAGCCATAAAGGTGCAAGATTAACTTCTTTTAAGGGTTGCCATCGTTTTGCTCTTGGTGCGGATCGCCAAACAAAAGGTGTAGCTGCTAATAAATCCTCGTTCTCTTTTTGCGGTACAGGAGTCGGTAGCTCAAATGCGACAAAGTTAATCGCATCATCATGCTTATTAATGGCTTCTTGCTGTACAGGTGTGGATACCTCAAATGCTACAAATCCCGTTGCGTCGATTGGCGGTGAATTTATGAATTGAGGATAATTACTAATAGCCCATTCTTTGACTTGAGGATCGCTACTTTGACTAAGAGTTTGCACTAGAGAAATCGCCCGATTATCTTCTCCATTACCTACATATGCTGCTACTAAACCTTTTTTTGCAAGTACCTTAGTAGTCTGCTGAGAGTGACTTTGACAAACAAATTCTAGTAATGCGATCGCACCCTTAAAGTCACCTTGTTCTAGCGCCGTCAATCCAGCTTCCAGAGACGATTCGGGAACAGCAGCCATAAAATACTCTCTAACGCAGTCTTCTCAACATACCCATATTTAGCTTTTAACTACCAATTTTCGGGGATGTTGTTTAGATTAGTTTTGGGCGGAGATAAACTTTTCGGCGTTGCTGATTAGATGTATGAATTTCGGCAACCAGACGTTGCAATTGCTAGTCTCTACATTGGTTGTGAAATCACTTTCTTGTTGAGAGTAATAAACCTAGCTATCTTTCGCATAAATGCCAAAAATTTTTCGCCCTAGTTCTAATGCTTCTTGGCGTTCCTCCCCACTCAAGTAATCATCACCGTTTCTACCACTTGGACAACGTCGAGGATCGCCCCCTGCTTCTAGGTAGCGTTGCCTTCCCATCAGCAAAATTTTGTGCAGTCTTGCATATTGTTGTTTTTCTTGTTCCATTGATTTTTTTATTTTTACACTGCCCATTCCCGTGGGACAATATCACCATTTTGTTTCAGAGAAGATAAGGGTAAAACAGTGCTGGGAGTTATGAGCAGCCAATCGCCTGTACTTTCATCATAAAGTCTAAATTGGAGCAGTTCTAGAGTTTCTAAAGCATTAAGAATTAAATATTGTGCTTCAGTCGGTTCCACTAAATGTCAGCGATTATATATTTATATTTACCAAGGGGATTTTACTATAAATTAAAGTTTGTCTGCCATCGGTTCAAAAACTAGCAGAAAGCCTAGACCATACTGCCATGCCCCTTACACTACTCAGTCCTAAACCTGCATTTTGGCTCTAAATCAAACAAGCTCCCTAATTAACGGATTTAGGGAGCTTGCTAACAAATATGATAATTCTGTAAATGGCTCACCGCAGCCGCACGGTGGTTGTAGCCAGTGTAAGACTATGCTTGCCTTGAATAATACTCAACAATTAGTAGTTCGTTAACTTGCAGCGCTACCCATTCGCGCTCTACTAAGCTATTGACCTTGCCTACCATCTTACCCTTATCAAATTCTAGATGACTGGGCAAATTTGCTAAACCTGGATATTGCAAATTAGCTTCTACTAGCTTACGCGATGCTTCTCTATCCTTGACTCCAACTGTTTCTCCAGGACGGCATTGGTAGCTGGCAATATCAACTACACGACCATTTACCGTAATGTGACCGTGATTTACCAATTGGCGAGCGGCGGGTATGGTTGGAGCCATCCCCAAGCGAAATACGGTATTGTCTAAACGCATTTCTAATAGTTGGAGCAATATTTGCCCGGTAGACCCGGTAACTCGTCTGGCTCTACGCACATACCGGAGCATCTGCTTTTCAGTCAAGCCGTAGTTCATACGCAGCTTTTGCTTTTCTTCCAAACGAACAGCGTATTCTGATCGCTTTTTGCGATTTTGTCCGTGTTGACCTGGTGGGTAAGCTCGTCTAGCACTCTTGCGCGTCAATCCTGGTAAGTCGCCTAGGCGACGGATGATTCTTAGGCGTGGTCCTCTGTATCGGGACATGAATTTTCCTGTATCTACTAATTATGCTTAAAGTTTGCAAATATCTGATTGTAGCAGCTATTAGGTGCTTGGGCAAGAGTGGGCGTTATTTATTTTTAGATATTTAGTTTACTTGCTAGCTTAAAAAATGGGCAATAATGAAAGTTGTTGGCTGCAATTGATAATTTTTTCTGGCTATTTTCAGCAATTCAGAAATTTTAGCACTATAAGTTATCGCTTAATAGAGCTAATTTAAGTAAGGGGAACTAAAAAAGGTTGCTCCTAAAACGCGATCGCATCCGCTCTTGGTAAGAAATGAGTTGAATAAAGGATGACGAATTTATAGAGCATGAAAAATTGATAAATAGACAACTATGATGACTGCTAATGCTTCAACTACTAATAGCCTCACAAATGAAATAGATAGCTGTCAGCAAAAGCAGTTTACAGGCAGACTACATATAGTAGCTACCGACAACCAGCAATGGAGCTTGTACTTTTGCCTAGGACGATTGATTTGGGCGACCGGCGGGGTACATTTAATTAAGCGTTGGCAGCGACTACTATCTCAGTATTGTCCTCAAATTAGTAGCCAAAAGCATACCCCTACTTGTTTGCATGATTTAGGCGAATATCAGCTACTTGTTGACTTAGCAAAAAAACAGCAAATTCAAGGAGAACAAGCTGTTAGAGTAATTCGCAATACAGTTACAGAAATATTGTTTGATTTGCTGCAACAAGAAAAACTAGGTCAATTAAGATTTATAAGCACTCGCCAAAGTGGCTTAAATGCGTCTTTGACGCTACTTAATCCCCAACACGCGGTTTCTCACTCCAAGCAAGCTTGGGAACAATGGTGCAAAGCAGGCTTAGAAAATATCTCACCCAACACTGCTTTATTGATGCGCCGAAGCGAGCAACTTCAAAAGCAAACTTCCGCCCCAGTTTACCAAACTTTAATTAAAATTGTTGATGGAGAAAGGACGCTGCGAGACTTGGCAGTATTGATGAAGCAAGACTTACTGCTACTTACACGCTTATTGAGTCCGTACATTCGTCAGGGCATAATGGAGCTAATCAAAGTTGGCGACTTACTACCTCCCGCCTCTGGCGAGCGATTAGAAACTATTCCTAACTTTGCTGCTAAAGCGCCAGTAAAATCAATTTTTAAAAAGTCTCCCTTAATTGCCTGCATCGACGACAGCCGGATGATGGGACAACTAATGGAACATATTTTAACTAAAGCAGGCTATCGGTTTGTAGGAATTAATGACGCGGTAGAAGCATTACCAGTATTGCTAGAAAGTCAGCCAGATTTGATATTTCTCGACTTGATGATGCCAGTTGCCAACGGCTACGAAGTTTGCAGCCAAATTCGTCGGATTTCTCTGTTTAAAAATATTCCTGTAGTAATTTTGACAGGCAACGACGGCATTATAGACTGGGTAAGAGCAAAGATTGTTGGTTCTTCAGACTTTTTGAGCAAGCCAATTAAACCCGAACAAGTGTTGGCAATTTTGCGTAAGTATGTGCCTTTAGCATCTGCTGCAAAAAAGATTAATACGCAACGATAGGCAAGTAAGGGCTGTTTTACGGTAGTTAAAGTTATCTATAAATGTAATATTAACTACTGCCTTAGTTCAAAGTTTATTTTTCAGGTAGATTCATGCATACTGTCCTAATTGTTGAAGATAGCTTACTCCAGATTCAATTACTTACTCGTTATCTACAGCAAGCAGGCTTAAGTGTAATCAGTGTTACCAGTGGTGAGGAGGTTCAAGATAAATTAAGTAAGCATAAACTAGATTTAATTATTTTAGATGTAATATTACCCGGTCAAAGTGGGTTTGAGTTGTGCCGAGAACTAAAAACTAATCCTCATACTCAGCAGATCCCTGTCGTAATATGTTCGACAAAAAGCACCGCAGTAGACAAAATGTGGGGCGATATGCTGGGTGCAGACGCTTATCTACCTAAACCCGTTGACCAACTTGAATTAATTCAACTGGTTCAAAAATTAATTAAAAATTAGGAATATTGATGATACCTACGTCAGAGTTAATAGATAGTTTGGATATGGCAATAGACGTTACTCAAGTAAAAATGCAAAAGTTTTTACACTTTTATTTGAGTAAAGAAGTAGCAGCTTTAGTAAAAGTGGAAGACATTGCCGAGGTACTGCAAATACCTGGAAGTAAAATATTGCCAATACCGCAAATGCCCAAGTGCGTACTAGGTATATATAATTGGCGAGACGAGATGCTGTGGAATGTCGCGCTAAACGATTTGCTAGGATTAGCGCCTGTTAATCCAAATCCGTCTTCAGTATCAAGTATGGCAATAGTAGTAGCACTAATTGACGGTCAGTATTTGGGGCTAGTAGTTGAACAAGTAAACGATATTGAATGGCACGAACAAGACTCTATTCAACCGCCAACAGCGCAATTATTTCCAGCCCAATTATTACCGTTTATGCAGGGGTATTTAAGTGATGGCACAATCATACTCGATCCAGGTGCGATCGCGCGATCGCACCTGATACAGCAATTTAAGTAACGCTCCAACTACAAACCCTTATTCAAACTTATAACCCGACAGTGATTAAACTATTTTCTTCTCGCTCTGAAGATCGCAACGGCGACAAACCAGTCATTTTAGGACCGTTAGCGATTTCTCAATCTCCTCAACCATCAAAAACAGATCCAGTAGGAAAGGAGAATGGGACTCAAAGCTCTATTCAAGGAGTATTTAAAACTCAGCGCCAAAATCTATCTGCTATTACTGGACAAATGCGCCAGTCGCCCAATTTAGAAGCTTTGTTTGAGACAACTGTAAGCGAAATTCGCAAAAACTTGCAAGCAGATCGAGTATTAATATATCGCTTTGAATCAAATACCCAGGGAGTAGTAGTAGCTGAAGCTATAGGGAGAGAATGGACACCTACCCAAGGAGAAAAACTCCCCGCTACCTGGTTTGGAGAAGATGAAGCAAATACATATATAAGTAAGCAAATTGTCGAAATAGCAAGTAATACGGATACTACACCCTACCAACAACAGTTACTAGAGCTCTTTCAAGTTAAAGCCAGTGTAAGCTTGCCTATATTGGTAGAGCGGGAAATATGGGGGTTGCTCGTCGTCCAGCAATGTTCCTCTGCGCGTTATTGGGAAGAAATAGAAATTGATTTATTAGAGCGGCTAGTAATCGAACTAACACTAACAGTCCAATCGGTAGAATTTCGCACTAAACAAATTCGTCAAACCGAATTTACTCGCACTTCTACTCAAGTAGCCGCTAAGATGATGGACAAAATTCGTCGCTCCTTTGATGTAGATACAGTGTTTCACACCACGACTAGCGAATTACTGCAACTATTAAAAGCCGATCGCGTAGCAGTTTACAAGTTTTTCCCAGACTGGAGTGGCGAATTTGTCTATGAAGCTGTTGCTCCTGGCTTGATTTCCTTGGTCAGAAATGGAATTAAGCCAGTATGGGAAGATACTTATTTACAAGAGCATCAAGGCGGTAGATATAGTCACAACGAAACCTATGCCGTTGATGATATTTACAAAGCTGGTTACGCGCCTTGTCACATTAGTAGTTTGGAAGAATATCAAATTAGAGCTTATGCGATCGCGCCGATTTTCTTTGGCGACGATTTGTGGGGGTTACTAGCAGCTTACCAAAATTCTGCGCCGCGCCAATGGCAAGAAGTAGATGTAAATGCCTTAGCTCAAGTAGGAACACAACTTGGTGTCGCCTTGCGCCAAGCTGAATATTTGGAACAAGTCAACGCCAAAACTCAGCAATTAGCGCAAGTAGCCGAGCAAGAGCGCACTTTAGCCAAAGTCATTGATAAAATTCGTAAATCCTTAGACATCAATGTAGTATTTAACACTACGACTCAAGAAGTCCGCCAATTACTAAAAGTAGATCGAGTAGTAGTATATCGCTTCAACGCAGACTGGAGCGGTGAATTTGTCGCCGAATCTGTAGCTCCAGGCTGGACTTCGGTAATTAGCAAAGGGTTCAAAGAGCAAGTAGGCGATTGTGCTGGTTTGCAAAACCTTAAACCTAATAATACTTCTATTTATCAGCAACAAGCTTTAGCGGCTGTCGACCGTAATAGACAATCATTTTCTGTTGATGATATTTCTCAAGTCGGGTTTTCGGCTCAATACCTAGAATCAATGGAGCAGATAGAAGCTAAAGCATATCTCACAACTTCTATTTTTGTCGGCGACAAGCTCTGGGGGTTACTCGCCACATACCAAAACTCTGCACCGCGCCAATGGCAAAAATCTGAGGAAAAATTGCTAACTCAAATTGGTACTCAATTTGGAATTGCCTTACAGCAAGCCGAATATTTACAACAAGTAGAAGCAAAAACTAGGCAATTAACACAAATAGCCCAGCAAGAACGCACGGTAGCAAGAGTAATTGATAAAATCCGTAAATCTCTTGACTTAGACACAATTTTTAGAACTACCACCCAAGAAGTCCGTAAGCTGTTAGCCGCCGATCGTGTCATCGTCTATCGCTTCAATTCTGATTGGAGTGGTGAAGTTGTATCTGAGTCTGTAGCTTCAGGCTGGACACCCCTAGCTGTCCAAAAGTTAAAGAGCGCTCTTACTGACTGCGATAGCGTGCGCGGTTTGGGTAAGGGAAATAATCGCTATGAAGACACTTATCTTAAAGAAAATCAAGGCGGGAGATATCGTCAAGACAAAGTAGGTTTTAGAGTTAATAATATTTACGAGGCAGACTTTTCGCCTTGTTACATTGAAAGCTTAGAGCGTTTTGAAGCAAAAGCTTACATTACAATCCCAATTTTTGCGGGAGAACAACTATGGGGTTTGCTATCAACTTACCAAAATTCCGCCCCGCGTCAGTGGGAAGAATCAGAGGAAAAGTTGCTAAATCAAATTGGAACTCAGTTTGGAATAGCTATCAAGCAAGCCGCCACTTTAGAAAAAGTCCAAGTGCAAGCGCAAAAACTGCTTGATGCGGGCAAACGTGAAAAAGCAGCCAAAGAAAGGCTCCAACAAACCGCAGTGCAACTATTAATTGCTGTTCGACCTGCTTTGGAGGGAGATTTGACTGTAAGAGCAACGGTTACAGAAGACGAATTAGGCACAGTCGCCGATGCGTACAATAACACGATTCAAAGTCTCCGTAAGTTAGTAATTCAAGTTAAAAATGCGGCTGATAACGTTGCTTTAACTTCTCATAGTAGCGAGTCGGCGATCGCTAACCTTTCGACTCAGGCGCAATACCAAGTCGAAGAACTCACCGATACTCTAGAGCAAATTCAAGAGATGGTGAATGTTACTCAAGTTGTGAGCCACAACGCCCAGCAAGTAGAAGTAGCATTAAAGCAAGCAAATCAAACAGTACAAACAGGGAATGCGGCGATGAGTCGCACTGTAGACGGCATTTTGGAGATTAAGAAAACTGTAACTGATACAGGTAAAAAGATTAAGCGTCTCTCAGAATCGTCACAAAAAATCTCACGAGTAGTAAGTTTGATTAGTAATTTTTCAACTCAGACGCAGTTACTAGCATTAAATGCAGCAATTGAAGCTACGCGCGCCGGAGAATTTGGGCGGGGGTTTGCAGTAGTAGCTGATGAAGTGCGATCTTTAGCTCGTCAATCGGCAAAAGCAACTACCGAAATTGAGAAGTTGGTGCAGGAAATTCAAGCAGAAACAATTGATGTCGCTTCAGCAATGGAGACAGGTATTGAGCAGGTAGCCCAAGGAACAGATTTGGTAAATCAGACGCGCCAAAGCCTAGATGCGATCGCAGTTTCTACAGAGCAAATTGGTCAATTAGTCCAGGGAATTACTGTATCGACTTTGGCACAAACTCAGCAATCAGAAGCTGTAACCCAAACAATCGCCGATTTAGCTGTAGTTGCAAATAGAACATCGGCAGGTTCAGTACAAATTTCCTACTCTTTTCAAGAGTTACTTGCAACTGCTAAAAATCTTCAAGCTAGTGTTGAGCGATTTAAAGTTAGTTAGTAGGAATACGCAGCAATAAATGCGGACACACAACCACCGTGTATCCCAAATTAAACAATGAATACCCCAAAGCTCGATCCCCCCTAACCCCCCTTTTTAAGGGGGGAAATAAAACTCCATTTTTAAGGGATCTGTTAAGTCTTAAAACTAAAAATTAGAAATACTTTTGGCTTTCACGCGAGAAATTTATTATCCCAAAGCCCAATGACAACCGATCGCATTATCAACGACGAAACTCGTAATTTATTTTTAATCGAAGCGCCAGAACTATTAGAAAGTATTGAGCGCGACTTGTACAGCTTGAGCGAGGAAAGGAGCAACGCAAAGGTACATAACCTGATGCGGATGACTCACACTCTCAAAGGCTCGGCGGCTTGTGTCGGGTTAGAGACAATTAAAACTGTGGCGCATTATTTAGAAGATGTGTTTAAGACACTTTATAACCCAGCCGTAGTTATTGATTCAGAAGTAGAAGCACTGCTATTTCAAGGTTATGAGTGCTTGCGCTTACCTCTAACTGCCGAGCTTACAGGTAATTCTATTGATGAAGCGGATGTTTTGAATCGAGCCGCCGCCGTGTTTGCCCAGTTGCAAGGAAAGTTGGGCGACTTCTTCAATAATGAAGCAGCGATGCCAACATCAGCAGAATTAGGATTTGATATTACTAAGTCAATTTTTGCAACCGGAGTCAGCAAAAGGCTAAACCAATTAGCTGTAGCTTTGGAAAATCCAGAATTAGAGAGCATAGCGGCGCTATTGCAAGAACAAGCTATGGTATTTATTGGACTTGCGGAATCTTTGGGTTTACCTGGGTTTGGCGCGATCGCATCTACCGCCTTACTTGCTCTAACTTTTCACCCCGATGAAGCTATAAATATTGCCCGCCAAGCCTTAACAGACTTTGAACAAGGACAAAATGCGGTACTTGATGGCGATCGCGCTTTGGGGGGCGAACCAAGTATTGCTCTACAAGAATTAGCAACTCGCAACCAATCACTCGAATCGGATATGCCCGATCCAGCGCTATTAGAGCAGTTGCTTAGTGGTGTAGACGACGAGGACGATCTTCTTAGCGTTAATCTCGATAACTGGGATACGGAAGAATCGCTAGAATTATCGATGGAGCAGGTGTTTGGTAGCTTACTAGAAAAGCAAGTAGATCGGGAAATCGTTTCGATAACGGGGTCAGAAAAAGAAATTCTATACTCCCTAGATCAAGTAAATGATTTTATTCCAAAATTATCGACCGAAGGAGCTACATTACCACAACCACCTTCTGCCCAGATCCGTGTTGAATTAGCCAAACTCCAACGCCTCAATTATCTTTCTGGCGAAATGCTCACCAATCAAAATCGCCAAGTTGCAGCCGATGAACAAATCCAAGAAACTATCCGTTCATTGCAGCAGCAGCTAGAACAACATCAAAAAACTATTAACCAGATCCGCGAATATTGGTCTGATTTAATGGTAGAAGCACAAGCTACATCTACAAATACCTTGCCACTAGATATTTACAGTGAGTTTCAACCTCTATTAGATTCAGCTTGGGATGATACGGCTTTGATTGCTGAAACAATTGAGGAAGTAGATTTATTTAGCCTTTCTGCAAGTCAAATCCTAGAAAAACAACAACGGCTATTAACTGACATCCGCGATGATTTGCTCTCTGTGCAAATGTCACCGGTGGGAGAAATATTTAACCGCTTCCATCGAGTGTTGCAACAATTGGTTTCCGCTCATGGAAAACAAGTACAACTAGAAATTAGTGGAGCAGAGGTATTAGTCGATAAAATAATCGCCGAAAAGCTCTACGATCCGCTACTGCATTTAGTTCGTAATGCTTTCGATCACGGGCTTGAAAGTGGCGAAGTGCGCCGTCAAACAGGTAAATCAGAAATTGGCAAAATATCCATATCTGCTTACCAGCAAGAGCGGTGGACAGTTATAGCAGTGAGCGATGATGGCAAAGGAATAGATTTTGAGAAAATAAGTAATCGCGCCCTAGAACTAGATTTACTTGCGCCAGAACTTGCTCAAAGTATTACCGAGGACAAACTCATAGACTTGCTATTTACGCCAGGATTTACTACCACATCTCAACTTAGCGATTTATCGGGGCGTGGGATTGGTTTAGATGTAGTCCGCACCCAAATAGAAGCGTTGCAAGGAAAAATTACCGTGCGATCGCATTCATTGCAAGGGACAACGTTTTTACTCCAAATTCCGATCAGCCTAAAAATTGCTAAAGTCTTAGTTGTTGAAGTAGGCGATCGCGTTTGCAGCTTGATCGCCGAATCCGTCGAGCAAATTGTCCTCCCTGGGCCTGACCAAATTAAACATTGGCAAAATGGTCAAAGAGTTTGGCAGCTACCAGGAAACGGGCAAATAGTGCCTATTTGTAAGCTATCAACAATTTTGCAGTCCACAGATAGCAAAGCCGATCAACTTCCTCTACTTTTGGTGCGTCAAGGTACGGAAATAGTTGGGCTAGAAGTTGATCGCGTCTTAGGCGAACAAGAATTAGTAATTAAACCTGTAGGTAAACTGATTACCCCGCCAAGTTTTGTGTTGGGATGTTGTGTTTTAGCTGACGGGCGTTTAAGTTTAATGCTCGATAGTAGTGCGTTAATAGCCCAATTACCACCAGTTGTTATTAGTAGCGCCCCAACTAAAAGCGTTAATACGTCCCAAATTTTGTTAGTAGATGATTCAATTACCGTGCGCCAAAACTTGGCATCAATGCTGCAAAAAGCAGGCTATCAAGTATTCCAAGCGGGTGACGGGAGGGAAGCTGTCGCGCTAGTTTTGCAGCACCCAACAATTAACTTGATAATTTGTGATGTCGAAATGCCTGGGATGAATGGATTTAAGTTTTTAAGCCATCGCTTGCAAGACTCGGTGCTGCAGCAAATTCCTGTAATTATGCTGACTTCTCGTAGCAGCCAAAAATACAAACAGATTGCTTTAGAATTAGGAGCCAATGCCTACTTAACTAAGCCTTATATAGATTGGCAAGTTTTAAATGCTATTACTAATTTAGTTAGCGATCGCCAGAACTCAGTAATTTAGCCTTAAAATCTTCTCAAGTAACCCTAAGTAATATGTATAATCACAAGCAAAACGCTAATCGTAAGTTTAATTGGTGGATAGCAGCTATTCCTTTAGTAGTATCTGGATTAGCGCTAAATCCGGCTACGGCGGCATCAGTCCCCTCTTCCTATCTCAATGATTATCGCTTTTGTACTGCTCGGTTACTAGCTCTGAGCATCTCTACAGATGCGGTATCAACTTCTTGTGCTGCCGCTTTGTATCCAAAAAGATTGGGTAATTGTGTGTATGATATCCAAAGGCAAACAAGCATTTTAGCAACCGATGCTCTAGCTACTTGCAGGCAAGTTCGGCAACCTGATGAGTTAGCGACTTGTGTAGTGGGAATTAGTATTAATAGCAAAGAAAAAACAATTCCAGAAGTTCTCAATTATTGTCGTCGCAGCTTATTGCCAGTCCGTTTTGCTGAATGTGTAGTAGGTTTGCAAAAGGAAATTGATGTAACTTCTAACCAAGCTATGAATACTTGCATTGATGCTACAAGTCGCGCGCTCGTGCCACCAATTTCTAAACCTTAACATCGGCGGATTTATCTGTTTGCTAAAATGTCGATCAACTACTAGCAATTAGTAAGCATAGCAGCGCCAAAACACCGCTAATTCCGTAAAATGTGGCAACGACTTGAGTTTCCGACCAGCCTGAAAGTTCTAGATGATGGTGTAAGGGAGCCATTTTAAATAAACGTTTACCTACGCCATCATCACCTTTTGTTGCTTTGTAATAACTTACTTGTGCCATCACGGAAAGAGTTTCGACAAAAAATATCCCACTCAGTACAAATAGCGCTCCCAAAGTATTAGTTAAAAGCGCCACCGATGCTAAAGCGCCTCCCAACGCCAAAGAACCTGTATCGCCCATAAAAACACGAGCCGGGTTGCGATTGTGGACGAGAAACCCCAAGCAGCTACCGCTCATACAAGCACAGAAAATCATTAATCCTGGGGAACTTGGCGCAACTAATTCGCTCAATCCTAATAAAGCGATCGCACTTGTGCCTGCGGCCAAGCCATCAACGCCATCAGTAAGATTAGTAGCATTACTCTCTGCCACCAATACAAACACTGCTAGTAGCCAAAATAGCAAACCTAAAGGCAACACAATATTAAAAGGTAAAGCAACATTAGTAATGCTACTTGCTTGACTCCAAGCCAGCCACAAACAAAACAGCACTGCCATGCCGATTTGCAAAGCTAGTTTCATTTTGGGCGAAATGCCTTTATTGGACTTGTAGCGCAAAATCTGCCAATCATCTAACCAGCCAATAATTGCATAACCCATCGTCAAGGCAGATACCGCAAGTACATCCGCGCTCCAGCCAGATAATAATATCGAAAATGCGATCGCTACAGGTACAAAAAACACCCCGCCCATTGTCGGAGTGCCTGCTTTTTTTAAATGAGCTTGCGGCCCATCTTCTCTAATAATTTGCCCAGTCTTTAGCTCTACTAGCCTTGGTATTACCCAGTAGCCCAGCGCTGCTGTTGCAATAGCACATCCCCCAAAAGGCAGAGTTTGGGAAGTGGTCTGCCAAGGTAAGCGATGGGCGATCGCATCACTAATTAATACCCCACTACCTAGCATCACACCTAGAGCTACAAGTAAACTAATTCCCGAAAGGTTGAATAAACGGGTAGATGATTTAGCTTCCACAATATTTTTTTATACCAACGCTTGCCAAGTAAGAAGCCCTAAGTATATTCTTAAAGCTTCTTACCAATAACTAAACTTGTGCCTGAAAAGAGTTAACCAACTTCTTCTTCAACGGGTTCGTCACTATCTTCAATGTCGTCATCGTAACTAGGATCGTCAGGATCGATAATATCTGCAATGTCAGACATTGGTTCGCCTTGAGCTAATAAATCCGGTTCGGTGCGATCGCGGGCTACCAATCTACCGCTAGATTTTAACCAGTCTAAGATTGATAACTCGTTCTTAGCAGGAATTACCGCAGCTACTCGATTTCGGGGCTGTTCTTGTAGAGGCGAGCTAGGCATAGGAAATTGTTTAATTAAACGGCTTTGATTATACTACAAAGTTTAGCATTCTTATGTAAAAAAACTTATTAAGCAGAAAAGGCGATAATAATTAGCATAAGAAAAGAATTATTATTAAGGCGATGTTTGGAAAATCAACACTAATAGAACAACTCGCCGGAAAAAATCGCGGTTTACTAGCAACCGAGCCAGAGAAACAGGCAATATTAATTGCGATCGCGCAGTTGGAAGATCGCAACCCTACACCGCGTCCTATTGAGGCTGGAGAGTTGTTAGATGGCGACTGGCGACTGCTTTATACGACAAGCTCTGGCTTATTAAATATCGATCGATTTCCCTTATTAAAACTCGGTCAAATCTATCAATCTATTCGCGTTAAAACGAGCAGCGTCTACAACATTGCTGAGATTTACGGCTTACCCTATTTAGAGGGCTTAGTTAGTGTTGCAGCTATATTTGAACAACTTTCAGAGCGACGGGTGCAGGTCAAATTCCAGCGCTCGATTTTGAGTTTGCAACGCTTAATAGGCTATCAATCGCCCGATAGTTTTATTCAACAAATTGAGTCTGGTAAAAAGTTTACAGCCATTGATTTTGGTCTTAATAGCCGCGAACAACAAGGGTGGTTAGACATCACTTATCTCGATAGTGATTTACGGATTGGGCGAGGTAATGAAGGCAGCGTGTTTGTATTAACTAAAATTTGAAGTGCGATCATATATCAGTCTAAAAATTTCTGCTGCTGATTAGCACCTCTTGAGTTCCGGATTAAGGCAGTAAATCAAGCCTATCTGTAGTCTGAATTTACTGTGGACTTGGTGGTACACCATTAAATTGATAACCTAGACTGCGAAGAATATGGGCTGAGAGTTTTTTTGCCAACTCTTCCGGTTTTATACTTTCATTTTTAACAATCAGCAAATCGTAGAGTGACCAGTTAATTGTGCCGATGATGCTGTTAATTGCGATCTGAACATCCAAAATATCTGAGGTGAGAAACACACCGTCATCAATTCCTAGTTGAATGATAGATTCCAAAATATTTCGGTACGTTTGTCTCGCATCTCGCAGTTGTTCGGTTGTGGTTGCATCTCCATAACCAATCTGCATGAAAAAAAGCTTGATGAGTCCTTGATGAGCTTGAAAGTAGCGCAGTGTCAATAATAAAACAATTTGCAATACTTCAACTGGATTAGAACGTTGCTTAACCTCCTGAGCAATTTGTCCATGCAAAATTCCCAAATGTCGAACCATGATAGCAGCAAGTAATTCTTGCTTATTCTTGAAATGCCGATAAAACAGTCCAACTGACACACCTGCGGTTTTGGCAATAATTTGAAGTTGAACGCGATCGTAGCCATTGCACAGTAATACCTCACCTGCTTCAAGTAGGGCGATATATCTGCCTTCAATGTTGTAACGGGACGGGGAGATTTTCAATGGCTTACTCATAGCTATGATAAACTGCACGGGAGTGAATAATATTCATTCGTGGTAATCAACTTATCATGAGGAATCAAAAATGTCAGAACAAACTTTTATTCAAACTAGATCTGAGCAATGGCTAAACATAGAACAATTCCCCGGTACACAATTTTTACCTTTGGCTGTGCCTGTATCAGAAGGTTCAATTCATTTGCTGAAAATGAAAGCGGGGACTACAATTCCTGTTCACACGCATCCTTGTGATGAGTATGTTTATGTCTTGAGCGGCGTTGTAGAAACTGGTAGGACAACTTGCACTCAGGGAATGTTCTGGTTTACACCATCTCACACTCAGCAAGGCGCTCATAAAGCGATTACAAATGTTGAACTTATTACGGTTCGATTAGGAAAGATGGGTACATTTGAACCTATTGATACCTAACTTACAGAACAAGCTAAAAATCTAATCAGCGATCGCATTCACCTGTAGGGGTGGGAAAAATAACGAATGCCCATTTTACTAAAAAAATATCTCAATTATTCTCGTTTACCCACAATGCCAGCCCACCGCCACGACCACGAGCGGCGATGAAGTCTTTTGTGACTAAGAAAAAGGCGAAGAAAGGAACTTTAGCAATAGATTGCTCGTAGAAATCTGTCTCTTTAAGCTTCCCGCCGCGAAACCCACTACTATAAATAGTTCGATTAAATAACGAAAGTTCCATGTGGGTAAAATCAAACGCCAGCAAATTTTTCTTGCCCAAATAACGAGCGGGCCCTGCCAGCTTAAACTGCAAGGAGCCAAATTGCAGAGAGTTAGTAATTTCAGCTTCGCCTAACTTCTGAGATGGGCGAAAGGAAATCTGTGCTGGAGCAATTTGGGGTACATAAAAGCCCTTACCTAGAGCTACACCACTTTTTAGATGAGCGTTTTTAGGAGCAGTAAAGCATAGCCGCCACTGACCATAGAGCGATTCGAGCGGGTAAACTTGTCTTTGCTGCTTGGCTGCTTTTTCTGCCTGCAATAAAGCATTGACTACTTCTTTGGCAGCAGGGCGAAGTCCTTTAGTTCGTAAGTTCGCCGCCGCACGAGCCAAAATAGAGACAAAATCAGTTGAAGTAGGGGAATCCAAAGTAGTCATAGTTATTAGAGGACGTTGAACGTAAAATAAATAAAGCTACAGGTTATTAGCTATATGCGATTATCTCAAGGACAGCTAAATTTACTCGAACGTTGTCCGCGTCAGTTTCAACATACTTATTTAGACGGGCTTGGCTCTCCTACTAGCTTAGAGCAACAAGAACGTCTAAGATCCGGTAGCCGCTTTCACCTTTTGATGCAGCAGCAAGAATTAGGCTTGCCAATTGATGCGTTAGTCAAAGAAGACGAACAACTGCTTGGCTGGATGAATGCCTTTGCTTCCGCCGCCGCAGAGATATTAACACCCGCTTCTGATGGCGAGTTTCGGGAAAGCGAACATTGCCGCACTTTGCAAGTTCAAGAACATTTGCTGACGGTAATTTATGACTTATTCATCGCTAGAATTAACACTTGCCAGATTCTCGATTGGAAAACTTACCCTAAACCTCAAGATCGGCGCAAATTAGCCCAAAATTGGCAAACTCTGCTTTACCAGTATGTATTGGCTGAAACTAGCGAATATTTGCCCGAACAAATTTCCATGACTTACTGGTTTGTCCAATCGGAAGATAAACCGCAAAGTTTGACCTTTACTTATAGCAATACCCAGCATCAAGAAACAGAGAAAAAGCTTAATCAGTTACTACTTCAAGTAACTAACTGGCTAAAACATTATGAACAAGGCGAACAATTCCCGCAAGTAGCAGCAGGTAGCAAGACTTGTAATTATTGCCAATTTATTAGTAGATGCGATCGCAATGCCGATTTTGAACTAGATCTATCAGAACATGAATATAGTACAGATAAACTACTAAATCTTGCTAATATTCAAGAAGTAACAATTCAGTAAGTAGAGAGAGTTGCAACATATCTCTGCTTGTTTGGTAGAAATGACACAATTGCAAAACTGGACTGTAATATCCCTAGAATCGCCACCAGAGTGGTTTGGAGAAGCAGTAAAAGACTATGTTCCTGCGTCTTCGGGGCATTACGCGGCTCAATTATTATGGCAGCGTGGGATTAGAGACGTGCAGCAGTTGGCAGAATTTGTTAACCCGCAGCTGTATCAAGCGGCTAGTCCCAATGTATTTGGGCAAGAAATGCGGCAAGCCGTAGCCAGATTGCAACAAGCGCGCGATCGCAAGCAAACGGTTACTATTTGGGGAGACTTCGACGCAGATGGGATTACTTCAACGGCGGTTTTATGGGATGGATTGGGACAATTTTTTGCTCAAAATCAGCAGCTATTCTATTACATTCCCAATCGCCTCACCCAGTCTCACGGATTAAACTATCAAGGCATTGATGCACTCGCCCAGAATAATACTAAGTTAATTGTTACTTGTGACACTGGCAGCACGAATATTGATGAAATAACTTACGCCCAGTCTTTAGGAATTGATGTCATAGTTACCGATCATCACACCTTACCAAGTGATCGCCCACCTGTTACAGCAATTATTAATCCGCGTTATTTGCCAAACAATCATCAATTATTTCATCTTTCTGGAGTAGCAGTTGCTTACAAAGTAGTAGAAGCACTTTATCAAACCTTGCCCAATGTACCGCAGCAGCCAATAGATGACTTGTTAGATTTGGTTGCAATTGGGCTAATTGCCGACTTAGTACAGCTAAGTGGCGATTGCCGGTACCTGGCACAAAGGGGAATTGAGAAAATGCAATGCGACTCCCGCAAGCCAGCAGCAGAGCGTCGTAGACCTGGAGTAGGGCGCTTATTAGATCTTTGCCGCCGCAGTGGCGATCGCCCAACAGATATTTCCTTCGGGCTTGGCCCCAGAATTAATGCGGTTAGCCGGATTCAAGGCGATGCGTCTTTTTGCGTCGAGTTACTCACTAGCCAAGATGTAGAGCGCTGCAACAAATTGGCTGAAGAAACAGAACTTGCCAACACTCGGCGCAAGTCTCTACAAAAAGATGTCCAGCAGCAAGTAAATGCTAAGTTAGAGCGACTAGATTTATCTACTACGAGCGTTATAGTTTTAGAAGACCCGCAATGGGCTGTAGGGGTACTAGGATTAGTTGCTGGACAAGTTGCTCAAGAAACTGGTCGCCCGACGATTTTGCTGAGTACGGATACCGAGGGAAAAACAGCTTTAGCGCGTGGCTCGGCGCGTTCGGTAAATCAAGTCGATTTGTATCAGTTAGTGAAAGATCAGGCTCATTTACTGCACCGATTTGGCGGACATCCGTTTGCGGCGGGGTTGAGTTTGCCTGTAGAAAATATACCGTTATTTACTGACGCAATTAATCAAAGACTGCGGCAAATATTGGGAAATGCGATCGCACTGTCCACAGTACAAGCCGATATAGTCGTGACTGTTGCCGATTTGGGTAAAGCGCTATTTTGGGAGTTGAAACTGCTCGAACCTTGTGGAATGGGCAACCCTGTACCAAAACTTTTGATTCAAAACTGCTGGAGTGAAAAAGCTTGGAATCGCAATATCCGCGACTCTCAAGGTAAAGAAGTTAGATATATAAAAACTGATTTTCAACTTCGAGATGAATCTACAAATATTAGATTTCCCGGCGTATGGTGGGGACACTACCGCGAGGAACTCCCTCAAGGGCGCTGCGATGCGATTGTAGAGCTTGATTACAACAGTTATGAAAATCCCGTAAAAGGTCAAAAAGCTCAGTACGAAGTCAGGCTTTTAGCGATTCGTCCTTGCGCGAATGCAAATCAATTTACATCCTCAGCGTTGCCAAACAAGATTTTAGATTGGCGACAAGAACGTTCAGAGCAAGTAGCATCGGTTTTGTTACTTAAAAATTGTCCTAGCAATTGGGATGATTTACGCGCTTGGTATGAAAGATCGCTGCAGGAAAATAAGCCTTTAGCGATCGCCTATAACGCTCCTAATCCTATTGCACCCCGTCAAGTTTGGCTAAATTTGGTGGGTATTGCCAAATATATCAGCCGCACTGGGCAAGGCGTTACTCGTACCCAACTGATGGAAAAATTGGGAATCAGCGACTTATTATTGCGACTAGGGTTTGAAGCTTTAAAGTGTTTGGGTTTTAAAGTTAGTTTTCTTAATGGAGCTTTTAAATTCAGTCATATCGAAGGAGGGCCAATTATTGGCGATCGCCAGAATTTGCAAACTATTGAACAATTTATTGCGGCGGTAAGAGAGGAGCAATTTCAGCGCCAGTATTTTTATAAAGTTCCCTTAGATACCATTAACGCGGTTTTTTCTGAGGAGTTGCCTGTGGAAGTGTAATCGAGGGTAGAGCCAAATAATTAACTCAATAACAACTAGGGGAAATAACAGTATATTTCTTTTCTATGTAACACGCGGGTAAAAACTACAACGTTCTCACCTACAGAAAGTCCAATTCGATAGTCACCCACTCTAATGCGGTAGTAATCTCCCTCTGCTTTTAGTTTTTTGACATTGGTTAAATCTATCAAACTATCAATGGCTTCAACTTCTTCAACAGCTGCTTGAATTCTTTGTAATAGTTCTGCATCTTTGATTTTGCTAAGGTCTTTTTCAAAGCTTTTTCTAAATTCAACGTTCATAACTGCTGGCTCAAAATCTTGAAGATGGCTTCTCGGCTCACAGTTTCAGTGTTTTCACCTTCTTCGATCGCCTTCACAAGAGCAATATCTTCCATTGCTTCGATAATAATGTCAGTAAAGACTTCTTTTTGTTCTTGTAAGATTTCAATGAGCGCACTTTTGAGCAGTTCCTTAAGTTGGCTTGTATTTAATGTAGTTTCAGACATTGCATTTTCCTCCCTAAATTGATTACTTCAAACGATCGTATTCTGCTGACCAATCGGCAGGGGCTTCAACTGCACCTATAAGCGATTCCAGAACATCCCAAGCATTGCCGGATTCTTGTAAATGCTCTTGCCGTAGATTGAGAACAAAGGTAAGGACTTGTTGTTGAAGTTCGTCAGGTAAGTCATTCATTTGTTCAATGACTTGTGTAATTACGGGGCAGCTCATAGTGATTCTTCTTTAAGTTAGTTAATATTGATTACTTCTGGACAGTCCAAGGATGGGTGGATTGTTTCACCGCTTTGATAGTTAGCATCTAATTCAGGTTCTAGCAACAAAATTGCTGTAATGCGTCGTGCCATTTGGGTAACTTCAAGGACTTCTCCTTGGTTGAGAGGTCGCCCCAACAATTCCTGCTCTCGATAGCTCAACCATTTCTTAATTACCTGATAGCCGCCAACCGGATAATTCCACACGCGCTCAGGAATGTTTTTCCAATAGGCGATGTCATTGAGGTAGATGTTATGGGTAGCACCAAGTTGCTCGATGACTTCTGCGATCACGGTTTGTTCTTCGGGGGTGTAGGCACGATGATTACCTTTCCTTTTCCGGGCATTGTCACCCCATTTTGCCCTGCGTGACCCCAATCGGCGGTTAATGCAAAGTCAATGTTGGGATCGAGGTTGCTCGTACCAACAGCAATGGTTTTTAGTTCAGGGCGAAGTTTGCCAGAAGTGACACCCGCAACAGGGGTTTCTGGAGCTAGCAGTGCGGCAATTTGACGACCGAGATTTGTTGATCGCATCTGCAAATCTCGATTATTGGGAAGTGGGATGCGTGGAAAGACTTGACGAATTCCATCAGCATTCTCTAACAGGTAGGCAGGCGAATAGTCAATTGCTAGGGCGTGCATCCAGATTGATACAGCAGATTCTATGTTGCTATCTGGATCGGATATGCCCAAGAAGACTAGATAATTACGAGCAGCCGGAGAGAGATTTGCAGAGTTTTTCAGGCCTTCTTTACTTCCAAGACCTTCAAGGCTTATTTAACGAATTGAGAGATCGGTTTTTGCAAGGTTAATAGAACGTAGTTGCAATGGGAAGTAATATGCGTGACCTTTTAGAAAATCGTTATCTCCAAGAACTTTTGAAAAAAATAAAGGGACTCCCTCTAAACTGGCTGCACCTGTAGCGACTAACAACATAGCTCCTAGTCCAGCTATCAACTTCTTTTAATTTAATAATCTGACTAACTTGTTGCCCTCAAATAGGTTCAACATCGCGTTTTCGTCATAACACATTTAAAAAGCTTCAGTCTGTACTCTCTCGATTTCAACCAGTACGTCGTTCTGATTCTTTCATAATAGCAGTAAGAATTTCACCTAAAGAATTCTTGAAAATGTTGTAAAAAATACCTGACGGTATTCCCGATTTAGGTTGAGTTTCAACTACTTGAGTCAGCAAAACTTTATTGGCTTTTGCGCCTTTGTAAGGAGCAATGGGTTCGACTAACCAGTAACCCTTCAAGCCTTTGATGTCACCATCAATTGCCCGAAAATCTATGCGACTTTTGGGAGTTTCAGTAATCGCACTGACAATCCGCGATCTCGTAGTCACCAAGAAAACTTTACGCGAATCAACTTGTTCGATTGTTTTTTGGTTGCCGCTACTAGAAATTACCTTACTCAACTCGATATGGGGCATAAAACTTGGGGTGTTGCGGTAATCGGTCAATACCGACCAAACGGTATCTGTGGAAGTAGAAATCAATACTCGTGCTATGTATTTACCATTATTCCCCGTAACCACAGGCTGACCGTTGTTTAGCTTCACTCGTTCTGTAGCGGGCAACCGATCAACGACGCTATTAAATAATTGAGCATTTGTTGCTGGGGCGATCGCACTTAAGGAAATGGCACTCAAGCATCCAGTAATTAGAAAAATGCGGACGAACTGCAACATAAAATAAATCCTCCAAGAAAAATAGTTTGATAAAACTTAAAGTTAGCCTACCAAATCAAGTAAAGACAAGCTACGAGCTTTCACTTAATTGATGTAGAAATGACAGTGTAAGTACAAAATTATGACTTTTGCGGTGGAACTCGAAACGTTACCGTTCGGATCAGCTTGCGTTCAGTGTATTCAACCGTGAAGTTGCCTTGAGATAAATCTGTTCCCGCAGGCAATTCAATAGTGTCAGTCCCCGTTAAGACACAGGAACTCGTTTCTTTCGCACCTTTGCAACTATCTGGCTGAAAGAAAATACGAGAAGTTGGATGGTCGTACCAAGTATAAGCAAGAGGTGGAAGTCCGCCGACAATGCCAACTGCCCTTGCCGTACCACTATCTGAAAATACGGCAGGAATCCCCGAAATTGCCCTAATTGCTGTGGAAACGATACTTGGAGCAATTGTTGTATGCAATAGTTTTAATTGATTGCCCGTGCGCTCTATTCGCACCCATTCAGTTACATTGGATACTTTATTTAACTTAATTTTGATGATTTGAGGGGTTTTAGACTCAGTTTGAGGTTGTTCAATCGAACGATATCCCGAACAGCGAGAGTTGAGAGGCGACCTTTGGCTTTGGCACAAGTAATTTAGGTCAACTTCCTGTGCCAGCAGTGGGGGTACTCCAGTCGTTATCACCAACGCACATCCAAGCATAAAACGTAAATTTTGCACGATCTCTATATATGTGAGTTAGTAATAAAGGACGAATTCTAACCAATTGTGCCAGCAAGTTCGTTAGTTGCTAATTTAACCAAGTTTGCTTGGCGGTGATATTCTCAAACTGCACAAAAAAACATGACTAGGGTCATATTCATTGCTATGGGCAAGTGCATTCTATTTGCGGCAGCACCACTTGATAGTTTCAATATTTTCTAGGCTTTGAATGCTTTATTGGGCTGTATCCACTCAAAAAATTGTTTGTATTTCGCAGTTGCAAAAATGCCACTCCAGAAATCACTGCCCTAGACTTTTCCTTATCTGGAGTGAATTTACATTACTGCTCATTTCGGCGTAGGGTTCAACTACCTCGACGTTCGCCTTGCCAATTATTGTTAGATTATACAGTACTTTTTTGTGCTGGGGTGAATGGCTGTCAATGCTTTACAGAAAAAACGTTTAGCAGCATCGCGCGATCACTGCTAGAAAAAAGTCCGAAGTGTTGCTAGCAGAATCGACGGCTCGATACAAATATTTTGGCTTCCTCTTCACCTTGATATAAGTTTCGGCAACCCGCTACGAAACATTCCTCTCTCGTTTACCATTTCTGCGACTTGCCGACAGCTAAGTGGGTAAAAGTTTTGCTTATAGTGGAGGATAATTTTGGCTTCATAGTGAAGTCATTTGAAGGGGTTGAACTTGGTTATGCAAAGCGGTCAATACAGTGACACGAGCTTTCCAGTTCCCCACACCCGCCTGCTTTGGCAAACCAAATTACTTAAACAAATATTGCACCGTTATATTGATAGTTTTATTTTGGGTTAGGTCAAAACTTGCTTCTTTAAACTTGGGGGGGCGATTTTTTACTCGAGGATTATTAGAGACACCAAAACCTTCAGAGGGAATACCAAGAAAGTTGGTATTCAGTTTGCCGTCGCTATTTTTATCTTCAAATAAGCTAACAGCATAAGTACCAGGTTTTAAGCCGTAAAAGTCTTTAGTTGCCGAATTTCCAGTAACTTTAGTACATCCACTTTGGACTAGACCTCTAGCACTTTGTGGAAATCCTTGCTCATTGCCATGAACTCTTAGGCAAACTTGCCCCGATGTTTGCCGCAATCCATCTACTATTACTGTTAGTTTTGCCGTGGGTTGCGCTTTTACCAACAGGGGCATCAAGCTGGCTAAGGTAGCCAAGAGCAATACATTAAAAAATTGGAGTTTGTTCATAATTTATCCTAATTAAAATCAGCACAGATTGCAGCTAATAGCGTGATCACAGTATTTCAGATGAAGTTAGTGTGGGCTTGGCGACGACGCTTCTGCAAGGCGATCGCTGAAAGTCCACAGCCTCTGAGCAACTTCTGGATCAAACGTTCCAGTTGGTACTTTAGTGCGCTTAAGTCCGCGCCTTGTGGCCTTGAAGAACTGTCCAGTAACCTCTGCCACCGCATCTGATGTAGCAAGGTACAACGGTGTCCGCGCAGCCTGTTCAGGGGTCATGCCTACCAGAGGTTGGAGCATCCAGTCGATTGCTCGGACAATGGCTGGATCATTGCGTAAAATATCTGTGCGGACAATGCCTGGTACAACATTATTGACTGTCACCCCAGTGCCTTGCAGTTGACGGGAGAGCGCCACAGTCCATACACTAGTAGCCATTCCAGCTTTGAGCAATGCCCATAAAGGCAGCAGTAGGTTTTTACCCTGCAGACCATGGAATGTCAAGAATCGCTTAGGGTCGAACACGTAGGGGCTGCCAATAACTATCAACCTCGCAGGGCTGCTTGCTCGTAACGGCTCCAGAAGTAGGTTAGTAAGTAAAAACTTATTTAGATAATTGGCAGCGAAATTATACTCAATGCCATCAGACGTGAGGGTGCGCTGGAAGTGATGTACGCCAACGCTATGTACAAGGATATTTAGCTGCTTGTGTGATGTGAGGAAACGCTGCGCCACCTGCCTGACCTGCTCCATTTCAGAAAGGTCAGCTTGAATGAATTCAGCGCGTTGTGTCCCGCGCTTTTGGGCAGCTTTCACCACTGCTTCTCCCTTCGCCTGGTTGCGTCCGATAATAATGACATCGGCACCTTGATTGCTTAAAGCCAAAGCAACTGCGCGGCCGATGCCACTGGTGCCACCTGCGATCAAAGCTGTCATGTTAGACAGGTCGTTCATGGCGTTTTTCTGACACTTGTCTTGTACTGTGAAGTTAAACTAAAGGTAACAAATGAGATTAAAAGCTACAGCGTTGCTGAATTAGCTAGTTATTTGCGTCTGTGCTTCAGCCACGCACCACCAGCTAAAGCACTAAACACCATTAAGCCTAGCGATGAAGATGATTCGGGAACGGGTACTGCTCTATCAATCCGCAGCAGTTGCCCTTCGCTTGGGCGATCGCCTTTGTTTGCAACATATATCTCATTATTAGAACTAATAGCAATGGAGGTGGCGGATTCTAGTCCTTCCCCAGCAGCAACTAGAGTTGTGCGCGTGCCATCAGGAGCGATCTGAATTATAGAACCAGCAAAATTTCCCTTAAATAGGTTTTGATCGGCATACTGTAAGACTAACAAATTGCCGTCAAAATCAAATTCCAAGTCTGTGATTTGGGTAAAGCCATCAGCAAACACTTCCGGTACACCATCTTCCCCAATGCGATAGATAGTTGCTGCACCCTCAGGAGATGGAAAAGATGTAAAGGTTGATACGTAAGCGGCTCCATCAGGTCCTACAGCGACACCAGTAGGTACTGATTGCAGGAGAATTTCCTGCGGCGGGTTCTCAGGATCGATACCTGGAGGAACTATAATTCCTGGACCTGGAGGTGGAAGTTGTGGATTGGCAAAAGGAAGAAGCGGAAGTGGCACTGCTCTAGTAATGCCGCTACCGTCAAGGGCAACGCTTACTAAATCATTGGCACCAGCATCTACAACGTATGCTGTATTTCCCTTGAATGCAATAGCAAAGGGGTTGGTAATTACATCCCCACCATCGGGATTATTAGCAAGCTCAAAGCTTGACAGATCGGCAATTGATATCAGTGTACCTGTATGCAAATCGATCTTGTAAACTTGTCCGAACGTGTTGTCATTAAAGACTGTATCGCGAGTAGCAGCTTCGCCAGCAAACCCATAGACGAGATAGGCGTTGCCATTAGGATCAAATTTGAGATCGTGTGGACCTGCACCTTCAAATCCCGAAGGTTGGAGTGCTAAAGACGGCAACCCTTCAAATATGCGCTCTTGCTGACCGTCTTTAACCCTGGTTATGGCAGCAGTATTACCGGAACATAAAAAAGCAAATTGCACGCTAGGAGATGGGACGCATGCGCCATCTCCCCCCACTCCTGCTTCCATAACGTAGAGGCTACCGTCAGGACCAATGCTGGCACCACGTGCATTACTCAGACCATCGGCAAGTATCGTTATAGATGCTGCTTCTGCGGATCTCATCCCAGAAGCGATGGTAAGACAAAAAGTTAGGAACGTAAAACTAAGTTGCTTGAATTTCATGTTTTTTCAAATTAAATACTAATGCGAGTACCGTGCCAATTTTGGAACTTAGCGTTACTTAATAACGTAGAAATCAGGTAAGAAGCGGAATTAAGCCAAACGTCAGGTAGTAAAGTAACAATCAAAGTGAATACTTTAGCTTTACGGACTTGGAATAATACAATGTTCTTCGATGCAGGCGTGCAAATAATGACGCAAACGGGTGTTTTCTCTTTCCCCTCGAATCACATAAGTCTTGCTGACATAATGCGATCGCCTGGATTGATGAAGCGAAGATAAACTTGCCATCTGTCTGTCACCTAGAAATAGCACTGCCAAGGACGAACCTACGGCAAAAGCGATCAAAGGGGTAGCGGCACTCTTGTCTTCTACGATCCAAGCCAAGATACTAGGGTGGAGGTGGTTAACGGCTGTCCGCAACCAAGTTTTTTTTGCCCCGATAATTGTCAGATGGTGAACTCTGCTAAAAAGAGTTCAATGGCACAAAAGTGTATGCCATTAAAATACATCTTGAAACATTCTGGCTAGAACTCATCGCTATAAATCCTAGATGGGTCATAAGCATCAATGAACTGATGGCGACAAGCCGCACAAATGGAATTAATTGTGCTTACCCTGTTTCATTCCGTTCTTATAGATGCGAGTAGACTCACATTAAGGACATTGCCTTACCTGACATCTTTGCTTCTCCCTCGATGATGCAACGCCTAAAAACTTTACACTTTAAAAACTTCTGTTGCGAATTCTTGAGACTCATCTCTATCTCCAAATAGCTATAGTGACATTATTGTCACCAAAAATTAATCCAGAACTCGCAACAGAACACAGTTTTGTTACCCAGATTGCTAACACAGGCTAGATGCAGGGACGCAAAGGATAAGAAAGCTTAGGTCTTAGGATTTAGATTCTTGTTTTAGTTCGATGCCTTTTGGAGACTACGTTTTTGTCGCAAGAAAGCAGCTCCCATCAAACCTACGCCGACTATCGTTGCGTAAGATGATGGTTCTGGAACTGGTTCGCTAGGAGTCTGAAAGGATCCACGCACAGAAGCTTGAGCCGTTAAGACAGTAGCTGTTGGATCGTCGGGGATCGGCTCGCTCTCGAAAACGTCGAATGTACCGGTAGCACCGCTAAACTTGCCTGTACCACCAACAATAGTGTCAGTGCTAAAACCCGATATTATGCCAGTTGCGAAGTTAATTGTAGCAGTGCCGCTACTACTTCCAAATATCCTATCTTCGCCGCTACCAGAGTAAAGCACACCGCCTCTTGGATAACCTTCTAAACCAAACCGTTCTGGATATATGTCAAAGGTGACTACGCCAGTACTGAGGTCAGCCTGAACATAGCTACTAACTGTGTAGTTAGTCAAACCATACTGAGCATTGGGATTGTAGCCTGAAACAACTGCGGTAAAGAGATTCGTATCAGGAATAGGCGTAAGGATTTCCGATACTTCATATGATTCCTCAAACGGATAAATAGTCTGTGCTGTTACACTTTCTGCATTAGATCCAAAAACTAACAAGGTTGCAGCAGTTGTACCCAATAATGTTGCTAAAGCGGTTTTAGTTAGTCCGCTTTTAATAGGTGGGTTAAATGTAGTTGTAACCATTTTCTAAGTTTTTCCTCCTCAATACTTGGATAAAATTTCGACGATTCGTCTGTGGAATTGATACTTAAACTTTAGAAGGAAAATAGCTATAAGAAGCTATATGGGGGAGAATAGCAATCGCATATTAAATCCTACTTAAGGACTCATTAAAGTTATTTCAAAAGTTAATAAATATCCTGTATGAATAGCAATTTAGGTAAAATAAACTATTAAAAACTGCACCAAAAATTGATGCATATAGAAGGTGTAACGATCTCGTACTCTGCTTCGTATGTTGGAATACAAGGGTTTCTAAATTCTGCTTTAATAGAACAAAATATGAGACAGATATTAACATCATTTTAGAACTGGAGACTATGTGTTGCAGCTTACAAAAAACACTTTAATATGCTCATAAAATATTTTTATCTTAGGTTATTGGCAAATAAAGCAGTACTTTGTGTTCGACTATATCTGATGTTACTCTCAAATACTGCAACCCATGTATCATATGGTCTGAGCTATTTTGAAATTAGTTAGACCGAGTTTATTATTTATAAACAAACTCATTTTAATGCAAACAAAGCTGTTTTTAATATAAAGTTAATGTAATGATAAAAGATGCTTAAGAATTATGTGTATTTATTATGATGAGTTTTCTAAGAAAAATTAAATTTTATTTCCAGAACCAAAAAATAATTAATGTTAATTATAGAAATTGATAGCTTAAATTTATAGAGAATTACCAAATAGCTTGAGCGCTAATATAAATCACTTCTAACTTAGAGAAATAAACTGTCTTAGGTACTAATCGTTTAATTCTTATTCTCAACTTTGGATATTTGCGTTTAATTTTCTAATTCTTTCGCTTGCCTACTTGGCGGCTTTGTAAAACATAAAATTCAGTGTATTGCTGCAATCAATTAATACCTACTAAACATACAATTCTAAGTAAAAATTAGTACCTGTTATACGTATTTGCTAATAGACTTCTTGCAAAAGGTAATTAAAGTAGCTTGAGAAGCTGTTTCTAAAGAATAGTTAAGAACAACGAACATCAAATCGTGATCGGCGCGAACCTAGAGAAGAGCAGTAGATTTGAGTCAGAGTGATGATGAAGAGTAAACCTTATCCGAGTGACCTAACTGATGCGGAATGGACTATTCTTCAACCTCTGATCAAGAGCGCGAATCACATTGGCAGCCCGCCCTCGGTCGAGTTACGTGAGGTGATGAATGCCTTGATGTATGTTACCGATAATGGGATTAAGTGGCGAGCCATGCCCCATGAGTTCCCCGCTTGGCAAACCGTGTATGGCTATTTTCGGCGCTGGAGCCAGAGTGGAGCGTGGGAACAAGTCAATCAAGTCTTACAGCAAGTTGCAGATTTATTGAGTACAGTAACAACAGTTAGCAAACCAGTTGCGTAAATGCTGAGGATTGATTAAATCAAGGGCAGTTTTAACGAGAATATCAACCATGTTGGTAGTGGTAG
>JAABUN010000793.1_pt1 | contig 78281 bp, 70 predicted proteins | sample 5559311 | NCBI WGS metagenome assembly JAABUN01 (sample SAMN10711877, study PRJNA513370) | rock metagenome | isolation source: Antarctica rocks | place: Antarctica: Victoria Land, Siegfried Peak sud | reverse complement strand
CTGGCCGAGATCTGTGTGGTGCTGGCACACCAGCGCAGCCGGTCGGTCGTCGAGGAGGTCCTGCAGGCGCACCTGACGCGCCTGGAGGACGGCCTGGCCGATGCCCGTCGTGAGCTCTCCGCGGCCCTATCCCTACTCGACAACCAGGACACACACATGACGATCACCACAATGACCATGACGGGCGAGGCGCTGAGCGCGGCGCTGCGCGAGGTGCGCTATGCCGTGAGTACCGATCCCGAGCTGCCGATGCTCGGCGGTGTGTTGCTCGACGCCGAGGGCGACGCCTTCCGCGTCGTCGCCACCGACCGTTACCGGCTGGCCGTGTCCGCGGTTTCGGGAGCGTCGGTCGCGGGGCGGTCGGTGGGCGTGATCGCGCCGCTCGCGCTGGTCGACGAAGCGCTTGCTGCGCTGGAGGCCCTGGGGTCGGTTGAGGTCACCCTGGTGATCGATGGGGATGACATCACGCTCGATCTTGCCGGACAGCACCTGCAGGCCGAACGCCTGGACCACGAGTTCCCGGACTATCGCAGACTGCTGCGCACGTCCTCCGGCCGTCGGGTCCAGATCGACACCGCAACGCTACGCAGCGATCTGACAGCCGCGCCGCTGCGGACCGTGGCTCGAGAGCAGGACGGCGGTGACCGGGCGGTGGCCGTCCTCACGCTGGACCAGGCGGCGGGTGAGGTGAGCTTCCAGCCCGGACGGCCAGGGGGGCTCGAGGTAGGGCTGGACCCGGAGTTCCTCCTGCAGGCTCTCGAGGCCGGCGGCGCTGCCCAGCTCGTCCTGGAGCTCGACGGCCCGATCACCCCGCTGGTGATCCGTGACCCGCGTCGCTCCGGGACTTTGAATCTGCTGATGCCGGTGCGACTGCACTGACCGCACGGCCCGGCGAGCGATCGGCTGCCGGGGCAGGTGCAGCCCACATCGAGCCGGGCTAGTGAGCCAGGCCTACCAGCACGGCGATGACGACCATCGTCAGGACGAACCCGAGGACCCGCGCCGGGCCCGGCTGCCGACAGACCCGCGTGGAGCGGTGTCACCATGTTCCGTGAGCGGAACTGGAGGTCACCTGATCGACGCCAGCAGACCGACACCGGCATGCCTCGACGCGTGGTCAGCAGGTCGGTCTAGCTGATGGCGAGTCATGCGGAAGTCGCGGACTACATCGCCTCCTGGGACGTCGACAGCCTCGGTCGGGTCGGCGAGATCACCAGGTTCACGCATGGTGAGAACCACGCCGTGTACCGGGTCCGCTGCGTCGACCAGGGCGACGTCGCACGCCACGTCGTCGTCAGGATCTCGAACGCGGACTCGGAGGCCGACCGGGCACAGGCCGGGCGTGAGGCGGCGGTACTGGCCCATCTCCGCGGCACCGCGAGTCCCCGTCTCATCGACTTCCGCACCGGGGGCCCCTTCGCCGGGCACGCCGTGATGTGCCTCGAGCACGTCGACGGCACCTTCGAGTCACTGGCCACTGCTTCACCTGACCGGCTGGCCCACCTCGGCGCAGCCGTGCAGAGAACCCACGCGATCCCCGTCGACGACCTGGCGCCCGTGCTGCACGCCCCGCCGGACCTGAGCACCTACGTGGAGAACCGCGGGCAGAGCATGCTGGCGCGGATGCCCCTGGTCCGAGACCCGTTGCCCGAAGCGGTGCAACGACGGTTCCGAGACGTTGCCGCGTGGGCGGAACAGACCACCGACCAGCTGCGTAGAGCGGATGATCCAGGATCCCCCGTGCTGCTCCACGGCGACGTGTCGTCGGGGAACGTGCTGTGGACGCCACAGCCGGTGCTGATCGACTGGGAGTACGCCCGCATCGGTGACCCGGCCGACGAGATCGGCTACGTCTTCGGGCAGAACGCGTTGCGGCCGGACCAGCGCGAAGGGTTCTGGCGCGGCTACGGCCGCGGGCTCGAGCCAGCGTCGCTGGCCCGCGTGGTCGAGCGCGCGGCGAGCTGGGAGCCGCTCACGCTCTTCGGCTCGGCCCTGTACTGGGTCGACCTGTGGTCTCGTCGGGTGCGTGCTGACGCGAGCAGTTCGGTGGACTCCTCCGCCCCCAAGGAGCCGAGCTACTACCTCGACCACGCGACGCGGTACCTCGACCGGATCTGACCAAGCCGACGACCACGCCGCCGCACGCGCCAGCTAGTCCCTTGGGCTCGTGTCGGCCGACCCGGCAACCGGTCGCGGTGCAGCGCACGCGCCCGGGCAGCGACCGTCCCGGTGGCCGATCCCTCATCGGCACGCGGGCCATTGGCAAGAGTGGCACCTACCCATCACCGTGTGATCATCCGGAGTCGGCACTCATTGCCTTCCGCAGCTTCTATCACCTGTCCTTGGTGGAGGAGGACTGGCTGGAGGTGCGCTTCGCTGGCCTGCCCGATCGCGAGCCATGGGCCAGCGTCGACTGGGATGCCGATCCAAACTGGGAGTTCCGCACAGCGGTTCACCTTGAGCCGGAGCAGTTGCAGAGTCGCTATCGCGAAGCCTGCGAGCGGAGCCGGCACGTCGTATCCAACACGGCGGGCTTGGATCAACTGTCGGTCAAGGCGAAGCCACGAGCCGTCCTTGCAGATCAGCAACTGAGAGCCCTTAAGGGCTCGCCGTGGTTCGCGAAGATTCTCCGGTCGGAACACGGTTTTGCAGGACGATCCACGAATCTTCGCGTCAGCGCGCCCGAGCCAGTGGCACATGGGTCAATCAGTGAGCGCTCTCGTCGTTGGAGCTCGAGCCTGACCAGGCCAGCCCGCGGCTCGTCCTGGGCCGATGACCGCCCAGATCACGACGCAAAGAACCTGCCGGCGCGATGGCGGATCTGCGACCAACCCAGCACCTGTCCCTGCGAACGCCGCAGCGACAGGAGCGCCAGATGCCCGACGAAGACGTCGACGGCCGCGACGGCCCGATCCGCGAGTGCCAGCACACCCAGGTCACCCACCGGCACGGCACGCGTGCGGCCTACGTCGCCGACCGCTGCCGATGCACTGCCTGCCGCCGAGCCAACACGCTCGCAGCCAGGGAGCGCACCACCGCGATCGCCTACGGCACCTGGACCGGGCTCGTCGACGCCGGACCTGCTCGAGCTCACGTACAGAAGCTGCGCGAAGCCGGCCTGAGCCTCAAGCACCTGGCCGCCCTCGCCAACGTCGGGCGGGGGACACTGGACGCGCTCATCTACGGAGACCCCTCCCGCCAGCTGCCCCCCACCGCTCGGGTGCACGCCAAGACCGAGGAGCGGCTTCTGGCGGTCCACTTCGACATCACCGCGCTACCCGACACCGCACGGATCCCGGCCACAGGCAGCCGGAGGCGCCTCCAGGCTCTGGCAGTGCTCGGCTGGTCGATACCTCGCCTGGCCAGTCACACCAGCCTGAGCCAGCGGACGCTGCGCACGGCGCTGACCGGCAAGTCTCTCTCGGCGGCCACCGCCCTTCAGATCGCTGCGCTCTACGAGCAGCTGCGCGGCAGGCGGCCGCCGGCCCGCGACGATGACGAGGGTGAGGCGGCCATCGCCGAGGCGCGCCGGGCACGCGAGGCCGGGTGGCGCCCGCCGCTCGCCTGGGACGACATTGACACCGACCCGGACGACCCAGCCACGGAACCAGGACCGGCCCGGACGGGGGCGACGGTGCTGGACGAGATCGCCATCGAGCGGGCGATGAGCGGTGAGCCGGTGACGCTCACAGCCGCTGAGTGCCAGGAGGCCGTAGCCCGGCTGACGGCGCGTGGCCGCTCAGCGCAGCGCATCTGCGAGCTGCTCCACCTGAGTCACCGGGCCGTCGCTCGCATGCGGACCTCGTGTGGCACCAGCGCGGCCTGACCTTTCTCGATTGTCCACAGCCGCCGGGCCAGGGAGTGACGTGGTCACCGGTGGTCGCTAACATTGTTAGCATCGGCCCAGAGGGGACCGACAGTCAAAAGGACCTCGCAATGACAGACACCAGCACCGCTACTCCCGACACCCAGCCCGTCATGGAGCACATCGACCCCAGCACGCTCCTGGTCGACCTGAACGTCCGCAGCGACGCCGCGTTCGACAAGGCGTTCGTCGAGTCGATCCGCGATCACGGCGTCCTGTCACCCGTCGTCGGCATCCGCACCGAGGACGACACCGTCGTCCGGGTCCGCTACGGCCACCGCAGGACGCTCGCCGCAGTCCAGGCGGGGCGCTCCAGCGTGCCGGTGTGGGTCTTCCCGGCCGGAACCGAAGCCGACGACAGCGCCGACCGGATCGTGCGGCAGTGGGCCGAGAACGAGCACCGCACCGGCCTGACCGATGCCGACCGGCTCGCCGCCGTCGAGCAACTGAGCGCGTTCGGGCTGTCCCCCGCCCAGATGAGCAAGCGGCTCCACACCCCGCGCAAGCAGGTCGACGCGGCGCTCGCCGCCTCCGGCAGCGTGCTCGCCAAGGCTGCCATCGCTCGCTACGAGTTCCTCGACATCCTCCAGGCCGCAGTCGTTGCCGAGTTCGAGGACGACCCCGACACCGTCAAGGCCATGGTCACGGCCGCCAAGACCGGCCAGTTCGACCACGTCGCGCAGCGCGCCCGCGACGGTCGCGCTCGCGCCCAGCGGTGGCAGGCCTTCGCCGACGCCGCCCGCAAGCAGGGAGTGACCGTGATCGAGCGGGACACCAGCCTCCCGACCCTGAGCTGGCTGACCGACGCAGACGGCAACCTCCTGACCGTCGAGAACCACGCCGAGTGCCCCGGCCACGCCGCGTCGGTCATCCGGCACCACGGCCTGGTCGACACCGCGACCGGTCTGCCCGTGGCCGAGCCGGACGGCGACGAGGACGACAAGGACGAGGAGAGCGACGGTCGGGCGTGGGGGGAGTACCCGGTCCTGGAGTTCGTCTGCACCGATCCCGACGGCCACGGCCACAAGCCCCGCTGGGCACGCAGCGCCGCGCCGCCGGTCAAGCGGTCCGAGATGACCGACGAGCAGGCCGAGGCAGCCCGCGCCGAGCGCCGGGACGTCATCGCGTCGAACAAGGCGTGGAAGAGCGCCGAGGTGGTCCGTCGTGAGTGGCTGCGGATCCACCTGACCCGCAAGACCCCGGCCAAGGGCAGCGCCGCGCTCATCGCCCAGGCGCTCGCCAACAACCCGTCGACCATCGCCCAGGTCAGCGGCAACCACCTCGCCGCTGAACTGCTCGGCTGCGAGCCCTCCCACTACGGCATCAACCCCGGCATCCCAGCGCTGATCGACAAGGCCTCCGAGCAGCGAGCCCAGGTCATCACCCTGGCGCTCGTGCTCGCCGCCTACGAAGCCAACACCGACACCAACTCCTGGCGTCGCTGCGACGCCAGAACCCGCCGCTACCTGCAGTTCCTGGCGGAGTGCGGCTACGCACTGGCCGACGTCGAGCGGCGCGCCTGCGGCGAGCAGTCGCTCGCCATCAGCGAGGACGCCGCCTGACCGAGCCGGCAGAACGCCCGGGGGGCCGGCGCGAACCGCCGGCCCCCCGGAGCACCAGCCCCGTACCTCCCAGGCCACGAAGCGACGACCCCGCGACCTGACCAGCTCGAGAGCGGGGGAGCGCAGCACCCCAGCCGCAAGCCGGCGTGCGCAACGCCGCCTCGCCGGGCGGAGCCGGCCCCCGCTCTCACGAGCTCCTCGACCTCTGGAGATCCCATGCCCGACATCCGACCCGACCTGACCGGCGTGCACGCCGTCGCGCTGACGTGCTGCCCGCTGCTCGCCGCCCACCTGGCCGGCCTACACCCCGGCATCCGTACCGGCCTGCTCACCAGGCTCGCCGGCATCGGCACCCTGCCCGACACAGACGCCCTGCTTCTGCTCACTCGCCGCGCCCCCGACGATGTCGCCACGAGCCCGGCGGGCAACGGCCTGAGCACGACCACCGTCTACATCGGGACCAACCTGGACGACGCCGGCGTGTGGGACCGCATGGTCAAGCTGGGCGCCTCACAGATCCTGTTCAGCCCGAGCGACGACGACAAGCTCATCGAGCAGGTCCGGCAGCACCTGCAGGCCAGCGCATGACCACCGCGCGGGTCCGCCACCCCAACCGGACCGGTCTGCGCGTCCTCACCCTCACCGCCGCTGATGGGCCGCGGGGACCCATCGCGCCGCTCCCAGGACGCGGCCGGCGCAGGCACCTCCACGTCCGGCCCAGGAAGCGCCACGCCGTGGGCCGTTCAACTGCACGCGAGGTGAAGTCCGCCGGCGCCGGTGGCCGCTAACTTCAGCAGCATGGCCCTCGACCCCAGGCTTCGGCGCGAGCTCGCAACAGCCGCCCGCAAGACCGAAGAGTGGCGCGCGACGCGGGACACCCTGATCCGACAAGCCCACAGCGACGGCGCGTCCCTACGGGAAATCGCGGCCGCGGTTGGCCTGTCCAACCCTGGAATCCTCCGCATCGTCCGCAAGAGCACGGAGCCTTCACCTGCAGGCGCGGACTAGTCGTCCCACAGCTGTAGTTGGGCCAGGTCGAGTTGCAGCCCAGCGTTCGTCGCCGCTCTGATCTGGCCAGCAGTAGCGCCGGCTCGGAGCAGGTCCCGGAGGACTCGTGATCGGCCGCGGGACCCGCGGTCGTCGCGCAGGGGGTTGCCCGGGGTGTGCCGACGGGCTTGCCACTCCCTGGCGTTCTCGACGGGGGAGGAGCGCTGGACGTGCTTGTCGCCGATGCGCTGGCACAGCGGGTTGTCGCAGCGGTGTCCGAGGACCGGGACGGACAGCAGGTCCTCGACACCGAACCTGAGCGCCCAGCCGAAGCGGTGCGCGATGACGACCGCGTCTCGCCCGTCGGCGGCGCCGAGCCAGAACCGGCCATGGCCGCGGGCGCTGACTGCGCCGGTCCACCATAGGCAGTCCGACCCGGCTACCTGGCGGGTCTTGGCGACGTAGCGGGCGACGGTCTCGGGGTCCGCGACGGCTGAGCGCAGCAACGCCAGTGACGCCTCACTCGGCCCGGCGCGCGGCATGTCCCTCGATGTTCTGGTCAGGGATCGTGGCTTCCCGAGTGCCCGGGCCCCTTGGTCGGCGCAGCTCGGTGACTTGCGCACCGCTTCGGCCCTGACCGCCTTCCTCGCCGTCGCCCTTGGCCGGGTCGACGCGGGCTCGGGTGCGCGTCAGCCGGCGGACCTCGGTCTCGGTCAACTCACACAGCTGCGCGACACCCTCGATCGCGACGCTGTCCTCGAGGAGCAGTCGCAGCGCCGCCCCGATCGCGACGTCGGCGCGGGCCACCGCCTGCTCCGCGTCGGCTCGCGCCTGCTGCTGCACGAACACCTCGGCGGCCGCCGCTTCGATCCTGCTGTCCCGGGCCGCCCGGTCGCGGTCCAGCTCGACGCGCCGTTGCCGGGCCTTCACCAGAGCTGCCTGCTTCGCACTCGCCATCGAGCTGCCTCCTCCGTGTGTCCGTCCCGAGCACCTCACTCGTGAGCCGGCATGAAAGCACCGGCCCCTGACGCCCAGACGCCGCAGCACCCCACTGGCCATCGCCACAGGCCGAGGCCACCTAACACCCCGATGCCGACGCCTCGACGACATCACCCGATCTCCGCGCGCGTCACGACAACTCCCGTCACCCCCCGCTCGGATCGACCGCGCAGCTCAGCATCCGCCAGCACAACTCCGAGGCCCACTCCAGGACCGGCACACGTCACCCCCCAAGATCACGAACCAACCTGATCTGCACACCTCTTGCATCATGGTCACGAACGCATAACGACGAGCGCGTGGGCTGCAGAGGGCCTGTGCTGTGGTCGCCACGTGATGTCGCTGCACAAGCTCACCGCGGGGGACGGGTACACATATCTGACGCGCCAAGTGGCCGCTCAGGACGTCACCCACCGCGGCAAGGACGCGCTCAGCGACTACTACTCGCAGCAGGGCGAGTCGCCCGGTCGCTGGTTGAGCACCGGGGCACCCGGGTTGCCAGGATTTCCGGAGAGCCTGACGGTCACCGAGGACCAGATGGTCGCGCTGTTCGGCGAGGGCCGGCACCCGGACGCCCTGCGCATCGAGAAGGAGATGGCCGCCGCTGGCCATGAGGTGCCGGCGATCCTTGCCGCCACCCGGCTCGGTTCGCCGTACAAGGTCCACAACGGTGCGACCAAGTTCCGGGTGCAGCTGGCGATCCGCTACCAAGCCTGGAACGCCGACGCTGGCCTGCCCCAGGACTGGCCGATCCCGGAGCCCGAGCGGGCCCGGATTCGTACCGAGCTGAGCCGCGAGCTGTTCACCGAGCAGTACGGTCGCGCGCCGCTCGATGACCGGGAGCTGTCCGGCTTCGTGGCGAAGGCGTCGGCGCAACCGACGACCGCGACGGCCGGCTACGACCTGACGTTCACCCCGGTCAAGAGCGTCTCGACGTTGTGGGCGGTCGCACCGCAGGAGGTCGCCGCAGAGATCGAGGCGTGCCACGACGAGGTCGTGACCGAGACCGTGCAGTGGCTCGAGGAGAACGCCGCCTACACCCGCCGGGGCCGCAACGGCGTCCGTCAGGTCGACGTGCACGGGCTGCTCGCGGCGGCGTTCACCCACCGCGACAGCCGGGCGGGGGACCCCAACCTGCACACCCACGTTGCGGTCAGCAACAAGGTTCAGGCCCTGGATGGCAGCTGGCTTGCCCTGGACGGACGGCCGATCCACAAGATGGCGGTCGCCGCGTCCGAGCGCTACAACACCCGGCTGGAGGCGTTGCTGGTCGACCGCCTCGGCGTCGCGTTCACCGAGCGGGCGGGCACGGAACCGGGTAAGCGGCCGGTCCGCGAGATCGTCGGTGTCGACGCCGCCCTGGCGGCTAGCTGGTCGGCGCGGCGGGCCAGCATCGACGTGCGCCGGGCCGAGTTGGCGGGGCAGTTCCAAGCCTCCCACGGCCGCCCGCCCAGCCCGGTCGAGGCCCTCAAGCTCGCGCAGCGGGCGACGCTGGAGACCCGGCAGGGCAAGCACGCCCCCCGCTCGTTGGCCGAGCAGCGGGCCACCTGGCGGGCGGACGCGCTGCGGGTCCTGGGCGGCCATGAGGCCCTCGAGGAGATGGTCGGCGCCGCTCAACGCCCGGCCGTCGGCCGGGCCCCCAGCCGGGTTGTCGTCGACGCCGACTGGGTCGCCGACACCGCCGAGACGGTCCTGACCAACGTCGCGTCGCGCCGCGCGACGTGGCAGGAGGCGCACGTCCGGGCCGAGGCTGAACGGCAGGTCCGGGCCGCGAACGTCGTGCTCGACCAGGTCCCCGAGGCCGTCGAGCGGATCGTCGCCGGCACGCTGTCACCGGCCTGGTCGCTGCCGCTGGGAGTCGCCGAGCCGGTCAGCGAGCCGGCCGCCCTGCGCCGCCAGGACGGCACCTCGATGTACAGCACGGCCGGGACCCAGCTGTACACCTCGGCCGCGGTCGTGGCCGCCGAACGGTCGCTGATCGCCTCCGCCCGGCTGGGCGGAGGCCGCACCGCGAGCCCCGCCGCGGTCGAGGCGGCGCTGCTGGCGTCGGCCGCAGCCGGCGTCACGCTGAACCCGGGACAGGCCGCGCTCGTACGGGAGCTCGCGACCAGCGGCGCCCGGCTGCAGCTGGCCTTGGCGCCCGCCGGCACCGGCAAGACCACGGCGATGGCCGTGCTCACAAAGGCCTGGACCGACGACGGCGGCACCGTCATCGGCCTGGCCCCCTCCGCCGCCGCGGCCGCCGTGCTCGGCGCCGAGCTCAACTCACCGACCGACACCCTCGCCAAGCTCATCTGGTCCCTGGACACCCTGGACGCCGATCCCGCCGAGGCCGTCAGCCCGGGCCAGCACCGCCGGGGGAGCGTGCCCGACTGGGTCCGGCAGATCGGACCGGACACCCTGGTCGTGCTGGACGAGGCCGGAATGGCCGGCACCCCGGAGCTAGCCCGGGCGGTCGAGTTCGTGCTGGACCGCGGCGGCAGCGTCCGGCTGATCGGGGATGACCAGCAGCTGGCGGCAGTCGGCGCCGGCGGGGTGCTGCGCGACGTCGCCGAGACCGCCGGCGCCCTCACCCTGTCGCAGGTCGTCCGCTTCCACGACCCCGCCGAAGGCGCCGCGAGCATCGCGCTGCGCGCCGGGGACAAGGCCGCGATCGGCTTCTACATCGACCGCGGCCGAGTCCACGTCGGTGACCCGGGCACCACCACCGACGCCGCCTACAACGCCTGGTCCGCCGACCGCGCGGCCGGCCGCGACAGCCTCATGCTCGCCCCCACCCGCGAGGTCGCGGCCACCCTCAACGCCCGAGCCCGCGCCGACCGGCTCGCCGCCCAGGTCCGGCCTGTCGACGCGGGAAGCGGCGTCGTAGGGCGCGAGCTGCAGCTGGCGGATGGATCCACGGCCAGTTCCGGCGATACCGTCATCACCCGCCGCAACAACCGGCGCCTGGCGATCTCGACCACCGACTGGGTCAAGAACGGCGACCGCTGGACCGTGCAGCACGTCCACGACAACGGGGCGCTGCAGGTGCAGCACCTGGCCACCGGCCGGCACGTCCTGCTGCCCGCCGAGTACGCCCGGGAGCACGTCGCGCTCGGCTACGCCAACACCGTCCACTCCGCCCAAGGCAGCACCGCCGAGGTCTGCCACACCGTCGCGACCGGCGCCGAGTCCCGTCAACTGCTGTACGTCGCGATGACCCGCGGCAAGGCCGGCAACCACCTGTACCTGCACGCCGCAACCGACGGCGACGAGCACAGCGTCATCACCCCCGACACGCTCCGGCCCCCGACCGCAGTCGAGCTGCTGACCCGGATCGTCACCCGCGACGGTTCGCAGACCTCCGCCACCACCGCCCAGCGCGAGCTCGCCGCGGCCATCCAGCGCCTCGCCGACGCCGCCGACCGCTACCACGACAGCCTCGGCATCGCGGCCGAGGAACTGCTCGGCCCCGACCAGCTGGCCGAGCTCGACGCCGCCGCCGACCGCGCGCTGCCCGGCCTGACCAGCGCCCCGGCCTACGCCACCTTGCGGGCACACGTGGCGCTGCTGGCCGTCGACGGCCACGACCCCGAGACGGTCCTGATCGGCGCGATCGGCCGCCATGACCTGACAGGCGCCCACGACCGCGCCGCAGTCCTGGACTGGCGGCTCGACCCCACCGGCCAGCACGGCGTCAGCACCGGACGGGGGCCGCTTCCGTGGCTGCCGGCGATCCCGAACGCGCTGGCCGCCGATCCCGACTGGGGCGAGTACCTGCACGCCCGCGCCTCCCACACCGCCGGCCTCGCCGACCGAATCCGGACCGAAGCCCGTGGTTGGACGCCGACCAGCGCCCCTGCCTGGGCCACAGCCCTGCTCGAGGCAGACCCGGAGCTCGTCGCGGCTCTTGCGGTCTGGCGCGCCGCCCAGCGGGTCGACGACGACGACCTGCGGGTCACCGGCCCGCCCAAGCTCAGCGCCGCCGACCGGCGCGCCCAGCGCGCCCTGCAGGAGCAGGTCGACCGCGCCGCCCACCGCAGCACCGCTGCTGGCGAGCCCCGATGGACGCGGCTGGCTCGCACGCTGGAGCCACGGCTACTGCAGGACCCGTTCTGGCCGCAACTGGCCGACCGGCTGGCCGCGGCCGACCGGGCCGGCATCGACATCACCGGCCTGGCCGAGCGTGCGGCGGAGGAACGGCCGCTGCCTGACGAGATGCCTGCCGCCGCCCTGTGGTGGCGGCTGTCACGGCACCTCGCGCCAGCTGTGCTCACGGCCAGCAACAGCACTGAGGCCGGGACCGTGAGCACCCTTCGCCCGGCCTGGACCGGCTCGCTCGTCCCGGTCGTGGGGGAGGAGCGGGCGCTGCGGGTGCTCGCCGACCCGTCCTGGCCGGCGCTCGTCGCGGCCGTCACCGAGGCGACCGCCGGCGGCTGGCAGCCCGAGCAGGTGCTGCAGACCGCCTACGAGCTGCTCGGCGCGCTGTCCGACGGCCACCACCACCCCGGAGGCGCCGGGCTGCCCGCCGACGAGCTCACGACCGCGCTGGTCTGGCGGATCGCGATGCTCAACGAGGCCGACACCCACGCCGCAGACGCCGTCACCGGTGACCTGCCGCCAGACCCGGCCGCCCTGGACCAGCTGCCGCCCGAGGACCTGGACCAGCTCGAGCCGCCGGCCGACCTGTTCGACTCCACTGCTGGCGACGTCGCCCTCGCCCAGCCTCTCGACGTCGGCCATGACGTCGACCATGACGACTGGTTCGCCGGCCTCCAGGCGCCACCCGAGGACCCGGCCGAGGAGCACCCGCACCCGTCCCGTACACCTGCCGGCGACGTCGCCGCACCGGCACTGACCAACGCCCGGCCCGAGCGCGCAACAGCAGTCGCTGCCGAAGCCGCGGCCGGCAGCATCGTCTCCCAGGAACGGCTGATCCAGCTCAACGAGCAGGCCTTGGCGTTCTTCGTCGACCAGTACACCGACTCCTGGGGCGCCGCGCACCTGCGGGAACGGCTCGGCAGCGACCTCGCCCAGGACCCCCGCTTCCAGCCGGGGCAGGCCCCGGCGAGCTGGACGGCGCTGACCGACCAGCTGCGCGAACTCGGCGCCACGGACGACGAGCTACTCGCCGCCGGCATGGCCAGCACCGCCCGCACCGGCCGGCTGATCGACCGGTTCCGGGACCGGCTGATGCTGCCGATCCACTCCGCTGACGGCGAGGTCGTCGGCTTCATCGGCCGGCGCAACCCCGACACCCCCGACGCCGGACCCAAGTACCTCAACACCGGCGAAACCGACGTGTTCAGCAAGGGCGCACAGCTCTACGGCCTGCACGCGAACGCCGCAGCGCTCAACGCCGGAGCCCGCCCCGCCCTGGTCGAAGGACCCGTCGACGCGATCGCGGTCACTCTCGCCGGCGACGGCCAGGTGGTCGGCGTCGCGACCTTGGGCACCGCGTTCACCGACCGGCAAGCCGACCAGCTGCTTCCCTACCTGGGCGATCGCCGGCCCGAGATCATCGTGGCAACCGACAACGACCAGGCCGGGCGCAAGGCCGCCACCCGCGCGTACTGGCAGCTCACCGCCCGCGGCGCAAACCCTGCGCACCTGACCCTGCCGGACGGTCAGGACCCCGCCCAGCTCCTGCAGGAAGGCGGCCCCGACGCGCTCCGCAACGCACTGGCCTCACCCCCCACCCTGGCCCGCACGCTCATCGACGCCGCCGTCGAGCGGTACGCCGACCAGTTGCACCACGTCCAAGGACCCCTGCTCGCAGCGCGAGCCGCCGCCGACGTCATCGGAGCCCTGCCACCCCAGCACTGGCTCGAGCACATCTCCTACCTCGACTCTCTGGTCGACCTCACGCCCGGCACGACACACATGGCCGTGTTGGACGCCGGCCAGGCCTGGACCGAAGACCCGGAGGCCTTCACCCGCCGGCAGCTCGGCGAGGCGCCGCGGCCGCCGCGCCCGGCCGCCGCGGTCACGCCAGCCCCGGCCGGGCGGCCGGCCGGCCGCAACACCACCGGAGCCGACAGGCCTTCACGCTCTGACCCCGAGGAGATCACCCAGCAGTGGGCCGGCGACGTCTGGTTCGAGGTCGGCCGTAACGTCGATCCGCGCCTGGTCGAAGGCAGCGACTGGAGGCTCCTGGCGGCCGCACTCGACCGCGCCTCCCGCGCTGGTTACGACGTCCAGCAGCACCTTCCTCGCCTCGCCGGCCGCGAACCGTTGCCCGAGCACCAGCCGGCCCGGGCGCTCCACTACCGACTGATCCAAGAGTGCGAGGCCGCGATCACACCTCGACCCCAGCCGGCTCAGCTGGCCGAACAGACTGCAGCGGCTCAGGCGCGCATCGCCGAGCAGACGCGACGACAGGACGACCAGCAGGCGCTGCGACGTGCCGCCGGGCGGCCGGGCACACCAAGCCCGAAGCAGGTCAAGGCTGCACCTGCGGCTCAGCCAACACCTGCGCCGCCGCCACGCGAGCGCGGTCCCCGGCGGTAGGGGCAGCAGCAGTCACCGACCGCCCGTTTGTGCGACTGCCGAACTCTGTAGCCCGCGTAGGAGTTGAGCAACACCCCGTCGACATCGAACAAGACCGCTTGCGTATGCGGGCACGGCTACACCGACCCCACCCGCCGGGCCGTGCGGGTGTCCACAGGGCGGCCGCCACCGGCGCGGCAGCGGGCCCGCTGGGAGCACGCTCGGCCCATGACCTCCACACCGCCGCCCGTCCCGACCACCACTACCGGCTTCGTCGTCCTGGGCGACGGCCTGCCGAACCGCCCGCCGCTGTGCCAGGTCGACGACTACGACGCCGCGCTGCACCTGCTCGCCGGCGCACAGGCCGAGTTTTACGACCAGCTCGACACCAACGGCGAGGCGGCCAGACCGCGAGCTCGCGCTTGTACCCGACACCTGCCGACGCCACCGGCACCGTCGGCCCGCCCTGCTACTGGGTCATTATTGACGGCATGCGACCGGCCGAGCGATGAGCACCGAGGATCAGGCCCGCCGGGGCAGCGGCTGGGAGGCCGTGCTGCGCACCCTCGCTGCGGACGCCGTTGTCGCGGAGGCCGTGCTGTACGCCAGCGGCGACCGCCGGCTCACCGTCGAGTACGGCCAGCCGCTCACCGAGCAGGCCGCTGCACTCGTCCGGCAACTCGTCGACGACGTCGACAAGGCCGCGGCGGCGGCCGGCTACCTCGGCGGCGGCACCGTCACCAACCGGCCGACGTCGATCACGTGGACCTTCTCGTCCACGGACGTGCCGGCCCGACAGGTCGTACTCGCAGCTCGCGTCGCCGCGGACAGGAAAAACCCGGGCGGCTGAATTGTCACCGCCGATGGCTACGCGTAGCAGGTTGCTGCTGCGCGTGGGCAAGGTCGGCTGACCGGCCCGTTCAGCAGCCGGCGTCGTCGACCGACTTGCCTGTCGGCGGTGTCAGGTCTGGCCGGTCCTGCGGATCTCTGCAGCGCACGGCCCGCACGAGCTCGATCACGTCGCGACCCTTCGGTGACATCTGTGCGACCTCGTCGAGCGCCTCGGCCAACCCGACAGCAGGAGTCCAGCCCCAGCCGTGGGCGCGGTCGGCGCGGACCTGGCCGGTCCCCGCCTGTCCATCGTCCCACACCGGCGAGGCCCGCCGCACCAGCTGCTGGGAAGCCATGCACCGCACCCTCGCCGCGGACGCCGTCGTCGCCCATGCCCTGCTGTACGCCACCGGCGGCCGCCGCCTCACCGTCGAGCACGGCCAGCCGCTCACCGAACAGGCCGCAGCGCTCGTCCAGCAGCTCGTCGCCGAGGTCGACCAGGCCACCGAGGCCGCCGGCTACCTCGGCGGCGGGACCGTCACAGGCCACACAACGTCAATCACCTGGACCTTCCCGTCCACCGACGTGCCGGCCCGACGGCTGGTCCTGGCCGCCCGGCTGGCCGTTGACCAGCTCAACCCCGGCGGCTGGATCGTCACCGCGGACGTCTACGAGTAGCCGGTCGGCAGGGCTCGTGGCTGCTGATGCCCCCTGCTCTGGACGCCCCTTGCCGACTGGCGTCCGTCGTCGCTCGTGTACCGGTTCACGGCGGCGGTGCCGACCAGGCTCGTGAGGGCCACAACGCCGAACAGCGCCAGTGCCGGGGCCGGCGCTGCAGCGAGCAGCCACAGGACGAAGGCCTGCGCGGCGTACGCGAGGACGGCAAGCAGGAGGGCGAGGGAGCGACGACGACCGGATGGACTCGAACCACCGTGACGTCCACGGCAGAGGGCATCAGCATGATCGTCATGGTGCCCAGTGCGCCCGGAGCGACACTCGGCGCAGGCGGATCAGGTGCCCAATATGGTGTTGACCTACTCAATCCACTACAGGTAGAATGCTTGATGTTCCTTCCACTACAACTGGAGATGCCATGACCACGATGACCACCGCCCTCGTCGTTGAGTTGGACGACCTCGAGGACGCCGAGATCACCGAGCTCCGCAGCGTCCTCACCAAGACGCTCGCGAGCTTCCGCACCGTCCAGGCCGACCCCAGCGCTGTCCTTGGCTGGACTGTCTCTACCGCTGCCGAGCTGCACCGCCGGCTCATCGCGAAGAACCGCCCGGTTCAGGCCAAGACCATCGCGGCGGAGGCCCAGGCCGGTGGCGAGTGCAGCCGCGACGAGGTCTACCGCCTTGGGGAGTACGACCCGGCGGAGCGCAGCCTGTCCGGGTTCACCAAGCCGGTCGCCGGCGTCATGCGGCAGATGATCGCCGAGGGACTCCTGCCGCTCGACGCCGTCAACCCCATGCAGCCGATCTACGACCCGGCCAACCCGTCCTTCCAGAAGGCCCAGGGCTTCCGGATGCCGGCCGAGCTCGCCACCGTCTTCGCCGAGGCACTGACCGCCAAGTAGCACCAGCCGCCGCCTGGCCGCGCCCCCGCCGGACTGCAGGTTGCCCCCGGATTGTGCGGGGCGCCTTACGGCGGCGGGGTGAACCCACCGCCCTCCGGCCGGGGGACACCGGTCGTTGTACTACTGGAGGCGTGATGCTCGACTACGACACCACCATGAAGATCGGCCAGGACCGCTACCAGGACGTCCTGGACCTGCTGGCGACGCATGAACTGGAGGCGACTTTCACCCAGACCGGCGGCATGAATGCCGCGCTCGAGGTCCTGCTCGATGGCGGGCACACTCTGCTGATCACCGACGCGGAGGACTCCCTGTCCTGGGACCGCGACGATCACCAGGGCTGGGGCGTGGGCCTGTACCCGCCGAACCAGGCGAACACCGACGGCGAGTGCTTGCTCTTCGAGAGTGACGAGGACGGGTCACCGGAAGCGTTAGTGCCGCTCGTGCACCGTGTCCTTGGACAGGTGCGGACGCTGCGGCGCTGATGTAGTCGCCGGCGCCAGCGAACCGGCGCTACAGCCAGCCAGAGCCGGAGTCAGCAAGAGGCGCGCCGGACTGAGGCGCCGACGCCTCGGACGCTGCGGTGTGTCGGGCAGGTCCCCAGCGTGACCCCCGCGGTAACTTCCCGCGGTATGACCGCCGCGCTCGAGCCAGTAGCGGCGCAGGTGCCTTCGACCCATGACGATCAGGTCGAGGTTGGCACCAGCATCGAGCTGTTCTCGGGAGGTGGCGGCCTTGCCATGGCGTTGCACGACGCCGGCTTTCGACATCTGCTGCTCAACGAGTACGACCGAAGAGCTTGCGCCACCCTGCGCGCCAACTTTGCGGTGGACTACGTCGCTGACGAGGCGCCGCCGGCGACACTGTCGGATCCGTGGCCGCTGATCGAAGGCAGCGTCCACCAGGTCGACTTCACGCCCTTCTCCGGCGCCGTCGACCTGGTCGCCGGGGGAGTCCCCTGCCAACCGTTCAGCCTCGGTGGTGCGCACAAGGGGCACCTCGACGAGCGCAACCTGTGGCCGGAGTTCAACCGCTGCGTCCGTGAGACCCGGCCGCGCGTGATTGTCGCGGAGAACGTCCGGGGCCTGCTGCGCGGCTCGTTCCAGCCGTACTGGGACTACATCCGCCGGGAGCTGGCCGCCCCCTTCGAGGAGCGGTTGGAAGGCGAGCGATGGCAGGACCACGACCGCCGGTTGGTAAAGGCGCTGCGTGGCGGTGGAGACCCCACGGAGCGGTACGACATCGCGTTCCAGCTGGTCAACGCCGCCGATTACGGCGTACCGCAAGCCCGCTGGCGGGTCGTGCTGATCGGCTTCCGCCAGGACCTGGCGGTGTCCTGGAGCTTTCCGCGCCCCACCCACAGCGCCGGCGCCCTGCTGCGCTCTCAACTGTCCGGCGAGTACTCCGAGCGCCATCCGCGCGCTCCCGTCTACGAGCACCCCGGAGTCACTCCACCCGACGACGGCCTGCGCCCATGGCGCACCCTGCGCGACGCCATCGCCGACCTGCCCGAACCGGTCGAGCGGCAAGAGACTCCAGGCTTCATCCATCACGTCGGCTGGCCCGGCGCCCGCACCTACGCCGGTCACACGCCGAACGTGCTCGACCGGCCCGCGAAGACGGTCAAGGCCGGAGTGCACGGGGTACCAGGCGGTGAGACCGTCCTGCGCCGGGACGACGGCAGCATCCGCTATCTTACCGTCCGAGAAGTCGCCCGAGTCATGACCTTCCCGGACGACTGGCGGCTCGAGGGTCCACGCGGCGAACAGATGCGCCAGCTCGGCAACGCCGTCCCCGTCCGTCTCGGCGCCGTGATCGGCCGCGCCATTGTCGAGGCCATGCCTGGACCGACGTGACCGGCGACAGCACGTGCGCCGCGTCCACCTCGGCCAACGCCACGCTGGTCCGTCCGACACTCGGCTCGGCCGCCCCGCGTTCGTCGCGGGACCCGGCAGTGACCAGCCGAATCATGAGCCGCGTCAGGTCGCGGGACACACAACCGGAACTGACGTTGCGCCGGGCCGTGCACGCCAAGGGCGGGCGGTTCCGGCTGCAGGCACGCGACGTTACCGGCCGCCCCGACCTCGTCGTCCGTGCTCGCAAGGTGGCGGTCTTCGTCGATGGCGACCTGTGGCACGGCAACCCTGAGGAGTGGCGCCGGCGCGGCCACGACAACCTCGCCGCGATGTTCCCCACCCGCACGGAATGGTGGGTCAACAAGATCGAACGCAAGGTCGCCCGCGACGAGGAAGTCAACCGGCAACTGGCCGCACAAGGCTGGCGCGTCCTGCGGGTGTGGGCCAGCGACGTCCTCCGCGACCCCGACCAAGCCGCGGAGCGGGTCCTGGCGCTGCTGCGGGCACAGCCATGAGCAGATACCGCGCGAAACGCGCGGACCCCACCACCTACCGACCACCAGCCGGCCTCACCTTCTCCCAGCGCGGCGCCGAGCAAGACGAGGCGGCCGGTGGCCACGACGTCCGGCTCGTCACCCGCGCGGACGGCACGGTCGTCCTGGGCAGCGTCGCGCTGCGCTGCTATCCCAAGAGCCGTCGGGTCTACGCCTACCTTCGCTGGAGCGCCGGCCACGGCACCACCGAGCGGTACCTCGGCGACGTCAGCGACAGCCCCGATCGGCTCACCGCGCTATGCGCCGGGTGGAACCTCGCGCGCCGCCGCGAGAGCGCTCTACTCCTGACACCATCACCCTGACCCGCTACGACCCGTGCGCCACGTACTTCGGAGACTCATGGACATCACCCCCTCGCCCCGAATCCTGCGAATGCTCGGCGAGATCGAGTTCGACGAGTGGCAGTGCATCGCCGAGCTCGTCGACAACGCTTTCGACGACTTCACCGAGATCATCAGGGCGGGACAGAGCTGGCCAGGAGGGTTCAAGGTCAGCGTCACGCTCCCCGGCGTCGGCGCCAGCCTGACTGGCGCTGAGGTCGTCGTCAGCGACACCGGTCGCGGCATGACCCGCGACCGGCTCGAGCAGGCTGTCAGCGCCGGCTGGTCCAGCAATGACCGCTTCGACAAGCTCGGCCTGTTCGGCATGGGCTTCAACGTCAGCACCGCCCGTCTCGGCCGGCTGACCCGCGTCCTGACCACACGGGCCGGTGACCCCGAATGGATCGGCGTCGAAATCGACCTCGACACGATCGGCGCCGACTTCCAGGCGCTCGACATCACCGCGCCCAAGGACGACCCCAGCGAGCACGGCACACGCATACAGATCACCAACCTCACCCGCGACCGCGCCGAATGGCTCCGGCGCAACGCCGAGAACCTGCGCAACACCCTCGGCCGGGTCTACGGCTGGCTGCTGGACAACCGGCCCTACGAGCTGTGGATCCAGGGCGTCAAGGTCACCCCCAGGCGGGCATGCCGCTGGGGCGACGACCGCTACGTCATCTACGGCAGCGGCGCCAACGCCGAGAAGATCCCGGCCTACATCGCGATCGACGAGACGTTCCAGCCGGCCGATGCCTGCGACCTGTGTGGCAACTGGCAGAACGTCGGCAAGCAGACGTGCGACCAGTGCGGCAGCGATGCACTGCGCCAGCGGGAACGGCGCCTGCACGGCTGGCTCGGCATCCAGAGACACCTCGACAAGCGCGACTTCGGCGTCGACTTCCTGCGCAACGGCCGCAAGATCCTGCAGTCGGACAAGAAGTTGTTCGCCTGGACCAACCCCAACGACCCACTCGCCGGCGTCGACCTCGAGTACCCCATCGAGCTGGCCAACCAAGGCGGCCGCCTCATCGGCGAGATCCACCTGGACTACGTCCCAGTGCACTACGACAAGAACGCGTTCGAGTACAGCGACCGAGCCTGGAAGGCCGCGATCGACTACCTGCGCGGCGAGGCACCGCTGCAGCCGCAGAAGGCCAAGGCGAACGGCTACCCCGAGAACACCAGCCCATTGGCCAGGCTCTACAAGGGCTACCGGCGCAACGACGCCGGAACCCGCTACCTGATCCCCGGTGACGGCTCGCGGCCGCTGCACGAAGAGACCCGCCAGTGGGCCCGCAAGTTCTGGGCCGGTGACCCCGACTACCAGAGCGACCAGCGGTGGTGGGACGCCGTCGTCAGTCACGACGAACGTCAAGAGCAGGCCAAGCTCGACAGGGCCTCCGGCGGCGGCGCCACGGACGCCGACGAAGCCGCCCTCCTCGCCGCCCTTGGCGGCGCCCCCGCACCAACCGACCAGCCAGGCGACGGTGCCAGCGGCGGCAGCGGCGGAGCCGCCGATCCGAGCTCGGACGACAGTGCACCGCCTGCTCCTACGGGAGTGGCGCCGGCCAAGAAGGAGACCGTCCAGGAGCGGCTGGCCCGCTACATCGCCGACGGAACGCTGTTGCCAGAGCTGACCCGTGACTTCGGACTCCCCGAGCTGGGCTCACTCAAGGTCGAGTGCCGCGCGCTTCCCGGACCGGTGCTTGACGCCGACGGTGCCCGTACCCCGGTCTGGCTGGCGCAAGGAGCTGGCGGCAGCGCAACCGCCCTCATCGACCTGCAACACGAGGCCTTCACCAAGCTCGGCTTGGAACCGGCCGAGCCACTGCTGATCGAGGTCAGCGCGGCCCTGAAGGTCAAAGCCGACAGCGACCTGACGCACTCGCAGATCGCGGCACGGCTGCGCGCGACCTGCCTGCCGGACACGGCGCTCGACCCGGTCGTCATCCGGACCCAGGCCGGTGAGTTGCTGTCCGATCTGCGTCAGCGGATGGCCGACCAAGTCGCGGCTGACCCGCAGCGCGCCCTGAGCTATCTCGACCCTGACGAGCAGACTGTCACAGCCAACGCCCTCATCGCCGACGGCGGCGACAGCATGACCGCGACGCTGAGCGGCAGCGGACGCTTTCTGCTCTACGCCCCACCACTGTTCCTGGTGAAGCTGCTGGAGAACTGGCCTGAGGCGTTCCTGGACGGACACGTGTTCACTGGGCCCTACAGCAGCCTGCAATCAGCCTCGTCGAGACGGCTCAGTCTCGCCCGCGTTGTTGGATACCTCAACGACCTCGCCATACTGCTGACCTTCCAGACCACCCCCAGCGCCGCTCAGCTGCAACGCACCCGGCTTAGCGTCGCGCTGCTGCAAGACGAACTCGCTCCCGACCAGGTATGAGCGGCTTCCTCTCACCGGCCGCGCTGCTGGCTGGCGGACCCGGCGGGCTGACTCAGGCCACTGAGCGCGCGCTGTGGCACCTCGGGTTCACGGACGTCCGGGTCATCGACGGCGCCGGGGACCAGGGAGCCGACCTGCTGGCCGTCCGCGACCGCGAACAGTGGGTGGTGCAGTGCAAGTACTCCAGCCGCGGCGCCGTCGACCGCACCGGCGTCGACGACGCCGAGCGGGCCCGCTCGCGCTACGGCGCCGACCACGCCGTGGTCGTCACCAACACCAGCCTCAACGCCACAGCGGAAAGCAGACGCAAGGCGCTCGCCCGGGTTGGGATCAAGATCGACGCATGGTCCGGGCCGACGCTCGCGGCCATGTTCAACCGGATGCCGACGCAGGTACCCACGACCTACGAGCTGCGGCCCTACCAGGCGGCCGCCGCGAGCTCGGTCGAGGTCGACCTGCTGCAACGCGGTCGGGCCCTGCTCGTGCTGGCCACCGGCCTGGGCAAGACCGTCGTCGGCGGCGAGGTGATCCGACGCCACCTCGCCGCACGGCCTGACGCCCGCGTGCTCGTCGTCGCCCACATGAAGGAGCTCGTCGAGCAACTCGAGAAGGCGCTGTGGCGGCACCTGGACAAGAGAGTCCCGACCCAGGTCCTGAGCGGCGACCACAAGCCCGGTTCGTTTGACGGGGTGACGGTCGCGACGATCGACTCCGTGCTCGGCCTCGTGCGCACCGGCTGGCGACCCACCTTGATCATGGTGGACGAGACCCACCACGTCGGTGAGACCGGCATGTTCGCCCAGCTACTCGACCTGTGCGACGACGCGCAGCAATTCGGCGTCACCGCCACCCCGTGGCGCGGCGACAAGTTCGACATCACCGCCCGCTTCGGCCAGCCGTCATACAGCCTCGGCATCGCTGAAGGCATGGCCGCCGGCTACCTGGCCAAGGTCGACTACCGGATGTACGTCGACAACCTCGACTGGGACTTCGTCCGCGATACAAGCGAGCACGGCTACTCGATCAAGGAGCTCAACCGGGCGCTATTTCTCCCTCAACGCGACGAGGAGATCGTCGACCAGCTCCGCGCAGCTTGGCGGGACATCCCGGACCCCCGCGCCATCCTGTTCTGCCAAACCATCGAGCACGCCGAGAGGATGGCCACGCTGCTCGCCGGCTCGGACCAGAGCTGGCGCCGCGCCGCCTACCTGCACAGCGGCCTCAGCCGGCAGCAACGCCAAGTCTTGCTCAACGCCTTTCGCCTCGGCCGCGTCCCGATCATCACGTGCGTCGACGTCTTCAACGAAGGCGTCGATGTGCCTGACGTCAACCTCATCGCCTTCCTGCGGGTCACGCACAGCCGGCGCATCTTCGTTCAGCAGCTCGGACGCGGCCTGCGCCTGCGGGAGGGCAAAGACAGCCTGAAGGTCCTGGACTTCGTCACCGACGTGCGACGCGTCGCCGCGGGGCTTGGTCTGCGCCGCTCGCTCACCGCCATGCGCGGCGGCTACGTCGAGGAACTCGCCCTGCCGCTTCCTGGCGGGTCGCAGATCTCCTTCAGCGACGAGACGGCGGGGTCCCTACTGGACTACTGGATCCGAGACGCCGCCAGCCTCGAGACGGCCGCTGACGAGGTCCGGCTGCAGTTCCCCACCGCCGCCGGGATCGACTGATGCCCCGCATCCCAAAGGACGTCGAGACCAAAGTCGTCAGGAAGCTCTACGCCGACGCGGCCAGCATGGACTGGGCGCACCTGACACCACAGCAACGGTCCGCCCAGTACAGCAAGTGGGTCCAGGACAGCGAGGTGGGTGGCCGGCTCCAGGAGTACCTGACCGCCGAGACCGCTCGTGTCTGGATCAAGGACGGCCCCATGAAGGAGTGGAGCCGATCGAGCAATGGCGTCGGCAAGTACGCCGCGCTCGTCGACGGCTCCCAAGACACCCACAGCAAGCTGGTCCGCAAGGCGCTCGGCGAAGGTTGGACCGTGCTGCCCGACAGCCTGCGCATCAAGCCGCTTAGCTTGGTAGCCACCAAGGACGACGAGGAGACCGTCGTCACCTGGGCCGGCGCCAGCGAGCTGAAGCACATGGTGTGGGCGGCCTTGACCGCTAACGCCGAGGGTGACACCCGCCCTTGGGTGCTCTGCGTTGTGGGCACCTTCACCAAGCCGACTCCGGCGAACGAGAAGCAGGCCCACCAACGACTGGCTCAGCGGTGCGCCCTACGACTGACCCACGTCGAGCTGTGAGCACCTCAGATGAAGACGCCCTTGGCCGAGACGAGAGCGACCCCACCGGCCTCGGCGATTACGACTGGCTGCTGGACAGCTGGCGGCAACTCGACGACCGCACCGCGGAAGTCCTCACCCGACGCCTCGGCGCCGAGGGCCTGGCCGACATCGGCCGCACCTATGGCGTTACCCGCGAACGCATTCGGCAGTTGCAGCTCGACGGAGAGGAGGCGCTGCTAAGCGCCCAGCAACGCCACGCGCCGGACCTGCCCGACCAGCTCGGCTCCGTGCTCGGCGAGGCCACCGCTGTCCCCGACAGCCGGTTGGCCGCTGTTCTGCCCACTGACGCTGTCACGGGCCGGCACGCCCTGCTGCGCGTGCTAGGCGCCGCCCGACCGCGCGCATGGTCCGGGGACTTGCACGGCTGGTGGACCCGACATCCAGGCGCTTTTGAGACTCGGCTACGCGAGCTCGCCGCCATGGCTCCGCTGACCCGGGTGGACGCTTTCGACGCGGCGGCCGCGCTCGGCCTGCCCGAAGGCCTGCCACTGGACAAGTTGCTCGCCGACCCCGACAGCCCGCTAAACCCGCATGCGACTGGCTGGGTCCGGCGGGCGCGAGTCACCCGCGACGCCGCCTACCTGTGGCTACGAGCCGAGGGCTCACCTCGCACGGCTAGCGACATCGCCCGCGCCATCGGCGGCAGCGAACGCGCCGTCCGCGAAAGGATGCGCCTTGACGACAGCTTCGCGCAGGTCCGTCCCGAGGGCACCTGGGCGCTCGTGGACTGGCGCGTCGCCGGCGCCGACAGCCGCTACGCCAGCGCCGTCGACGTCGTGGTCGAGGTGCTGCGCGAGCAGGGAGCTCTCACCCTGGACCAACTCCGGCTCGAGAGTCAGCGCCGCTACCCCGTCACCGCCTGGCGCATCCAGCAGTGCCTGTCCAGCAACCTGATCGGCCGCACCGACAGCGGCTTGTACGACCTCGCTGAACGCGGCGCCACCCCGATCGAGGACCAGGAACCGCGACAGCCCGACACAATCAAGACCTCGCCCGACGGCAAGCTCATCGGCGTCTCCCTCACTGTCGACTCTGACGTCTTGCGCGGCAGCGGCCTGGGCGTCAACCGCTGGCTCACCTGGTACCTCGGGCTGCGGACCGCGCCTTCCACGCGCGTCTTCCCCTACAGCGACGGCCCGGGCGAGCTCACCGTCCGGAGGAGCATCAGCTCCTCGCAGATCTCGAGCCTGCGGGTCCCCGTGCTGGCCCTCGATGCTGTCGAGGGGTGCCAGGTCGCCGTGCTCATCAACCTGACCTCGGGGAGCGCCAGTGTTCGGCACACCTGCCCGGCAGACGGCTGCCCCGCCGTCGGAGAGGCCGGGGCCGGCTAGCTCTTCGCGAAGCGCTCAGCAACGTCGAGAATCAGGTCGCGAGCGTTGCCGACGCTGAGCGGCAGGTACGGGTACCGGCCGTCGCGCTGGACGCGCTCGTCCTCCTGAACCACAGCGTCGTGCCGCGCGCCCACGAAGGTGAACGAGGTGGCGTTCAGGTAGCCCGCCGACTTGCCGTCGGCACGCAGGACGCGAACGTAGGTGCGGGGGCCGGCCTCGCCGCGGGACTCACTGAGCTTCAGTGTCAAGCCGAGCCCGGGCAGCGCGGCGTGCAGGGTCTGCAGGACCTCCGCGTTCATGGGTGCGAACCTGATCCAGCGACTCAGGAGTTTGTTGACCGCGTCCATCACCGGGGCGTCATCAGGCTCGATGGCGGTTGCCTGCTCGATGTCGTTGGCGTCGGCGAGCAGGTTCTGGACTTCGGTGAGGTAGGCGACCGTCCACTTCGCGCAGGCGATCGGGTCAGTGGTCGGGTCGACCAGCAGGACAGGGGGCGTGAGGTTCATTGGAGTCCGTTCGTCATGTTCGCCGACGGATGCCGCGAACCCCGCGAACAGTGTGCGACGTCCAGGGCTGGATCGTCATGAGCGTTTGCAGGATACGTTCGGCGTTCTCCGCCAGACAACGAACAGTGAACCTCAGATGGGAGACGGGTCGCTCGTGTCCAGAAGCGCACCGCGAGGGCCGCTCGCGCCTCCTCACCGTCGATCGGGGAGGGGGTGGACTGCCGGCACCTCAGGACCCAGGCGTGGCTGCAGCCGTACTGGATCCCCGACTGCTGCCAGGCCTACCAGCGGCTCAAAACGCTCAACGCCGCGGGCTGGCTTGCCTTGGTCGTCTGGGAGCACGAGGAGCCGGCGGACGCCGCGGCGCGGCTGCAGGTGCTGCAACCTGGACCGCCGACATGCTCGGTTGGCCCTTAGGCAAGCGGTGAGCAGTGCTCGCAGCGACGTAGGTGCGCCTTCACCTGCGCGGCGCGGCGACTGACCGCACCGGTTCGTCCGTCGATGACGTAGCAGTCGCGGCGGTGGAAGACACTGCCCTTTGGCAGGACCCATACCAGCCCGTTGGCAAGGTCAGGGTCGAGGAGCGGCGCGTGCGACGCCCCGGTCCCGCGATCCGTGAGGCTCTGCAGCGGAGCCTCCGGCTGACGACCCGGAGCCCGCCGTACGGCCACAGTCCCCGGTCCGCGTGGAGGAGGCCGCTCGTCGGCTGCCCGCCGCGCCTGGTCGAGCTTTGCCCGCGCCGTCGCTACGCGGGCCTTGGCTGCCGCGAGGCGCGCAGCTGGGCCCAGCTGCGCCTTGGCCAGGAGCTTCTCCGCCGCGATCAAGCCTCGCTCGCGGCGCTCGACCTGCTTCCGGGCGCCAACGGGCGGTGCGACGGGACTTCCGGCTCCGGTCTTCTGCGGCCGCTTGCGTGGAGCCGACTTTCCTGGCGTCACGTCTCGTTTTGTGGCTCGTGCAGGCGCGGTCTTGCGGGGCGAGCAGAGACCGCACCAGGCCCGGACCATCCCATGTCGGCACTCGCTCACATGCGGATTCTGTCCTGACGGAGCGCTCGCTGTCAGGTGGTGACGCAGCGTTAGCGTCCGGCTGCCAGCTTGGCCAGGTCTCGCAGCCAGGTCGGTGAAGCCGCTTACACCCACCTTCAGTGCTACCTCGCCGGGTTGGAAGTGCCACTCGCGCAGCTGCTCCCACCGGACGGCCCCGGCCGCGAAGTTCATCGCGTTCTGTACGCGCACCTGGCGCCCCTCGGGCGAGTCCTTGAGGATGCGGCCGGTCCCGAGCACCTCGATGAGCAGCGCTTCGCACTCCCGCACGACAAGGTCTGGGGACGCGCTCTCCACTGCATCTCGCTTCTGCACGTGGCTCCAGCCGTCGAGGTCGGTGTCAACGACGTCGTCGAAGGCGAACCAGCAGAAGCGGCTCCAGGTGCTCTTCCCTTGGTGGTGCTTCTGCAGGCGCGCACCTAGGCCCTCTTGGCCCCTGGCGATGCCGACGTAGTGAGCTCCGTGGTCGTCGAACAAGGCCCGAGGGGTGGCGAAGACGCCGAGCCCGGCGGCGAGGAGGGTGCCGCCGGTGCTGATCAGCAGCCGGCCTGTCTCTGCGTCCAACAGCTCCTCCGCGTCCTCGCGCCCCTCGGGCGGCCCGACGGCCGCTCCCAGAAGGACGTCACTGCAGCGGCCGCTTCCTCCGGCAGACGCCGCCGATGCGGCCCGAGGGCGGCCCGAGGCAGCCCGCCGGCAGTGCGCACGGCGACCCGGCGGGCGACAGCGTCTAGTGCTGCCCCGACCTGAAGTCCTCGGCGTTGGCGAGCAGCTGCCGGAACGCGGCGTCCGCCCGCTCCAACCGGCCGCCGAACAGCCCACCCGACAGGGGTTCCCAGCGTGCGCCCGCCGCGAGGTAGTCCGCGTGCAGCGCGTGCTCGGGCGGAACGCGGACGTGCCGGCCCCGCCACGTGAAGCGCCCGGCCCACGGGCCGTGCCGGTACTCGCCGTTGCTGTGGGCGACGAGCTTCTCGTCCGCCGCAAGCAGGCACAGGAGCACCTCGGTGCGCTCGAAGAGCTCGTCGTAGTCCTGGTCGTCGTCGGCGACTGAGCGCAGCGGGTCACGGAGGATCGCGTGGAGGGCGTCCGGCACCGGGGTGAAGCGCTTGCCCCGGCGGCCATTCGCGATCGACTCCGCGACCTCCGCCGCGGGCAGGCCCTCCGCGACGAAGGGCAGCGCGTGCCCGACGACCTCAGCGTGCTGGAACGGCAGCCAGACGTTCGCCTCCCCTACGACCGGCGGAGTCTCCCCGTGCGCGTTCCGGACGACGGCGTCCACGGCGATCGCGCGCAGCGCTCCGTACCTGCGGCGGTGCACGGCCGCCATCGCGCCGGCGTACAGCACCGGCAGGACGGGGAAGCGCCGCAGGTCGAGCAGGACGGAGGAACCGGTGAGCTGCCCGGACGCGGTGCGGGCCACCGACTGTATCGTGCGCGTCCACGTTCCTTCCTGCTCCGGCAGCCCCCAGCCACACCCCGCGACGAGGGCCTCCGCGACGGGCCGGACGACCTGCCAGTAGTCCTCGCAACGGCCGATAAGGTACTTCAGCTGGTCGTCCCTGCTGCCGCCCGGCATCTGCGTCGGGAAGCGCTCCAGGTCGAGCAGCACCTTCCTTGCCTCGGCGGCAATGGCGTCGACCTCGTCCTCGAGCTCGATCGCGCGGGCGGGGTCGCGGAGCATCGCCTTGATCCGCGGCGTGACTCCCGCCCGGGCGGCTGAGGCGGTCGGGGCGGGAAGCCCGGCGGGGCCCGCCGTCGCGGGCGTCGCGGGCTGCCTGCCGGTCCCGTCGAGGACGCGTTGCACGGTCTGCACGAGCCGCGCCACGCCCACGTCCCACAGTCCGTCGGGGAACAGGTCAACGCGGTGCAGCCCGCTCAGCGCCCGCCCGGCGCCGAGGTCGTACTCCGGCGGGTCGCATTCCCCGAGCCGTACCGGGATGAGCCACGGCCTGCCGGGCGGACGCAGCCGGATCTGCTCGACGGCCAGGAGCAGCTCCTCGTTCTGGTACGACTTGGCCTTCGTCACGCTCGCGGGTGAGAAGCACACGATGAACGCCAGGCTGTCGTCCGCGATGGCCGTGCGGATCTTCTGCCGCCAGTCCTCCCCCGGCCACAGCGCGGAGCTGTCCCGCCACACGGCGATGCCCGACGCGACGAGGATCCGCTGCAGGCGGTCCACGACGTCGGCGTCCTCGCGGACGTACGACAGGAATGCGTGGCGGCCGGGCGAAGGCGCGGTCATCGCCGCACTGTAGGAGCGGCCGACGGGCGAGTCGAACGGCGTTCGGTCCGCGGCCCTCCGCGGGGCGGGGCGGGATGACGGTGAGCCGGCCTACGGGCGCCGGGGCGGATCGTTCTACAGCTCACCGCGGCGGTCCTGCACGTGTACGCCGATGCTCGAGAGCGCCGCCAGCGCAGAGGAGCCGTACGCGCGTCCAGTGAGGCGCCGGACGGGCGGCTCCGGCCGGGCCCCGTCGGCGGGGACGTCCCGTGAGTCCGCCGCGGTCGCGTCGAGGGGCGGCGCGTCTGCCGCGAGCCGTGCGCTCATGCCACCCGGCGTCGTGAAGACGAAGACCGGCGCGTCGGGGTGCCGCGCGACGAGCAGGTCGTGCTCGTCGCGGATCCCTTCCATCCCGCCGACGAAGAACGCCGCGTCGACCGGCGCTTCTAGCATCGCCTCACGGAGGACCAGGAGGCTGCCGGCGAGATCCTCGGCCGCGGGCGTCGGGATCATGCGGGCGCGTTCGTGTTCCACGAGCCGGTGGACCTCATCGGTGATGCTGTCCCGGAACCAGTCCGACTGCCAGATCTCGACTTGCTGACCTGCACCGAGTAGCCCCGCGACGTGTAGCACGATCGGGCTGACGGTGGGGTGACCGCCGAACGCAAGCACGCAGCCGGTCCGCAGGACGGCCTCGATCGCGGACGACGCCGCGGCCGCGATGTCCGCCGGGCGGTACGGCTCGACGGCGTCGCCGCGTTTGCCGCTCGGGAAGCTCGCGGAGAGGAACACCCTGGTCACGCGGCCATCCTCGCGCGGAGCAGCATCATGGGCGAGGGGAAGACCTTCCGCTTCTGGGTCAGCCAAAGCAGCAGGCTCGCCCGGTCAGCGTCGACGTCCTCCGTCGGGTGCACGAGCCACGCGCGCGTCGGCACGCCGGCCCGCCGGTGCGCGCGGCGCTCGGTCTCGGCCTTCCTCAGGTCGGCGGGCACCGGCGCCCTGGGCGTCGCGAGCACCAGCTCCTGCGACGGCCCGAGGGTCCCGAGCAGCGCCCACTGGCCGACCTGCTCGACGTCGTACCCCAGGGACAGCAACTCGGCTTCCGCGTCGGCCATCACGGACTCCCGGCGCAACCTCGTCGCGGCGGCATGCCGGAGCTCGACGTCGACGAGGACCCTGTCCAGCGCCGCCGTCGTCAGCACGGCACCCCTCCGGTCGAGGTCGGACGAGGTGAGGCGCTCGCGCCAAGAGTCGTGGACGGCCGGGAACAGCTGCCCGCGTGTCGTCTGCGGCAGCGCGAGGCTGAGGACGCCGACGCGGTGCCGCAGAGCGAACACCACCTCGTGCTCGACCCATCTGCTGCCGGACGCAGCGGCGTCTCGAGGAGCAGGACGAACGCCTTGTCGGCGAGCTCCCTGTCGATCCTCTCCTGGAACCCGTCGGCCGGCGGGACGCTGAATCGGTCCAGAAAGACGTCCCAGCGCTCGTCGGCGAGCGCGGTCCGGAGCTGTTCGGCGAGCGCGGATCCGTCGCTGCGGCAGTGCGACAGGAAGACCCGCCGGTCGGTGTCGGCGAGGCCGACGACCTGCAGGACGACCGCGGACAGCGCGTCGGGCGGCGTCCCCTGCGGCCAGGCCCTGCCGTTGACAGGCCACAGCGGTGGCGGGATCTGCCGCTGGTAGCGGCGGACGTCGGTGCAGACGCCCAGGACGGGCACTAGCGCCTGCTGGCACGCGGCGACCGCCGCCGCGATGGAGGCGTCCTTGGCTGTCGCCGAACCGGCGCCGAGGACGACGGCGACGGTCGGCGGCCCGTCCGGGTCCTGCAGATCGGCGAGCGCCGCCGTGCCGCGGAGCACGTCCAGCGACGCCCGCGACGCGTGGTCCAGGGCCACCGGTTCCGAGGACGGCCGTGAGGGCGTCCGGGCCTTCCTGGACCGACGCCCGCCGCGGTGGACGGGCCGGTGAACCGCCCGGTTCACCGTCGGCGTCCCGGGGAAGCCCTGCAGGCATGAGCGCACCGTCGGACAGCCCCCGCATCGCACCGGTGACCGAGCCCGACGACGAGCAGGCCGCGCTGCTGTCCAAGACGCTGCTGACCAAGGACGGGCGTCCGCTAAACCTGTTCGCCACCCTGGCGCACAACCCCCTACTGCTGAAGCGTTTCAACGCGCTGGGCGGGTTCTTCCTGCGGCACGGCGAGCTGCCTGCCCGTGAGCGCGAGCTGGTCATCCTGCGGGTCGCGGCCAGGACTGGCTCGGACTACGAGCACGCCCAGCACGTCATCGTGAGCGAGCAGGTCGGGCTGTCCCGTGACGAGATCGACCGGGCTGGCGGCCCGCTCGAGACGTGGGGCGACGACGACCGCACGCTGCTCCGCTTCGTCGACGAGATGATCGACTCCGACGGCGCGGAGGTCATGACCTGGGGCTCGCTGGGGGAGCGGTACTCCGACGTCCAGATGCTCGAGCTGTCGCTGCTGGTCGGTTTCTACCGCATGCTCGCCGGGTTCCTCGTCGTGGTCGGCGTCGAGATCGAGGATCAGCAGGGGTCCTAGCGGCACGGTCCGTGCGCGGGGCTCAGCCACGTTGCCCGAGACGGGTGCCGAAGGCTTCCTCGTGGCGGCGGGAGCCGGCCTCCGGGTCGGGAGGGTCGGTCTCGGCGGGGGCGCGGTCGGCGACGGCGTTCACGACGTCGATGAGGTGCCGCCGGGGGACCACGGCGACCCCGCCCTGACCTGCCACAACGACGTCGCCCGGCTCGACGACGACACCGCCGCAGCTGACCGGCACGTTAATCTCGCCCGGCTCCCGCTTGGCGGGGGAGAATGCGGCCTCGCTCCGGCCGAAGACCGGGAACCCACGTGTTCGAAGCTCGGCGACGTCGCGCCACCCGCCGTCGACGACGACGCCTGCCAGGCCGCGGGCGAAGGGGGCAGCGAGGGACCGGGCGCCCGACCCGCACCCCTCGTGGTAGCCGAGCCAGTCGACGACCAGCACGTCGCCCTCGCCGGCCAGGCCGAGACCGCCGTGGACGGCGAGGTTGTCACCGGGGTACGCCTTGACCGTCAGAGCCGTGCCCACCGTCGAGGGGATCGGCTCGTACAACGGACGGATGCCCGGGTTCATCGTGTACAGCCGGCCCACGACATCGCTGACGTCGGCCATGTCGACTCCGCGCAGCCGCGCCAGCAGGGACGGGTCGGGTCGGGGCGGCGCGGCTCCGATCCGGGGCCGGACGATCGGGACGTAGCCGTGCGGGCCCGGCCAGGCCGGGCTCATCGTCCCGTGTAGCGCGGAGGGCGCTTGTCCAGGAAGGCCTGCAGCGCCTCGGCCATGTCGTCGGTTCGGGTCGTCAGCACCTGGTTGCGGTTCTCGACCTCCAGGGCGGCCGTGAGCGAGGGCGCGTCCACGTTCTGGTGCAGGACCCGCTTGGTCAGCATGACGCCGAACGGCGTGTTCGCCGCGATTTGCTCGGCCGTGGCGACCGCCTGCTCGAGCAGCTCGCCCGCGTCCACGACGCGGTTCACCAACCCGATCTCGGCCGCCTCCTCGGCGGTGACGAATCGGCCGGTCAGGAGGATCTCGGCGGCGCGGCCGAGACCCACCACGCGGGGCAGGAAGTACGACGAGCCGCAGTCCCCGCCGGACAGCCCGATCCGCACGAACGCAGCGTTGAAGCGCGCCTGCGGTGCTGCCAGGCGGATGTCGGCCGCCAGGGCCAGCGAGAAGCCGGCCCCGGCGGCAGCGCCGTTCACGGCTGCCACGACCGGTTTGGGCAATCGGTGGAAGGCGGCCGTGGCGTCGGCCCACGACTCCTGGCCGCGCATCATCTCCGTCGTGGTCATGCCTGGCAGCGTCGCGGCGTCGGCCAGGTCGAGCCCGGCGCAGAACGCGCGTCCGGCTCCGGTCACGACCAGCGCCCGCACCGCGTCGTCGGCCGCGATCTCGTCGCAGAGCTCGCGCCACTCCTCGAACATCCGGAAGGTGATGGCGTTGAGCTTGTCCGGCCGGTTCAGCGTGGCGACGGCCACGCCGTCGACCGGGCGGTCGAGCGTGAGCGTGGAGTAGCCGCTCACGGGGCGAGCACCGGGGTCCGGCGGAGCTCGGCCCGGCCCAGCGAGCGCAGGTGCACCTCGTCCGGGCCGTCGAACAGGCGCATCGCCCGGTGCCAGCCCCACATGGCGGCCAGCGGCGTGTCGTCGCTGACCCCGGCCCCGCCGTGCACCTGGATGGCCCGGTCGAGCACCTGCGTGACGGCCCGGGGGACGGCGATCTTCGCCATGGCCACGAGGTCCTTGGCGGCCTTGTTGCCCTGGGTGTCGATGACGTGGCAGGCCTGGTGGCAGATGAGGCGCGCCTGCTCGATGTCCAGCCGCGACTCCGCGATCTGCTGCACGACGACACCCTGCTCGGAGAGCGGCGCACCGAACGCCGTGCGGCTCTTGGCCCGGGCGACCATGAGGGCCAGGCCGCGCTCGGCGGCGCCGAGCGCTCGCATGCAGTGGTGGATGCGGCCGGGACCGAGGCGTGCCTGAGCGGCGGCGAAGCCGCCGCCCTCCTCGCCGATGACGTTGGTCACCGGGACGCGCACGTCCTCGGAGAGGACCTCGTTGTGGCCGTGCTGGTCCTGCCGGCCGAACACCGGCACGGAGCGCACGTTGCGCACGCCGGGGGTGTCCATGGGGACGAGCACCATGGTCTGCTGCCGGTGCGCCACGGCCTGGGGGTCGGTCTTGCCCATGACGATCATGACCTTGCAGCGGGGGTCGGCAGCACCGCTCGTCCACCACTTGCGACCGTGGATGACGTACTCGTCGCCGTCCCGCACGATCCGGGTGGCGATGTTGGTGGCGTCGCTGCTCGCGACCTCGGGCTCGGTCATCGCGAACGCCGAGCGGATGGCCCCGTCGAGCAGGGGCTCGAGCCACTCCCGCTGCTGCTCCTCGGTGCCGAGCAGGTGGAGCAGCTCCATGTTGCCCGTGTCGGGCGCCTGGCAGTTCATGGCTTCCGGTGCGAGGTCGTTGCTCCAGCCGGACAGCTCCGCGAGCGGCGCGTACTCCAGCTGCGTGAGACCGGACGCCGCCGGCAGGAACAGGTTCCAAAGCCCGAGCGCCCTGGCCTCGGCCTTGAGCTCCTCGACCACCGGCGGCACGGTGTGGTCGTCCGGACCCGCCGCGGCCCGGTAGGCCTCGTAGGCGTGCTCGGAGGGCAGGACCCGGTCGCGCATGAAGCCGACGAGCTTGTCGTGCAGCTCGACGGCGAGCGCGGAGGGGGCGGGCCCGACGGACGTGGGTCGGACGGTCAGCGCTGGCACGGCGATCTCCTGACGGCGGCCGGGAGCGTTCGTCATAGCGACCGATCGCTCGCTCGGTGAACACCGGAACCGTACGGCGGAGGGTCTGCACCGTCAAGGCGGCGTGGCGGCGTGGCGTCAGGCGCCCGTGCGGAGCCTCGTCGCTCGCCGGCGCGCCTTCGCCGTGCAGCGCATGAGGTCCAGCGCGAACTCGACGTACTGCGCCGCGACGGCCTCGGCCGGATCCGGCCCCTTGCCGTCGAACCACTGGGGCAGCGCCGTGCACATCGTCACGACAGCTCGGCTCGCCTCGTGCGGTCGCTCCACCCCGAACGATCCCTCGCGGCAGGCCTGCGCGACCTCGCCGTCGACCATGCGCTGCTGCGCACGGCGCGCCGCGGCCACCCGGTCGCGCTGGTCGGGCACGAGGCTGCGCATCTCGCTCGCGCCGACGAAGCCGAGCTGGCGCCGATGAGTGTGGTAGAGCGCCAGGCACTCGACCAGCAGCGCGAAGCGCTCCACCGCGTCGCTGCCCTCGGCCCGTGCTGCAGTCGTCCGCGCGAGCAGGTCGGTCATCGTGACGTCGAGGATCGCGACGAGCATGTCCTGCTTGCTCGCGTAGTAGTGGTAGACGCCAGGCACGGACAGCCCCGCCCGTCGGGCGATGTCGCGCATGGTGGCCCCGGAGTAGCCGTACTCGAGGAAGGCCTCCAGTGCCGCCGTCAGCGGCGGGTCCAGCCGCAGCGGTGCGAAGCCGCGCCAGTCCGCGCTCGGGTCCGGCTCGACGACCGGCGTGCTCCGTGCCGGTGACGGGTCGGGCAGGAGGGGTGCGGCGCCGCCGGATCCGGGCGGGAGCAGGTCCTGCACGCGCGAGCCGAGCAGCTGAGCCGCCTTGGCCGCGCGGGCCGGCGTCATGTCCCGCCGGCCGTTCTCGACGACGCTGAGCGTCGCGGGACTGACGTCGAGCAGGCGGGCCAGGCCGCGCAGGGATAGTCCGCGCTCGAGACGGGCCCGGCGCAGGGCCTGACCCGGGAGCCTGGCGGCGGCCGCTCCGGTCGAGGTGCTGGGCACCAGGTTCCTCCTCTCGCACCGCTGGAGATGGGAGCTTACGCAGCGTGTCCGCCCTCCGCGGGGACCGCCGGCTCGGGGGTTTGACAGTACGGCGGGAACACGTCACTGTTCAGCCTCACCGCACCGGCCGAGCGGTCGGTCGGTCGGTACTGGCTGTAACCTCGGAGCGAGGAGTCCCATGACCGTCGATGCGGCCCGGCCCTGGCTCGAGCAGTACCCCGAGGGCGTTCCTGCCGATCTGGAGCCCGAGTTCAGCGACGCGCTCCAGATGTTCCGCTCGGCCGTCGTGCGCGACCCCGACCGGGTCGCGGTGTCCTACTTCGGTGGCGAGATGACGCTGCGCGAGCTCGACGCGCAGTCCGACGCCCTGGCCTGCGCCTTCCTCGCCCAGGGCCTCGCCCGGGGCGACCGCGTCGCGGCCTACCTGCAGAACGTGCCGCAGTTCGTCATCACCATGGTGGCGACCTGGAAGGCCGGCGGCACGATGGTCTCGGTCAACCCGATGAGCCGCGAGCGGGAGCTCCAGAAGCTGCTCGCCGACTCCGGGACGGTCGTGCTGGTCTGCCTCGACGACCTCTACGAGACCGTGGCGCGGGACGTGGTCGGCCAGGCCGACCTCAAGGCGGTCGTCACGACGAGCGCGCTCGAGCACCGCGGCCACGACGACCCCCGGCTGTTCGCAGGCATGACGAAGCAGCGCCACGACCGCACGCTGGACCTGGCCGATCTGGTCGAGCAGTACCGCGGCCAGCAGCCGCCACCGGTGGAGTTCGCGCCCGACGACGTCGCGCTCCTGACGTACACCTCCGGCACGACGGGGACCGCCAAGGGCGCGATGAACACCCATGGCAACGTCACCTTCACCGCGCAGGTGGTCCGGGACTGGTGCGGCCTGGCGCCTGGTGACGTGGTCCTCGGCGTGGCGCCGCTGTTCCACATCACCGGGCTGATCGCCGGCATCGCCGTGTCCTTCCTCGTCCCTGCCGAGCTGGTGCTCGGGTACCGCTTCGAAGCGGAGGTGCTGCTCGACGCGATCCGGGAGCGACGGCCGACCTTCACGGTCGCGGCGATCACGGTGTTCATCGCTCTTGCCAACATGCCCGGTGTGACGCGCGAGGACCTGGCGTCCCTGCGGAGCACCTACTCGGGCGGCGCCCCGGTGACGCCGGCCTGGGCGAAGCGGTTCGAAGACACGTTCGGCATCCGGATCCACAGCATGTACGGCCTGACCGAGACGACGTCGCCGTCGCACGCCGTCCCCCTCGGCGCGTCGGCGCCGGTCGACCCGACGAGCGGGGCGCTCTCGGTGGGCGTGCCGGTGCCGAGCACGGTGGCGCGCATCGTGGGGGACGACCGGGAGGAGCTTCCGCCGGGCGAGGTCGGCGAGATCGTGATCTTCGGCCCGCAGGTCGTGCCGGGGTACTGGAACAAACCGGACGAGTCGCAGCACGCGATGCCCGGCGGGCACCTGCACACCGGTGACGTCGGCTTCATGGACGAGCACGGCTGGTTCTACGTCGTCGACCGCAAGAAGGACCTCATCAACGCCTCGGGCTACAAGGTGTGGCCGCGCGAGGTCGAGGACGTGCTGTGCGAGCACGACGCGGTCAGCGAGGCGGCTGTCGTCGGCGTCGCCGACGAGTACCGGGGCGAGACCGTCAAGGCCTTCGTCACGTTGCGCCCGGGTGCGTCGGTCGACGAGCAGACGCTGATAGCGCACTGCAAGGCCCGGATGTCGGCCTACAAGTACCCCCGCAGCATCGAGTTCATGGACGTGCTGCCCAAGACGACCACCGGCAAGGTGCTCCGTCGTGACCTGCCGCGCACCGCGCCGGACGTCGGATGACCGCCGACGTGCTGCAGGGCCTCGACCTCCCTGCCCTGACCGCCTACCTTGAAAGAGAGGTCCCGGGCCTGCTCTCCGGACCGCTGACCGGCCGGCTCATCGCCGGCGGCCGGTCCAACCTCACCTACCTGGTCGGCGACGGGGTCGGAACCTGGGTGGTGCGCCGGCCCCCGCTCGGCCACGTCCTGGAGACCGCCCACGACATGGGGCGCGAGCACCGGGTCATGGCGGCCCTGCGCGGGAGCCAGGTGCCGGTGCCGGACATGGTCGCGCTCTGCCCCGACATCGAGGTGATCGGCGCTCCCTTCTACGTGATGTCCTACGTCGACGGCACCGTCTTCCGGACCCGCGAGCAGCTCGCCGAGGTGGCTCCCCAGGCCGCGCGCGAGGTGGCCGACGGGCTGGTCGACGTGCTGGCCAGGCTGCACGACGCCGACCCGCAAGCCGTGGGGCTCGGCGATCTCGGCCGGCCGGCCGGCTACCTCGAGCGCCAGGTGCGTCGGTGGGGCAAGCAGCTGGCCACCTCACAAAGCCGTGAGGTGCCCGGGCTCGACGACCTGGGTCGGCGACTGGCCGGTGCGGTACCCGAGTCCGCTCGCGTCTCGCTCGTGCACGGCGACTACAAGCTCGACAACGTCGTCGTCGACCCTGCGCAGCCGGGCCGGGTGCTCGCCGTTCTCGACTGGGAGATGGCCACGCTCGGCGACCCGATGTCGGACCTCGTGAACGTCGTCCTCTGGTGGGACGGCGTCCGCGACGCCGACGGCGCGCCCTTCGCGCCCGTCCCGGCCGAGGTCGAGGGCTTCCCCCCGAGCACCCGCCTGCTGGAGCGGTACGCAGAGAGGACCGGCGCCGATCTGGAACAGCTGCCCTGGTACCTCGGCCTCGCCTGCTACAAGCTCGCCGCCATCTTCGAGGGCATGTACTACCGCGACACCCAGGGGCTCACGGTCGGCGAGGGCTTCGACCGGCTGGCCGGGCTCGCGCCCGCCCTGAGCGAGCGCGGCCACGCAGTCCTCGACGCCGGACCGCAGCAGGTCTGACAGCGCCACGGCGCCCGAGGCGCGCCCAGAGACCCCGGCACACCACAGGTAGGAGATCCACGTGCGAGCACTCGAACTCGTCGGCTTCCAAGGACCGGACGCCCTGCGTCCCACGGACGCGCCCGAGCCGCAGGCCGACGCAGAAGGCATCGTGGTCGACGTCCGGGCAATCGGCATCAACTACCCCGACCTGCTCATGACGCAAGGCGCCTACCAGGTCAAGCCCGAGGTGCCCTTCGTCCCGGGCAGTGAGATCGCCGGCGTCGTGCGCGAGGCGCCGGAGGGCTCGGGGTGGGAGCTCGGTGACCGGGTCGCGGCCTTCGTCTGGTCCGGCGGGTACGCCGAGCGGGTCTACGTGCCGCTGAACGCCGTCTTCCCGCTGCCACGCGACATGGACTTCCGCACCGGCGCCGCCACCATCATCAACTACCACACCACGTACTTCGCGCTCTCGCGTCGGGGGCAGCTCACCGAGGGCGAGACGCTGCTCGTGCTGGGGGCGGCCGGCGGCATCGGGTCCGCCGCTGTGCAGGTGGGGCGCGGTCTCGGCGCGCACGTCCTCGGGGGCGTGGCGAACGAGTCCCAGCTCGACGCCGCCCGCGAGGCGGGCGCGGATGAGGTCCTCGTGCTCGACGAGGGGTTCTCCCAGCGCGTGCGGGAACTGACCGACGGGCGCGGCGTCGACGTCGTCCTCGACCCGCTCGGTGACTGGCTGTTCGGAGAAGCGGTCCGGGCGCTGGCCCCGGAAGGCCGCATCCTGGTCGTCGGGTTCGCCGCGGGGGGGATACCCGAGGTGAAGGTCAACCGGCTGCTCCTCAAGAACGTGTCGGCCGTCGGGGTGGCCTGGGGCGCCTTCCTCGACGTCGACAAGGACCTGATGGGCAAGGCCAGCCGCGCGCTCGCCGACATGCACGCCGTCGGCGCGCTCACCCCGCTGATCGGTGGTGAGTTCGGCTTCGACGACATCCCCGACGCCCTGCACCGCCTGAGCCGCGGCGACATCCGGGGCAAGGGCGTCGTGATGCTCAATGGCGAGGCGGGCTGAGTCCGGGCCTCAGGCCCGGACCCGCTGGGCATCCGTCGGTCTCGATGAGCAAGCGGTGCCGCGCGTGCTTGGCCGCCGTGGTCGTGTCCAGCCCTTGCGGAAGCAGATCCCGACTGGGCCTTGGGCAATGTCCATACCGAACATGTTGTTGCGGACCGACCAGCGCGCGATCCCCGGGCGCGGACGAGGAGTCACATGCAGGCCGGACGGCTGGAGGCGCCAAGCCGGATGGTGACGGAGGAGGTCGCCACGCCGAGCCTGACCGGGCCCGGCCAGGTGCTGGTACGCAACCTCGTCTCGACCATCTGCGGGAGCGACGTGCACCTGGTCTTCGCCGCGCCGGTGGAGCAGGGCCACCGCCCCGGCTACCCCGGCCACGAGTCGGTGGGTGTCGTCGTCGGGAGCACCGCGTCCGGCTTGGTGGAGGGTGACCTTGTGCTGGCTGTGCCGAACCTGGGGCACGCCGGAGGCTTCGCGGAGTATCAGCTCCTGCCGGAAGGCATGGTCATACCGCTGCCGCCCGGCACCCGGCCCGAGGTGGCCGTGCTGGCGCAGCAGCTGGGCACCGCGATCTTCGGCATGAAGCGGTTCTGGCACGGGCCTGGCCGTGGCGAGGCCGTCGTGCTCGGCGCTGGGGCCGTCGGGTTGTACTTCACGCGGCTGTGCCGGCGAGCACCACGTACTTCGGCCGCTTGTAGCCCGCGAGGTGCGTGCGCACGTGCTCCTGCACCTGCTCGACGCTGACCGCGGCGCCCGGCTTCGGGACGACGACGGCGGTGACCGCCTCGATCCAGTGCGGGTGGCGGATGCCGAACACGGCGACCTCTGCGACGCCCTCGAGCTGGTAGATCGTCTCCTCGACCTCCCGGCTGGCGACGTTCTCGCCACCGGTCTTGATCATGTCCTTCTTGCGGTCGACGACCGCCCGGTAGCCGTCCTCAGTCATGACGCCGAGATCGCCCGAGTGGAACCAGCCGTTGCGAAAGGCCGCCGCGGTCTTCTCCTCGTCGCGGTAGTAGCCGAGCGCGGCGTGCGGGCTGCGGTGCACGATCTCGCCGACCTCACCGGGCGGCACTGGCTCGTCGTCGTCGACGCAGCGGGTCTCGACGTTGATCGACGCGCGCCCGGCCGAGCCGGCGTGCGAGATCTGCTCGTGCGGCTGCAGGATCGTGGCAAGCGGCGCCATCTCGGTCTGGTCGTAGAAGTTCCACAGCTGCACGTCCGGGAGCCGGCGCTGCAGCTCGCGGAGCACCTCGACGGGCATTGCCGAGGCTCCGTAGTAGCCCTTGCGCAGCGACGACAGGTCGCGGATCTCGAAGTCCGGGCAACGCAGTAGCGAGATCCACACGGTCGGCGGGCAGAACAGCTTGTTGACCTTCTCCCGCTCAATCGCCTCGAGAAGGACGACGGGGTCGGGCCCGCGCACGATGACGCTGGTCGCGCCCAGGTAGACGTCGACGCTGAAGAAGCAGTCCAGCTGCGCGCAGTGGTACATCGGCAGCGCGTGGGCCTCGACGTCGTCGACGCTCATGCCGCCGTCGATCACGCAGCCGACGTACTGCGCGACGAGCGAGCGGCTCGAGAGCATCACGCCCTTGGGCCGCGATCCTGTGCCGGAGGTGTACATCAGGCGCAGTGGGTCGTCGTCGCCGACGAGGACATCGGGCTCGCACGGGTCGCCGGCACCGGCCCACGAGTCGACGTCCTCCCAGCGGTCGTCGGGTGCGGCGCCCGACAGGCCAATCCAGCCGCGCACGCCTCCGGTCCGGCCGGCGGCGGCCAACGCCTTCTTTGCTGTGGGCGCCAGCCGGTCCTCGGTCACCATGCCCGCGGCCCCGGAGTGCTCGAGGATGAACGCGATCTCCTCCGCGCCGAGCATGAAGTTGACCGGCACCAGCACGACGCCCAGCTTCGCGGTCGCGAAGGTCAGGACGGCGAACTGCCAGCAGTTGTGCGACAGCAGGGCCAGCCGATCGCCCTTGGCCATTCCCCGGGCGGCGAGCGCGTTGGCCGTCCGGTTCACCGCCGCGTCGAGCTCGGCGAAGCTCATCCGCCGCTCGCCGTCGACCACGGCGAGCTTGTTCGGGTAGCGCAGGGCGGTGCGGCGCAGCAGGTCGCCGACGGAGTGCTGTCGCGCGCGGGCGATGGCGGCGGCGGTCGTGGGGGTGAACGTCGTCTCCTCGGCCATGGGTCGGAGCATGCCCGGGCTGCCGGTGCCAGTCGAGGGGAGCGGGTGCTCGCACGGGGGTACGTTCGCCGGCAGCAGGCGCGGCACACCTTCAGCGCAGGAGGTTCGGATGACCGGCACCGCCGAGAAGCCAGCGACGACCCGAGGCGCGTCGTCGCCGAAGCGCACCGGTTCCGCCCGCGCGCCGCTGCCGGGCTCGTTCTCACCGCTCGACGAGGCCGCCGTCCTCGAGAGCGTGGCGGGCGCCGACGCCGTCGGCATCCCCTCGGCGGGCGCCCTCGTCAAGGCGGTCGTGGCCCCACTGACACAGCCCGGACCGCTCACCCGCGAGCTGGCCCGCCTCGGCGGGCAGCAGCTCGTCATCCTGCGCGGCAGCTCGGAGCCGGCGCCTTCACCTCGGGACAAGCGCTTCAGCGACCCGAGCTGGTCGCTCAACCCCGGATACCGCCGACTAGCACAGACTTACCTGGGCGTCGCGGACTCCCTCACCCGCCTGGTCGACGAGTACGAGGGGAGCGGAGCCGACTGGCACGACGTCGAGAAGGCGCGGTTCGCCGTCCAGGCGCTGACCAGCCTGATCGCCCCCACCAACACGCTCCTGGGCAACCCGGCAGCGGTGAAGCGGGCGTTCGAGACCGGGGGGCGCAGCGTGCTCCGCGGAGTGCGGCACCTGCTCCACGACGTCCGGCACAACGGCGGTATGCCGGCGCAGACCGACCGGTCGGCCTTCGTGGTGGGCGAGGACCTCGCCGTCACGCCCGGCGCCGTGATCTTTCGGGATGAGGTCGCCGAGGTGATCGAGTACGCGCCGAGCACGGCTACGGTGCGGTCCCGGCCCTTGCTGGTGATCCCGCCGCCGATCGGCCGATACTACTTCCTCGACCTGCGCCCCGGCCGCAGCTTCGTCGAGTACGCGGTCAGCCGCGGCTTCCGCGTGTTCCTCCTCAGCTGGCGCAACCCCACGGAGAAGCAGGCCGACTGGGGCCTGGACACCTACGCCCGCCGCGTGGTCGACGCGATCGACGTCACGAAGGCGGTGAGCGGGTCGCCGGACGTGAACACCCTCGGCTTCTGCGCCGGGGGAGTGCTCATGACGACGGTGCTCAGCCACCTGGCCCAGACCGGGGACGACTCCGTGCACAGCGCCGGCTACGCCGTCACGTTGCTGGACTTCGACGACCCCGCGCCGATCGGGGCTTTCTCCTCGCCGCGGCTGCTGGAGCTGGCCCGCCGCGGCTCGCGACACAAGGGCGTGATCACGGCTCGGTCGATGAGCGCGGTCTTCAGCTGGATGCGACCCGACGACCTGGTGTTCAACTACTGGGTCAATCAGTGGCTGATGGGCGAGGACCCGCCGGTCTTCGACATCCTCGCCTGGAACGCCGACGGGACCAACCTGCCGGCCCGCTTGCACGAGCAGCTGCTCGGCATCTTCCGCGACAACAGCCTCATGCGCCCCGGCGGTCTCGAGGTCCTCGGCACGCCCGTCGACGTCGGCACGATCAAGGTCCCGGCCTTCGTCACCGGCGCTGTGAACGACCACCTCACGCCCTGGACCGGCTGCTACCGCACGACGGCTGCGCTGTCCGGGCCGTGCACGTTCGTGCTCAGCAACGCCGGCCACATCGCCAGCCTGGTGAACCCGCCGGGCAACCCGAAGGCCAGCTACGCCGCCGGCCCGGAGCCCGGGCCCGATCCCGAGCAGTGGCGCGCGGCCGCCGAGCAGCGCACCGGCAGCTGGTGGGAGGCCTGGGCGGACTGGCTGCTCGAGCGTTCCGGCGACGAGCTCAGGGCGCCGACGTCGACGGGGGACGGCGAACACCCGGCGCTGGAGCCGGCGCCGGGTTCCTACGTGCGGGACCGGGTGCCCGGGCGCTGAACGTCGTCCTGCTGGCGCAGGAAGCCACTGATGACGCCCGCGGCCTCGCCCGGACGCTCCAGCAGGAACAGGTGCCCGCCGTCGACGACGTGCAGCCGCGCGCCGGGGATCGCCTGCGCCAGGATCCGGGCGTTGCGGGCTGGCACGAGCGGGTCGCGCGACGCGGCGAGCACGAGGGTCGGGACGGACAGCCCGCGCAGCCACGGGCGGCTCGACCAGCCGCTGATGGCGTACAGCTGCTGCGTGTAGCCGCGCATCGTCGGCGGGTTGCGGCGTCGTGCCTCGCCCGAGGCGGCATCGGCCTGGGCCGGGTCGCTGCCGAACACGAGCGGGGCGATGACGCGCAGGTACGTGCGGGAGTAGTAGCGCGCCGGGGTGGCCATCAGTGCGATCACCCACGGCGCCGGTGGCCGGCCCCCGAGCCCCGGGACGGTCGCGGCGAGGACGAGCGAGCGCACGCACGCCGGTGCCGTCCGCACGAGCTGCTGCGCGAGCGCGCCGCCCCACGAATAGCCCAGCACGTCCACCCGCTCGAACCCGAGCTGGTCGAGCAGTCGCGTCACAAGTCGGGCGTAGCCGGCCATGCGCAGCGGGACCTGCAGCGGAGGGGACTGCCCGGTGCCGGGCATGTCCAGCATCACCAGCTGGCGCCCGGGCAGCCGGCGCGCCAGCGGCTCCCACATCTCGACGTTCCCGCCGATGCCGTTGAGCAGCAGCAGCGGCGGTCCGTGGCCCCACGTGGCGACCCGGACCGTCGTGCCGGCGACGGTCACCTGCCGTGACGACGGCGTCCAGCCGCCGTCCGGCGTGGGCGGTGCGTCGGTTGCTGCACCGTCCGTCATCGCGCGGGCCTCTCCGGAAGGGTGCCGCCGGGCCTGACCGCGGTGCGGGCCGCCGCGCGGCGGCTACGGCTCGCTGGCGAGGAGGGGTGGGTCGCGGTTCTCAGACCCGGACCTGCTCGGGGTGCTCGTAGGTCTCGATGAGCAGCCGGTAGCCGTGCACGTGCTTGCTCATCGCGGTCGCGGCCTTCTGCGCGTCGCTCGTGCGGATCGCAGCTAGGATCCGATGGTGCGCGGCCAGCGTGTCCGCCATGGTGCGCTCGGTGTTGAACTCCGAGATGTCGGTCGCCTTGAGGATCGCGCGCGAGAGCGAGTCGAGGATGACCTGCATGATCTCGTTGTGGCTCGCGGCCACGACGGCCATGTGCCACTGGACGTTGAGCTCGAGGAACGCGGGGATGTCGCCGACGGCGTCCTGCATCTGCTGGAAGACCTCGTCGAGCCGCGCCAGGTCGGCGTCCGTGCGGTTGAGCGCGGCCAGCTCGGCGGCGGCGGGTTCGAGGGCGTCGCGGGTCTCCAGCAGGGACTGGTAGCTCACCCCGCTGCCGCTCACCAGCGCCGACAGGCTCCGCTGCAGAGTCGTCGCGTCGGGGCGGCGGACGAAGGACCCGCCGGCCCGACCCGGGCGGGTCGTGATCAGGCCTTCGATCTCCAGGACCCGCAGCGCGTCGCGGACCACTCCTCGGCTCAGCCCGACCGCCACGGCGAGCTCGCGCTCCACGGGCAGGGCGGACCCCTCCGGGAGCGTCCCGCTGAGGATCTGCTCGCGCAGGTGGTTCGCGAGGACGTCGGAGGCCTTCGGGACGGAGACGCGGCGGAGAGCGAAGTGGGGATCGTCGGCGCCGATCGTGGACGTCATGGGGCTCCTCGAGACGGGAAGGGGGTTCCTGCACGGCCGAGGCCGGATCGACCGGCCCCTCGTACATTGTCAGTGCATCGTGATGCCCGCGCTGACATTGACGTCCTCACCGGTGATGCTGCGCGCTTGCTCCCCGGCCAGGAACACCACGGCTGCCGCGACGTCTTCCGGGTCGACGAGGTGCCGCAAGGGGGACTGGTTCTCGAACTCCGCGCGCTGCTCGGCAGCGGACCGACCGCCAGCAAGGCCGGCGGCGTCGAGCACTCGATCCAGGCGCGGCCCGGTGACCGGACCGGGCGAGACGAGGTTCACCCGGATACCGTGCGCTCCCGCCTCGACGGCGAGGCTGCGCACCAGACCGATGAGCGCGGTCTTGCTCGAGGTGTACGGCGTCCGGTCCGCCATCGGGCGCTTGCCGCTCATCGAGCCGATGACGACGACGGATCCGGCGGCACGTCGCACCATCGCGGGCAGGACGGCGCGGCAGGACAGAAACACCCCGCGCACGTTGACAGCATGCGTGGCGTCCCAGTCCTCGGGGGTCACCTCCCACAGCGGCGCAGTCGGACCGGCGACGCCGCTGTTGGCCACGAGGACGTCCACCTCGCCGAGCTCGGCCGCTACCCCGGCGACAGCAGCGGCGACGCTGTCCGGGTCCTGCACGTCCATGGGCGTGACACGGGCCCGCCCACCGGCACCGACCACCTGGTCGGCGACCTGCTCGAGCTCGACGACGGAACGACCCGCCAGTGCCAGGGCCGCGCCCTCGGCGGCGCAGCGCAGCGCGATGGCCCGGCCGATGCCGCGTCCGGCCCCGGTGACGAGCACCACCTTGCCGTCGAGACCTGTCATGGCCGTCCTGGCCTCCGGCCGGTCACGGCCCGTAGGTGAGGTACAGGAACTCGCCGACCAGAGCCGGGCGCTCCTCGCCCTCGGTCTCGATCTCGACGCCAACCTTGAACTGGTGGCCGCCGTCCTTGCGCGGCGTCACCGTCAGGAGGCGCCCCTTCATGCGGATGCGGGACCCGACCCTGACAGGGTTGGTGAACCGGGCCCGGTCGACTCCGTAGTTCGCGCCGCGGACCTGGTCGCTGATGCAGAGCAGCTGGTCGAGCAGGTAGGGGATGAGCGACAGCGTCAGGTAGCCGTGGGCAATCGTGGCACCAAACGGCCCGGCGGCGGCCTTGTCCGGGTCGACGTGGATCCATTGGTGGTCGTTCGTGGCGTCGGCGAAGACGTCGACCCGCTTCTGCTCGACGGTCATCCATGGGCTCACCCCGAGGTCGGTCTCCCCGGTACCAGCGAGCTCCGCGACCGTGACCTTCCTAGTGTCCATGGGACCTGCTTCCTGAGTGAGGAGTGCCCGGCGCTCAGGCCGGGGCGAAACGGGCGATGTTGACCCCGGACTCGTCCTCGATGGAGACGGTCACGGGCAGCTCGATGGCGAGCGCGTCGTCTGGCGCGTTGACGTTCGTGATGAGCCGCGGGCCCTCGTCGAGCTCGACGACGGCCACGTTGTACGGGACGCGGTCGGCGAACGCCGGGTGCACGGCCGAGTGGTAGACCACCCAGCTGACGACCCGTCCGCGACCGCCCGATGCCTCCCAGGACACGCTGTCCGACAGGCACCGCGGGCACTCCTCCCGCGCCGGCAGCCAGGCGTTGCGGCACTCGCCGCACCGCTGGAAGCGCAGTTCCCCGGCCGCGAGGCCCTCCCAGTACGGCGCGGTCAGCGGGGTGGCGGTCGGCAGCGGCACCTCGGCGGCCATCACTGCCCCAGGATGAGCGTCGAGTGGGTGTGCATGATGCCTCCCTGGTTGCTGACGATGGTGGTCGAGGCATCGGGCACCTGGTTCACCGACGTGCCGCGCATCTGCCGCACGCCCTCGAGCACCAGCTGCATCCCGGGCATGCCGGTCTCCGACAGCAGACCGCCGCTGGTGTTGATCGGCAGGCCGCCGCCGAGCTCGACGTTGCCGCCCTCGACGAGCTTGCCTCCCGCGCCCTTCTTGGCGAAGCCGTAGTCCTCGAGGGTCATGAGGACGGCGATGGTGAAGCAGTCGTAGATCTGGGCAACGTCGATGGCCTTCGGCGCCAGGCCGGCCATGGCGAACGCGGTCTTGGCCGAGACCTCGGCGGCGGTCGAGGTGAGCACCGGTCGCTGCGCGACCTCCCACGAGGTCTGGCCCTGGCCGAAGCCCAGGATCGGCACGGGCGCGGCGACACCGAGGTCACGTGCGCGGTCCTTGCTCATGACGACGACGGCGGCACCGCCGTCCGACACCAGGCAGATGTCGTCGCGGCGCAGCGGGTCGACGACCAGGCGCGACTGGTCGTACATCTCCTCGGTCAGCGGGAGGCGCAGCTGTGCGTGCGGGTTCACTGCGCCGTGCCGGCGGCAGGCCCGGGCGATCGCCCCGAACTGCTCGGGCGTCGTGCCGAACTCCTCCATGTGCCGGCGCATCAGCATGGCGTAGCCCGCCGGCACGCCGAACCAGCCGTAGACGGCGTCGTCGCCCCAGCCGCGCTCGTAAGCCTGCCGGGTGCCCGTCTTTGGGTTGTCGGCGATGGTGACCAGCGCGACCTCACACTGGCCGTGCTCGATCGCCATCGCGGCGAACGAGATCATCGAGATGTTCGTCGCGCCGCCCTGGTCCCACACGCCGCCGATGCGCGGCTGCAGCCCGAGCGCCTCGGCCACCGTCTGCCCGTACATCGAGCGGTGACCCGACGTCGGGTACTTGACGAATACGGCGTCGATGACGTCCTTGTCGATGCCCGCGTCCTGGATCGCCTTGCGCGAGGCCTCGACATTGAGCGAGTCGGTGCCACGCCCGGGCAGCTTGCCGAACGCGGTGTGCCCGATCCCGGCGATGACGGCGTTCCCGCGCATCAGATCACCCCCCTGTCCTTGAGGTCCTTGCGCGTGTCGGCATCGACGCCGAGCCAGTCGCCATAGATCTCGTCGTTGTGCGCGCCGAGCCGGGGGCTCGGTACGAGTTCGGCGTACCAGTCACCGACGCGGATGGGCGTGTGCGGCACCACCAGCGGCCCGGCGTCGGGGTGGTCCATCTCCTGGAGCATCCCGCGCTGCCGCAGGTGCGGGTCGTGGACGACCTCCTCGAGCTCGCGCACGGGCGCGGACGGCACGCCGGCCGCGTTGAGCTTGTCGGCAATCTCCTGCTTGGTCAGCTTCGAGCTCCAGCCGCTGACCAGGGAGTCGACCTCGTCGATGTGCTCGACCCGGGAGACACGGGTGAGCAGCCGCTCGTCCCTGCCAAGCTCCGGCTTGCCCATCACCTCGGCGAGGGCGCGCCAGTGCGCGTCGCTTACGCAGATCAGCGCCACGTAGCCGTCGCTGGCCGGGTAGACGTTGTACGGCGCCTCCGCCATGCCCGAATGGCGGTTGCCGGTCCGGGTGGGCCGGTCCCCGGTGCTGCCGAAGTACAGCCCGAGGCTCGACATCAGCGTCGGGTACACCGAGTCCAGCATCGCCGCCTCGACCGTCGTGCCCTTCCCCGTCTTCTCCCGCTGGTAGAGCGCGGTGGCGATCGCGCCGTACAGGTGGATGCCGCCCATGAAGTCGCTGATGGCCGGACCCGCCTTGACCGGCTCGCGGTCCGGGAAGCCGGTGACCGCCATGATCCCGGACATCGCCTGAATCGTGATGTCCATCGCCGGCAGGTCGCGGTACGGACCGGTGGACCCATACCCGGAGCCGGACGCGTAGATGAGCGAAGGGTTGAGCCCGCGCAACCGAGCCGGCCCGATCCCGAGCTTGTCGGTGACGCCTGGCCGGAAGTTCTCGACGAACACGTCGGCCCTGGCCACCATCTTCTCGAGCAGCGCGACGCCGTCGGGGTCCTTGAGGTTGAGGGTCACGTCCTTCTTGTTGCTGTTCAGCATCGCGAAGGGCGCGCCGGCGCCGGCGACCCGGCCGCGGCCGCGAAGGTTCTCGCCGGCGAGCGGTTCCACCTTGATGACGGTGGCCCCAGCCAGCGCGAGAAGCAGGGTCGCGTAGGGGGCGTTGTAGATCTGCCCCAGGTCCACCACTGTCACGTCGGCGAAGGGCGCTGAATCCATCGTCATCTCCCCTGGAACTGCGCGGTGCGCTTCTCGGCGAAGGCCGTTGGGCCCTCCTGGGCGTCCTCGGTGAACTGCAGGACCTGGTTCATCGCCTGCTCGAGCCGCAGGCCGGTGACGCGGTCGACGTCGCGCGACCGGAGCGCCAGCTCCTTGGACGCCTGCACCGCGAGCGGCGCATTGGCGGCGATCTCCCGGGCCACCTCGAAGGCCGCCGAGAGCAGCTCCTCCTTCGGCACGACCCGGTTAACCAGGCCCCAACGAGCCGCCGTCTCCGCGTCGAGACGGCGCCCGGTGAGCAGCATCTCCATGCCGATGGCGTAGGGCAGCTGCTCGAGCACCCGCTGCGTCCCGCCGTTGCCGGCGACCACTCCTCGCTGCACCTCGGACAGGCCGAAGGTCGCCGTGGGCGTGGCGATCCGGATGTCTGTCCCGAGCAGCAGCGTCATGCCGCCGCCGAGGCAGTAGCCGTTCACCGCGGCGATGACCGGCTTCCAGACCTCCAGCCCGCGGTTGAGCAGCTGGCCCTGCTGGGTCAGCCAGAACCGGCCCAGGTCGGTCTGCTTGCCGACGAAGCTCTTGAGGTCGGCGCCGGTCGTGAACGCCCGGTCGCCGGCGCCGGTGATGATCGCCACACGGATGTCGGCGTCGTCACGCACCCGGGTCCAGGCCGCGGACAGCGCCGCGTACGCGTCGGCGTCCATGGCGTTCATCCGCTCAGGGCGGTTCATCGTGATGAGGGCGATCCCGTCGTCGACCTCGACGTCTATGGTCAACTGCCGACCTGGGTCTTGCCGCTCAGCAACTGGCGAGCCACCACCATGCGGTGCACCTCCGACGGCCCTTCGCCGATGCGCTTGATGCGCAGCTCGCGGTACCACCGCTCCAGCGGGAACTCCTTGGCCACGCCCATGCCACCAAAGATCTGCACGCAACGATCGACGACGCGGCCGGCGGTCTCGGTCGCGTAGACCTTGCAGGCCGACGCCTCGAACTTGTAGTCCTCGCCACGGTCGGCCTTCCACGCCGCCTCGTAGACGAGCCCGCGCGCGGCCCGGATCTCGATCTCGGAGTCGGCGATCATCCACTGGACGGCCTGCTTCTCGGCCAGAGGGCCCCCGAAGACCTGCCGGTCCTTGGCGTAGTTGATGGCCATCCGCAGCGCTGCACTCGCGATGCCGAGTGTCGCAGCGGCGTAGGGGACGCGCCCGTGGATGAGCCAGTGCTGGGCGAGAGCGAAGCCTCGACCCTCCTCACCGATGAGGTTCTCGGCGGGGATGCGGCAGTCCTGGAACGAGAGCTCGCACGGGTACCACGACCGGATGACGGGGATGGGCTTCATGCTCAGACCCGGCGCGCCCGCGTCGACGATGAAGCAGCTGACGCCGTTGCGGCCTGGGCTCGTGCGCGCGAACACGACACCCCAGTCCGAAGAGTCGGCGGCCGAGATCCAGATCTTGGTGCCGTTCAGGACGTACTCGTCCCCGTCGCGCACAGCCGTCGTCGTGATGCTGCGCGCCGGGTCCGAACCACCATTGGGCTCGCTGATGGCGACGAAGGTCTTGCCGCCTTCGGCAATGGTCGGCACCGCGTACTTCTGGATCTGCTCCTCGGTGCCGCGGTAGATGACGTTGGGCGGGTCCCAGCCGAAGGCGGCGCCGGCGGGGACGTAGGCCCCCATGCGGCACTGTGAGGCCTCCTCGGCGACGATCACTTGGGCCAGCAGGCTCATCTCGCTGCCGCCGTAGGCCTCCGGAGAGGCCACGCACCAGATTCCGGCCTGCCGCGCCTTCTTCCGAACGGCCTCCAGCGCGTCTTTCGGCAGCGTGTAGGCGTCGAAGTCGAGGGTCTCCTCGATCGGCCGGATCTCGCGCTGAACGAAGTCTCGCGCGACCTTCTGCAAGCCCTTCAGTTCATCCGGCAGCTGCCATGTCGCTTCGGTGTTCATGACGTGTCCCTCCAGGGCGCTTTTGGGTGAAAGACGGACCGGCCGTCGCCTCCACGCGTGCTCCGGACGACGCCAGGTGGACAGCGACGGAGCACGCAGGCGGCGGTAGAGCGGCCTGCTGTTTCGACGGTTCCGCGAGGAGATGTACTCACCGGTGCCCGGACACCACCGCAGGACGGCGGGATCGGCCAGAGGCGTTGGGAACTGCCGGGTGGACAGCCGGAACATACGCGGTTCAGGTCACATGGTCAATGGTCGGACCGTACGGGGCGCTACAGGTTGACCGCGTCGGTCAGCGGCACGAACCGTGATCGAAATGTTGTGGTCTAAAGGTTGACGCAGGCGGCGCAGGACGGCAACGTCCCTCGCGTGATCCACGTCACGCCGGTCATCCCTGGCCCCCCGGTGCGACAGGCTGAGCGGTGCCCGGCAACGACCGAGACACCCCGTGCACGTGGGCGCCGCTTCACATCCCACACCTCAGATCCCTGCAGGACACGAGGCCGCAGGCACCGCGCGCCCCTCTCCGCACCGTGACGGTGCACCCCGAGAAAGGAAGACCCATGGTCAGAGCACGCGCAAAGTTCGGTCTCATTCTGGCCGTCGCCTTGACTGCTGCCGCCTGCGGCGGCGGAGACGGCGACGGCACTGCGGGCGGCAACGGCGGCACCGCGGGTGGCGACTCGGCTCTCGAGGGTGAGCTGAAGATCGGAGTCATCAACCCCTTCAGCGGTCCGAACGCCGCGGGTGGCGAGGCCATCTCCCAGGGCTACGAGATCGCTGCCCAGCAGGTCAACGAGGCGGGCGGCGTGATGGGCAAGGAGGTCGTGCTCGTACGAGGCGACGCGACGACGCCCGAGCAGGGCATCAGCGAGGTGAACCGTCTCGCGACGAACGAGAACGTCGACCTGTTCGCCGGCACCTACATCAGTGGCATCGCCAACACGGCGAGCGAGACCGCTCTCCGCTACGGCAAGCTGTACTGGGACACGAACGCGACGGCCGGCAACCTGACCGAACGTGGCCTCGAGAACTTCGCCCGTTCCGGCCCCATGGCGGTGCAGTTCGCGCAGGTGGCGGCAGAGGCGGTCGAAGACGTCATCCCTGAGACTGTGGGCAAGCCGGTCGACGAGCTTCGGGTTTGCGTCACGCATGAGGAGTCGATCTACGGCACCAGCATCTCCGAACGTGTCGTCGAGAACCTGGAGGAACTCGGCGCCGAGGTAACGGCGGTGATCGCCTACTCGCCATCGGCTCCTGACCTCGGCAACGTCGTCCTGCGCTGCCAGGAGGGCAACCCGGACGTGTGGGTGGAGACGGGCTACGTCTCCGACATCAACCTGCTGCTGCGTACCGCGAACCAGCAGGGATTCGACCCGGCCGGCACACTGCTCATCGGCACCGGCGACACCGACCTCACCCTTGAGGCGGTCGGGGCCGAGACGCTGAACGGCGTCTTCGTGGTCGGCTACCCCCACTTCGACGTCCAGCCCGCCTACGCCCCTGGCGCGGCGGAGTTCCTCGAGGCCTACACGGCGGAGTACGGCGGGGAGCCGACGTTCCCGCAGACGTTGACTGCGTACGCGGGGATGCAGATGCTCTTCGACGCGCTGAAGGAGGCGGAGAGCACCGAACCGGCTGCCGTCATGGAGGTCATCACGGCCTGGGACAAGCCGCTCGGCACGTACTCCGCCGGCTACGGCGCAAAGTTCGACGAGAACCACCAGAACGTGCTGGCTCTGCCGACCCTCGTGCAGTGGCAGGACGGCGAGACGGTGACCGTCTCCCCGCAGGAAGCGGTTCTTGCGGAGTCCAAGGTGCTCGGAAGCTCCGGGTGACCGCCGCCGGACGCACCGAAGGTGAGGCGACGCGCAGTCATGGATGAGTTCTTCCGGATCCTGGTGATCGCACTCCTGCTGGGAGGCATCTACGCGCTCGTCGCGATGGGCCTCAGCCTCATCTTCGGTGTGATCCGGGTCGTCAACTTCGCTCAGGGTGAGCTCGTCATGCTCGGCATGTACGGCGCTTACTTCAGCAAGCAGATCCTGGGCATCAACGTGTACCTCACCCTGTTCATCGTGGTGCCGGCGCTGTTCGTGCTCGGAATGGTGATCCAGCGGCTGGTCATCCAGCCGCTGCGCGACGAGGCCGCGATGCAGCTGCTGGCCACGTTCGGCCTGCTGATCCTGTTCCAGAGTCTCGTCCTCGCGGCGACAGGGGGTGACACGTACACCGTTCGTGACCCGTTCGCACGGAGCACCTTCGAGCTGTACACCGCGAACATCGACTACGGACGGCTGATCGTCGTCCTGGCGGCGACGGCGATCGCGATCGGACTGCACCTGGTGCTCCAACGGACCACTTTCGGGCGCTCGATGCGAGCCGTGACCGAGGACCGAGATGCCGCTCGGCTCATGGGCATCGACGTCGAGCGGACATTCCTCATCACGTTCGGGATCGGCGCCGCTCTCGCAGGAGTGGCCGGCGTGCTCTTGGCTCCGGTGTACAGCCTCACGCCACAAGTGGGCGGCAACTTCATCTTCGCCGCCTTCGCCGTGGTCGTGGTCGGCGGATTGGGCAGCGTCCCAGGAGCTTACGTCGGTGGCTTCCTGATCGGGGCGGTCGAGGCGTTCAGCGGCTACTACCTCGATCCGACCCTCGGCTCCGCGTTCTACTTCCTGGTGTTCCTCATCGTATTGATCGTGCGTCCCGCCGGCCTGTTCGGTCGGGCTGGTTCGGAGAAGGTGGGAGGGCATTGAACGCCACCGGGAACGAGACGACCGTTGCGCCTGAAACCACCTTGAACGCCCCGCGAGGCGGAGCGTCGACGCAGAGCGCGCGCTCAGTGTGGCTCGTCTACGCGGGCGGCATGGCGGCACTCGTGCTGCTGGTGCTGGCCCTCGTGGGAGATCCGTATTGGCTGAACATCCTGATCCTCTCGCTGCTGTTCGCGGGACTGTCGTCGTCCTGGAACATCATCGGAGGATTCGGAGGGCAGCTGTCGCTCGGTCACGGCGTCTTCTTCGCGATCGGCGCGTACACCGTCGCCATCACGTACGACCGCTACAACTGGTCGCCCTGGTTGTCGATGCTCCTCGCCATCCCGATCGCGATGGTGGTGGCCGGCCTGACGTCCTGGCCGACGTTCCGGCTGCGGGGCCCCTTCTTCGCCATGGCGACGCTCGCCCTCAACCAGGTCGCCCTCGTGCTGGCGTCCTACTTCGCCGCCGTCACGGGAGGTGTCCAGGGGATCACCCTCCCGTTCCGCCCCTCGGTGCGCGACCTGGCGTTCATCGACCGGTGGAAGTACGCTGCGATCATGCTCGTCTTCGTCGCCCTCGCGGTGGCGGTCGCGACTGTGGTCAGCCGCAGCCGACTCGGATACGCCTTGCGCGCCGTACGCGAGGACGACGAAGCAGCCGCCGCTGTCGGGTTCAACGTCTTCTCCGTGAAGATGCAGGGCATGCTCATCAGCGCTGGGCTGACGAGCATCGGCGGCAGCCTGTTCGCCGTGTTCGTCCGCTACATCGATCCGCATTCCGTCCTGAACCTGGCTGACGTCGGCGTGCGCATCGTCCTGATCGCCCTACTCGGCGGCATCGGAACGCTGCTCGGACCCGTCGTCGGTGCGCTGCTGTTCATCCCGGCGATCACGCTGCTCCAGGGCCAGCTCGCGGACGCACCCCCAGGTCTCAACCTGGTGGCGGTGGGTCTCCTGCTCGTGCTGATCCCCATTACTCTGCGGCGCGGCCTCGTCGGCACGACGGCCGGGCTCTTCCGCTCGGCACGAGGACGGTGGTCGAAGTGACGACGACGAACGGCACACTGCTGTTGGAGAGCGACTCGGTGGTGAAGCGTTTCGCCGGCATGACCGCCGTCGACAACGTCTCCATCAAGCTCCAGGAAGGCGACCTGCTCGGCATCATCGGCCCGAACGGTGCGGGGAAGACAACCCTGTTCAACCTCCTCACCGGTCAGCTGAAGCCCAACAGCGGGGAGGTCCGCTTCCGCGGTCGCTCGATCACGGGGCTGTCCGTGCACGAGCGCGTGCGGATCGGCCTGGGGCGCACCTTCCAGGTCGTCCGCCCGCTGCCCGACCTGTCGGTGCTCGAGAACACCATGATGGGCGCCTTCATGAAGCACCGGCGACGCGCCGATGCCGAGGCGAAGGCCTACCAGGTTCTCGAGGAGGTCGGCCTAGCCGCCTTCGCGAAGGAGCGCGCAGGCGACCTCCCGCTCGCCCGTCGCAAGCGCCTGGAGGTCGCACGCGCCCTCGCCACCGAACCCGCGGTACTCCTGCTCGACGAGGTCATGGCCGGCCTCAACCCCACCGAGATCGGCCAAGCGGTCGAGCTGTTCCAGGACCTGCACTCCAAGGGCATGACCCTCGTGCTCATCGAGCACAACCTCAAGGTCGTGAGGTCGCTGTCGCGCCACGTCCTCGTCCTCGACCACGGCGCCCTGCTCGCCGAAGGAACACCGACCGACGTGCTCGAGCACCCTGATGTCGTGCGCGCCTACCTGGGCAACCGGAGGTAATCCCATGTCACTGCTCGAGGTGCGCGACCTCCATTCGGGCTACGGGGACCTCCCCGTGGTCCGCGGCGTCAGCTTCGACGTCGAGGAGCGCCAGATCGCCACGATCGTCGGGCCGAACGGCGCCGGGAAGACGACGCTGCTGAAGACCATCACCGGCCTGGTGAAGGTCTGGAGCGGCAGCATCACGTTCGACGGGCAGGACGTCGTCCACACACCGCCGCACCGGCTGCCCGAACTCGGCCTGGTCATGGTGCCGGAGGGCCGCAAGCTCTTCCCGTTCATGACCGTGGAGGAGAACCTCCAGCTCGGCGGCTACGCGAAGACCGCACGCCCGCACATCGCCGGCAGCCTTGAGGACGTGTACGAACTCTTCCCCGTCCTCAAGGAGCGACGCACCCAGCTCGGTGGCTCGCTGTCCGGTGGTGAGCAGCAGATGTGCGCGATCGGGCGTGCCGTCATGGCCAAGCCGAAGCTGCTCATCCTCGACGAGCCGTCGCTCGGTCTGGCTCCGATCATCGTCGAGCGCATCCTCGGCCTCGTCCGTGAGCTCGCCGACAGGGGGATGACGATCATGCTCGTCGAGCAGAACGTGCACGACGCCCTCGACATGGCCGACCAGGGCTACGTGCTCGAGCAGGGACACGTCGTCATGCGCGGCACGGGCCAGGAGCTGCTCGCCCGCGACGACCTGCAGGCCGCCTACCTCGGCGTCTGAACCCCTCCGTACTACTCCCTCCCCAGGAGCCCGCGTGGACCAGCCATCTCAAGACCGCACCGCCCCGCTGGTGTGCATCCGTCCTCCTGGCTGGGTGAAGCCCGACGCGGGACCCCTGCTCGACCTCATCGCGTGGGTCGAGCAGGCAGAGCGGCTCGGCTTCGACGGCGCGTTCGTCGGGGACCGGATGCTGTCGCAGGCCACGACGCAGGGCGGGGCGGTCGTGTACGGCGCCTCGATGCTCGACGCGACGGTCGCGCTGTCGGCCATGGCCGCTCGCACCTCGCGCATCCTGCTCGGACCGCTCGTCCTGGTGTTCCCGTACCGGCACCCGGTCCAGCTCGCCAAGACCTTCGCCTCTCTCGACGCCGCGTCCGGCGGCAGGCTCGTGCTCGGCGCCGGCATCGGGTGGAACGCCAAGGAGTTCGAGGTGCTGGGCATCCCGATGGCCGGGCGCGGCGAGCGCTTCGAGGAGTCGATAGAGGTAGTGCGCCGGCTCTGGACCGGAGAGCCGGTGACCCACGAGGGGCAGAACTGGTCGTTCTCCGAGGTGCAGATCGTGCCGCCGCCTACCCGTCCCGGCGGGCCCCCGATCTGGCTCGCCTCCTTCTCGCCAGCGCAGGCCCTGGACTGGACAGACGAGCTCCCACCGGCGTCGCAGCGCCAGCTCGACCGGGTCGGGCGACTCGCCGACGGATGGGTTCCGCTCGTCTACTCGGCGTCGAGCAAGCGGCGCCTCGACCCGCGCACGCTGGCTCTCGCCTGGCAGCTCGTGCTCGACAGCGCCGCTGCGGCGGACCGCACCAGGCAGGACCTCGACTTCGTCTTCTCCGACTGGGGCTACGTGCTCGAGGGTCGCGGGGCCGAGGAGCGGTGCAAGAAGGCGCTGGCGAAGTTCTTCGAGGGCAGCTGGAAAGACGCACTACGGACCTACACCATCGGCACGGCCGACGAGGTGCTCGACAAGATCCGGACGCACACGGCCGGCATCGACCGGGTCGACGGCTACATCTTCACCCCGCTCAGCGAAGAGCCAGAGCAGATGGAGCTGCTGGCGGGCGTCGCGAAAGAGCTGAGAGCCGGGTCCGCATGACGACTCCGCACGCCGAGGATGGGTCCCGGACCTCTCTCGAGGGCAAGGTGGCCGTGGTGACCGGCGGCGGCTCCGGCATCGGGGCGGCGTGCGCGACGCTCCTGGCCCATCGCGGCGCCGCAGTCGCCGTGCTCGACGTCGACGGCGCAGCCGCGGAGCACGTCGCAGAACGCCTGACCAGCGCCGGGCGACGAGCCCGGGCCTACGTCGTCGACGTGACCGATTCATCGGCCGTCGACCGGGCCTTCGCCGCGGTGGTCGACGACCTCGGCGAAGTGCACGTGCTCGTGAACAACGCCGGACGCGCCATACCGATGACACCGCTCGCCGCTGTCGACGACGACAGCTGGCGGACCGTGATGGGCGTCAACCTCGACGGGGTCTTCTTCTGCCTCCGGGCTGCCCTGCGCGTCATGCGAGACCGAGGTGGAGGCTCCGTGATCAACATGTCGTCCGTGCTCGGGTCCGTCGGCCGCACCGAGTCGGCTCCCTACGTGGCGAGCAAGCACGCCGTCGTCGGGCTCACCCGCGGTGCGGCGATCGACCACGGACCCGACGGCATCCGCGTGAACGCCGTCGGCCCCGGCTTCATCCGCACCCCCTTGCTCGAGAGCCGCCACACGGAGCAGGGACTCGCGGCTCTCGCGTCGGACTGGCCGCTTCGCCGCGTCGGCCTCCCTGAGGAGGTCGCGGAGATGGTCGCGTGGCTGGCGAGCGACGCCGCGTCGTACGTCACCGGCAGCTACTTCCCCGTGGACGGCGGCTACCTCGCCGCGTGACCCACCTGCTCCACCTCCGACCACCGAACGGGAGAGGACAAACACGATGCGCATCGTGACCGAGGGCCTGAGGTTCCCTGAGGGACCCCTCATGCTGAAGGACGGCGGAGTCGCCGTCGTGGAGCTCGCCTCAGGCGTGATCACCGCCGTGGACCAGGAGGGTGGCAAGCGCACCCTCGCCACGACCGGCGGCAGTCCGAACGGCCTGGCCTGGGGTCCCGACGGCATGATCTACGTGTGCAACAACGGCGGGCTCAACTGGGTCGAGAAGGACGGGCTGCTCCGGGCGCACGGCCAAGCCGACAACTACAGCGGCGGCCGCATCGAGCGCGTCGACCCGGAGACAGGAGCCGTCGAGCGGCTCTACGACCGCTGCGGCGACCATCCGCTCAGCGGACCGAACGACATCGTCTTCCCGCCGGTCGGCAGCCCGAGCGAGGGAGGCTTCTGGTTCACCGACATCGGCAAGAACCGGCCGCGCGACCGCGACCACGGCGGCGTTTACTGGGCCACGATCGACGGCAGCCGGATCGTCGAGGTGGCGTATCCGGTGCCGGGCGGTGCGAACGGCATCGGACTGAGCGCCGACGGCCGCACGCTTTACGTGGCGGAGACCGACACCGCCCGCATCTGGTCGTGGGAGGTCACCGGTCCCGGCGAGCTCCGCAAGGAGGACTGGCCGAGCCCGCATGGCGGCACCTTCCTGTGCCAACTGCCGGGATACACGCGGCTGGACAGCCTGGCGATGACCGCGGCCGGCAACATCGTCGTGGCGGCGCTGTACTCGAGCACGATCACGACGGTCAGCCCGAGCGGCGAGATCCTCGACGCCGTCCCGGTGCCGGACAAGATGCCCACCAACATCTGCTTCGGCGGCGACGACATGCGCACCGCCTACATCACCCTGTCGACCACCGGCCGGCTGGTGCAGATGCCCTGGGGCGAGCCGGGCGAGCCGCTCCCGTACGGCTGACGCCGACCGCCCCCGCCCTGCGCACCCCCAGAGGAGAAGTTCATGCCCGTAACCGCCACCGCTGGCCCGCAGGGGCCCCTCGTCGGCGTCAAGGTCGTCGAGTTCGCACAGGTCATCGCCGGCCCGCTCGCCGGCACGCTCATGGCCGACCTCGGTGCCGACGTCGTGCACGTCGAGCAGCCGGCCGGCGGCGACAGCGCCCGGCGCATGGGGCCGGAGAAGAAGGGCGCCCACCTGTGGTGGAAGGTACTCGGCCGCAACAAGCGCTCGGTGACGCTCGACATGCGCGGCGAGGAGGGACGGGCACTCGCGCGACGCCTGGTGGCCTGGGCCGACGTCGTCGTCGTGACCTTCCGAGCCGACACGGTGGAGAAGTACGGGCTGGACTGGAAGAGCGTCCAGGCGGTGAACCCGTCGGCCGTCCTGCTGCAGATCTCCGGGTACGGGGCTCGCACCAGCAAGCGCAACCTGCCCGGCTTCGGGAAGATGGGCGAGGCGCGCAGCGGTCTGGTGCACCTCACCGGCTTCCCGGACGGACCCCCAGTGCACACGGGCTTCTCCCACGGCGACGCGACCACCGGCCTGATGGGCGCGTTCGCCGTCACGGCTGCGCTGCTCCGCCGCGAGCGCGACCCCGAGCGCAAGGGCGAGTGGATCGACCTGGCTCTGCCGGACACCTTGTTCCGCCTGGTGGAGTGGCAGGTCATCCTGCGCGACCAGCTCGGCTACGCGCCCAACCGCTCCGGCAACCAGCTCGCCGTCGCACCCGCCGCAGTCGTCAACGTCTTTCGCTCAGCCGACGACGGCTGGATCACCGTCACGTCCGGTACGCCCCGATCGGTGCAGAACATCGCGCGCCTGCTGGGCCTCGACACCGAGAGGTACGCGACGCAGGCGGACCAGGTGGCCGGTACCCAAGAGCTTGACGACGGCCTGCGGGTGTGGATCTCGCAGCACAGCACCGAGGAGTGCCTAGAGGTGATGGAGGAGGCGGGAGTCGTTGCGTCCAAGGTCTACGACATGGACGACATCCTCGCCGACCCCGTCTTCCAGGAGCGCGGCTCCGTCGTGACCGTCCCCGACGCCGACCTCGGCGAAGTGCGCATGCAGGGCGTCGTCCCGGAGTTCGTCGGCGACGCCGGTGCGGTGTGGCGAACCGGGCCGTCCCTCGGCCAGGACAACGACCTGGTGTACGGCGAGTGGCTCGGCCTGGACAAGCAGGAACGCTCGCGGCTTGCCGACGAGGGAGTCCTGTAGCAAGACGGTCCACACGGTCCGTGCTGGCCGGAGGCATCGAGCTGGAGGAACGACATGCCCCCTGCACCCCATGACCTGGCCGATCTCCGGCTGGCTCCCGTGGCGCTAGCCCTGAACGAGCGGCTCGACGCTCTCGCCGGTCTCGACCGGGCCGAGCTGCTCGCGCGCGTAACGCTGGAGACGAACAAGGAGCCCCGCACCCCCGAGGAGCGGGCGGAGGCCCTGCTGGACAGCGTGGCCCACCTCCTCGACCTCGGCGGGTGGGGGCTGTCCTGGCACGTGAGAGTACTGGGATGCGGCACAGCGGCCACCGGCTGGTGCTCGGGGTCTCCGAGAACGCGCGGGACTTCTTGGCCTGACCGCGCGAACCACCCGGGCACATGGGGCGCCTCGTCAGCGCGGTCGCCGTCCGAGATCGCTTGTCCGGGGTTCTGTGGTTGCTGGCTGCCCGTGAACGGGCGGTGCTCCGGGCAGGTCACCGGCTGCTGTTCGTCTGTGGATCCGCGCGGTGAAGACTGGTCGCGCCTCAACCCCGACCACTGGACAAGGGTGCAAGGCAGGACGACAGTGGGTGGCGTAGATCTCTATGAGCGGATCAGGCTCAATTCCGACGACGGGCTGAAGTAGGTGACAAGCAACTTAAGGATCAACTCATGCTGCGGGATGACAGGCACTGCCAGGCGTGTGCGGCTAGCGAGGCGTGGTACGAGGCGCAATTTCCGGCGATCTGGGCCGGCATTGGCGTGGGACCTCCGTCCTCGCCTGACATGCACACGTGTTCTGCGCCGGAGAGTCAGCCCGTGCGTCCGACTGAGCGGTGGTCCGCGCATTCCGATCCTGGGAGTGGCCTTTGCAGAGACCTCGTACGCCTACTTCGTCGGGCAGGCCCACCGCTAGGGAAGAGCTGGCGTCGCTGACGCGCTGACGTATATGTACCGGTGCCCTGACGTATTCGTCTGTGTCGTGTTCTCAGGGGAGGTCATCGGGGGAGCGCGGTGCATCTGCTCCAGGGGCCGCCGGCAACCAGGCGGCGGTGCCCGGCGGCTCCGTCTTGGTATCCCAGGGCGGCGGCGATGACGGGTGCGGGGGCTTGCAGGACGAGCTGGCCGAGCGCAGCGGTGCGGGCCGGGATGGTGGGCAGTCCGACCGGACCCGATGTAGGGACGGGAGCACCATGACCACGATCCACCGCGCGCCGAACCGAGCCTCACACCATGTGACCGGCCGAGGCGAGCGCCAGCCGGTGGCCGAGTCGACGACGACTGCGAACAGCTGGGTGTGCGAGAACTGCAGCGAGGACAACTCGCCCCGTCGCCGCCGTTGCCGGGACTGCGGCACCAGCCGCCACTGACTCCACCTGCCGGAGCTCACCGCAGGGGCGGTGGCCGACCTGCACGCGACGGCGACGACGACGACGACGGGTCGACCATCGACCCTCAGAACAAGCGCCGGCGGCGACGTCTGAGCGTGTCAGGAGCATAGACTCTGATTGCACCTGACATAAGATAGGTTATCGGCAGTCCAAGCCACCGTCTCCAACGCCGGTCGGGTAGTCCTCTGGGGACGCCGTCTCTGAAACCGTCACGGCGCATCAACCGAGCGACCAGTCGCTCGAAGGCGGGGCCGCTCATTCCGTCGGTGCTGCCGACCTGGGCATCGAGTTGCAGTTGACAGGCGTGACGTGCGCGCCGGCTCCGCAGTTGCCGTCGAAGTACGAGAGCGAGCAGCGCGAGCAACGCCGCAGCGAGGGCGATGAAGAGCGGGAGCCGCTCGAGCATGAACTCGCGCGCTGCCTTCCACCACCCTGCTCCCCCGACCGCCACGACGACCGCCACGGCTATCAGGGCTTGTGCGTCGTCCTGGTCCTTACGTCGCGATGCCACGCCCGGAGCATCGGGCCGCAACTTCATGGTCTTGAGGGTGAGCCGAGGAAGCGCCGCTCATCCGCGACGGTCCGGACCGCCCTGTGACCCGCCGGGGGCGCGGGGGTGTCGCTACCGCGCAGGTCCGCCGCGACGTTCCGGGCGGCGCACGGGCGGCGGGCTTTGCGGCCGTGGGCTGACCGCTGTTGCCCGGGGCGGGGCGCTGGTCGGTCGGCCGGCCGAGGCGATCCCCGGATCGTCGGCCGGCTGCGCGAGGGGTAGTTGCGCCCGGTCGTGCGCCCGCTTGGCTTGCAGGTCATGGGCGGCGTCTCGTGGCCAGCTGTCGAAGCCGCGACGTACCTGCTCGAGCTGAGCGGCGGTGATGCCGTAGCCGATGAACGGTTCGTCCGGTAACCGGTCGAGCTGCCGCATGGCGAGGGCGACGTCCAGCACCCGCAGGCCGGGGTCCCGCTGGAACGCCAACAGCAGAAGCCGTTCCCTGTCGAAGCGCTGGGCTGCGGCGAAGACGTCGAGGTAGTCGCGGGGCAGGCCGCGTCCGATCATGGCGGTGACCTTGCTGGCGACGGCGTCGTCCAGGTGCAGCACCGGACCGACCGCCAGCTGCACCGGCTGGTGCTGCCGCCAGTCACGGGCCACGTCGACCTGCACGCGGTGCCCTGTCCCCTGGACGTTCAGGCGGACGAATTCTCCACCGTGCTGGCTGGCCGCTTCGAGCACCGTCACCTCGTAGCCGGCTGCGCGCAGCGCATCCTGAAGCATGCTGCTGACGTGAGCCGGCCCTTCGGGTGTCGGGCTGAACAGGTCCAGGTCCTCGGTCGGTCGGGTGACGACACCGTGGGCGATGAGCGCCCCGGCGCCGGCCAGCGCGAAACCCGACGGACCGATCGCACGTAACGCCACCCGGGCGACTTCAGCTTGGAAGGCCTCGAGGTCGCGCTGGTTGTCCATCGCCGGTTACGCCGTCGCTGGCACGTGAGGTCCTGCTCCTCGCTGGGCGAGCTCAGGATGCTGCCGCTCCCAGGCGGCACGAACGAACGGCGGGAGGTACAGCTGGGGCCACAGCGCCAGCAACGCGTCCCGCTCGATCCAGTCGGTCAGGTCCGCAGTCGACCCCGCCTCCATGAGCACGGTGCGGTACGCCAGTTCCCGCCAGCGAACGTCGGCGAAGTCGTACAGGTGGCGAGCTGACGCATCCAGGTGCAGCGGCAGCCGGTGCGACCCGCTTCGTGGCCCGGTGAGCGCGCGCAGGTCCTCGACGACCATGACGGTCCGCAGCGCACGGCCGGCTCGGTCAGCGTTCATGGCGTCAGTATGCAACCGCTCGGGCGTGCCACCCGAGTTCTCAGGTGCGCCGTGCAACTGCTTGCGGCGGTAGGCGGTGTAGGACGCCGCCAGGTCGCGGACCCGACGATCGCGTGCCGCCACGGCGGCCGCGGAGTCCGCGGCGCCCAGTCGCATCTGGTGCTGCGCCTGCGCGAGCAACGCGCGCCGGTCAGGTGACGGTCGCCGCGGTGGTTGCCCTTTCCTCGTCGTTCACCGGCTCACCGCGGTGGGGCGCAGCTGACGGGGTGGGTGGGTGTCGGCGTGGAACAGGTCCTGCCGGGCGGGCGCGCCGCTGGTGAATGACTCGTAGCGGCTCGCGGCCGGCCAGTCCTGGTGGGTGCCGGTCCGGCAGCTGCTCTCCCCCAGCCGGGTGGCCATGCGGTCCAGGAACAGCGGCAGGGTGTGGCGGTGCCACTCCTCGAGCAGCTCGGGAGGTGAAGTCGGCTCGGTGGCGGCGTCCCGTAAGCAGGCCAGGACGGCGAGCTCGTTGGCGATGTGCCGGTGCCGGGGCCAGCAGCTCGGGATCAGGCTGCCGGGCCTCCAGCTGTACTCCTCGTTGACCCACGTGGCCACGCCATCGCACCACCGCCATAGCTGCTCGCGCAGCTCCGGAGGGCAGCTGGCCGGGTCCCACGGGCGGGGCGGGTCGGTGATGTCTCCGAGCTCAGCGATCGCCTCGCGGTCGCCGCTGCGGATGACCTGCATCACGTTCAGGGCTTCCCGGATCGTGGCGGGAGGCTGGGGGAACCTGCTGACGATCACCACTGCCACTCCTTCGTGCCGTCGGGCCGGCGTGAGCTGCCGGCGGTGCTGTCGTAGCGGTGGGCATCGTAGGTGGCCGCCGGCGCCGGGTGAAGCCGGTGCTGCTGGGCGTAGGCGACGGCGCTGGCGGTGAGCCGGCCGACGTCGACGAGGTCCTCGCGGGCCGCACCGACGCGGGCGCGTGCGGCGCGCTGCTGCTCCAGCAGCGCCCGGCCGGACCGGCCGTCCAGGCACCGCCGCAGCTGCGCGATCAGCGGCGGTGCGTTCTCGGCGACAACGAGCGCTTGACGTTCGGGGATGAGCCGGATCTGCTCTGGCCTGAGCACCGGGACGTCTTCGGTCGTGCGGTTGGTGCCGGTGCCGCCAGGCCCGCGGCTGACGCTGTGCCGGGACACCCGAGTGGTGCCGAGCAGGTCGGACACCTCCTTGTAGAAGTGAATGTCCTTGCCGCCGCCGAACACGACGATGTTGTTGGTCAGCCCGAACAGGCTCCGGGCTTCGTCTTCGCCGTAGCAGACGACCATCTGCCGCCAGGTCTGCGCGGCGTACATGAACGACAGCCCCAGGGCTCGTTCGTTGGCCATCCGGACTCGCAGCGTCGGTAGCGGCGTCGTTGACGGAAGCTCGTCCAGGCAGGCCAGGAAGCTGGGCGTGACCCGGCCGTACGGGGAGCTGTTGGCCATCGCCAGCGCCGTGTCGAGCACGTTCTCGGCGACGGCGGTCATCAGCGGTGACGCTGAGGCGTAGGGGTCTTCCCGGCCCAGCAGGTAGACGGTGCCTGCTCGGGACAGCACGTCCGCCAGGTCGGTCGCTGGGCGGCCGGGGCTGGGGATGCAGCGGGCCCGGATCTCGGGCTGGAAGAACAGGCTCATGGCCTGCTGGACGGTGGTGACGGTGTTGCCGACGGTGTCGGCGCTTCCGTGTAGCGCCCCGGACAGCAGCCCGTCCCAGAACCGGGCGGCCTGCGGGTGCTGGCGCAGGATCTCGGCGGGCTGCTCGGCCGCGACCGGGTTGGCGACCCACTCCAGCACGTGCTCCAGGGTGCGGCCGGTCAGCGCCGCGGCGTGGAAGAAGCCTTGCAGCACCTTCGCGGTCTCGGCGGCGTAGAACCGGGCGGCGCTGTCAGCACGGCCGCCGGCGACGGCGCCGGTGACGGTGCCGGCCGAGAACGCCTTGGCCCGGCGTTCGGCGACCATCGGGTCGACGCAGCCCGCGATCGGGTCCCAGACCAGCTCGGGCACGCCGGGCGCCATCCCGAACGGGTCCAGTACCGCCACGGGCCGGTCCGGTCCGTCTGAGCCGGCGCCACAGACCGGGCCCTGCCGGGTGGCCAGGGTCAGCAGCAGGTCGTCGAGCTTGGTGAGGGTGGCCATCGCCGGGCCCGGGTGGGCCAGCAGTGCCGGCGCGAGCAGGTCGAGCGTCTTGCCGCTGCCCTGCGCGCCGTAGACCCCGGTGGTGCGGTCGTAGCGGACCCACAGCTCGACCCCTCGGGGGGTCAGTGACCGGCCCAGCCGCCAGCCGAGCTCGGTCGGCTCGAACCCGCGGCGCGTCACCGGCCGGCCTTGCGGGCCGTGCCGTACAGGTCAGGGCGGATGATCGTGCGGGCCTCACGCAGCCGAGCCCGGCCCAGCACCGTGGTGGCCTCTGCCCGTGTGGCCATGCCTCGGCGGGCGTCGTTCGGCCGGCGGTAGCGGCAGAACACCACGGCCGCTGTCATCGACAAGGCCACCGTGAACAGCTCGGCGACCGCGATGCAGCCGTAGACAGCTGCCGGGCCGGGCACCCGGGCCTGCAGGTCCGCCGGAAGGCCGGCGCCCGGCTGGCCGCTGAGCAGGCCGCCGAGCACCTGGCCGGCGGTGTCGCTGCCCTCGGGCCAGACCCAGCCGCCGCCGAACAGCGCAGCGGCCGCGCCCAGCCCGGTCAGGGCAGCCAGGCCCAGCGCGACGGCAACCCCGGCCAGGACGAGGGTGGGGGCTTCCCAACCGCGGGTCATCGGCTGCGGGCCACGGCGGCCCAGCGAGCCGCTCACCGCGCACCGTCTTGGGCCGGCTCGGTGAGCGGGTCGTCGTCGACGGTCAACATGGCGGCTCCAACAGGTCGGTGGATGGGACGTTGCGCCTGGCGAGGCGTCTGCGGCATGGCATGGGTCAGCGGCCGTTCGTCGACCAGTGCCAGGGCTCGCTCGGCAGGTTGCTCAGGCCGTAGCGGGCGGCGTTGGCGTTGAGCCACTGCCAGGCGGGGTTGCTGCGGCTGCGGATCAGCACACCGTTGCTGGTGATGTCCAGCGCGCGGCCCCACTCGTGCATGGACTGGCCCGGCTGGGCGGTAGGTGGGCTGCACTCGCGGGCCGGCTTGTCGTAGACGTCGTAGGTGCTGGTTCCGCAGTTCGCGCGCCGGGTCTGGATCTGCGCGGCGTTGCTGCGGTAGGACCCGCCGCCCAGGTCGAGCCCGGCGGCGGTGGCGGCAGCGTGCAGCGCGGCGATCTGCGGGGCGAGGGTCGTGTCGACTGTCCAGGTTCCGACCGTGCAGATCCGGATTGGCACCGAGCCGGGCCCAAGAACGACCTGCCCTTGGCCCCCGACGCTGCACGCGACGGCGTCGGTCGCCTCACCGCCGCCCTGGCCCGCCGGGCAGACCGCCGAGGGCTCCGGGAACAGCTCGCCAACGTGAGGATCGGTGCTCGACCCGCCGTGAGGTTCGGCAACGCTCGCGGTCGACCCGGTGTCCGAGCCCGCGGCAGCGGCACTGGCTGCCGGCCACAGCTGCCCGACGATGCTGGTGGCCAACGACTGCGCCGCGGCGTACCTGCCTCGGTACTGCGCCGCGGGGCGTTCGACGTCGGCCGCCGCCTCCGTCAACGGCATCGTCCGCCAGTTCGGGAGCTGCACCAGCTGGTCGAGGAACCAGTGGGTGCTGGCCACCGGGTCCTCGGCGACCTGCTGGCCGTGCAGGCCCACCCGGATCTGAAAGAGCCCGATGGAGTCGCGGTCCTGCTGGACCAGGTCGTTGCGCAGCTTGACCTCGTTGTAGGACGCGGCGATCGCCACGACCGCGGCGTACGCATGTAGGGATCTGCTTGCGGTGACCGTGACGATGACCTGGGCGTTGCCCATCTGCTCCGCGTCGAGCGTGACGTCCCCGACCGTCGTTGCGGTGCCACCCGCCCCGCAACCCAGCGGCAGCGGCGGCGCCGCGCCCGCTCCCCCGAACACCAGGACGAACAGCAACGACACCGCCGTCACGGGGGCGGCCACCGCCGCGAGCACCTCAGGCCGCCCAATCGTTGGAGGGCTGGCCGGCCGCGCTCGGGACGGACTGGGTGATCGCGCTGTTGGTGTCGGTCAGCGCCACCTCGCTCGGTGACCGCACCGACTCGACCTTGAACTGACGGTTGCCGGCCAGCCACACCGCCCGGCCCTTGGCTTCGGTCGCCCAGCCGGTCACGAGCCCTTCGACCTTCGGCGTCAGACCGAGCAACCGGGTCAGGTCGTCGCCGATCTTCTCGTCCTGACCGAACAGGATCTTCGTCCCGCACATGTGCATCAGGTCGGTGGCGATCGCGACGGCCTGGCTGCCGGCGTCCCCGACGGTGAGCATGTCGCTGGGCTTGTGCGCCGCGACGACTTGGACGCATCCCTCGTTGCGACTCAGCCGCAGGTCCGAGTCCAGGCTCTTGACCGCATCGACGCCCAACCGCATCTGCTTCCACGCCTCGTCCCGCACGATGATCCGCAGGTCGTCCTTCTCGGCGACGTCGGTCATCGACCGGCCCCAGCTGCTCAGGCACGTCAGCGCCACACCGACTGCCTCATCGCCCAAGCTCTGGAGCCGAGACAGCGACAGGCTCTGGATCGGCGCCTGCCAGTCGACATCGACGGTGGTGTGATCGTCGAACAGCCCGCGCAGGTGACCCTTGACCAGGACGTTCAGCGCGTCCCGGACCGCCCGGGTGTCGTCCAGGAAGTGCTGTTCGTCGACGTAGCGGCAGTCGCGGATGAGCTGCTTGCTCGGCCGGTCCAGCCCCTGCCACAACTGAGGGACGGTGATCTCGGTGAGAGCACTGTTGCCGTCAGCCACCCCGGTGAGCTCGCGCAGCACGTGCCCGACAGCGGTCTCCGCGGTCGGGGTGAACGTCACCTGCTGGCAGCCGACCAGACCCTTCACCAGTTGCACCCACCGGCTGAAGATCAGCGCCGCCCGGCGCTGCGCCTCGTCGGCCGGGAGCCGGGTCCAGTCGTGGCCGAGCGGCCCGAAGGTCAGAGGGTTGATCCGTGCGGGAAGCCCGTGCCCGACAGCGTGCGGCGGGACGCCCAGAGCCCGGCAGAACGGCTCGTACTCGTCCTTGACGTCACCCAAGATCAACGTCCGATAGCCGTAGGCCATCATCCGCAGGCCGAACAGCTTGATGGTGCCGGACTTGCCCCGCCCAGGCGCCCCGAAGATCATGATGTTGGGGTTGGTGATGCCCGCCGTCTCGCCGAGCAGGTCATCGCGGGTCCATCCGACCGGGTCGGCGTAGAACGCGCCGCCCGACAGCAGGTCCAGGCCCATGTCGGCGCCGGTCGGCGGGACGCCGTCAGCCGCGATCAGCGGCCAGACCCCGCCGACCTGCTCCGAGGTCATCCGGTAGGTAGCCAGCGGCGCCGGCACCGGCGCCCAGCCGCTGGCCTTCTGCCGCCGGCCACGGCGAGGAACGAGCTGGGTGAACGGGTCCGCCGCGGCCTGCGCCGCCGCCTCCAGCACCCGGGCCGGCAGCTGGTGCCCGAAGTCCGCGAGCAGCTCGTCTACCCCTCGGCCGGCTGTGAGACGCCCCCGACCGGTGTGCGTGCGCCCGCGTCCCGAGCCGCTCATCGCAGACCCCTGCGGCGGGGCAGGCCGATCCCCAGCGGGATGCAGGCCGCCACGAAGCCGCTGTCCTGGGCGAGGTCCAGCCTCAGCGGGACGAACCCGGACCTGCGGATTGACGCCTCGAGCTCGTCCCCGAACTTGCTGATCGACCAGTCGGACGGCACGGTGACCGCCGCGGCGGCCGCCACCCGCACCAGCGCGCGGCCCGCCGCCAGGCGGGCGTCGGCGGACTCCACCCGTTGCTCGTCGCGGCGGTGCGCCGCCCGTGTCTGGAAGCCCATCCGCCTGCGCACGTCCGAACCTGTGCGGGCCGACATCGACTCCCGCCCGACGAGCTTGTTGGCCCGCTCGGACCCGATCGGCTCGAAGAACAAGGTCACGCTGCGGCGCTCACCGACCACGCTCGGCGCGAACACCGGTGCGAGCGCCCCCATGACCGCCCCCTGCTCGGGCAGCAGGATCGTGCAGCTGGCGGTCGACCAGGCGTCGTGGGTGTAGTGCCGGGCGCCCGCAGCGGGGGCCGACGATGGGCCGGCGGCGGCCATCGGCACCTGGTCCTGCATCGCCGGGTCGTCGACCGCCTCCAGCCTCGCCTCGGCCAGCCCTGCCCGGTCGCCTGGCGCGAACCCGGTCCGGATCGCCGCGGCCAGCGCCGAGGTGTCCAGCCAGCTGACCTCACTGCACCCGATCGTCCCGCGAAGCCGCGCCTCGATCTCGCTCATGACGCCGTAGAGCACCCGCGCTCGACCCTCGATGCCGCCCCCGGCCTCCTTGGCTCGCTTGCCCAGGCGCTGCTCCGGGACGACGACGGTCACGAACACTTCGTGTCGCACCCCGGCGCTCACCATCACCGACCCCAGCTCGCGGGTGACCTGCAGGGACAACGCCGGTGCGTTGGCACGCAGGTTGCGGGCCTGCCACGCTGCGCGTTCCGCCCCGTCGTCCGGGACGGTGCGGACTTCCACGGCCACCACCGACACCAGGTCACCGGACGCAGCTCCCTCGAGCAGACGTGACAGCCCGGCGGCCATGCCGTCCCGGCTGTGCTGCTCGATCAGGCCGATTCCCGGGTGGGTGACCCGGGCGACTGCGGCCCAGGTCTGCGCGCTGTTGTCCTGCACGATCGCCGGGCGGTGCATCAGCACCCCGAACGGCGGCCCGTCGTGGGTTCTGATGCCAGCGAGAACTCCCGGCAGATCAGCCTCCGCCGGGTCTTCGACGTCACCTGCGGCAGCGCGGGACTGCCACGAAGACCATCCGGTGATCACACCGACGGCCCGCAGGGCAGCGTCCATCAACCATCGGCCCGCCGAGCGCCCTCGAACCGGCAGGCACACCGCCGCGCTGAGCAGTGCCCACACCGGCAACCAGCCGAGCGCGAACAGCCACCGCTGCGCCCCGACCGCCAGCAGCACCGGCAGGCCGGCGAGCACCACGATCGACAACGCACCGCCGGACAGCCCGAACAGCCAGCCCTGCTTGTCCTTGCTCCAGTCCCCGTAGCGGATCGGGGCGTCCTGCGGGCGGCTCACAGCGCCACCGCCGCTGCTTCGACGCTCGCGCCAGAGGCGGCACCGCCACCGGCAGCCGGTCCCAGACCACCACCGGGCACCGGTCCCCCGCCGCCCGACGGCCCCGCCGGGAACCCGTCCGGGCCGGCCGTGGGACCGGCCGGCGCAGCATCGCCGCCGCCGTTGTCCAGCGGCAGATCATCCGCACCGGTCGTGTCGTCGCCGTCATCGCTCGCCCGGCTCGAGGACCTGCCGTGGCCGCTGTTGCCGTTGCGGCTGCGTCGTTGCGTCGACCCGGCATAGCCGGGGTCACCGATCCCGGCCGAGCCCAGGACGTCCGCACCGACCTCGGCGGCCTTGGACGCCAGGTGGGCGCTGGCCCCGATGCCGGCCCCCAGCTTCCCGAACACGCTGGACAGTCGTGACGTCGCCTGGCCCTCCGCGGCGGCTTCGCCCTGCGAGCCACCGCCGTCGGGGCTCTGCGCCGTGGCGGCCGAAGACCCACCGCCGCTCTTGCCGGCGCCGAGCATCCCGGACATGCCGCCCGCGTCGCTGACCGACTGCCGCAGTGCGGCCCCTGAGCTGGTGCCCGGTTCGACGAACGCCAGCAGCTTGAACAGCACCATCGGGCACACCGCCCCCATCAGAACCAGGACGCAGCCGACGACAGCGGTCCCGACAGCGGCGACGTCCGACCCTGCGCCGTCGACGACCCCGCTGCTGATCTGCACACCGATGCCCAGGATCAGCGCGGCGACAGGTGCGATGGCCAGGCTGGCGATGAACCAGCGCAGCGACTTCCAGAACCAGACCTTGGTCGTGTCGTTGAACAGCCCGGCAGCCGAGATCGGGGCCGTCGCCAGAAGGATGATCAGCGCGCCCTCACGGACCAGCATCACGATCAGGTAGGCGAACGACGCCGGGATCAGCAGCAGCAGGCTGGCGATGCCCAGAACGGAGGCGGCTGTGGCGTCGGTGACGCTACGCGGCCAGGACTCTCCGACGCTGAACTCCGACCAGCTGCCGACCGACAGCATCGTGTTCAAGATGCCCTCGGTCAGCCCGGCCACCGCCAGGATCAGCACGCCGGCGACGAACAGGTAGCTCAGCCACACCGCCCCGAACTGCACCAGGCCGATCAGCACCCGGCCCAGGCCCTGGCCGTCACCGCGGACCACCGCGGCGGCCAGCTGCAGGTTCATCACGATCGCCGCGATGACCAGCCCGAGCCACATCGTGGTGGGCAGCGCGCCGCCCAGCGGCCCGGTGGCCGACACGTCCGGGGTGGTGAACGCGTCGATGACCTTGAACGACAGCTGGAGCAGCCACAGTCCCGCCGACCACAGGCCGACCATCATGCTCTTCCAGCCTTCGGCGGCGACGCCGACCGCCGTCTCACCGAGCCAGCTCAGCGGGTTCAGGTCGGGGAAGGCCACGACGGTGACGTGCGGGTCGGGGCTAGCCACGGCGCAGGTCCCGGTAGCCGACCGTGACGGACAGCTCGGAGCCGGGCCACACCGACGGCGCGTCGGCCGGTTCGGGTCCCGGGCCGATCATCCACCGCTGGTCCGACCAGACCATCCGCTGGCAGTCCGCGATCGCTCCTCGGGCGGTCGTGTTCACCGTCACCTCGATGGCGAAGTCGACGCAGGGCACCACGAAGTCCGGCCCGTCGGTGCCCTTGATCAGTCCCATGGCCGGGGTGGCGACGACCGCCAGCTGCCCTGAGCCACCAGCCACGCCAGCGGCGTCGAGCAGGCCTGCCATCGCCCGCACACCCGACCAGCTGGTGGTCGTGGGGCCGCCGGGCAGCACCCACCCGTCGATGACCGCGCGAGCACCTGCGACGCTGCCGGAGGACAGAGCGGCCGCGTCCAGCGCAGCCAGCTGCGCCAGGGCGCCTTCTGGGGTGCGCGGGAAGCCGGTGGGCACGCCCGCCGGACCCAGACCGGTCGCCGGTGGCAGCACGATCGGCGGGCCAGGGTCTGCGAGTGAGATGGCCGAGGGGCGCGACGCCGACTCCGGCACCTGCGGCATCGCCCGCCCGGCGATCTCGTCCCGCGTCGCGGGCGGGCCGGCGTCCGCTGCGGTCTGCCCGGCGTGGCCGGCTGCCGGCGCCGCAGGGCGGTCCTCGCTGGCGCCGACGTCGGATCCGCGCACCAGGTCGACCAGGGCCAGTGCCAAGCCGACTCCGAGCAGAGCAAAGACCACCGCGCCACCCGCAAGCAGCGCGACGATCTTCTCTCGGCTCCACGTCCCGGCCGTGTCAGGTCCGGACGGCGCACGGCACTTTCGGCGGCCCAACATCAGCAGCCGTTCCCGACGATCGAGCTGAGGATCGCCCAGCCAGCGACGAACAGAACCGCGACGAGCAGGCAGACCATCAGACCCGAGGAGCCCTTGTCGGCAGCCCGGCCGTTCGAGGCGAATCGGCCGTAGAGCATCGCGCCGAGTGAGACGAAGAAGCCGATGGCCAGGCAGATCAGGACTCCCCACTTCACCCATCCGGTGATCTGGTCGGCGTAGACCTGCAGCCCGGGCGGCGCCTGCGCGCAGGGCGTGGCGGCCGCCACGATGAGCTCCTGCGTCTTGGTGGCCAGCGAGCCGGCGGCGGCGATCATGAGCATGAGGTGGGTTCCTTCGTGAGGACGTCCCCCGGCGCGGGCCGCGACGGGGTTGGAAGCTCCTGGTGCTCGAGGGCGTCCAGGTGACGGAGCAGGGCCCGGCCGGCGGCTGCGACGGGTCGGGGCAGTGGGCCGGCAGAGGGGCCGGTCAGGGCTAGGCGCCGGTCGACCGGGACGGTGACGTCCCGGTCGCCGCGACGCCGGAGCTCGCGCAGCAGCGGTCCCATCGCGCTGTCGACCGAGCCGGGGGTGCGACGTGGGCCGATCGCTGCCAGCACCACCGGCAGGGAGGTGGCCCTCAGGTCGCTGAGGGTCCGCTCGGCCTGTTGCAGACCTGGCACCGTCGCGCGGCACACCAGCAGCACGGCCCGTGGCGCCGCGCCCGCAGCCGCTGTGAACACCGAACTGAGGTTGCAGGCGTCGACGATCGTCAGCTCGGGCTGGAACGGCGGCTCGGGCCAGCTCGCTGTCTCGCGGAAGCTCCCGGACGAGCGATCGACCACGATGCGGCCGCCGCGGCGACCGCGACGCCACGCTCCGCTGTCGTCGATGCCGAGCTCCACGTCAGGGACCGCCACCAGACCGCACACCTGCGGGGCGGCACAGCTGATCAGGTGCACTCGCCGTCCGGTCGCCGCGGCGGCGTCCGCCGTGGCGACCGCGACCGTCGAGGCACCCGCTCCCCCGTGAGCACCGACAACAGCAACCCAGGCGACGCCCGCCTCTGGCCGGAGCACGGCCGGGCTGCGAGGAGGTTCGGCGTTGCTCATGACCGGGTTGGCCATGACCGGGTGGAGCTGGGGCCGCATGACAGGTGAGGTCACGACAGCCGCGGGCCAACCGTCCGGCGTGGCGACCGGAGCGGTGCCAGGCGTTGGTCCAGACATCGCGGCGCCGAGCCGCTCGTCGGCCTCGCGTAGCGCCTGAAGCAGTTCGGCCAGGCTGCGCATGCGGCCCGTCTTGGGGTCGACGTCGCCCCCGAGCAGCACGTCGAGATCAGTGAGCGACATGGACGCCCCGCTCAGGGCGGTGCGCGGCGCGGCGGGTCAGCCACAGCTCGCCGCCCGCGCGCAGGAGCTCCGGGTCCAGGCGTTGCAGCCGACCTCGAACGCGGACGCCGACGCGGACGATCTCCAGCAGGTCCTCGAGGCGGCCGACGGTCGCCGGACAGACGCGGACTCGGCTGGCCACGATCTCGTCCAGCCCGCCGGCCAACGTCTGGTCGGCTTGGGCCAGCTGCTCGATGTCGTCGGCGACCGAGGCGGTGGTGACGCTGCCGCTCGTGGCCGCCGCAGGCAGGTGCCCGGCCAGCGGGAGAGCCCGCGGCGCGGACCTGTCGTGGTTGCTCACAACACACGCAGGTGTCGTCGATGGGTGCGATGCGCCATTTCCTGTCGAGATTGTTGTCGACGATCTGCGGGCCGGCTGCCGGGCCGTCACGCGACGGCGCTCAGGTAGCTGCTGCGGGCGGCCCGCAGCGCGGTCAGGGCTTGGCGGTGACGACGCTGAGTGGTGCGGGGGCTCATCCCGGCCGCAGCCGCGGCCGCGGCCACGAAGCGCTGCTGGGCGTGCGGCCGCTCGTCCCGGGCGCGTTCGGTGGCCAGCAGCGCGGCGACGTCGCGGGCATCGACAACCCCGGTCCGTTCCGCCCACATCAGCAGGTCAAGCAGGTCGACGTCCTGCTCGTCGCTGACGTCCTGCTCGAGCAGCAGCGGGGCGCGCTGCGGATCGGTCGGGTCGACCAGGACCTCAACGGCATGAGGCCGCGAGCGGGTCCGGTGCGGCAGCAGCTCCCGCAGCACGGCGGCGCGGGTGTCGTGAAGAAGGTTCGCCGCGTAGGCCCGTGTGCGCCGGTCGATGGGGAACGCGCGGATCTGAACCGTCAGCTCCCCCACAACCAGGCCCAGCACGTCCTCGGCTAGATCGGCTAGGCGCCCGGCCAGCGCGGTGGCGCCGTCGGAGAGCAAGTGCAGCAGCAGCAGCACCGCGTCCGGGTCGTTACCACCGGCGGACGCCCCGAGCCGGACCAGAGCCCCGAGCAGCGCGTCCGCGAGGGCGGGGCCCACGCCGGGCCGCAGAAGGTCGCTGAGCTCTTCGCAAGTGCGAACGCCGGCAAGGGCAGGCTCGCGGTGCGTCCAGCGCTCGAGCTCGCCTTGGCCGTCCAGGCGGTCGGTGAGTTCGGTCCAGCTTCCAGCGGTGGTGGCGTTGCGGTACACGAGTATCTCCTGCAGTCGTCGGGTCAAGCCCGACGTTCCGCAGCGATGTCCTCCGCTCCGTCCCCCCTTGGTCACCCCCCCCGCCACGCGCTGCCGTCGCCCCCGAACGTCATCCCACGGTCGGCGTCACCCCCCGGTCGGCGTCACCCTCGGACCCCCGCCCCGGGGCGGCGTCACCCTCGAACGTCATCCCGAGCCGACAGCCCCCGCCCGGCGTCACCCCCCGGACGGCGCACGCTGGGCGGCGTCACCCCACCCGCGCTGTCGGCGCGCTCCGGCGTCGTCGCGCAAGCCCGGCAGGGGGTCCCGCCCCGCCCGGATCGCCGCGCAATGCCGAGCCGGCTGGCTTCCCCGTGGTGCGCCAGGGGCCAGGCCGGCCCGTGGGCCGCTCGGCGCCCACCCTGGCCGACCCGAGGCGGGCCTGGTGTCCCTGGACCGGCAGACTGCGGGCATGGGTGAGATGACGCGGCTGATCTACGTCGACGACTCCGGGTCCGTCGACCACGGCGGCCTGATCATCTACGGCTGGGTCGAGGTCTCCCCGGCCCACTGGCGCACTGTGCTCCGCACCTGGCTCGAGCTCCGCAAGCGCCTGTTCACCGAGTACGGCATCCCGGTCTCTCAAGAGCTGCACGGCACCGAGTTCATCAACGGCCGAGGTCGGGTGTCGGTGGCCCCGCCGACCCGCCTGACGGTGAACAAGCCGAGACCAGGGACGGTCCTGTGGAAGGACCTCGGACGCGAAGTGGCACAGCTGTGCTTGCAGACGATGAGGGACTGTCCTGACCTTCGGGTTGGGTCGGTCTACCGCTGGTCAGGCGCCAAGGGCACCGACTACGCGCGTGAGCGGCACGAGGTCTACGCGAACCTGGTTCAGGACTTCGACGACGAGCTCCGTAGCGCGGACGCCTACGGCTTCGTGACGATGGACGGCCAGGACACGCACTACCGGGCAGCCCACCGTCGGCTCAAGCTCGACACTCGTCACGTCATCGAGGACCCGGCCTACCACGACAGCAAGCACTCACAGTGGACCCAGATGGCGGACCTGGTCGCCTACACCGCCAATCTGCACCTCAACAGGCACAGCGGCAACGCCTTCGGTTGGGCGTGGTACGACGACTACCTCGCCGACTCAGACGGCTCTGCTGGTCCACGGCTGCTGCCGAAGACGCCAGGCACCGAGCCAGGAAACAGCTAGACCCGCCAAGCCACGAGTAGTGGGGCGGGTCCGCAACATGCAAGCTATCACGTGCCGATCCTGCCGACAAGAGCGCCAGCAAGACGCAACGGGGCGGGGCGGGCAACACCAGGCTGCGATGCCCGGCTGTCTTCAGGCGCCGGCTTCGGCCCGGGCGGGCTGCTGGGGCAGGTAGTTGCGCCGCCGGAGCACCTCGAAGGTGCGCGGCTGCAGTTCCTCCACGATGTCGACCTCGTTGTTGGCCAGGATCTGCCGGACGTGGCTGTCAGCCTCGGCGTGCCGCCCGTCGGCGTCGCAGGCCGCGACCAGGTCCAGCAGCGTCACGTCATCTGGGGCACCAGCCAGCAAGGCCACCCGGGCTACGCGCTCAGCCTCGGCCGGCTCACCAGCCGCGAGGTGGTGGGTGGCAACCAGATGGGCCACGTCGACGATGCTGGCGGTGTACTCGTAGTGCAGCGGAGTGTCGACCAGCCACCCAGAGCCTTTGGCCTGCAACTCGAGCAGCGGTACCCCACGGACCAGCTCCAGGGCGGACCACAGGTCGCTGATGCCCTCCGGGCCCCGGGTGACGCCACGCAGCCGCAGCCGCCGGAACAGGTCGCCGTCGACCGGCAGCCCCTGGACCCCGTAGGAGCCGAAAGCGCCCGCGTCCCGTGCCATCGGCACGTACAGGGCACCGGTGCGCGGGTCACGCCCTAGCCAGGTCCGGACCTTGGAGATCATCTTGCGCCCCGTGCCGGTGTCTTCCGCGCCGGGCCAGAAGTCCGCGCTCAACTGGGCCGGGCTGACGCCCTGAGGACGGGCGGCCAAGTAGCCGACCATCTCGGTCAGGAACGCCGCGCGCTTGGCCGGCGCCGGGCCGGCGCCAACGAGTGACACGGGCCCGAGCAGCGCCAGCTTCGCGATGCCGCTGTCCGGGTCGTGCCAAGCCGCCAGGTCGGCGTCGAGGTCCGGGTCGGCCTTCTCGACCCGCCGGCGCACGGCCGCTCCGACGCCAGGGGCCAGCTGCGCGACGTCGCCCGACGTTGTCGCCGTGACCGACACGTACGTCGCCGCCGGCATCGGCAGCACGGACGCGACCGGGTCGACGTGGTCGTCGGGGTCCTCAGCCGCCTTCAGTGCCCGCTCATCAGCCGGCCGCTGCTCGGTCAGCTCGTGCAGTGGCGCCCCTGCGGCGTCGGCAAGGGCGTCCCACGGCTGGTCCCCACGGGCCGGCGCGGCGCTGACGTCCGGAGCCGCCGCCGTTCGCGCCAGCAGCTCCCCGAGCTGGAGGGCCTCAGGTGCCGGCAGGCGGTGCGCGATCAGTTCAACGCCGAGTGCCGGCATGCTGAGACGCCCGGTCTCGTCGACGTGCAGCGTCCAACGGGTGCCGTCGGCGTGCTTCTCGTCTCCCGCGAGCACGATCGCGACCGCCGCCCGGGACCGCTGGGCGCGCATCGCCTCGAGCAAGGCCACCAGCTCGGCGGGATCGCCCTCACCGGCAGCAGCGTCGGGGGCAACAAGCAGCACGTGCGGTGCCCATCCGTCACCGGGCAGGTCCAGTCGGGCACGGCCAGCGAGCACGGTGCTCGAGGACTCGGCGAGCACCTGGCTGTGCTCGCTCAGGGTCGCCCGCAGGCCCGCGACGGCGACCGCCGCGTTCGGCCGGT
>JAABUN010000791.1_pt1:5000-78315 | contig 78315 bp, 78 predicted proteins | sample 5559311 | NCBI WGS metagenome assembly JAABUN01 (sample SAMN10711877, study PRJNA513370) | rock metagenome | isolation source: Antarctica rocks | place: Antarctica: Victoria Land, Siegfried Peak sud | reverse complement strand
GGTATGATTCCATTGACTATCGGTTAGATCAGAAGGATAAAGTTTTTTCACAAAATAATTTACCCAAAATGACCGCCTGATAGTCAAATCATCCTTTATTTCGAGTTTTCAAACAGCTTCTAAGTGATTTCGTCATCGCGTTATCGGTTATGGCGCTGACGCAGTTTGCCGCAAATACAACGGTTTGCGCGGTCTACGGCGCGCTCAAAAGCGAACAGCCGTTCTGGGAAACGTGGAAAACCAAATATCTCTGGACATATACCACTTACATCGTCGGCGCGCTGAGCGCGGGAATACTGGCGCAGCTTAACGAGCGGCTCGGCTTCGGCGTCGTGGCGGCGACGTTTCCGGTCATCTTTTTCGTCTATTTCAGCTACCGTATGTATATGAAAAACGTCGAAATCTCGCTCGCCCAAGCCGACCAAGCCGAAAGCCACGCGCAGGTTTTAGAGGAGCAGTCGCGCGCGCTCGCCGAATCGGAGGAACGTTTCCGCAGCGCTTTTAATTACGCGCCAATCGGCATCGCGCTTGTTTCCCCCGACGGCAACTGGCTTAAAACAAACAACGCGCTCTCGGAAATGTTTGAATACAGCGAAGAAGAATTTCTCGCCCGCGATTTTCAATCGATGCTCTACGAAGCGGATTTAGGTCTGGCGCTGGTAAAACTTCACGAACTGCTCACGGGTAAAATTCCGGCGTGCCAAGCCGAACAGCGTTATTTAAGTAAATCGGGAAAAATCGTCTGGGTTTCCTGGAGCGTTTCGACGGCGATGGATACCGAAAGCGAACGTCCGAATTTAATTTTTCAGATTCAGGACATCACGCACAAAAAGCTCGCCGAAGAACAGCTCGAATACAAAGCCTCGCACGACGCGCTGACCGGATTGCCCAATCGCGAGCTGTTTATGATGCGGCTCGAACAAGCGCTGGCGAAAACCAAAGACGATGCCGATTATAAAGTCAGCGTGCTTTTTATCGACCTCGACCGATTTAAAATCGTCAACGATTCGCTCGGACATCACACGGGCGACGAGCTGCTCGTCGGTATTGCCGGACGACTGCACGACTGCCTGCGCCCGTCCGATTTAGTGGCACGTCTCGGCGGCGACGAATTTACGATTATGGTCGAAGGCAGATACGACACAAACGAAGTTGTCCGCATTGCCGAGCGCATCAACGAAAAATTCGCCGAGCCGTTTAATTTGAGCGGACAGGAAATTTTCAGCTCCGCCAGCATCGGAATTCTGCACGCTTCGGAAAATCACACGACGCCCGCCGATATGATGCGCGACGCCGACACGGCAATGTATCAGGCGAAACGCGCGGGCAAAGCACGCCACGAAGTTTTCGACCGCGATATGCACGTCGTCGTTAAAGAAACTCTGCGGCTTGAAACATACCTGCGGCACGCGGTCGAAAATCAGGCTTTTGAAGTTTTCTATCAGCCGATTTACACGCTCTCCGACGGCAGACTCGAAGGTTTCGAGGCGCTGGCGCGTTGGGAACACGAAACGCTCGGCATCGTATCGCCCGCGAAATTTATTCCGCTGGCTGAGGAGATTGGTTTAATCGACGCATTGGGCGAGCAGATTCTGCGCCGCGCCTGCGAGCAGGGTCGTCTTCTGCGGGCAAATTTGCCGGCGGAAACGCCTTTCAGCATCAGCGTCAATCTTTCAGCCAGGCAGTTTGCCAATGCTTTTTTAGTCAAAAACATTGAAAAAATACTTTTTGAAACGTCGTTTGAGGCGCGTTATCTGAAACTGGAGATTACCGAAACCGTCTTTCTCGAACATAAAGAAAAAGCCGCCGAAATGCTGCTCGACCTGCGCGCGCTCGGCGTGGAAATAAACATAGACGATTTCGGCACGGGTTATTCAAACTTAAATTACCTGTCGCGCCTGCCGATTTCAACCTTAAAAATCGACCGCTCGTTCGTCTCGCCTATCGGAGCGAACGGCGAAAACGCGGAAATCGTGCGGACGATTGTAATGCTCGCCCGAAACCTGAAAATGCGCGTCATCGCCGAAGGCGTCGAAAACGAAGTCCAGCTCGCGCTGTTGAAAAAATTGAACTGTGAAGCCGCGCAGGGTTATTATTTTGCCAGACCGATGAATTTTCAGGAAGCGATAAATTTTTTGGAAGGCAAATCCGGTAACGTAAAATTTGCCGACACAGGTTCATTTAAAGGCATCAGCCTGTTCCCAATTGTTCAATAGCAAAAAAAACCGGGAGCGCGGGCATCCTGCCTGCAGAGATTGCGCGAGCAATCTAAAAACGCTCCGTAGAATTCGACGTTGATTTCTATCTAAACTTTTGCAAACGCTCCCGCGTTCAGTGCGGACAGGATGTCCGCGCTCCCGGTGATAATAAAAAAATTATTTTCTCAGCCAGCTGAAAAGACCGTGAAACAAAACTTCGCGGTTGGTTTCGTAGATTGCCCGCGTAATCGGGATTGACATCGGGCAGACCTGGACGCAGTTCTGCGCGTTGCCGCAATTGGTGATGCCGTCTTCGTCCAGCATCGCGTCGAGTCGCGCGTCGCGGTTTATTTTGCCCGTCGGGTGCATATCGAACAGGCGAACCTGCGTAATCGCCTGCGGTCCGATGTAATTGTCTTCGTGATACTGCGGACAGGCTTCGAGACAGCAGCCGCACGTCATACAGCGCGAATAGGCGTAGCGCTCATTAGCTTCGTCGGGCGACATTTTCGGTCCCGGACCCAAATCGTATGTGCCGTCGAGTTCGACCCACGCTTCGACTTTTTTAAGATGATTAAACATCGCCGTCCGGTCAACCTGCAAATCGCGCACGTTCGGAAATTTCGACATCGGCTCTAAAGTAACGGTATTTCCGCCGCTCGAAAGCAGTAAATCATCGACCAGCGCCGAACACGACTGGCGCACGCGCCCGTTGATAATCATCGTGCAGATGCCGCAAACCTGCTCCAGACAATTCATATCCCAAACCGGCGGCGTCGTCTGCTTTCCTTCTTTGGTAACCGGATTTTTGCGAATCTCCATCAGCGCGGAAATAACATTTAAGTTGCGCCGGTAGGGAATTTCAAAAGTTTCCGTATATTGATTCGCGCCCAATTTCGCGCGCCGCGAGATGCGGAAATTAACCGTCTGCGGCGGATTCTCCAATCGTTTCTTTTCTTCGTATCCGTTTGCTGTGTCGCTCATAAACTTTCCTGTCCGAATGTTATTTTCTGATAAATTTCCTGCAAACTTAATTCAACGTCGATTGATTCAAGTTTTACAGAACTCTCTAAACCGATTGTCGCCAGATATTTCCAGCTGCCGTCCGTTTGTTTGATAAACTGCTCGGCAGCCGCTCTGTTTTGCGAAACCAAAATATATTCCTGAACCGATTCGAGAGTTTGGTAAGCAAAAAACTTTTCTCCTCTGTCTTTTGCTTCCGTGCTGTCGGAGAGAACTTCGACAATCAAAACCGGATTTGTAATCGTGTCGGTTCTTTTTTGATGAAAGCTCGGCTCATCACACAATACCGTTATGTCCGGGTAATAAAATCTGTCAATGGCTTGGACATAAACCTTCATTTCATTCGGCAGGGAACTACAATCGTCTGAAACTTTATTGCCGATGAAGCGGGAAATGTTTGAAATAATCCGAATATGTCTGAACGAACCGCCAGCCATCTGGACGATTTCGCCGTTTTCGTATTCACTCCGAAACTCGGCTTCGTCTTCTAAAGCCAGATATTCTTCGGGCGTATATTTTTTTGTTTCGACGTTTGCCTGCATATTATCGCTCGTCCGTCTGCTTGCCGCCCGCAGCAGTGATGTCTTTGCCTTGCTCAACGCGCGTTTTCGAGTCTTCCGGGTCAATTAGCTCGCCTTTTTCCTGACTCCAGATTTTTTCTGCGCTCAGATTCGCCGGTTTCTGGTCGGAGCCGCCTTCGGTGATTTGCGCCGCGCCGTCTTTGACCGGCAAACCCGATGCGGCGGCTTCTTCGGCTAATTTTAAGGTTTCCTGCTCCTGCTTTCCTTTCTCTTTTTTGCCGCTCGAATAATCGCGTTTTCGCGGCTCAAGCAATCCGATGTCAACCGCTTCGTAACTCAGAATCGGACCTTCGCCGGAGAATTCGGCAATCGTCGTTTTTAAAAATTTCTCGTCGTCGCGGTCTGGAAAATCCGGTTTGTAATGCGCGCCGCGCGATTCGTCGCGGTTGAGCGCGCCGAGCGTAATTACACGCGCAAGTTCGAGCATATTTTTCAATTGACGAGCGTGCGGAACGGCTTGCGTCGCCCACAAGTTTGAATCGTTTATCGAAATTCGTTTGAAACGGTCTTGAAGCTCTTGTAATTTCTCGTCCGTCGCCTTTAATTTGTCGTTGTAGCGAACGACCGTTACGTTGTCGGTCATCCATTTGCCCATTTCTTCGTGCAGTTTATATTGATTTTCGCCGCCCTCGTTTCTGATAATCTGCAAGTTTATTTCCTGCTGTCTCTTTAATTCCGCTGCGTGAACGCCGTTTGTTTCGGTGTTTTTGCGCTCGACGTTTTTAGCGTAGTCAATCGCGTTCGGCGCGGCTGTAAAACCGCCGTAAACGCAGGAAACAAGCGAGTTCGCGCCGAGACGATTCGCGCCGTGAATCGAATAATCGCACTCGCCAGCCGCGAAAAGTCCGGGAATATTCGTGCGCTGCTCGTAGTCAACCCAAAGTCCGCCCATCGAATAATGAACGCCGGGAAAAATTCGCATCGGCACGTGGCGCGGGTCGTCGCCGACAAACATTTCATAAATTTCCAGAATCGCGCCGAGTTTTCTGGTTAAAGTTTCCGCCGGAATATGCGTCAAATCAAGATAAACCTGATTTTCGCCGCCGACGCCGCCGCCTTCGATGCAGACCTGGAAAATTTCGCGCGTCGCAATATCTCGCGGCACAAGATTGCCGTAAGCCGGATATTTTTCTTCAAGAAAATAACGGCGTTCGGCTTCGGGAATATCCTTCGCGGCGCGGTTATCTTCTGGATTTCTGGGAACCCAAACGCGCCCGCCTTCGCCTCGCGCCGATTCGCTCATTAGACGCAATTTATCTTCGCCGGGAATCGAAGTCGGATGAACCTGTATAAATTCGCCGTTGGCGTATTTCGCGCCCTGCTGGTAGCAAATCGAAGTCGCGCTGCCGGTGCAAACCATTGAATTGGTTGACTTTCCGAAAATAAGCCCGGGTCCGCCCGTCGCCATAATCACGGCGTCGGCGGCAAATTCTTTTAATTCGAGCGTCTGCAAATTCATCGCAATCAGACCGCGGCAAACCTGATGGTCGTCGAGAACGAGCGACATCATTTCCCAGCCTTCGTATTTGGTAACCTGACCGCCGACTTCGTAGCGTCGAACCTGTTCGTCGAGCGCGTATAAAAGTTGCTGTCCGGTTGACGCGCCGGCAAAAGCGGTTCGATGATGAAGCGTTCCGCCGAATCTGCGAAAATCCAACAAGCCTTCTTTGGTGCGCGAAAACGGAACGCCCATTCGGTCGAACAAATAAATAATTCCCGGCGCGGCTTCGCACATTTTCTGGACGGGCGGCTGATTGGCAAGGAAGTCGCCGCCGTAAACCGTGTCGTCAAAGTGCTTAAACGGCGAATCGCCTTCGCCTTTCGTATTTACCGCGCCGTTAATTCCGCCTTGGGCGCATACCGAATGCGAGCGCTTTACGGGAACGACCGACAACAAATCAACGTCGTGTCCGGCTTCGGCAATCTTCATCGCCGCCGCAAGTCCGGCAAGCCCGCCGCCGACTATCGCAATTTTTATTTTCGCTGCCATAATTTTTTAATCGAGCTTCGCCCGCGTGTCTGCAAAAATCAAACTAAAACTTCCTCGATTCGCTTTGCGTGTTGCTGATGCCGCTTTTTTCCGCCTGTTGGCACAGCGCTTTCGGGAACAAACCGCACGGGCGAACGAATGCAATCGCCGCGTTGATGCCGACCGCCGACAGAAAAATCGCCAGCGCGACGCTTCCGTAAAGCGTATATTTCTGCGCCTTTTCGCCGATGACGATTCCCCAATCGACCGCAAATAAAAACAATCCGTAAGCCAGATGCCAAGCCGTCGCCGTGATTCCCAGAATATATAAAATCATCACCCACGGAATCGCAAATTCGCGCGAAACAATATCAAATGCTTTGTCGGCATTTCCGGCAACGGGCGTTAAATTCAATCCCGGAATCACTCCGAACCGCAGATTTAGAATGTGGAATGTCAGAAAGAAAAACAGAAAAATGCCGGTAACGCGCTGAAAAATATAAAACCAGTTGCGCGCGTAACCGTAATCGATGCCGTTGTTTCTGGCTTCGGCGCTGATAACAATTCCGTAGACCGAGTGGAAAACCAGCGGCAGGAAAATGCCGAAAATTTCGATAAACAGCAGGTAAGGCAGATGATGAATATCGGTTACGTGGTCTTCAAACACCTTTTCGCCGCTCATCACGGTCGAATTAGTATACATATGGACGAGAAAATAAATGCCGAGCGGCACGATTCCCGTTATTTGGTGCAGTTTTCTAAGAAGAAAAGTCCTGCTGATTTTTATAGCCATTTAAGCCAGCCTCGACGGATTTTAGATTTTTAGATTGTTTGATTTCAGATTTTGTTAATTCTAATTTCAAATTCGCAAATCGGCAATCGTGAATCTTAAGTTCTCAAATAATACTTTATTTCTCTATATAAGATAAAATGAATTCTATTGCACAAATTGTGTAGAAAAACTTATTCTTAAATAGTTGCGGAAGTTACAGACAGTTGCAGGAAGTTGCAGGCAGTTCTCAAACTTTCTGCAACTAGCTGTAACTTTCCGCAACTTCCTGAAAACTCTGAAAAGATGCACATCGAAACATTAAAAGTCTTTTGCGACTTGGTAGAAATGCAGAGCTTCTCGCTCGCGGCGGAACGAAATTTCGTTACGCAATCGGCGGTCTCTCAACAGGTTCGTACGCTCGAAGAAAAATTCAAACGCCGCCTGTTAGAGCGCGTGCGCGGGCGGCGCGAAGTTCGCTTGACGCCGGCGGGCGAGATTTTTTACCGCGAGTCAAAAAATGTTTTACAGTGCTACGACCAGATGAACGAAAGTATGAGCGGCTTGGTCGGCAAAATCAGCGGAACTGTCAAAGTCGCAACAGTTTACAGTGTCGGGCTTCACGAATTGCCGCCGAAGGTGCGCGAGTTTATGTCGAAATTTCCGCACGCGAAAATTGATTTGGAATATTCGCGGACGACGCGCGTCGTCCGCGACGTTTTGGGCGGCACGGTCGAACTCGGCGTCGTCGCCTTTCCCGAACCGAGACGCGGCTTAACGATTGTCCAAATGGCAAGCGATAGATTAGTTTTAATCTGCGCGCCCGACCACGAATTTGCCGAACGCGAAGAAATAAAAGTTACGGAACTACAGGGACGCGATTTCGTCCTCTTCGAGCGCGACATACCGACGCGTAAGGCGACCGATAAAATCCTCAAATCCTACGGCGTCGATGTCCGCAAAGTCGCCGAATTCGACAACATCGAAACCATCAAGCGCTCGGTCGAAGTCGGCTTCGGTCTGGCAATCGTCCCGCATCCGTCGGTTATCGACGAGCAAAGAAACAACCAGCTCGCCATCATCGAACTCCACGAAAAAGACTGGATTCGTCCCGTCGGCGTGGTTTATCGAACCGACCGAACGCTTTCGATTGCCGCGAAAAAATTCGTGCAGTTGCTTGAAAACACTTCGCAGAAATTATAGAAAACTTACCTTTGTTTGGAAAAAGTGTGCGTTACAAATTTGAATAATATAATATGAGAAAAGAATCTGAATATTATAAGTTGAGCATTTCGTATCAATTTTGCGGCTTTTTTATTTTCACGTCCAAGATTAACTGTATTATGATTATATTTGAGGTGTAGATATGAAACACAAAGAAAACGATAACGCTGCCATCGACGTAGTTGATGATACCGGCAGAGAAGCGCAAGTGTTTATTAAAGACGTATTTCGCTTGTTATCCGAACAAGTTAAACAAGTAACGGATGATGTAGCGAAATTTAACGAAAAGCGAAAAGTCGTAAAGGAGAGAATTCAACGTGGAGCCAGAAAAACAAGCGGTCGTATTGTATGATTTTCTTTATAGAGATTTGAGTCGTGTCGCTTCTTACTACGCTCAAATCTTTCGCGGACGTTTATCTACTTTGGAGGAAACGGATACCGAAAGTGATAGTTTAGAAATATCCGGTAAAGGCAATATTCAAATAGCACAGGCAGAAGTGAAATCGGGGCAAGCAGCTCAATCTAGTTCTAAGCGCATTATTGACCCGCACGATGTTATTACAACCGATATTCTCTCCTATCTTATGGAGAAGCAAGATGTTAGCGAAGATGTTGCTAACGCTTTGCACGGCTCGCTGATAATCGCGCAAGGAACACTTTCAGTTATTGACCACAAAATATTGGAACTTGCAACTTCTGCGCTTGAACACGAAGTTACGGAGCAAAAAAGAAATGCCCGAACAAAACAGGAAAAAGAAGCCGTGCGCACCGGTGAGATGGTTGTAAAAGTTTTACAAAAAGTTCAAATGCCGTCAGCTTTTTTATTGAGTATAACAGACGGCACTGTCATAAGCGGAACAATAAAAGAGAATGGAATGGAAGAATTAATCTCAACATACTACTTCAAATATGGCGCGGAAGGAGTTGCTGATGTATTTGTAATTGGTATCAAAGAAATTCCTTCACCGACAATTGCTCTTCCTGTCGAATCATTATTCGGCGCGAGTCAACAAATTGCGCGAGGATTCAATCAAGCGTTATTTCCTGTTGATTCAATTAAAGTTACACCGTTTGCTTTATTCAGAAAAATATAGCTTTGACAGAATCGTCGTCATCATCAATTCGATATATTAATCCAAACTAACCAAAGTCAAAGATGAAGTCGCGCTCAGACCGTTGAGCGCGTTTTTCAGCTGCGGGACGATTTCTTCGCTTCGCAGATAATCTCTGCCCAAGAGTCGGCTGAATCGTTTGTCTTTTTTCTCGCCGGTTAATTCTTTGAGCATCGCGCGGCAAAACGCGGTAACGACTTCGGGCGCGAATTGTCTGCCCGCGTTCGAGCGCAAATCTTCGACGATTTCGTTTGCGGCGCGGCGGCGTTTATACGGTCGGTCGCTCGTCATCGCGTCGAACGAATCGGCGAGACAGACGATTTTGGCGATAAAGGGAATTTCGCGGTCGTGTAATTCGTCCGGGTAGCCGCGCCCGTCGAGGCGTTCGTGGTGATATTTGGCGGCGAGCGGAACGTCGGCGTATGGATGATTTATCGGCAGCAAAATTTCGTAGCCGACGCTCGGATGCTTGCTCAATTCGGCGTGTTCTTTGGCGCTGATGCGATACGGCGCGTTGATTATTTTGCTTTCGACCGTTAATTTTCCAACGTCGTGCAAGTAACCGGAAATCATTGCGCCTTCGATTTGCTCCAAGTTCCAGCCGAGTTCTTCGGCGATGATTTCCGAGTATTTTCCGACGCGAACCGAATGACCTTCGGTGTATTTGTCCTTGATGTCAATCGCCGTCGCAAAAGCTCTCACGGTGTCTTTATAAGTCGTTCGCAAATCGTCGTAAAGCCTGCGGTTTTCTTCGACGCGCCGCTCTAATTCCGCCGTCAAATTTCTCTGCGCGATGCCGACGCCGATGTGCCGCGCCATCACGCAGACGATTTCCTTGTCGTAAGAAGTGTAAGGCTCGCCGCTCGCTTTTTCGCCCAAAAGAATCAGTCCGACGATTTCATCTCTGACGACGAGCGGCACGGCAAGCTCGACTTTTTTACGCTCGAAACTGACATCGTAAATTTGAAAAAACGGCAAAACTTTCGCCTGTGAAACTTCTATCGCGTTCAAGCCGTTCGTCAAAAACTGCCGCTCGTCTTCATAGCAAAGCGACATCGAAAGCGGAAAATCGTCGCCCAGACCGCGCACGGCGAGCATATTCAATTCGTGCGCGAACCGCGAATAACGCGCCACGCCGCCGCGCATAATTCCAAGACTTCCCAACAAGAGATGAAGCGAAGTGCGAATCATCTCCTGAAAATTCTGCTTGTGCGCGACTTCGTGTCCAAGCTCGGCAAGCGCGCCGAAAGTGTGAATTAGTTTTTGCTGATTTTCCATTTTTAAAAGGTTTGCAGATAGTTTACAGATAGTTGCAGAGTTAAAGGAATTTTTGGATTGACTATTAACTACCTGCAACTACCTGCAACTACCTGCAACTTTCTGCAACTTTCTGCAAACTATCTGCAACTTCCCGTAACTTGGACGTGATTTGTTAAGCCGAGCATCTCGAAAAGCTCAATCGTGTCTCCGTTGACATCCGCGAAAACGACGCGCGCGTTCGCGTTTCGCGCCGCGTCGATGACGCCGAGAAGAATCGAAATGCCGATGCTGTTGACGATTTCGGTTTCCTTAAAATTGACGACGAGCGTTTTGCATCCGGCATCTAACTGACGCTTGCATTCGCGCTCGATTTTTTCGCCGCTCAATTTGTTCAGGTATTCATTGGCGAAAACCGTCGCCGTTTCATTCGCAGATTCGGCGGAAATGGTTGTTTCTGTGTTCACGTAGTTTTGATTTTTCGCACTGCGGGCTTTAGTTAGAACCTGAAAGCTAAGGTAAAACTTTAACGCGGCTTTTGTCAACTTTTTTATTTCAAAACGGCTTTGAATACGGAAACACGCACGAACTAAGTGTGTTGATTGATACGTTAGGCATTAGGTTTTAATATTTTCTAAAACCCAACGCCTATCACCTATAAACATACTTAATTCGTGCGGGTCTCCGCCTTTAGGATTTAATCGCCCGTCATTGTTTCGGGCGGTCGGTTCGACAGTTCGCGCCAAGTTGTCGGGTTGCTGCCGTCATCAAGTCTGACCATCGAAATCGCGCCCGGCGCTGGACAAACCAGGTAGCAGAGGTTACAGCCGACGCATTCGTGTTCGTCCACAACGGGAAAACGCCTGTCGCCGACCATCGTAAAATCGATACATTGATGCGCGCCGTCTTCGCAGGCGATATGGCACAAATTGCACCGGATACAATTGTCGAAATTAACGCGGGCGACGGTTTTATAATTCAAATCGAGCGCGCCCCAATCGGTTACGCGCGGCACACTCAAGCCGACAATATCGTTGACGCTCGAAAATCCTTTTTCGTCGAGATAATTATTCAAACCGTCAATCATATCTTCGACGATTCGATAACCGTAGTGCATCACAGCCGTGCAAACCTGCACATTCGACGCGCCCAAAAGCAAAAACTCAACCGCGTCGCGCCAGGTGTTTATTCCGCCGATGCCGGAAATCGGAATGTTGACTTCCAAATCACGCGCAAGTTCCGAAACCATATTCAGCGCAATCGGCTTGACCGCCGTTCCGCAATAACCGCCGTGCGCCGCCATTCCATTGACATTCGGATACGGAATCATCGAATCAATATCGACGCCCATCACGGAATTTACCGTATTTATCAACGAAACCGCGTCCGCGCCGCCCCTCAAAGCCGCGCGTCCCGGCGGCACGATATTCGTTACGTTCGGCGTCAGTTTCACAATCACGGGCAAATTAGAAACTTCTTTCACCCATTCGGTAACCATACAAGTATATTCGGGAACTTGCCCCATCGCCGCGCCCATTCCGCGCTCGCTCATTCCGTGCGGGCAGCCGAAGTTTAATTCAAAACCGTCCGCGCCGGTATCTTGCGCTTTCTTCACAATTTCGTGCCACGCCTCGCGCTTCGATTCGACCATCAAAGAAACAATCACGGCATTGTTCGGATATTTCTTTTTGCACTCGTAAATTTCCTTCAAATTCACGTCGAGCGGTCTGTCCGTAATCAACTCGATATTATTCAAACCAATCATCCGATTCGCGCCGTTATCGAGCGACGCCAGCCGCGAACAAACATTAACAATCGGCTCGCCCAGAGTCTTCCAAACCGCGCCGCCCCAACCTGCGTCAAACGCCCGCTCGACCATCGAACCCATATTCGTCGGCGGAGCAGACGCCAGCCAAAACGGATTCGGCGATTTGATGCCCGCAAAATTCACGCTTAAATCTGCCATAATTTTTATAATCTATTCGCTAATCGCCGTTAAAAATTCGATTAGCGAAACGATACGAAATTTAAACTTCTTTTTGTCTGCTGCGGAAATATCCAAAAGGTCTTTGTCGTTAGTTACAAGAAAATCCGCTTTACCGACGAGCGCCGTTGCCAAAACTAAATTATCGTCCGCGTCGCGGCTTTCGGCTGGAATTTTGCCGAGCGAAACTTTTGTAACTGTCAAACGCTTTTCGATTCTTTCCGAGAACGCATTTATTCGCTTCGTCGGAACATTCAAACGCTCTAAAATTTCGAGATATTCGGCTGCGGTTTCACTGCTGACAATCAGTTGCAATTTTCTCTGTTTCCGCCACAAAGCAAAGATTTTCTTAGCGGCGGATTTCGGACTTTTACTCAAATAATTTGCAATCAAACATTCGTATCGAAAACAACCGTGATTCGTTCTTTACGAGACGGCACGTTCTTTTTTCTCCAGACGATATTGTCGCACTAACTCAACCGCGCCATCTTCCGTATAGCCGCTTTTCTGCGCTTCACAACCGATTTCACGGTCTAACGATTCGTCTTCCCAAATCTCCATTTGTTCTTCGAGCAAATCAAGCGCGAGTTTGACCGGATTGCGTCGACGTTTTTTGGCTTCGGTTTCAAATTGTTTCCAGACAGGCGAGTCATTGATAGTTTTTGTAGTCATAGCAAATCCAACTTTACAGCGTATTTACACGGTTTCAAGTTTTTCCTTCAAAGCCCGCAAGAATTCTTCGTTGTTCAAAATATCGTTTTCCAAACTGCCGTTTCCTTGCGCGTCCGTTTCCATTATTTTCCGCAGCTCGTTGTTGATTTGCGTTTGATACGGCGCGGCGTGCGGCGGTTCGGCGCGTTGGCGGAAATACTCCAGAATGTCGGCGTCGAGATAAATTGAAACCTTCAGCTTTTTGCCTTTTAGTTTTGCCGCCCAAGGCGAGCGGCGAACTTCGTATGTGCCGGGTTTCAGCGTTTCGTCGTCGGTCAATCCTTTTTTAATTTCTTTCCGGTATTCTTCTTTGGTAACCGTAACGGTCATTTCCTTATCTGTTAAATTCATTGTAAATCCTCGTATGCCGCGCGTTGGCTCGTCTGGCTGAAATAATTCTTATTCGTTCAAATCGTTCGGTGTAGGAAACGAACAACAGTCTGTTCGGCGAAAGCGCAACCAACTGATACCTGATTTCTGCCGCAGAATTTGCATTATCGAAAAGGATAACCGCATTTTCGTCATAAAAAGCGAGTTCGGCTTCTTCAAATGTTACGCCGTGCTTTTGCGCATTCAGTTTTGCCTTTTCATCGTCCCATTCAAATTCCATTTTCAATTATACCGACATATCTATACACATCAAGAAAATTACGTCGTCGCCGTAAAACAAACGCCCGAATCAGCCGTAAGATTTCACGCCCAAATCTTCCGCAGGCGTCTGCGGATTGTTGAACGCCGGTTGAACGGGAAGCGGCAGTTCGCCGTGTATTTTTTCGATAAAGGGAAGGCGCGCGCCCGCAAATTCAATTGTTTCGCCCGTCAAATAAAAATGAATGCCCTGCGCCGCGAGCTTTCCGGTTTGCGCCGCGTCAACCGCTTCGCGCCCGCCGTTGACGCAATCGCCGCCCGCGAAAATGCGCGGATTCGTCGTCTGCATCGTTTCGGTATTGACGATAACGCGACCTTTTTCGTCTAACTCGACATCGGGAATTTGCGACAAAAACGCGACGCTTTTTTGCTGTCCGATAGCTTTGACGACCATATCGCACACGATTTCAAAGACCGCGCCCGCAATCGGCTGACCGTTTTCGGTTTTCACGCAGCGCAGAGCCGCGACCGATTCGCCGCCGACAATCTCGACCGGCGCAGCGTTCCAGACGAATTCAACGCCGTCTTTTTTCGCCAGTTCATATTCGTATTCGTAAGCGGAAATATCTTTTTCGGTGCGCCGATAAATCATCAAAACCCGTTCCGCGCCCAATCTTTTCGCCTGCGTAATCGCGTCAATCGCCGTGTTGCCCGCGCCGACAACGGCAACGGTTTTACCGAGCGGAACGCTTTTCCAATCGCGTGTCTTGATGCGTTCGATAAAATCCAAAGCGTCATAAACGCCATTCAAATTTTCGCCCTCGACGTTTAATTTATTCGTCGCGCCCAAACCGATTGCGAGAAAAATCGCGTCGTGCTGATTCTGCAAATCTTCAAATGAAATCTTGTCAGAACCGTCTGCGGTAACGGATGATTGAAGTTCAGCATTTGAAACGCTTGAATTTTCTGAATCTGTGCTGTGAATTTGCCGCGTTAGACCGCTAGCTATCGCAGACGGCTCTGACAAATCGCCTGGACTTTGAACTTTGAACTTTGAACTTTGAACTATTTCAGTTTCCAACTGAAATTTCACGCCGAGTTTTTCAACCTGCCTTGCTTCGTCAACCGAAACGATTTGCGACATTTTATATTCCGCCATCGCGTATGTATCCAAACCGCCGGGCAGCGGTTTTTTGTCGTAAATCGTTACGGCATAGCCGAGACGCGCCAGATACATCGCGCACGAAAGTCCCGCCGGACCCGAACCGACGATGCCGACGCTTTTGCCGTTCGGCGCGCCCGCTTTGAAAATTTCCTTTTCGTTTCGCATCGCGTAATCGGTTGCGTAACGCTGAAGTCTTCCGATTTCAATCGGTTTCGCCATCAAAGTTTTCTCGACGCACGCGCCTTCGCATAAAACATCGACGGGGCAAACTCGCGCGCACGTCGCGCCAATCGGATTAGCGTCAAAAATGACACGCGCCGAACCCAAAAGATTTCCCGACGCGATTTTCTTGATAAACGAAGGCACGTCGATATGCGTCGGACAAGCCCGCGTGCAGGGCGCGTCGTAGCAGTAGACGCAGCGGTTAGATTCGAGAACCGCTTCGGCTTCCGTCATCGCCGGCGCGATGTCGCGGAAATTGCGCTCGATTTGCTCGATGTTCAAAGGCGAATGATGATTGATAGACATAAAATTTCACTAGGGTTCATCGGGATATTCAATAATGTAACCTTTCCCAACAGGCGTAAAAATTCGCGTGTCGGCGTCTGATGCGTAGACGGCAAAGAAAAACTGTTTTTTCTTACCTACGCCATCAGTTTTTATAAGACAAACAAGCGGTGCTTCGACATCTTCAATAAACGCTTTAGTAAATCCGCCTTTTTTATTTCCATTAAAAATAACAACAGCTAAAGGATAGTTGTGGTCATACGGCGTGCCTTCAGTTCCTTCTGCCGCTTTCGCTTCGCCTTTTCTGGATAGAATAAGCGCAAAATCTAAAACTCCGTCAAAATTAAAGTCTGAAACGCAGTAATAAGGTTTTGTAGATGTGCTGAAATCTTTTCGCAAATCTTTTAAGTATTCATCGTCAAATGCCTTTTCAGATAAAAATTGGTAGTTCTTGTTTTTAGACAAAAACTGTTCAAGCGCTACGGCGTGTGCAGGTTTTAAGTCAGCAACGGTCTTTTGACCAAAACTTAATGCAGGCAAAGCAAAAATAAAAAACGTAAGTAATAAAAGTTTCATTCTTCAAAATCTCCGTATAAGCGGTTCGATTTAATCCGCAACCAGAACGTCGTAAGTGTCCGGTCGCCGGTCGCGGAAAAATTGCCAGGTGTTGCGGACTTCGCGGATTTTGTCCATATCCAAATCGGCGACGACGAGCGCGTCTTTATCGCGCGGCGCTTCGGCGACGATTTGACCGCGCGGGTCGCAGAAATAGCTTTGACCGTAGAATTCGCCGATGTTCCACGGCGCTTCGTGTCCGACGCGGTTGATTGCGCCGACGAAATAACCGTTGGCGACGGCGTGCGCGGGCTGTTCGAGTTTCCAGAGATACTCCGAGAGTCCGGCAACGGTTGCCGACGGGTTAAAGATAATTTCCGCGCCGTTTAAGCCGAGCGCGCGCGCGCCTTCGGGAAAATGGCGGTCATAGCAGATGTAAACGCCGATGCGCGCAAACGCCGTTTCAAACGTCGGATAACCGAGATTTCCGGCGCGGAAATAAAATTTTTCCCAGAAACCGGGCGCGACTTGCGGAATGTGATTTTTGCGGTATTTGCCCAGATATTTCCCGTCCGCGTCAATCACCGCCGCCGTGTTGTAATAAATACCGGTAATTTCTTCTTCATAAACCGGCACAATCAAAACCATTCCGTGCTGCCTGGCGACTTCCTGCATAAATTTCACGGTTTTGCCGTCGGGAACTCGTTCGACGGCTTCATACCAGCGCGTCTGCTGTTCGGCGCAGAAATACGGCGTCGTGAAAATCTCCTGAAAACAAAGCATCTGCACGCCTCTGTGAGCAGCGTCTTCAACCATTTTCATCTGATGTTCGAGATTCGCTTTCTTTATTTCCGCAATCGGCGCGTCGGTCGGCGCGACATTCGCCGCTTGAATAAGTCCGCATTTTATTATTCTTGACATAAATTTCTCCTTAAATTTTTTTAACCACGAAGGAACACGAAGATTTCACGAAAGTTTTTAAATTGGTATTGTCCGTTATAATTGATTTTCATTTTCCTACTTCGTGTTTTCTTCGTGTATTTTCGTGGTTTATTTTATAAATTTCGCGTCGTCAACCGGCACGTTGTTTTTTACTTCCATAATTTTACGCGTCGAGATGACATTCGGCGAAGCATAACGAATCGTCGTCGGCAATTTTACGCCGCCGAAATCTTTGTAATCGCCGTAATCGACTTGGTATTGAAAGACGCCGAGAATTGTCGGAACAGAAGCGACGCGGCGGGCGAGCAAGCCGCTCGAAGCGTCGAAGTAAAGCCGTTCGCGCCCGTTCTCGCTGGTCGTCACGCTGACTAAATATACTTCGCGTCCGTCGATTTTATCGACGAAACGAAAATCTAATTTCGAGTAAACCGTTTTTAAATCGTTAAAAGCAAAAAACTGCGCGTTGCGTTTTATCTGTTCGGCTTCATCTGTTTTTAATTTAATTTCATCGGCATTTGCGCGTTTCCAAGCCTTTGCGCCGTCAAAAGATTCTGTAACGACGGATTGCGGATAGCGCGTAACGATAAGAAGTTTGCTGCCTTTCTGCAAGATTTCTTCCGGCTCGGTTTTGCCGTTCGGCTCGACGCGGCTCGCCGTAATCGTGCGCGAAGTAATTTTCGCTATATTTTCCTTGCCGCCTGACGCGAGCGTGTATTTATCCAAAATCGCATCAATCGTCGGTTTCGTCGCGGGCTGTTTCGGGCGTTCTTCGACGACGGCTGAAACGACGTTCAAATTCGGCGCGTTCTGCGGATGCGTCTTGCCGTTATGACAGGTGTTGCAGGAAATTTCCGGTCGATTATCAAAGTAATTTTTATTGAGCGCGAGCGTCATCGTAATCATCTGCCGCGCCGCCTCTTTTTCCTCTTTGCCGTCTTTTGCAAAATCGTTTTCGACGTGGCAGAAATTGCAGTTCACCCCAAGAGACGCCGACATCAGACTCATCACTTTCCCCATCTGGTCGGCGGGCATATCGTTCAAAACCTTGATGTTTTTAAACTTCTGCCCTGCGGTTTCGACTTGTTTGGTCTGCATCTCGCCGCTTTGAGTAAAAACGAGCGCGCCGCCGACGAGGAAAATTGACAGGACGATGATTTTAATTTTTTGCTTCATAATTTTTATAAAATTTTCACTGTAACCGTCGGCGCGTTTTTCAAGATTTGATTCGTCATTCCTTTGTCGAAAGTTAAAATTTCAACCGTTCTCATCTTCGCCAAATCTTCGGCGAACGCGATGTAAAAACCGTCGGACGAACGACTGCAACCGTAGCTTTGGCGAATCTCAACGGCTCGTTTTACCAAATCCGTTTCGTCGTTTGGCGCAGCAATGTTTTTCATCAAATCGAGAAATGTTTCGACAGCTTTTTCGTATTCGATTTCGGTCAAAACTCCCGCCGCAAATTTCTGACACAATGCAAAAACAACTTCGCCGACAACCAGGTTCGGAGCGAAAAATTCCCAGCCGTTTTTCGAGTAGGAATCAAAAGCCTTTTCAGCCCTCAGATAAGTTGCGGCTTCTTTGGAGGCGATTGAAACTAAAACGCTGGCGTCTATAACGATGGCATTATTGTTCGCCGGATTCGCTGGACTCATAGCCGAACATTTCTCCCGAACGCGCGCGGCGAATAATATCTACGCTGCTTTCGCCGCCGGTCTCGCGCATATTTTCGTGTCGCTCTTTGATTTTCCGAAGTGCTTCAAGCATTCCTTCGTTCGGCTTCGGTTTTGCAATCGGCTCGTCTTCGAGAACGGTTACGCGCACCTTTTTACCGGCAAAACTTTTCGCGTGTTCGGTGATTTCTTCCCAAGTGCCTTCTAAAATTTGTGTTGCCATAATATCTCGATTTTAACATAGGATTTTAACCACGAAGACACACGAAGATTACACGAAGTTTTCTTTGTTTTTTCTTAGTGCAAACTTCGTGTGTCTTCGTGGTTAATGTCTTCCGGCGGCGCGACCTTCATCAAAACGAAATGCGCGAGAAATGAAACGCCGAAGCCGACGAACCACGCGTAGTCATATAAAAATCGGAGAGAGGGAATTATCAGCCCAATCCACGCGAAAAAGCAACCTAAAATCGTCGCCAGACAAGCGCGCCAATTCCAGCCGCTCGCGTATCGGTAGACGCCGCGCGCGCGATACAAATCGCCGAGATTTAAATCGGTATTTCGGACGAGCCAGTAATCGGCAATAAGAACTCCGGCAATCGAACCCAAGCCGCCCGAATAACCAAGAAGCCAAGAGAAAATATAACCGTTAGGGTCGGCGAGCAGTTTCCAAGGCTGCATCAAAATCCCGACGATGCCCGTAATAAGTCCGCCCGTGCGGAACGAAATCAGACGCGGAAAAGCGTTGGCGAAATCGTTGGCGGGCGAGACGACGTTTGCCGCGATGTTGACCGACAATGTGGCGACGACAATCGTGAACATCGAAACGGCGACGACGAGCGGCTGTGAAAATTGCCCGACCAATTTCACCGGGTCCCAAAGCTCGTCCGGCTTCATCTGCGGAAACACGACGACCGCCGCCGAAGTTATCAGAATTCCCATCGCGGCGAAAATAACCATCGTCGTCGGCAGCGCGACGACTTGCCCGACGGCTTGCTCGCGCTGGCTTTTGCCGAAGCGCGTAAAGTCCGGCATATTCAAACTCAAAGTCGCCCAAAATCCAATCATCGCCGTCAAAGATGGAATAAAAATCTTCCAGAACTCGCCGAGGGTTTTGAATTTGCCTTCTTCGTGCAAGAGAAATCCGACGCCGCCCGCTTGATACAAAATCCACGCGAGCAGAACCGCCGTCATAATCAAAACAAACGGCGCTGCCCAATTTTCGACGTGCCGCAGAAGATTCATTCCGCGATAAACGACGAAGATATTCATCGCCCAGAAAATCAGAAACGAAAGCCATTCAGTCGGTGTGTGTCCGCTGAAAACCGCGCCGCCGAGAAGCGTGTTCCAATCGGGAATCATCGAAGCGAAAAATATGTGAATCGCCTGCCCGCCAATCCACGCCTGAATGCCGAACCAGCCGCACGCGACAATCGCCCGCATCAGCGCGGGAAGATTCGAGCCGTAAGTTCCGTAAGCGGCGCGCGCAAACACGGGAAACGGAATGCCGTATTTCGTTCCCGGATGCGAATTTAGAAGAATCGGCGCAAGCACAATCACATTGCCGAGAAGAATCGTCAGAAGCGCCTGCCACCAATTCATTCCCGCCGAAATCAAGCCCGACGCCATCATATAAGTCGGAATGCAGTGCGCCATCGAAATCCACAGCGCGGCGTAGTTATACGTCGTCCAATTACGATTTTCGATTGGAACGGGTGCGAGGTCTTCGTTATAAAGCGGCGACGTTTTGATTGACTGCAACGCTTCGGGCTGCAATTCGATTCGTCCGTCTTCGTGTTGGATTGTTTCGCCCATAATTTTTCAAACTTCAATCGCCGTCTTCTCAAATCGTTTCAGTTGAGCCGTTTCCAAATCGTGAAATACCAATACCAAATTATAAGCATTTGATTCAATGATAAGTTTGTAAAATTTGATTTGATATAATTTCTCTAAATCATCAAGTTCTTTTGTATTTTCTTCGAGTTTCCAGCCCGGATAAAGAACTGTTCCCGCATCCCAAATAAACGCTTGCGGATAATCCGGTTCATCTTGTCTGCTAAGGTCGAGGAGGCGGTCGTCCATCGAAAAATATTTTGGTTCAACCGCATTTTTGAAATTGACTTCAATACAGCCTTTGAAAACATAGCGAACTTCAAGGTCAAATTCCTGTCCGCACAAATAACCGATAATTTCATAGTCTCGAATATTTTCAAGATTGCCGTGTTTGATAATTGAATTATCAAACAAATCGTATTCATCCAGTTTTTCTTTAACTGTCATTGAATTAAATCTTTACGCACGTTCCGCGCTTCAAAAATTGCCCGTCGCCTGCTCTGCCGTTGTATTTGATGTTCTCAATCACAACGCGCCCGCGCAATGCTTTTACAAAGTGGGCTTACGGAAGAATCAAACTGCCTGACAGCATCCAGATGGTCGCGCCGCAGATTAGGCTGAAAACTACCGCGAATAATTCTCCGTATTTTCCGGCGAGCCACGCTTTTCTTAGAAAGACAGCGAATGTTGCCGCAATAATAAGCGTCGTTAAAATCGATAGCCAAAGCGGTTCGATGCTTAAATTTCGACTGAAATTATATTCGTCGAAATTCGGATTCGGGCTGTAACCGAGCGCCCGAAAATAAAGATAGACAATATTTACAATCCTGCCGAGCGGCGCGGCGAGAGCCACGATTATCCAAAACGGAACGTATTTTTTTTTGGTCAGAAGCAATGCCAGACCAACTGTCAGATAACTGATTAAAGGTCCGACAATATTTGCGACAGCCATTTGAAAATTGTTGAGCGCGTCTTTGTCAGCCGAAACCGAAACTGAATGCAGTTGAATGTTGCCTGCTCCGAAAAAATGATATGCCAAAAAATGTCCCAATTCGTGAGTTATTATCGAAAGCGGAACAACGACGATTCCGATGGCAGCGTATTTTAAGAGTTTGACGACAAAGTTTTTCATTGCTGTAAAGTCCGGTTCATAATGTTTCTGTTTGAAACTGCCTCATTTAGTTCGGTCGGCGACTCTCACATTCAAATTTTCACACATTCGCCGCGCTTCAAAAATTGCCCGTCGCCCTGCTTTCCTTTATGCTCGCCATTTTCGATGACGACGCGCCCGCGTGATAAAACGGTTTCGACTTTGCCTTTTACCGTCCAGCCTTCGTAGGACGAATAATCCACGTTCATATGTTCGTTTTCAACGCCGAAAGTGTGTTCTTTTTCCGGGTCGAAAATCACGATGTCAGCGTCTGAACCGACGGCAATCGTGCCTTTTTTCGGGAACAAGCCGAACATCTTCGCGGCGGCGGTCGAAGTCAGTTCGACAAAACGATTCAGCGAAATTCGATTTTCGACGACTCCGCCGTTGTAAATTAGAGACATTCGATTTTCCACGCCCGGCGCGCCGTTCGGGATTTTTGAGAAATCGTCTTTGCCCAATTCCTTTTGCTCTTTCATACAAAACGGGCAATGGTCGGTGGAAATGACTTGCAAATCATCCATTTTCAAACCTTTCCACAACTCCGCCTGATTGTGTTTTTCCCGCAGCGGCGGTGTCATCACATATCTTGCGCCTTCAAAATCGTCGCCGTAATCTTCGATTGAATGAAAAAGATATTGCGGACAGGTTTCGGCAAACGCGGGAATTCCTCTATCTCTTGCCTGACGAACTTGGTTGAGCGCGTCCGTGCAGCTTAAATGCACAATGTAAACCGGCGATTCAGCCATCTCCGCAATCGCAATCGCGCGATGCACGCCTTCGGCTTCGGCAATCGTCGGGCGCGTCAGAGCGTGATATTTCGGCGCGGTTCTTCCGGCGGCAAGAGCGCGTTTGATAATTTCGTTGATGATGATTCCGTTTTCGGCGTGCATACAAATCAAACCGCCGCGATTTCCCGCCGCGCTCATCGCCCGAAATATCGTCGCGTCGTCCGCCAGAAAAACGCCCGGATAAGCCATAAATAATTTAAAGCTCGTGATGCCTTCGTCCATCAATTGATACATCTCGCGCTCGTCGCCGTCTTCAAATTCGGTCGTGATAAGGTGAAAACCGTAATCAATCGCCGTTTTCCCCTGCGCCTTTTTGTGCCAGTTATCAACGCCCTGAATCATTGATTCGCCTTTGTTCTGCACGGCAAAATCAATAATCGTCGTCGTCCCGCCAAACGCCGCCGCCCGCGTTCCGGTAAAAAAATCGTCCGACGAAGACGTTCCGCCGAACGGCAATTCCAAATGCGTGTGCGGGTCAATACCGCCCGGAATGACGAGTTTGTTTGAAGCGTCAATCGTCAAATCAACTTCCATATCGAGCGTTTTGCCGATGACAGAAATCTGTTCGTCTTCGATTAAAATATCCGCGCGGTAATCGTCAACCGCCGTTACAATTCGTCCGTTTTTGATTAGTGTTTTCATAATTTAAGTTTCGATATTTGCCAACTGCGATTCCTGCCAGTTTGCAAAAGTCTGTCCTGAATCTTTAACTTTCCATTCGACTCTTCCGTTGAGGCTTGCGCCGCCGACAAAATCAGCCGCGCCGCTCGGACTGTTAAAAGCTAAGTTTTCGATTAAAACCCAATAATCATTTTGCGAGCTTTGAATTAATTTGTTTTCTTTTACCAATCTATTTCTTTTTTCCTTTGTCGTTTTGCTAAGGCTCGGATTGTCCTTTTTGCGGACGGTTGAATCTTTGAAAACAATAAATTCGTTATTTATTTCCTGCGCGTAGGCTTCAACGCCGGAGTAATTCATCTTGAACAGCGGCGACTCAATTTGAATTTCCGGCGTTTGTTTTAATTTGTCTTGATTCTTGGCGAGAGTTGATAAAGGCAAGGCGAAAGTTAATCCTAAAACGGGCAAAAGAAGTTTTATTTGTTCAATAAAATACTCCATATCCGCGATGTCCGATTCGGGCAAAATCGTGTAATCAGGATTTGTGCCGTTTTCAATTTTGGCTCTTTTGGCTTCGCTGGCAATTTGTATCAAACGACTTTCCAAATAACGAACGTGACCTTTTGTCAGATTGTCGTCCTTGTTTGTGAAGATGAAAGTTTTAATCCAAAAATCTTTTTTCGGGTCGTTGTTATGAATTTTAAGACGGTCAAGAACATTTTCGCTTTCGCCGATGTAAATAATTTCCTGTAAAGGATTGTCAACATCTTCGCCTGACAAAATATAAATTCCCGTTTTTCTTACTTCATCGCGCGAAGCCAATTCAGCTAATTGAGAACGCGGGCAAACGGTGGCTTTTCCCGTCCAATTCATAATTTCGGCGGTAATGATTCCGCTCGGAACGCCTTCGACAAGATATAGTCTAATTGTTTTTCCTAGCATTATTTTAAGCCGCCAAATCAACTTCTGAGTTATCTTCGGTTTTCTTTCTAGACTCGAATCTTTTAACGGCGAGTTTTTTAGCTAATTCGGGTTCTGTTTCCCGCAAGCCTTTTCCGATAAAAAATTTGATAACCGATTCGACCGACAAATCTTTTTTTTCGGCGATTTGCGCCAGAACTTCAAAGGTGTCTTTTGAAATGTTCAAATTCACCTCGACCGATTCGCGTTCGTAAAATGTAATCGTGTAGCCTTCGGGCGTAACCAAAGTTTTATTTTCTTCCCGCATAAAATTTTTCCTCTTCGTTTGTCGCCGGGCGCGCCGAGATGATTCTGATTTTTTCGCCGCGCTCGACAAAAACGGTGTAAAGCAGTTTGAAGCTGAAACTGAATCCAACGATGAATTCTCTCGCTTCTTTTTCAACCGAAGCGTCGCCGAATTTACACAAATCGTCAAAGAAAACTTCGGCAGCTTCTTCAAATGTTACTTGGTGCTTCCGCAAATTAACAGCATATTTTTCCTCATCCCATTCAAACTCGATGTCCTGCAATCCAAAAAATTTATCCATAAATTATACGGTCGCTTTTCTTTAAAGTTGCCCTCAAGTCAATAAAATCTCAGTAAAGCCCGCTTTTTCCGCCGCTTTCGCCAATCGTTCGTCAGCCGTAACGAACGGACGGCGGCGCGGTTTTTCCTGACACCAGACGAATGCCGCCGCGAGTTGGAACGAATCCAAAGCCCGCAAACCGTAATTTTCGGGCAAATCGTTTGCCAACTCCAAAACTCTTTCGACGGGCGAAACGATGCGGCAGGTTTTCTTGAGTTTTTCCCATAAACGCGCGGCTTTGATTGTTTCTTTTTCCGTCAAATGACCGTCGCGTTTGAGCCGCGCCAAACCGCTGTGGATTTCAACCGAAGTTCCCCACCAGACGACGATTTTCGGATGTTTTCGCAGCCACTTTTTTGATTGGACGGTGAAAGTTTGCGAACAGCAAAGCGGCAGAATCGCGCTCGTGTCCCAAAAGGCGATTTCAGTCTTCATCGCGTTCGTCAATTATGGCTTTAATTGCCGTGTCACTTTTCAAAGCGGGGCGTTTTTCCTTCAAAAATGATTCGTTAATCTCGCTTTCTTCGGGCAGACGCAAAATGCCCGCCGCCGCCAAAGCTAATTCTTCGGCGGAAAAATCCGCAGTATTGTGCAGCGGAACGATTTTGGCAATCGGTTGATTTCTATCGCTTATCAGGATTTCCTCGCCGCGTTTTACGTCGGCTAGAAAACTGCTCAAATGATTTTTTAATTCGGCTATGTTAGTCGTTCTCATAATTTCTAAAACCTTTACTTGGCTATTATAGCCAAGTATTAGTATAAGGTGAAATCTGTTCGTCTTCGATTAGAATATCGGCGCAATAATCGTCAACCGCCGTGACGATTCTTCCGTTTTTGATTAGTGTCTTCATATTTTTAGCTCTTTTCTTTTCGATTAAAACTGCGTTATCATCGAATTGCTATGAATCAAACGACCACTGCAATTTATGAAAATGGTTTATTGCGTCCGCTTGTTTCGCTCGATTTGCCCGAACATTCGGAAGTTGAAATAACCGTTCACATCAAGGAAGATTCGCTTCATAAACAAGTCTGCAAAGCGTTGAAATTGGAAAATCAATCGAACGAAATCGAAGACGGAATTTCAAACGAACGACGCGCCGAGCTTGCCGAAATCTTCTCCGCCGAAAAACCTCTGAGCGAATATATCGACGAAGACCGCGAAGCCCGATGAATCAAATTTTTTACGCCGACAGCAGCGTTTTGGTCAAACGCCACGCATCTGAAATCGGCAGCGTCTGGTTTCAAAATCTTGTTTCGCTCGCTTCAAACAACTCGATTATCACGGCAAAACTAAGTGTTGTCGAAGTTCTCAGCGCGTTCAATCGCCGTCGGCGCGAGGCTGCAATCAGCCAAGTTGATTACAACGATTTTGCAAAAGACTTCTCGACGATTTCAAATAACGAATATCATTTGCTTGACTTAAACGATTCGATAATTGCCGAATCGCAAAGACTTCTTGAAACTTATTCATTACGCGCGGGCGATGCCGTTCAACTCGCAACGGCAATTTATTCCCGAAATATGCTGCAAAATTCGCAACTTTCCGCGCCAATCTTCTTGGCTTCGGACAACAAACTGCTCGATGCCGCAATCGCCGAAAATTTTACAACCGACAATCCGAATTTGCATCCGTAAAAATATCGGCGTGATAATCGTCAACCGCCGTTACAATTCGTCCGTGTTTGATTAGCGTTTTCATAATTTTTATACTTAGCTGTAACAGCCAAGTAACGCCAATTTGTCTAACTTTTGTTTTGCCCGCGAAACATACGAAAGAATACAAAGTTTTTTGTTTTTCCTTTTACGCGTTTTTCGTGTATTTCGCGGGCAAATTCCTAACACAAAGCAAAACCCGCATCGAGCGCGGCAATTAATTCATCAACATTATCTTTGGTTGAATTGAGCATCATTCCCGTGCGAATGACATTGCCGTAAAGCCCGCCTTTGCCGATGAGAACGCCTTGCCGCTTGGTTTCTTCAAAAACTTTTAGAACGGCTTCGGGCGCAGGCTCTTTCGTTTCGCGGTTTTTCACCAATTCGATGCCCTGCATCAAACCCATTCCGCGCACGTCGCCGATGATTTGGTATTTTTCTTTTAATTCTTCCAATTTTTCGCGCAAGTATGAGCCGACGATTCGCGCATTTGTTTTCAAATCCTCATCTTCAATCATTTTTATAACGGCGAGCGCGGCGGCGGTCGAAACGGGATTGCCGCCGAATGTCGCAAACGTCAAACCGGGGAATTTATCGGCAACCGCCGCCGTCGCAATCGTCCAACCGATTGGTACGCCGTTCGCCATTCCTTTTGCCGACGTAATGATGTCGGGTTTCACGTCCCAATGCTCGATGCCGAACCATTTGTCGCCCGTTCTGCCCCAACCGGTTTGCACTTCGTCGGCGATAAAAAGTCCGCCGTGTTCGCGGGTGATTTCTTCGACTCGTTCAAAATATCCGGCGGGCGGCACGATGAAGCCGCCGACACCTAAAATCGGTTCAGCCATAAACGCCGCGATTTCGCCGGTCGTCGTCGTTTCGATTACGTCTTTGACATCTTCGGCGCACGCCAGACCGCAATTTGTCGGCGATAAATGTAGCGGGCAGCGATAGCAATACGGAGCGCGGGCGTGGACGATTCCGGCAACCTGCGCGGGCAGCGGTCGCCACGTCGAATGTCCGGTTGACGAAAGCGCAGTTGCCGAACGTCCCGAATAACTATGGCGCAGCACGACGATTTCCTGTCTGCCCGTCGCCAGTTTCGCCGCCATAATCGCCGTGTCGTCGGCTTCCGTTCCGCTCGACGTGAAGAAAGATTTCTTCAAATCGCCGGGCGCGATTTCCGCTAATTTTTCGGCTAAGTTCGATTGATTCGGGTTCGCGTAAAGCGCGGACGTATGCGAGATTTTGCCCATCTGTTCGATAATCGCTTGATTGATTTTCGGGTTCGCGTGTCCGACGCTGACCGTCAACACGCCGCCGAAGCAATCGAGGTAACGATTGCCCGCGTCGTCCCAAACGTGCGCGCCTTCGCCGCGGACGAGCGCGACGGGTTCTTGATAATAGGTTGCGACTGCCGGAAAGAGAAACTCTTTATGTTTGCGGACGGCTTCTGAAACGGTTGTTTTTTGTTCTGTTGGATTCATATATTTTTTTGTTCAGCGTAAATTGTTTTGTAGGGGCGACGGCTTGTCCTCGCCCGAAAACTTTGCGTTATTCAATATTGTTTTAATCAGAAAACGGGCGCGGACAAGCCGTCGCTACAAGTTTAATAAAGATTTCCCTCGCGCTTGCGTCCCGTGTGATCCACGTAGACGACTTTTGTTTCCGTGTAAAATTCAAGCGACGCCGAGCCTTGTTCACGCGCGCCGATGCCGGTCATTTTCGTGCCGCCGAACGGAATGTGCGCTTCGCCGCCGGTTGTGGGCGAGTTGATGTGCGTCATTCCGGTTTCGATTTCGCGGACGAAGCGGAAAATTAAATTCGGGTCATTGGTGAAAATCGAAGACGTTAAACCGTAGTTTGAATCGTTGGCGGCAATCATCGCCTTATCGAAATCCCTGACGCGCAGAACCGACAAAACGGGTCCGAAAATTTCTTCCTGAGCGACGCGCATATCGGGCGTAACTTTATCGAAAACCGTCGGCTCGACGAAATAGCCATTTTCCAGGTTTTCGCCGCCCGCGCGTTTTCCGCCGCACAATAAATCCGCGCCGTCTTCGCGTCCGATGTCGATATATTTGAGGATGTTTCTAAACTGGTTTTCATTGACAATCGGACCCATTTCGGTGCTTGCGTCGTCGCCCGCGCCGATTCGCATTTGCTTTGCTCTTTCGACGATTTTAGAAACGAATTCGTCGGCGATTTTGTCGACGACGACGGCGCGGGAAGTCGCCGTGCATCTTTGACCTGTCGAGCCGAACGCGCCTTGAGCGGTTGATTCGACTGCCAAATCCAAATCGCAGTCTTCCATTACGACGACCGGATTTTTGCCGCCCATTTCGCATTGAACTTTCGCGCCGCGCCTTGCGGCTTGCTCGTATAACTTAATTCCGGTAGCGGTCGAACCCGTAAAGGAAATGGCTTTAACCGCCGGATGATTAACGATTTCGTCGCCGATTTCCGCGCCCGCGCCGATTATTAAATTTAAAACGCCTTTCGGAATTCCGGCTTCTTCAAAAATTTCACAGATGCGGACGGCGGTTGCGGGCGTGTATTCGGAAGGCTTGAAAACGACCGTGTTTCCGGCGACGAGCGCGGGCGCGATTTTCCAGACGGGAATGGCGACGGGAAAATTCCACGGCGTAATCAGCGCGACGACGCCGTGCGGCTCTTTTATCGTGTAGGCGAAATTGGCGGGCAGTTCCGATTGAATCGTTTCGCCGTTCATACGCCTGGATTCTCCGGCGCAGAATTCGGCGACGTTTATGGCGCGTGATAATTCGCCGCGTGATTCGGCGATTGTCTTGCCTTCTTCACGCGTTAGGATTTGCGCCAATTCTTCTTTGTTTTCTTCAAGAAGACGCGCTGCTTTGGCGACGATTTTTCCGCGTGCCGGCGCGGGCGTGTTTTTCCAATCGCGGAAAGCATTGTAAGCCGATTCCACAGCTTTTCGCGCTTCGTCGCGCGTCGAAAGTTTGACCGTTCCGATTACGTCATTTGTATTTGCCGGATTGATGTTTTCGACGGTTTTTGCAGACGACGATTCCGTCCATTGTCCGCCGATAAAGTTACGATAGACATTCATAATAGAGAAGATGCGGGGGAAAATTTTTCGATTAAATTGTTCCAGAAGTTGAAATTTAGAACTGAAATTACGGTTGTGTTAATTTATACGAGATGAACCTAAAAAGCAACGAAAATTTGCGTGAACTTCTGGAAACTCGCGCCGCCGGAAACAGCGAAAAGACTTTTTTATTTTCCGAAAACGACGGGCGAAAATGGACGTATTCGGAATTTGATAAAACCGTCAATCGCGCCGCGAATATGCTGGCGGAAAACGGCATAAAAAAAGGCGATGTCGTCAGTCTTTTAATGCCGAACAGCGCCGAATATATTGTCGCGTATTTCGCCTGCTGGAAATTGGGCGCGATTGCAAATCCGGTAAACTCGCTTTTGAAACCGGAAGAAATCGCTTTTGTCATCGGCAATTCCGAAGCGAAAATGCTGCTCGTCAATTCCGAATTTCAAACCGCGATTGACGACATAAAAAACGATTTGCCCAATCTGCAAACTGTTGTCAATTTTGACGACGCGGCAAAAGCGACGGCGAATTTTACGAGCGATAAACTGCCGGAAATTAATCTTAAAAAAGATGACGAAGCAATTATTATTTATACTTCCGGCACGACCGGAAAACCGAAAGGCTGTCTGCTGACGCACGGAAATTTAATCGCCAATGCTCGCCAGATTACCGATTGGCTCGGCTTCGGCGAAACCGACAGACTGCTGACGATTATGCCGCTTTTCCATATGAACGCCGTTTCGGTTACGACGCTGACAGCGCTTTACGCGGGCGCGTCAACCGTCGTTTCGCCGAAATTTTCTGCGTCGCGTTTCTGGCAAATCGTCGAAGATTACAAAGTAACTTCGTTCGGCTCGGTGGCGACGATGCTCTCGATGCTGCTGCAAAGGCGCAGCGCGGAGACGAGCGGACGCGGAGACGCGGAGACGATTAAAAATTTTGAAACCGAAAATGTAGATTCGGGTCAACTAAACGAAAAAATCTCCGCGTCTCCGCCTCTGCGCGTCTCCGCGTCGCACCAAAACGCCTTACGTTTCGCAATGTGCGGTTCAGCGCCCGTTCCGGCGGAAATTTTGCGGCGGTTTGAAGAAACTTTCGATTGTCTGGTTATCGAAGGTTACGGTTTGAGCGAATCGACGTGCCGCTCGACGTTTAATCCGCCGAACAAGGAAAGGCGCGCCGGTTCGTGCGGCAAGCCAATCGGCAACGAGATGAAAGTTTTCGACGAAAACGACAGGGAAGTTTCGGTTAATCAATTGGGCGAAATCGTTCTCAGAGGCGAAAACGTTTTCAAAGGTTATTTCAAAAACGAAGCGGCAACTTTAAAGGCGTTTCAAAACGGCTGGTTTCACACCGGCGACATCGGCTACAGAGACGCCGACGGCTTTTTCTACATCGCCGACCGAAAAAGCGATATGATAATTCGCGGCGGCGAAAACATTTATCCGCGAGAAATCGACGAGCTTTTATTCGCGCATCCGGCAATCGAATCCGCCGCCGTTATTGGCGTTCCCGACGATTTATACGGCGAATCGGTTGCCGCTTTCGTTGTTCTGAAAAAAGGCGAAACGACGAGCGAGGAAGATTTGATAAATTTCTGTAAAAAACATCTCGCCGATTACAAATGCCCGAAAACTGTTCATTTCGTTGAAGATATTCCGAAAGGCGCGACGGGAAAACTTCTTAAACGCGAGCTTGCGCGGCTTTACGGAAAAAAATGAAGAAATTTATCCACTAAGAAACACGAAGGAACACGAAAAAAAGAGCAAAAGTAAAAATAATTGACGAAGCGAAAAAATTTCGTTGATTAAGGAATACCGGAACTTTTTCGCCGTTTCACTCTTTCATTTTCGCTTTTCTTCTTCGTGTTTCTTAGTGGATAAACTCTTTTATTTCGTCATATATTTAACCATCGAGATGCGCGTGCCGTCGTCAACCTGCTCGAATTTTACTTCGTCCATCAGGGTTTTCATCAATTTCAAACCCCAGCCGCGTCTGCCGTTTTCGGGCGAAATCTCGACCGCTTTTTTGTCCGACAGACGAAGCCCGCGATTGGAAATCGTGATAATTATTTTATCGCCTTCCACCGAAAATTTCTGATAGATTTTGCGGTCTGGACTTTGTGAATGTTCGCTGGCGTTGATGCAGGCTTCGACCAGCGCGGTTTTTATCTGGTTAATCGCCTTGGGTGGAAAACTGTAGCGGCGGGCAATTTCTTCGACGGCGTGCGCGGCAATCAACTCCGTGTCTTCGCCCATCGGCACGACCATTTCATACTCGTTCGCTTTAATATTTTCGCCGCCGACATTTTCGGCTTTCAAAAATTTCGCCAGTAAATCGAATTGTTTGCGGCTCGAACCGTAAGCGTTTCTTCGCTTTAGAGTTTCGAGCGCGTCGGGCGCGAAACCTTCGGGCGCGACGAGCCAGAGTTTATATTTCGTAAAATTGCAGACGAGCGCGACCATTTCCAACCTGTCGCACCAGAATTCCGCCGTCTCGCGCGATGCTTCGAGCTTCGATTCGACTTCGGCGGCAATCAGCACGATTTCGTCCGCGTCCGTGTAATGTTTTCGCGCGAAACCCGTGCCGACTGCCGATTGCTCGGCTTCGACGACCTGATTTATCGGCGGATAAAAAGCCGCCGTGTGCGCCGTGTAGGAGATTTGCGGCAGAGTTATTTTTTCGGTTTCGCGGGCGAGATGTTTGAGAATTTCTTTGTCCGGTGCGCCTTTTAATTCATTGGTAAAAACCGAATAATCGATTAGTCCGACGGGAATTTCCTGACAGTTAAACGTTGCGAGCATTTCGCGCAGACCGATTGCCGAACTTCGGCGATAAAATCGCGCCATTGTTTTCGGAGCGCGTTTTAAGAATTCCGAAAGCATCTCTCCGACAACCAGCGCGCGCGAATCGTTAATCGTCTCCAGCCGAAAACGCGCCTTTATATAATCGGTCAAAACTTCGTTTTCCGGCATCGCTTCGACCAGATTCGATGTTACGCGAACGATTTCGCGGGCATTTAACAGCCGCATCGCGCGGTAAAAATCCGGCTCGCTTAAACCGGTGCGCGTTTCCCACGATTCGACGGGTGATTTTCCGGTTTCGACGGTCAGAGCGTCGTATAAAAGTCCTAAAACGTGTTTCTGAATTTCGATGTTCCGGCTGATTTCACCGAAAAACGCGTCGTAACTTTTGGCGGTCGCGCCGCCGAATATCTCGTCGGCGTAAATCTGCTCGACGCGCTGAAAACTTTCCAGATTTGATTTTTTTTCTGCCGCCGCTTCGATTAAATTTTTGATAAAAGCCGGATTTCCGCCCGATTGCACGGCGATTAAATCACGCGTCTGCTCGTTGATTTTTACCGCGCGCCTTTTCGCCAGATTTTCCGCCAGAAGTCCGGCGTCGGAAAATTTAAGCGGTTCGAGTTCTAAAATGTCGGTGTTTTCAAGTTTCGCGCCGCCCGAATTTGCCGCGCCGAACAAAAAACGCCGGTGTCCGGCAAAAACAAACGACACGTCCGAATGCGAATAGATTTCCTTTAATTCGCCGAAAAAGTCGGTCTTACCTGTCAGATAATCGGCTTCGTGCAGGTTGTCAATCATCACGAAAACCGGCGCGCCTTCGGAGGCGGCGCGAAACGGCGCGCTCAGACAATTCTGGACGAAAAAACGCTCGTCGGCTAATTTGCTTGTCGTCTGACAAGTCGTAACGAGACGGTCAATCCAATGTCCGTCGGCAGGCGGAGCAAGCTCGGCGATTTCGCAAACGTCCGGCGCGTTGTCGAGAATTTTGGCGTCGCGGCGGCGAAAAGCGACGGCTTGCCGGAGAAACGTTTGCAGAAAACGAAGCGCGGCATCGGCGGCGGTTTTATCGGTTTTTCGCAAAGCGAAATAAAAGGGAATCGTTTCGTTTTTCTCGTCCGCGAAAAGCCGGTCGTAAGTCTGGCGGAGAAGCTCCGACGCGCCCAGCGACGGAGCGGACAAAAGCAGAAGTCCGCGCGCGCGCGATTCTCCAGCGGCGTGTCGTAAAAGCGCGCCCGATTCAGCGATTCTGCCGACAAAATCTTCCGCGCCGACGGCGGCTAAAAATTTTTCACCATTCGATTTGCTCATTTGTAAATAATTTACCGACCGCGAAAATGCGGATAAAGACAACAAAACTGCCAAAGCGGGCAAACTTCCAATTGATTAACCGCTTTTTTTTCGCGCTTTTTTTCTCAATGGCGCAGACGCCCGTTTTCCAGATTTTCAAAAATCTGAACATTGTTTCTGCCGCGCCGTTTGGCTTCGTAGAGCGCGTCGTCGGCTGCCTGGATTATATCAGCCGACGTGCAGACCAGCGCCGAACAACTGGCGACGCCGATGCTGACGGTAACTTTGCGGTTCGGAAAATCTGCCGAATCGACGCGCTCGCGGACGCGCTCGGCGATAATCCGCGCTTCGCCGCTCGATGTCTGCGGCAGCAGAATGGAAAATTCCTCGCCGCCGTAACGCGCCGCGATGTCCGCTCCGCGCAGGGTTTCCTTTAAATACTGCGCGACAAGTTTCAGAGCCTTATCGCCTTCGGGGTGCGAAAAATTGTCGTTGTAAGACTTAAAATCGTCAACGTCAATCATCATAAAGCTCATCGGGAAGCCGTGGCGGTTCGAGCGCTTGATTTCCTCGGTCAGACGTTCCTGGAGATAGCGGCGATTCAGAAGTCCGGTCAACTCGTCGGTTACCGACAAATGCTGAAATTCTCCGGCTTTGTGCTTGAGGTTGGCGCGGTCGATTAAAACCGCCAGCTGCGGCACAATGGCGTGCAGCAAATCGAGGTCGAATTCGTCGTAATCTTCGCCGCCGGTTTTATCGGTCAGGTTCAGGACGCCGATTTTTCGCCCGCCGATTTCAATCGGATAGCTGATAAAAGATTTCGATTTATATTTCCAATCGAGCGGCGCGGATTTTATCAAAGTGTTTTCGACATTCTGAACAACCAGCGGTTTGCCGTCGTGCAGAACCTTTGTCGCCACGCGAGCGCCGAGCGCGGTTTTCTCGTTTTTAATCGTGTCGGCGGTCAATCCAATCGCCGCTTTGACAATCAGAGAATCGGATTTTTCATCGAAAATCATCAGCGAGCTGCGCTCGGCTCGCATCAGTTCGGCAAAAATCTGCGCCAGATTCAGCCAGAAATCTTCCGAATCTATTTTCCGCACGTTATCGTTAAATTTCTGGACGGCGCACGTCAGCCAGCCGCGCCGCGCCAGTTCTTCGCGCAGGCGGAGAATTTCCAGCTCGGAGGCGACCGCGCGGCAAAAACGCGCGATATGGCGCTGCTTATTTTCGTCCGCAGCGGCATCGCCCGCCAGCAGACCGCTTCTTATTTCGCCGCCGACGGCGACCGGAAAAAGCCGGATTGTTTGTGTTTCGGCGTCGGTTCGCCCGCCTTTGCGCTCGCGCAGCTCAATGGAAGATTCTTTTCGCGCCGCATCGAGAAGGCGCGGGCTGTCGGCTGGAATGCCGAGCTGCATCTGCCGGTTTTTTAATTTTCCGCCGGCGTGAACGACTTCAAAATGATTGTCGCGCCGCTCAAGCCACGCCAGCGATTGCAGATTGTAGTGCCTGCTTAAAAACTGCAAAATCGCCGCGCACGCCTTTTTATAATCCAAATCGAGCAAGGAGCCGAACAGCGAGCGCCATTCGGCAATCTCTTCGGCTTCTCCGGCGTTTTTGCGGTTAAAAGCGTCGGAGACAATTTCGGTTTTAGCCGCTTTATGAAATTTTTCGACCTGTTCGGCAGCCGTTTCGGATTGAGATTTTTTTTCCGCTTTTGCTTCAGCCGAAATTTCGGACGCTTCGCTCTCGCCCGATTTTTTGCGCGGCTTTTGAGCGGCGAGCGCGAAAAGTTCGGCTTTTTCTTCGCCGCTCAGATTCTCCAGATTTTTTGCCGCCGTTTCCAAATCGTCGGCTGAACCGGAAAATAAAACGTTTTCAAAGAGTTCAGACGCTGGAAACCGCTGCCAGTCGCCGGAAGCGGCGCGCGTCGCCGCGTTGCGGTAATTTTCCGATTTGGTAAAAGTTCTGCCGACAATGGCTACAAGCTCGATTTTTTCGCCTCTTTTAACGGGAACGGCGCGGCAGTCTAGTCCGGCGTAACAGCGATAAGCGGCAGTTTCTCCGGCTTCTTCCGCCATTTGAAAAGCTCTTCCGCAGTATTTATCGCATTCGGGCGCGAATTCTGCGGACGAATACAAAACGCGGCAGACCGAATTATTATTCGCCTCGCTCAGCGAAGACGAATTTTCATCGACGACGACAATCGCCAAGCCGCTTTTTTCGGCAAGAGCCGATTGCGCGGCTTCCCGTGAATTTTCTTTTAACTGCTCGTTTGTCTTCACTTAAATAACAAATAAATAACAAAAAAATTCCGTATTTTGGTTTTCCAAAATGTAAGGTTCGCGTGAATATAAATCGGAAACGGCGAAATTGCTTACCAGCTTAAAAGGTTCAATCGCGCGAATATTTCAATATTTTCCGAAAGTTTATCTCGGAAAATATTTACCTGATTTTTAACGGTATAAGAATTGTAGCGCAAAACATTCAAATTTAAAATGAATCGATTTCAAACACATATAAACTTTGATGTAGTAATTTAACGGAGGTTACAATGAATAAACAATTAACGGGAAAAAAAGTGGCAATTTTAGCAGCCGACGGTTTCGAGCAGAGCGAACTGTTAAAACCGAAACAGGCGCTTGAAGAAGCAGGCGCGGTTGTTACGGTCGTTTCGCTCAAAGCGGGCGAGATAAAAGGCTGGAACGAAAAGGATTGGGGCGATAAGATTGCGGTCGATTTAACGATTGACAAAGCGCGGGCGGAAGATTTCGACGCGCTCCAATTGCCGGGCGGCGTAATGAACCCGGACAAACTGCGGACGGACGAAAAAGCGGTCGCCTTTGTCAAAGCGTTTTTTGACGCGGGCAAACCGGTTGCGGCAATCTGCCACGCGCCCTGGACTTTGATTAACGCCGAAGTCGTGCGCGGCAGAGAAATGACTTCGTATCCGACGCTTCGCAAGGATTTGGAAAATGCGGGCGCGAAATGGGTCGACCGCGAAGTCGTCGTCGATAACGGTTTGATTACGAGCCGCAACCCGAACGACATTCCGGCGTTTAATAAAAAAATGATCGAGGAAATCGCCGAAGGCAGACACGACAGAAAAATGTCGGCGGGCGAATAAAACATTTTTCAATCAAACTTTATAAAAAAGGCTTTCCAATCAACGGAAAGCCTTTTTATTTTTATATTTAACCGTCGCCCAACCGGCAAATCATTAAAAAATTCTGTAAATAAAATTTCTGTCATATATAGATGCCTTGCAAAAATTCGGGATTCATTGAAAAATAAACGGCTAAGTGATAGGAATTCCAAATTAAGGAGCATTTTTAATGAAGCAAAAGTTTTTATCGTTCGGACTGCTGATTTTATCAGCATTTATAATCGGGGCGTGCGTTGACGCGCCGCAGAACAACGCGGGCAATTCTTCGACCGCCGCAAATCCCGGAAACACTTCCAAAGACCCGAACCGACGCTTGAAAATCGGTTTCGCGATGGACACGCTCAAAGAAGAACGCTGGCAGCGCGACCGCGCGGCGTTTGAAGCGCACTGCAAGGAACTCAATGTTGACTGCGTTATTACGGTCGGCGATAATGTCGCCGAAAAACAGTCGAACGACGTTGATAATCTTTTGACGCAGGGCATCGACGCGCTCGTCATCGCGCCGAACAACGCGACGCAGGCGGCTTCGATGGTCGAGAAAGCCAAAGCGCAGGGCGTTCCCGTCATCAGTTACGACCGCCTGATAAACTCGGACAAAATCGATTTGTATATCTCGCATCAAGTTCCGGTCATCGGCAGAAAAATCGCCGAATACGCGCTTGCCAAAGTGCCGAAAGGCAAATATGTAATGGTCTACGGCGCGAGAACCGACAACAACGCTCTCATAATGGAGAAAGAACAGCTTGCCGTCTTAAAGCCGGCGACCGACAGCGGCGATATAAAAATCGTCGCCAATCAATTTATCGAAGGCTGGAAATCGGAGCTGGCTTTAAATTTCGTGGAAAACGCTCTGACGCAAAATAACGACGACATTCAGGCGATTGTCGTCTCAAACGACGGAATGGCGGGCGGCGTCGTCTCCGCGCTGGAAAAAAGACGTTTGACCGGGAAAATTCTCGTTACCGGACAGGACGCGCAGAAAGACGCGTTGCAAAGAATCGCCGAAGGCAAACAGACGATGACCATTTACAAACCGATTATCCCGCTCGCCAATGCCGCGCTAGAATCGGCAATAAAGCTGGCGAAAAAAGAACCGCTGACGGGAACGACGATGTTTATGAACGACACGCTTAAAAAAGAAGTTCCGGCGATTTTACTGGAAGTCCAAACCGTCGATAAAGACAATCTGATGCAGACGGTTATCAAAGACGGCTACGCCAAATTTGAAGATGTTTACGCGAATGTTCCGGCAGACCAGCGCCCGAAATAGTAATTAAAAAAAGATTTAACCACGAATATCCACGAAGGAAACGCGAAGAAATACAAAGATGAAAAGTTAAGAAGCGAAAGAGTTTAAGCGCGAAAAAGCTAAATTGAATTTCCCGCCTCATTTAACAGATTTCGCTTTTATTCTTTTCTTCCTTCGTGTAACCTTCGTGTTTCTTTGTGGTTAAATGTATTTATAAAACTTATGAACGGACAACGCAGAGAAGACATTCGACCCGGAATTCGCGTGGCAATCGTTCTCAAACAAGACCAGCGAACGGGCAGGCAAACCGTCGGAATCGTCAAAGATTTACTGACCAGTTCGCCGACACATCCTCACGGCATCAAGGTGCGCTTAATCGACGGACAAGTCGGACGCGTGCAGGAGATTTTGAACGATGAAGTATGAACGATGAATGCCGAATATGAGAAATCTTTTATTTCAGTGTTCAGCGTTCATACTTCATCGTTTTTCAAACTTATGAACATCCTCTCGCTCGAAAATGTGAGCAAAAATTACGGCGTAAAACCGTTATTCGACAATGTAACAATCGGACTCGAAGACGCTGATAAAATCGGTATTATCGGCGCGAACGGTTCGGGTAAGACGACGTTTCTGCGCGTTCTCGCCGGATTAGAACCGCCGGATTCGGGGCGCGTCGTGCGGGCAAACGGGAAGACGCTCGCTTTTTTGTCGCAGAATCCGCCGATTGACGAAGAAAAAACCGTTTTAGAGACGATTTTCGCGGCGAGTTCGGGCGTGATGAAAATGCTCTCCGATTACGAAACGGCTTGCCACGATTTAGCCGTTAATGGCGGAACAGACGAAAAACTGCTCGAAACGGTTTTTGATTTACAGCATCAATTGGAAACAAACGGCGGATGGGAAATCGAAACAAACGCGCATATCGTTCTCGACAAACTCGGAATTTATGACACGGGCGCGCAGATGAAAACGCTTTCGGGCGGACAGCGAAAACGTGTTGCGCTGGCGCACGAGCTTATTTTCAAACCGGACGTTTTAATTCTCGACGAGCCGACCAATCATCTCGACGCCGACACTATCGAATGGCTCGAAAATTATCTGGCGCGCTACACCGGAACGCTTCTGCTGGTTACGCACGACCGCTATTTTCTCGACCGCATCACGAACCGGATTTTTGAAATCGACCGCGGAACGATTCAAAATTTTACGGGAAATTATGCGTATTATCTGGAGAAAAAAGAAGAACAGGAAACACTGCGCGCCACCGAAGGACACAAGCGCGATATGCTCGTCAGAAAAGAACTGGCGTGGCTGCGGCGAGGCGCGAAAGCCAGAACGAGAAAATCAAAATCGCGCATCGACGCGGCGCACGAATTGATGGCGCAGCCGAAAGAACGCGCCAAAGCCGAAATCGAAATCGCCGTCGGCGGCAGACGTTTGGGGTCGAAAATCGTCGAACTCAACAACATTTCAAAATCATTCGGCGACCAGAAATTGATTGACGATTTTACATATCTGATAAAACGCGACGACCGCATCGGCATTATCGGTCCGAACGGCGCGGGCAAAACGACTTTGCTGGAAATTATCACCAAACGCTTACAGCCGGACGCGGGCGCGGTCGATGTCGGGCAGACCGTCGTTATCGGTTATTACGACCAGGAAAGCCGCGCTCTCGACGACGAACAGCGCGTTATCGACTACATCAGGGAAGTCGGCGAATACGTGCAAACCATTGACGGCACACAGATTACGGCGAGTCAGATGCTTGAGAAATTTCTGTTTCCGCCAGCGGCGCAGTATTCGTTCGTCGGCAAATTGTCGGGCGGCGAGCGGCGGCGTTTGTATCTGCTTCGCGTTTTAATGAGCGCGCCGAATGTTCTTTTATTGGACGAGCCGACAAACGATTTGGATATTCCGACATTAGTTGCGCTCGAAGAATACCTGGACGATTTCGCGGGCGCGCTCGTCGTCGTCAGCCACGACCGCTATTTTCTCGACCGCACGATTGAAACCGTTTTTAAGTTTGAAGGTGCGGGAAAACTGCGTGAATATCCCGGCGATTATTCGGCGTATCTGGAATATCAAGAGCTTGAAGAAGCCGAAAATAAACGGGCGGAAACCCGCGCGTCAGCAAGGGTGCAAACTTCTCAAACTACGATAGCCGCGCCTGAAAAAGCTGTCGCGACAAAACTTTCTTTTAAGGAAAAGCGCGAATTTGAAACATTGGAGCCGCAGATTGCCGACGGCGAAGCGAGATTAAAGGAAATCGAAAAACAGTTGAACCTTCACGCCAGCGACGCCGGAAAGCTCAACGAATTATTCGCCGAACAGCAGAAAATAAACGAGCGCTTAGAAGTGGATATTGAACGCTGGACGGAACTTGCCGAACGCGCTGAATAAAGGCGAAACTTGAAAACTAAAGAGATAGGACGCGGATAAACACGGATTAAGCGGATTGAAGCGGATATGATTTTTATTGTAAAACTTTATTTAAAAATCCGTTTTAATCTGCCGAATCCGTGTTTGTCCGCGTCCCATTTCTTCGACTTTTCGCGCCTCTCTTAAAAAATACTCGTAAAATGGTATAAACTAAAGAACACAATTTTCTACAAATAATAATTAAACAAATCAAGAGCGCGTTTGCAGCAATTGGAACGCAGACGCTTTTTATAAATATGCAGACAGAAGAGACAGATAATTTAGAGACGAACGATTCGGAAAACGAGCCGGATAATAACACCTTCGCGCAATTCGGTTTGAGCAAGGATTTGATGAAGGCGATAAAGGAAATCGGCTACGAAGCGCCGTCGCCGATTCAGGTGAAAGTCATTCCGTTATTGCTCGAAGGCAGGGATATTGTCGGACAGGCGCAGACCGGAACAGGAAAAACGGCGGCGTTCGCCCTGCCGATTTTAGAGCGAATCGACTTAAAAAGCAGCAAAATTCAGGCGCTTGTCTTAGCGCCGACGCGCGAGCTTGCCATACAGGTTGCCGAAGCGTTTCACACTTATTCAAAACACGTCGGGCGAATAAAAGTTCTGCCCGTTTACGGCGGACAGTCGATTTCACAGCAGATGAAGCATTTGCGCGGCGGCGTTCAAGTCGTCGTCGGCACGCCCGGACGAATTATGGACCATATGCGGCGCGAAACTTTGGACATCGCCGATTTGAAAGTCGTCGTCCTGGACGAAGCCGACGAGATGCTGCGAATGGGTTTTATCGACGACGTTGAATGGATTCTCGGACACACGCCCGCAGAAAGACAAACGGCTTTATTCTCGGCGACGATGCCGCGCGAAGTTCGCCGCATTGCCGAGCGTTATTTGAAAGACCCTGTAAATATCGAAATCGAGCGCAAAACTTTGACCGTTCCGACGATTTCGCAGTTTTACGTCAATGTTTCCGAAGGTCAGAAAGCGGACGTTTTAACCAGAATTCTCGAAGCCGATTCAAATGCGGGCGAAGCGGTTCTGATTTTTCACCGGACGAAAATCGGCGCGGCGAATTTGTCGGAAAAATTGCAGGCGCGCGGTTACGCCGCCGAAGCGATGCACGGCGATATGAGCCAGAGCCAGCGCGAATCGGTGATTAAAAGATTGAAAAACGGGCAGGTCGAAATCGTCGTCGCCACCGACGTTGCCGCTCGCGGTCTCGATGTCGAGCGCATTACTTCGGTCATCAATTACGATATGCCCGGCGACACCGAAGTTTACGTTCACCGCATCGGGCGCACCGGACGCGCCGGACGCGAAGGAAAATCGATTTTGTTCACGACGCCGCGCCAGCAGCGGATGAAAAACGACATCGAACGCTACACGAAACAGAAAATCGAACCGTTAAAATTGCCGACCAAAGCTGACATCGCGGCGCGTCGAGTCGATTTGCTGAAAGAGCGCATTATCAACACTCTGACCGAGCAGGATTTGGAATTGTATCTCTCGCTGGTCGAAGAAATTCAGGAAGAAAACAGCCTCGACATCGCCGAAATCGCCGCCGCCTGCGCGTTTCTGGCGGGCGGCGACAAACCGCTGGCGATTTCCAAAGAGCCGGAAATTCAGCAGCGTTCTTACAACGACGATTCGCGTTCATACGGTAACGATAACCGTTCACACAGCGACAATCGTTCAAGCCGAAACGAACGCGAGCGCAATTTATATAATGACGAGCCGCCGCGCCGCCGCGATGAAAATCGGTCATACAACGACGAAGGAATGGTCAGATTATTCGTCGATGTCGGACACAACAAAGCCATCAGCCCGTCCGATATTGTCGGCGCGATTGCCAACGAAGGCAACATTCCCGGCAGAGCCATCGGCGGCATCGACATTCAGGACAGATTTTCGCTAGTCGATGTGCCGGGCGAATTGGTCGAACAGGTTTTGCGGCAAATGCAAAACACGCGCCTGCGCGGAATGAACGCCAACATCCGCCTCGCCAACGGAAAAGATTTCGCGCCGAACACCGACGCGCCCGACAACGAAACGTCCTACGCGCGAGTTTTCAAGCCGAAAAAGAAAGTCAAAGGCAAAAGTTTCGAGCCGAAAATCCGCAAAAAAACAACGAAAAAACGCGAGAAAGCAAAATCGAAATGATTATAAAAATTGAGTTTGTTTGGTTAAAGAAGCCGCCTGATTATGAAAAATCGGACGGCTTCTTTTATTTTGAAAATATTTTGAAATCTGTAAGTTTTCCCGATTCAATTTGTTATTTAATTTCAATGTTAAAAGTTATCTTTCGATTATCGTAATCAAGGTTCTCAACTGAAAAACCATAATTGTCGTTCTGAGAAACTTTGAATTTTGTTCCGTCCGCGAGTTTTTCATTCGTAACGCTTTGGGTGTTAATCAAATCATTCGGATAAATATTGACGTTCTTATCATTAGACGTTACGTTGATAGTTTGATTGGCGCTTACTCCGACAACAAATGTTTTGATTTCTCTGGCTTCAAACTCTAGTTCAGAGGTTTTGCTCGACTTACCTGCGGCAAAATGAATCGGTGTTGCCGCATTCAATCTGCGGCTGACGGGTTTGCCGATTTCAACAAGTTTTTTTCCGTTCCAGCGGTATTTTGTGGTTAAAGTTTTATCAGCACAACAATTAGCTGTGCCGTCGTTACGCTCGACAAGCAAAAAACCGTTTTTTATTTTCACCGACTGCAAACCGCCGTAACCTCTGTCGCCGCCTTCAAAATGCGTCAGAAAAACGGGCTTGCCGTTTTTCATAGTATAAATATAACCTTCTGAAAATTGTCCTGTGCCGACGGTATTGCACAGCGAACTAACGGCGGCTTCTTCTTCGCCGTCGCCGTCAAGGTCGCCATAAGCATCAACGGCAATCTCAAAATAATTTGGAAAATTTTCGCCGCTGGCTTCGTATTTTCCGTTTTTAACAGTTACTACTGTCGTCTTGCCTTCAGGCGGTGAATCTCCGCAATAAGCGTTATAGGTAAAGTTTCTAAAGTCAACGAGACGAATTTCGCTCTGTCGAGCAATCGGCGTTTTGCGGGTCTGAATTTCACTTTCATTTAATTTCGGTTCATTGTGCGCCGCTTGCGCCGTGTTCTCTTGGTTTACACTTTGATTAACGGTTGTCCCCGACGCATCACAAGCGCACAAACAGGCGCACAATAAGAAAGCGAAGAAACTTTTGCTCAACATTTTCACTCCTAAAATTAAATATCGGCGAGAACAAGTTTCAATTTTCCCTTTTGCTTTTGAAAATAAAATGTGCCGCTATCTTTAACATCATCCGTTATCGGCTCGTAAAGATACATTATAATTGCACGATTCGGAGTAATACTTCTATCACCGTTAGGAGAAGTGAGCAACCGAAATTCTTTGGCTGTGGTCTTTTTTTCAGTAATTAGCTCGATGACTTGCAAAACTTCTCGTGGAACTTCGCGTAATGGAATTATGTCATTGGAAAGAGTGTTTCCCAATTTCTCTCCGCGAGGCGGGTCAGGCACAATCTCACTTTTGTCTGACGGCTTTGTCTCGTCAAAGCATAACTCTTTTGGAATTTCAAAGTGCCTGTTGCCCGCGCCTCTGATTTCTGCGGTGCAGCCGGATTTTCGATTCTCGCCCGTCGGCTTTTCGGCAACCGCCGGAGAGTTCTTAGGCACAGGCGAAGCCGATTGTTTAGTTGGTGTCGCGCTTACCGTCGCAACGACTTTCGTGTTTTCCGACTGCGCCTCATTTTTTTGCGCCGCGCTCATCGCGCACGAATTGAAAAAGAGCGCAAGCATCGCTAACATCAACCAATTTATTTTGTTCATTGCTTAATACCTTTCCCGAAATTCGCTATTTCAACTTGTCCCAATTATTCGCAAACCAACGAGCGCGAACTAAGGTATCGTTGGCGTAATCGTGTCCGGTCGTGTATTTATCGTTTCCCGGATAAGGCAGTGTTTTCGTTCCGCCGTTGTATTTTGAAACCGCCGTCGCAATTTGATTGGCTTCCGACAATTTCGGAAATTTCGCTTTGTTTTCGGCAAGTTTTATCAAAAAACTTTTGACGCCCCATTCGATATGTTCTTCCGCATATTGGTCAAGTTTCTGTCTGCCGTGTGCATTCTGCAAAATCTTCGTCAGTCCGGGTATAGGTGCTTTATATTTATCAACTTGAATAATTCCAAAACCGTGATATTCGCCGCCTCGCGGGTCGCCCCAGCCTTCGTATTTGCCGGATTGAACCGTTGTTCTGCCCATTTCCGATTCACGGCTGGCAATTCCGGCGATAAGCGCAGGCGGAACTCCGTATTTTTCGCCCAATCTTTCAAATTTCTTTTTCAAATCATTATCGGTTATGCGTTTGAGAGATTGAACATTAGACACCGCCGCTTCCGACGCGCTCGTTCCGCCGGATGACATTTTGCCAGATTTTAGTTTGCGCGACTTGACGCCTGTCGGCTGCGGGTCAATGGCTTTCAGCGTTTCTAAAAATTTTTGGTTGAGTTCGGCAGTCGTCTTTACGCCGTCATACATCGGTTTGACATCAGAGGTTTGCGCCTTCAGCAATTGACTGCCGTTGATTTGACCGTTTGTCCATTGCGACTGAAGCTGATTACGTTGGTAATTTCCGTAGTTTTGCATCTCGAAGCGTTTCTGCGCGTTGTTCGTTTCTGTTGCCGGAACAAATGTCGGAGTTGCGGTTTTCGGTTGTGCTTGTTCCTGATTTACAAAATCAGAAGCCTTAGTCAAACTTTTGAAAATACCTTTGATGCTCATTTTACATTCTCCTTATTGATGTTCCAGCTTACAACATAATTATCGGCAAATGTCAGAAAAAGTTTCTTGATTTCTATTTTCGGGCGCGAAAAATTATTTAATCGTTTGTCAGTCAGGCAACAGAAAAGACGCGCCGCTTGTGATTTAATCGACACATAACGCAATCTTAGTTATAAAAACGAGCCGCAAACGGTTGGTTGTTTTCTATCCGTTGCAGGCGCGTAAAGTTATTTTTTAGAAAAAAGAAGAAGCAATTTCAGTGCCTGTAAGCAAAATCGATAAAGCCTTTCTCCGCATCCGTATCAATCAATTTAACGCGCACCTTGTCGCCGACCTGTAAACCGTTTTCACCGGCGACGATGCGCCCGTCAACCGGCGGGCGAAGCGTTCGGGCGAAAGTTCCGCTTCTATTGACGCCGGTTATGATGGCGTCGAAAATTTCGCCGACGCGCGAAGACATCACAGAAGCGGCGATTGTTTTGCGGATTTGGCGCTCGACTTTGCGGGCGCGGCTTTCGCGTTCGTTGCAGCGGGCGGCGATTTCGTTTAATTCTTCCCGCGTGTATGGCGAATTTTCTCCGGCGATGGCGGCTTTGAGCAGTCTCTGGACGATTAAATCGGCGTAGCGGCGATTCGGAGCGGTCGAATGGGCGTAATCCTGAACGGCAAGACCGAAATGTCCGTCCGCGTCCGTGTCCGGTTCTTGCACGACGTATTCGCCCGCGCCGAGCAGTTTTATAATTGAAAGCGACAAATCTGGAAAGTGAACGGCGTCGGCTTTACGGCGGCGTTCGAGAAATTCGGCGAGCGCGACGGAATCGGGATTTTCGGGAAGACGTTCGCCGAATGAATCGGCGATTTCGACGATTCTGTGCCATCTCGCCGGAATTTTTACCACGCGGCGCAATGAAAGAAAATGTCGTCGTTCGAGAAATTCCGCCGTTTCGACGTTTGCCGCAATCATAAAATTTTCGATAATCCGGCGGGCGCTGTTTGCGCGGCGCTCGGTTTTCAAATCGGCAATCGCGCCGCCTGCGACGACCGGCGCGGCTTCGATTGTTTCAAATTCGAGCGCGCCGTTTTTCTTTCTCAATTCATAAAGCCGTTCGGCGGTTTCAAATTGAAGTCGAATCTGCGCTTCCAGACCTTTAACGCGCGCAAAATCTTCGGGCGCGGCGGCGTTTTCGTCGAGCCATTCGCCGATTTCTTCGTAGGAAAGTTTGGCGTAATTGTGAACAAAAGCCCGGTAAACGTCGCTCGTCCGAACATCGCCGTCGGCGCGGACAATCATTTCGATGACGACGGCGCGGCGGTCAACCGCTTCGTTTAACGAAGTCAGATTGGTCGAAAGCTGTTCGGGCAGCATCGGGAAAACGTGATTTCCCGCATATACGGAAACGGTATTTTTACCGGCGTATTTATCAATCGGCGAATCTTTCGGAACAGCCTGGTCAACGTCGGCAATCGCAACCAGCAGTTTTATATCATTGTTCGGGAGTTTTTCGGCGTATTCGAGCTGGTCGAGGTCGCGCGAAGTTTCGTTGTCAATCGAAGACCACAAAAGGAAACGCAAATCACGAACATTGGAATCAGCCCGCAAATTCAAAGGTTCTTCTTCAAGCGATTCGGCGGCGTCAACCGCTTCCGGCGGCACTACGGGCGCGAAGCCGTTTTCAATCATCGCGCGGCGCGCAATTCGGGTCAGCTCGTCGTTGGTTAATCGGTTCATATTTGTTTATATTACCAATCTTTGCGCTGCGGCGGCGAAATAAATAACTTGCTTGCGAAGTTAAGCAAAATTTCACCGCAGAGACGCACAGAGTTCACGGAGAAATAATAAAAATACGGTCAGAAGACTAAAAGCCTTATTAAATTCTTTTGTCGGCGAACGCAAAAAATTAAATGTTCGGCTTTTTTTCAAAACATAAAAACGTATCTCGCAAACTCCGTGTTCTCGGCGTCTCTGTGGCGAATAAATTTTTAACCGTAAATTTATTTGCGGCGAAAACAATGACGGGTTGCGAGTTTGTAAAGCGAATCGTTAAAATCACTGTGGCGAAGAGATTAAATGAAAAAACGTCGGCTCAAAACGCTGAAAATCGGCGCGTTTCTCGTTTCCGTTTTATTTATCGGAGCGGCGGCGGTTGTTTTACTGAACGAACTCGACAAATCCGTGATTGCAAACTACACGAAAAACGAAAATTTATGCACCGTTAAAGCCGTCTGGAACGGCACGCCGGTTGACGAAAAGGGAAGATTCGTCAACGCGGAATTTCCTTTTTTGTCGAGAACCGTCGATTTGCTCAAATGGCAGTTGAGCGGCAATCCGCAAAAAGCGGAAAAGCAAAACGATACGGCGCGGCTTGAAATAAGAGACCCGACGGAGTTTTTAAACAATAGTAAAGACGGCGTTTTGTGGCTCGGACACGCGACGGTTTTCGTTCGCTTAAACGGCGTCGATATTCTGATTGACCCGGTTTTCGGCAAGCCGTCGCTCGTCAAAACCTTTACAAGTTTTCCGTCGCCGCTCGATAAAATAAAGCGCGTCGATTACGTTTTAATCTCGCACGACCACCGCGACCATTGCGACGAAAATTCTATAAAACAAACTGCCGAAAAATTTCCCGAAGCGGAGATTTTAGGCGGTTTGGGAATGGAAGATTTGTTTAATGAATGGAAAACGCCGACGAATAAAATTCAGACGGCGGGCTGGTACCAGCAGTTTGCGCTGCCGGACGAACGATTAAAAATCACTTTTCTGCCCGCTCGTCATTGGGCGCGGCGCGGTCTTTTTGATATGAACAAACGATTGTGGGGCGCGTTCGCCTTAGAAGGCGCGGGCAAAACCGTCTATTTCGGCGGCGATTCCGGTTACGGCTCGCATTATAAAGAGTTGGCGGAAGTTTTCCCGAAAATCGATTATTTCGTCGTCGGCATCGGCGCTTATTCGCCGCGCTGGTTTATGAAACCGAATCACAATTCGCCCGAAGACGCCTTTCAAGCGTTTGTCGATTCAAAAGCGCATACGTTGATTCCGATGCACTACGGAACTTTCGATTTATCGGACGAACCGCCGAACGAACCGCTCCGATTATTAAAAGAAGCGGCTGAAAAATCGGGCGCGATTGACAAAATAAAAGTTCTGTCGATTGGCGGCAGTTTGGATTTTTAGATTATGTAACTGTGTGTATTGACGGCGTTTATAATCGAGTTTCAATCGTAAACCATAACAACCGCTTCGCCCGTCAATGTCGTTTCGCCTCTTTGATTCGTGCAGACGGTTTCAAGCGTTACAATCGGCTTGTCTTCCCGAATCTTCGTAACGGTTGCCGTCGCCGTAACCGTGTCGTCGATAAAAACCGGCGCGACGAACTGCATTGTCTGGTGCAGATAGACGATTTTGCGTTCCTTAAATTCGTAGCCCAAAACCGCCGAAAGCAGCGCGCCGGAAATCATACCGTGCGCGATTCTTCTGCCGAATCTGGTATTGCGCGCAAATACCTCGTCAACGTGAATCGGGTTAAAGTCGCCGGAAAGTTCGGCAAATGCGCGAACAACCGCATCGGTAATTTGTTTGCTCGTCGAAAAACTTTCTCCGATTTTTATATTCATACAGGGTCAAATTTAATTTTATTCGTCAGTTTTTGTGCTGAATAATCTCAAAATAAAACTTGAAATCTTTCCACTAAAAACCATCACAAACAAAGAAGTAAAAATTACTATTACGCCGAAAATTGAACCGATTGCCGCTTTAGTATTGGCTGTCTTTAACTGTTCACCTTGTAAATCAATATCTCCCGCAAACATAAATCCCGAACCAACGGTAAATACAAATCCCAGATAAAGCGTGCAAAAACAAGCAAGACAAATTAGAACAATAAGAGCGACTTTAGCAAATTTACTCATAGTTTAAGTAAAACAATCAGGCTTATTTTCTTCCCCCAACTTCTCTTAAAAGTTCCTCAACTGCCGCATCTAATTGGCTGTCTTTTTTCTGTAAAGATTCGCCGATTGGACGCGTTACGGCGACATCGACGGCGCGCGGATTGAGTTCCATATTTTTGCCGTCGCTGCCCGTAACTAATTGGCGCGGCAATCTAAAAGACGTGCCGTCAAAAAGATTCGCGTTCCAGGTGAAAATAATCCAGCCGGCAGTCGGTTCGCCGACGACTTTTCCGAGTTTTAAGGAACGATAACCTTCGGTCAAATCTTCGGCGTCGCTCAACGAATGCTGATTTGTAATTAAAATCGTCGGACGCTCCAGCGCTCTTTGACCTAACGCCGAACGCGCCGGAACAGTCCAAAGTCCGCGTTCTTTCAAACTTAAATAACCGCGTCGCGCAAGCACGTCGATGACATACGGATTGATAAAACCGCCGTTGTTATTGCGAATATCGACAATAACGCCGTCCTTGTTTTCGTTTTCCACGTCCAAATCGACATACATCTGCGACAGCGAATTTTCCGACATATCGGGCAAATGAACGTAGCCCAAACGATTGCTGCTGATTCGGGCGACGTAAGCGCGATTGTCTTCGACCCATTGACGATAGAGCAGATTTTTCTCCGCGCCCGTCGTGATTGGCTTGACGACGATTTGGCGTTTATTCGCCGCGTCGGGCGACGATGAAACCGAAATGACGACGCGCTTTCCGGCTTTGTTTTCCATTACCGATTCGAGATTGGTTTTGCCGTCGATTTTCACGTTATCGACGCTTAAAAGGTAATCGCCGATTTTTATATTCTGGACGATTGCCGCCGGACTGAGCGCGATTATTTCGATGATTCTCAATCGTCCGGTTGTTTCGTATTCGCTGCGGTCAAATCTCAAACCGAGCTTGCCGATTGGCGTCGCCTGTGTCGTCTGATTCGGCGGCGCGCCGACGCCGAGATGCGAAGCGTTCAGCTCGCCGACCATTAAATTCATCAAACGGCGCACTTCGTCGATGTTCCGCGCTCTTTGAATCATCGGCTCGTAAGTCGCGTGAACCTGTTCCCAATCGACGCCGTGAAACTTGTCGTCGTAAAAGTTGTCGCGCATATAACGCCAGCCCTGATTGAAAATTTCCAGCTTTTCCTGCGCGAAATTGACGTTCATCTCCAGACTGACGGCAAGCGGTTTGATTTCGCGGCGGTCGAGGTTGACCATATTGATGCGCCCGCTTTCGAGATAATAAACGTCTTTGCCGTCGGGCGAAAACTGCGCGTCGGATTTGACGTTCGCGGTCGAGGTCAGTTGTTTGGCTGAATTGTCGGCTGCAAGCTCGTCAATCGGCAGCGTGTATAAATTAAATTGTCCTTCCGAAGAAGCTGAAACAAGCACGGTTTTCCCGTCCGGCGAAATAACCTGGCTGCCGACATCGACGCCGGTTTGCAGAATACTTAAGCGGCGGCGAATGTCTTCAAAGACGATGCCGAGCGATTTTACGTCTTCGTTATTTTCAATCGGAGCAGGCGTTGGCGATGCGCTCGGATTTGGCGAACCTGACGGCGAAGGTGAAGCGGCTGGCGTCGGCGAAACATTCGGCGAAGGCTGGACGTTCGGCTGCGTCTGCGGTTTCTGCTGCGGATTTTCTTCTCTGAACAAGTCGCGGAATTGGTCTCCGCGGAATTTCGGTGTGCGGAGTTTTAAATCGATGCGGGCGAGCGAGCCGGTTTCGGTGCGCTGGCTGCTGTCGAACAGGATAAACGAATTGTCGGGACTCCACGAAACCGAGCCGCTGTTCGAGTTGGCGAGAAAACTCACGGGACGAGCATTGCCGCCGTCGATTGAAGCGATGCCGACGTTGACGTAAGAGCGATTTTCCGGCGCGTTTGTCAAAAAAGCGACGTATTTGCTGTCGGGCGACCAGACGTAATTTCGTTTGCTCAAAAGCGGCGGCGAATCTGTATAAAGTTTGCACAATTCGCGTTCCTGTTTCGTGTTCACGTCATAGACGAAAAGCGCGCGACCGCTGCGAATAAAGGCGATATATTTTCCGTCGGGCGAATAAATCGGCAGTGCGTCGTTACCGTTTTTCGTCAGGCGCGTTTCGGTTTCACCGGCAAAATCATATTGATAAATCGACATTATGCCGTCGCGCTCCGAGTCATAGACGAGCTTTCGGCTGTCGGGCGACCAGGCGACAAACGATTCGGGCGCGGGCGTACTGGTGATGCGAACCGCTTCGTTAGCTTCTTTTGATAATGCCGCGAAAATCTCGCCGCGGGCAGTGAGCGCGACTTTTTTGCCGTCGGGCGAAACGGCGAATTCGCGGATTTGCGACGAAAGACTGACGCGCTCGGCAAGCGGATTCGCCGCCGTTCCGCGCAGAGTTATTGGAACTTCGCTTGCTTTTCCGCCGTCAGCATTCATTTGCCAGATGCGCGCATTGCGCTCGAAAACGATTTGTTCGCCGTCGAATGAAATATTCGCCCACAAAACGCGCCCGTCTGTAAAATTCGTCAACTGTTTCGCCTGACCTTTGAGCGGCAGCGTCCAGATGTTCTGCGCGCCGCTTCGGTCGGAAATAAAATAAATCCGCGAGCCGTCCGCGCTCCACATCGTCCACAATTGTTTCGCGCCCGCGTCCGTTATTTTTTCGTAATTCGCATCTTTTTTCAGCCAGATTTCGCTTTCGTCGATATGGCTTCGACCCTTTCGCCACCATTGCGAATTTGAAATGCCGCGAGCCGTAAAAGCGATTGAACCGTCGGGCGCAGACGACGCGCCGAATTCATTCGTGTAGCGGTCGGCGCTGAACGGCAAAGGCGTTCCGCCCGATGCGCGAACGCGGAAAATATCGTTCATTCCGGCGATGTCGTCGGCGTTTGACGAAAAATAAATCCATTCGCCGCTTCTAGACCAACCGTCCAGTTGTTCGGGCGCGCTGTCGAAAGTCAATCTCTGCAAATCGTTCGTCGCAAAATCCAGAATATAAATGTCGCCCGCGCCCGTGCGGTTTGAAACAAAGGCGAGCTTTTTGCCGTCGGGCGAATACATCGGGCGCGATTCGGTCGCCGGATGCGAAACCAGAAGCTGCGCCGCGCCGCCGCCTGCGGGAACAGACCAAATGTCGCCGCCCGAAACAAACGCGATTTCCCTGCGGTCGGGCGAAATTGCCGGTTCGGTCAGATACGACGCGGAGTTTTGAGCTTCGACGCGCAAAACCGGCGAAAGGAATACGAAAATTAATACGAAAATTAAAGCGAATTTACGGAACGACATAATTGTTGACACGAATTTAAATGATTAGGATTTGAAACATTCATTCTACGCGAAAAATCGAATTTTGTTGCAGTCGAAGAATTTTTTGAAGGCGGAAACACGCACGTCAGTAAGTGTGTTCTTAAACTTTGCACACTTACTGACGTGCGTGTTTCCGCAAAATTGAAAATTAATTCAGAATCGAAAATTTAGAATTTGTAATTTGGTAAGATTAAGAATCGGCACATTTATTGCTTGGAAAAACTCTTTTCATAACGCTTGTGTATGCAAAAGAGTTTTTTTCGGCTTTTCAGCTAAGGTAAAATAAGCGACTGCAATCATATTTTCGGCAGGTATTCAAAGAGTGGAAGAATTTTCAGAAACAGAGATTGACAACAAGGACAAGCCGCGGCTTGAGATGACCGCGAAAAGACGTTGGGCGGTAACCATCGGCGTGATGACCGGAATGTTTATCGCCGCGCTCGAAGCGACGGTGGTCGGGACGGCGATGCCGACGGTGATTGCCGCGCTCGGCGGGCTGAATCATTACAGCTGGGTTTTTTCGGCGTATTTGATTACTTCGACCGTTACCGTTCCGGTCTGGGGAAAATTGTCCGACCTTTACGGACGGCGAATTTTGTATCAAATCGGGATTGCCATATTTTTGATTGGCTCGGTTCTGTCCGGCTTTTCCACCTCGATGACGCAATTGATTATTTTCCGCGCCATTCAGGGTTTCGGAGCGGGCGCGCTCGTTCCGCTTGGGATGACGATAATCGGCGATATTTTCACGCTCAAAGAACGCGCCCGGATGCAGGCGTATTTCAGCGGCGTCTGGGGTTTGTCGAGCGTCATCGGTCCGATTATCGGCGGATTTATTACCGACCAGTTATCGTGGCACTGGGTTTTCTTCATCAATCTGCCGGTTGGATTGGCGGCGGCATTGATAATGCAAATCGCTCTGAAAGAACCGAAACATACCGCGCGACGGGCAATCGATTATGCCGGCGCGGGGCTTTTGATGGCTTCGATAACTTTGATAATGCTCGCGCTGGTCGAAGGCGGAACGACTTTTGCGACGTTTTTCGCCCCGCGTAATCTGACGTTTATCGTCGGCGCGGTTGTCCTGCTCGCGCTTTTCGCCATTGTCGAACGCCGCGCCGACGACCCGATTATTCCGTTTCATTTATTCAAAAACCGCACGGTTTCCGTCGCCGTCGGCGCGGGATTTCTGGCGGGCGTGGCGATGTTCGGCGCGATTTCGTTCGTGCCGCTTTTCGCACAGGGCGCGCTCGGCTCGACGGCGACCGAAGCCGGTTCTTTGCTGACGCCTTTGATGGTCAGCTGGGTTATTATGTCGGTCGTCGGCGGTCGCCTGCTGTTAAAGCTCGGTTATCGCTCAGTTACTATCGCCGGTTTCATACTGCTGACCACCGGCTTTGTTTTTCTCTCGATGTTCGAGCGCGAAACTGCGAGATTCTGGCTTTACGCCGATTTGATTTTAATCGGCGCGGGTTTGGGTTTAACGATGCTCACCTTACTTATCGCCGTCCAGCAAGCCGTTAATAAATCGGAACTCGGCGTCGCCACGTCGCTCAATCAATTTTCGCGCTCAATCGGCGGCGCGTTCGGCGTGGCGGTGATGGGCGCGGTTTTGTCCGCCGGATTGGTTACGAATCTGAACTCCGCGGTAAAAGACGGAAGCGGCGCTATTTCGCAAAGCCAGGCTGAAGCCTTCGCTGCCAATCCGAACGCGCTGATTGACGCCAAAGCGCAAGCCGAACTGCCTTCGGGCGCGCTCGACGTTCTGCGCGACGCGATGGCGGTTTCGACTCACAAAGTTTTCTGGGTCGGCGCAGTGCTTTCCGCTTTATCGCTGCTCGTCGTCCTGCTTTTGCCGCGCGCGGGCGAAAAATCCGCCGGGTCGGAAAGCGGCGAGCGAATGTTGACGGCGGAATTTACCGCAATCGACTCGAAAAACGAACCGTCGGTGTTGACCGGACGCTGAAAAGTCGGCAAGCGTAAAAATTTATTTTTCTTACCGGGAGCGCGGGCATCCTGCCCGCAAAGATTGCGCGAGCAATCTAAAACGCCTAAACAAGATTCGGCGGTGAGTTCGCTCAACGGTTTGGAGACGCCAAAGCGCGTTTGATGCGGGCAAGACGCCCGCGTCCCGGTGTCTTACGAAAATAACTTATCGGAAGGATTAATTATGCGAAAGGAACTTTTATCGGCGTTGGGCGGAATGCTCTCGAATGCCGTTTCGGGCGGCGGGCAGGGAAGTCTCGAAAATCGAACGGTTGAATTTGATTCCAATCAATTCGACTACCAAATTTACATTCCGGCGGAGCTGCAAAAGAGTGAAAGCGCGCCGGTTATCGTTTTTCTGCACGGCATCGGTCAGCGCGGAAGCGGCGGTTTCGTGCCGACGGCGGGCGCGGGCGGCTCGCTCGTCTCTCATTATTTCGCCCGGATTCCGGCAATTATTTTACTGCCGCAATGCCGCGCGGGAAGCTACTGGTCAGACCCGGTTATGGACGAAATGGTAATGAAATCGCTGGCGCAAACCGTCGAAGAATTTAAGGCGGACGACGAGCGCGTTTATTTAACCGGCGTTTCGATGGGCGGCTACGGCGTCTGGCATTTTGCTGCCGAACACCCGCAAAAATTCGCCGCACTCGTTTCAATTTGCGGCGGCAGTTCGGTAACAGACGGCGACCGTTTTTCTCCGGTTGCGAGAAAAGTCGGCAAAACTCCGGCGTGGCTTTTTCACGGTGCGGACGACAAAATCGTTTCCGTTACCGAATCGCGCAAACTCGTCGAAGCGTTAAAGATAAACGGCGGAAACGTAAAATACAATGAATATGCAGGCGTCGGGCATAATGTCTGGATGAACGCGCTCGGCGAAAAAGATTTGCTGCCGTGGCTTTTGTCGCAGCATCTTCAACCGGCGTAACAAAGATTTTTTAAGAAAAATGAAACCACAGATTTGCATAGATGAACACGGATAATTAATTGAAAAAGAAAAACCGCTAATTTTCTAATCATTCTTTATCTGTGTCTATCCGTGCAAATCTGTGGTTAATTTTTCTTCCCTGATTTGATTCTCTAAATAAATCAATGCATCTTAAATTCTCCGCCGCGCGGTTCGGGCATCAAATCGGGACGCGCCGAATCCTGCACGACTTCGTGCATCTCCAGCACATTTCCTTGCGAATAAGCGTCTTTCGGCAACGTTCCCGATTGAGCGTGTCCTTTAACAAACGCGTCGGAGCGCACCCAGTTCATAAAATCGGCGCGGCTTTGCCAGATTGTAAAAACGATATATGGCTCGCCCGCGTTGACGGGGCGCAAAACCTGATTCGAGACAAATCCCGGCATTTCATCGACGAGTTTGGCGCGTTCACGAAAAACTCGCTCAAACGCCTCGCCGTATTCCGGTTTTACAAAAATTCTGTTGGCAACTGTAATCATTTTTTTCTTTTCTCCGATTTTGTTAAATTACTAAAAAATAGGAAAATAGGACGCGGGCGAAGTAGTCTTCGCGGCTTGGATTCGGCGGATTAAAACGGATATGAATTTTTAATAATACAGGCAATTTTTACAAAAAACCTTCTATAAAAATCCGTGCCAATCCGCTTTCTCCGCGTTTCTCCGCGTCCTATTCTTCTCCCCGAAATTAAAGCGCCGGGTGCTTTTTATGCCAATCGGTCGCCTGTTGAACCCGAACGGCGGCGTCTAAAACTAAATTATCGCTCCAAGCCGCGCCGACGAACTGAATTCCTGTCGGCAGATTGTTCTGCCCGAAACCGTTCGGAATCGAGATTGCCGGAACGCCGACTAAATTACTCGCGCCGATTGGCAATGAACCGCCGATGCCCGGATATGCTTTGTCGAAAGTTTTATCTACCGGATAAGCAACGGTCGAGCGCGTCGGCGCGATTAGCAAATCAATGTTTTTGAACATTTCAGTCCAGGCGCGGCGCATAGGAGTTCGCAAGCGTATCGCGTGAAGATAATCGACCGCCGTAACGAGCGACGCTCGCCAGCAAATCTTTCGCGCCTTTTCGTCGGAAGTTTCTTTAATTTTTTCGCTCATAATTGAAAAGTTAAAAAGTCGATTCGTTTTACAGGAACAGGACTTTCTCAAATTTGAAAAGCGTCTTTGTCGGAGCGCGGGCATCCTGCCCGCTCTTGAACGCTCCAGGCGTTCGCCAAAAGTTTAGATAAAAATCAACACTGAACTTCATCGGGCTTACTTTAGATTGCCCGCGCAATCTTTGCGGGCATCCTGCCCGCGCTCCCGGTCGGGAAAGTCCTGAGGAATTTATTAAACCACAGATGGACACAGATAAACACAAGTTTAATCAAGTGATAGAAAACAGATGATAAATTTTAGAGGAAAGCCGCAAAACCGATACTTATATATCTAAAACCTAGGCTCGACTTTACCCAATTTGATATTTGAGGCGGCGTGAGGCAATAAAGGAAAGAACTTTAACGAATGAACCCGGAGCGACGCCGATTCGGATTGTTCCGGCAATCTTACAACATTAGCCGGTTTTCGTCTAAAAACCGTTTCTGAAAAAGCCGCAAATAGAAAATATTCGACCGATTGCCAAATGAATAATGCCCCGTGTTATACTTCTGCATTGTTTTAACCAAGCCGAAATTTTTAGGGAGAAATAACTTTGAGCGTTTTAGTCGATAAAAACACGCGCCTGATTGTGCAGGGAATTACGGGAAAAGAAGGAACTTTTCACACCAGACAGATGATTGAATACGGCACGAACGTCGTCGGCGGCGTAACGCCTGCAAAAGGCGGAACGACGCACGAAAACGTTCCGGTTTTTAATACGGTCGAAGATGCGGTCAGAGAAGCGGGCGCGAACGCTTCGGTCATCTACGTTCCGCCGCCGTTCGCCGCCGACGCGATTATGGAAGCCGCCGACGCCGGAATCGCGCTCGTCGTCTGCATCACCGAAGGCATTCCTATTGCCGATATGATTAAAGTCAAACGCTTTTTAGACGGCAAAAATACACGCCTTATCGGTCCGAATTGTCCCGGAATTATCTCGCCCGGCAAATGCAAAATCGGCATTATGCCCGGAAACATTCACAAAGAAGGCAGAATCGGCGTCGTCTCGCGTTCTGGAACGCTGACGTATGAAGCCGTCGGACAATTAACCGCGCTCGGCTTGGGACAATCGACGGCAATCGGCATCGGCGGCGACCCTATTATCGGCACGAATCACACCGACGCGCTTCGATTATTCCAAGCCGACGACGAAACCGACGCGATTGTAATGATTGGCGAAATCGGCGGAACTGCCGAAGAAGATGCCGCCGCCTTTGCCAAAGACAATGTAACTAAACCAATCATTGCCTTTATCGCCGGACAAACCGCGCCGCCGGGAAGAAGAATGGGACACGCGGGCGCGATTATTTCCGGCGGAAAGGGAACTGCTGCCGAAAAAATGAAAGCCTTGACCGAAGCCGGAATCCGCGTCGTCGAATCGCCCGCCGACATTGGAAAAGCCGTGCAGGAAAGTCTCTAGTTTTTAAACACGGAGAATTTTTATAATGAAAGAGAAATATTGGAATTTGCTGGCTGTTTTTGTTGGATTATTGCCGATTAAGAGCGGACTACAATATTTTATCGCAGGCGAAGCGGTTCAAAACAGCGATTTGCGAAACTTCGCCGTCGTCGGACAAATTATTTTCGGTTTGGCGATTATTTACTACGGGATTTGGCGTTATAAAAATTTGTCCGCGCAATTAAAATGAAGTTTTCGCATTCGTTCGGCGTCGCCGCCAAAGACATCGACGGACAGCAGCACGTCAACAACGTCGCTTACGTCCGCTGGATTCAGGATGTCGCCGTCGCGCACTGGTTTTCGGCGACCGGCGAAACCGAACGCGTAAAATTTACGTGGCTCGTCGTGCGGCACGAAATCGATTACAAAAAACAGGCGTTTGAAGGCGAGCAGGTAACAGCGTCAACGTGGCTCGGCGAGCCGACGCGGACGAGCTGGGAAAGATTTACCGAAATCACGCGCGGCGAAGATTTGCTGGTTAAAGCCAGAAGCGTCTGGTGTTTGATTGACCGCGAAACTTTGAAGCCGACGCGCATAACATCAGAACTGAAGGAATTATTCGGTTAAAAATATGAACGAGAAAATTTCAGTAAATCCAGAAATTCATTTCGGCAAACCGTGCGTTGCCGGAACGCGCATTACCGTTCAGAATGTGCTGGAGTTAATCAATCAAGATTTGTCTTTTGACGAGATAAAACAAGATTATTACCCGGATTTGCAGACCGAAGACATCAAGGCTTGCGTTGATTACGCTATTGCTTTAATTTCGGCGGAAGATATAAAAATTGCCGCCTGAAACTGCTGCTCGACCAGGACGTTTACGAAGCGACGGCGCGATTTTTAATCGATTTGCAGCACGATGTCCTGCGCGTCGCGAACTCGGAATGGCGCAGGCGTCCGACGAAGAAAATTTGAACAGGACTTTCTCAAATTTGAGAAGCGTCTTTGTCGGAGCGCGGGCATCCTGCCCGCTTTTGAACGCTCCAAGCGTTCGCTCAAAGTTTAGATAAAAATCAACATTGAACTTTATCGAGCTTGCTTTAGATTGCTCACGCAATCTTTGCGGGCAGGATGCCCGCGCTCCGAGGTAAGAAAGTCCTGTTGAAAAAGGCTTTGGAGTTGAATCGCATTTTCGTGACATCGTTTTAGAAAAATATAAAATCGTTCGCGCATCTCAAACGAGTTGAAGCAATTATTTCAAACGGAGTTTGTATGAAAATTTTGCAAATATTCTTTTTTAGCTTTTTGCTGTTAGCTTTGAAGTTGCCAATTCAGGCACAAGAAAATGTTTCAACAACTTTAATTGGGCGTATTTTGTCGTTGGAAGGATACCTTATGCCAAATATAAAGGTAAAAGCTATCTCACAAACAAACATTGAATATGAAACTCGAACAAATGAAGACGGAGCATACTCGCTGAAACTGCCAAGAGGACTTTACACTTTTGAAGTTAACGCAGAGCAAACCAAAACAAATGCTTGGGAAACAGTTAGATTGAATAATTATCGGATTGTTCCTGCGTATGACGGTAAAATAAACCTAGATATTTCTTTGTCTGCGATAGGCGACGGAATCGTTTGTGTTTTAACAGTTGAAACTCCAGAGATGAATAAGAGGAAAACAAGTAAAAGGCTGAAGAATAAATTTATAAAGAGAAAGGAAAATAATAAACAATGAACAATTTAACATTTGGAATTATCAAACCGGACGCCGTGAAAAACGGGAAAGCCGGAGCAATTATACAGAAAATCGTCGAAGCGGGTTTTCGGATTCGCGGAATGAAGTTGATTCATCAATCGCTCGCGCAAGCCGAAGGTTTTTATGCCGTTCACGCCGAACGTCCGTTTTTCGGCGAGCTGACCGAATTTATGTCGAGCGGCGCGTGCGTCGTGCTGGCGCTTGAGAAGGAAAACGCCGTTAAAGCGTGGCGCGATTTGATGGGCGCGACAAATCCGGCGGAAGCAGCGGAAGAAACTTTGCGCAAAGAGTTTGCGACTTCAATCGGCGAAAACGCGGTTCACGGTTCGGATTCGGAAGAAAACGCGCGGATTGAAATCGGTTATTTCTTTAGTCAACTTGAATTAGTTTAAGCGGCAGAGTATAAAAGTTTTCAGAAAGTTGCAGAAAGTTGCAGGAAGTTTTCAGAAAGTTATAGTAGTTGCAGGAAGTTGCAGATAGTCATAAAATTCCGAAAATTCTATAACTCTGAAAACTATCTGCAACTTCCTGCAACTCTGAAAACTTTAAGGGAAAAGGACGAAAAATAAATGAAACAATGCCCGACTTGCCGGAAAACTTATGCCGATTCGATGCGTTTTTGTCAGATTGACGGAACTTTGCTGGTTGAAGACGACGCCGAATCGGACGACGCGTATAAAACGGTAATCGGCAATTCGGCGATAAGGGAAGATGATGAAAATCTTCTACAGCTTCCGACCGATTCCGGGCAATTTAACAAAACAAACTCGACGGAACAATACGCGAAAAACGATGATTTGCTGTTCGATAATCCGATTGAACAGATTTCCAATCCTTTCGATTCGTCCGCTTATCAGCCGCCGTCTTTTATCGAGCCGAACGCCGCGCAAAATCCTGAATCTTCTTTCGGAACTGCGCAGACGCCTTTTAATCAAGCTCCGTTTGAGCAGTATCAAGAACCGCCTGGACAACCGATGCAGCAATCGGCGTGGACGCCGCCGCCCGCGCCCGAAGCAAGCTGGCAAAATCAAAACATCGGCGCGAACACGCCTTTTCAGCCGCCCGTCGCTGCCGGTTTCGGGCAGGACAAAACTTTAGCCATTGTCTCGCTGGTTTGCGGAATTTTGAGTCTAACGTGTTGCGGTCCCGTTACCGGAATCGCCGCTTTGATTACGGGTTATATGGCGAAAAATAATGTTGATGCCAATCCGCAGCAATATGATGGGCGCGGTATGGCAATCGCCGGAATGATTATGGGCGGAATCAGTCTCGTTTTGACGGTGCTTTATTTTATTTTTGTCGGTTTATTCGGTTTTTTGCGCTGAATGCGCTGACAAGTTTAATCTTTTTAGCCCGCTCCGACTAGATAGAAGCGGGCTTTTTAAGTTATAATTTATAAAGATTTTTATCGACTTACGAGGAAAAAATGTCATTACTAACAGATGTCTTTCAATCGGCGAAAGCCGTCATTCTGGGAATGAAAACTACAATCTCACAGCTTCCCAAAGAAAGCTGGACGGTGCAGTACCCGGACGAGCCGGTAACGGTTCAGCCGCGTTATCGCGGAATGCATCTGCTTCACGTCGATGAAAACGGCAAGGAAAAATGCGTAGCGTGTTACCTGTGCGCGGCGGCGTGTCCGTCCGACTGCATTTATATCGAAGCGCAGGACGACCCCAGACCTTACGAAGAACGCGTCGGGCGCGACGAGCGTTACGCCAAAGTTTATAATATCGACTATAACCGCTGTATTTTCTGCGGTTTCTGCGTCGAAGCCTGTCCGAAAGACGCCATTACGCACGGCTATAATTTCGAGCTTTCCGTCTATAATCGTTACGATTTGCTGAAAACCAAAGACGATTTGCTAATTACAAAACAGAAACAATCGAAAAATTACCGCGTCGCGCTCTCCGGCGAAGATGTCGATTCGGAATACAAGGAAGTTTAGAGTTTGCAGGAAGTTACAGATAGTTGCAGGAAGTTTGCAGGAAGTTACAGGAAGTTTTCAGAAGATTATTTGTAAATTTACTAATTTCGATAAACGACGAAATTTTCCGCAACTTTCTGTAACTTCCTGCAACTATCTGCAACTTCCTGCAAACTTTTTAAAGACGATGAAATGCAAAACATTCAAAATTCAATTGGACGACGAAGCCGCCAAAAGTTCCGAAGAAGCTAATCTCAATAAATTTCTTGAGGATTTGAATGTCTATCAAATTTCTTCCGCTCTGGTAGAAAATCAATACTGGTCTGTTTTAGTTTTTTATAACGAAGGTTTGCCGGTCGAGCCGCGAAACTCAAACGCTTTAAACGATATTTCCGAAAACATTGCGGCGCGAAAATCGCCCGCCGAAAAAGTATCCAAGCCGGAAAACGCACCCGCCGAGCCGATTTGTTTAACCGCCGGCGAAGAAAAAATCTATGCTGTCCTGCGTGCCTGGCGAAACGAGCATTCGTCGCGCGACGGTTTGTCGCCGTATATGATTGCGCACAACGATTCGCTGATGCTGATGGCGAAAGTCAATCCGCAGACGCGCGACGAACTCATACAAATAAAAGGTTTCGGCGAAAAACGCGCGCAAAAATACGGCGACGAGATTCTGCAAATTATCGCCGCCGCAAAATCCGAACAACCGGAATAAATAATAAAAAAAACGTGGACACGGAAAATTTACCGCCGACCGCCAAAGGCAGACAATTTGAAATCAGAGCGCTCGGATTGCGGGATTTTGCCGGTTTAAAGCGCGACGACGAGCGGCTGAATCCGTTTGACTTAGCCAATTACGCCAAACTTCTCGTCGCATCTTTTGAACAAATCGAACCGTTTTTAACCGAAGAAACAAAATCGCATCTGCTCGGCGACGCGAGTGATAAATGGTCGGGCGGCGCGTGTTCGCAGGCGCTCGCCGACGGCAGAAAACTAATCGTTTTGAATCCGACGCACAATCAAAACCGGCAGAACGCGACCTTAATGGAAGAAATCTGCCACGTTTTTCTCGGACACAAACCGAGCCGTCTGGCAATTGAAAATTTTAACAAACAAGGCAAACCGATAGCCCGCGATTACCGCGAAGACGACGAAGAAGCCGCGTATTCAATCGGCGCGGCGGCGCTCGTGCCGTATTCCTCGCTTCGTAATTTTGTCGAATCGGGCAAAACTTCGAGAGAAATTGCCCGCCATTTCAACGTCAGCCGCGAGCTTGTCGAGTACCGAATGAAAGTTTCCAGGCTTTGGGAAACCTACAAAATGCGTGTGCTGCAAAACGGTTAAAAAAATATTTTTTGAAGCCACAGACGAACGCGGATAAGCACCGGTTAAGAAACCCTTTTAATTTTATTAACCCGCCTTTATCCGGTTTTTATCTATGTGAATCGGCGTTCATCTGTGGTTAAATATTCTTTGATTTTGTCCGATTATTTTCCATTTCCCATTAAAAACAGATGTCCGAATCGATTCAAAATATTAATCAGCCGTCGATGCCCGATATGGAACTTTCGGTTGTCGATAAGCTGCGGATGCTGCTCGATATTACGAAAACCATCAGCAGCTCGCTCGATTTGGACGAAGTTCTGACGCTCGTAATGGACACGCTCGCCTCTCTGATTCATTACGACGCGGCGGGGATTTACCTGCTCGAACATTCGACGAAAAAAGGCGAAACGCAGTATATTTTCAAATCGAAAGCGGTTCGCGGCTATCATATAAGTTTTGAATTAGTCGAGCCGCGCTTAAGGCTCGGCGAAGGTTTTATCAGCTATGTCGCGCAGACCGGAAAACCGGTTATTTCGCCCGATGTCAGTCTTGACGAGAGATATTTTCCGGCGCGGCAGGAAACACGCTCGGAAATCGTCGCGCCGATTGTGTCGAATAATGAAGTTATCGGCGTTTTCGACCTCGAAAGCGACCGCCTTAACGCTTACGACGCGGACGATTTGTCGGTTTTGCAGCTTCTCGCCTCGCAAGTCGCCATTATTATCGAAAAAGTTCAGCTTCACGAACAGCTCGTCGAGAAAAAACGCCTGCAGGCGCAGCTTGAAATCGCCCGTCAGGTTCAGCTCGCTCTGCTTCCCGAACGCGACCCGCTGCTTAGAAACTTCGACATCAGCGCCTACAATTTTTCGACCGAAGAAGTTTCCGGCGATTATTACGATTGGGTAGAAATTTTCGACGACCAAATCGGCGTCGTCGTCGCCGATGCTGTCGGGAAGGGAATTCCGGCGGCGCTGTTAATGGCATTCTTGCGCGCGTCTTTGCGAACCGGCGTGCAAATCGGCTACGCGCCGCACATCGCTTTGTCGAAAGTAAATAATCTGCTGTGGGATTCGGTCGAAGATAATCAATTTGTAACGGCGATTTACGGCATTTTAGACGCGACTAATAGAACATTCGTTTATTCAAACGCCGGACACAATCCGCCGCTTCTCGTCAGTCCGAACGGCGAATATAAAATAATCGAATACGGCGACTTGCCGCTCGGAATGTTCCGCGAAATGCGTTATCACCAGCATTTTATACGCTTTGAAGCCGGACAGATTTTCGTTTTATACACCGACGGCATCACCGAAGCGGCAAATTCCGACGAAGAAGAATACGGCATCGAACGTCTGGCGAAAAAAGTTTTGGAAGGAATCAAGTTGCCCGCCACAAAATTAATCGATTTTATCAGAAAGGACGTTGCCGATTTTACGGGCAGAAAATTTCTCGACGATGACGGAACACTCTTTATAATTAAAGCTATTTAAATCAGAAAACGGAAGGCGATTTTATTCGACCTTCCGCGTTCCTTATCAGTTGTTTTGGGAACTTGTGTAGAATTTTTTAGTGCGCTGTTATAGAACAATGAACCGCGTCGCCGCCCGGCACAATCGTAGCGCGATAATCGCCGTAATTTATCTTTTCGTTTTTAGAAGAAAAAGAATAAACGTCGAACCCGTAAGCGTCGAGAAATTCGACTAAATCGACTGAATTATCGACATACAAAAACTCTGGAAAACCTAGTTCGGCGCGAATCGAGAGAAGTCTTTCGATAACTTCGAGAGGTGCAAAGCAAGTTACCGGGTCATTAAAAGTAGCCATATTGTTTGCCTTTTCGCAGAAAACGCCCGTCCAAAATGTGCGGGCATTTTCTTTGATTACGATAAATCGGCAAAGGTTGTTCTTTAATTTTTTAAGTAATGTTTCCAATAATTTACAGGAAAAATCTATTTGAAAAAGTGAATTAGCGCGGCGGCTTTTTCCTGTAAATCGGCGGGATTGTCGGAAAAATACGGTTGCAGCAGCAAGCCGAGCGATTGAATGCCGTTGAAAATCGTGTGAAGAACGACGCACGGCAAAAGATTTCCGGTTTTAACGCGCACAAGGGTTAAAACAAGACTGAGCAGGCAAATCAAAAAAATCGTCGAAAAACTCGGATAATACTGCGGAACGTGAACGGCGGCGAAAAACACCGTCGTCAGAATTATTCCCGTCGCCAGCCCGAAACTTCTTTGCAGAGCCGAATATAAAACTCCGCGATAGACTACTTCTTCGACGAGCGGCGCGGTAAAAGTCGCCAGAAACGCGATGGCAATAACTGCGCCGCGTGAAGTTTTCAGCATCCGCAAAAGGTCGTTGTCCTGTTCGGGAACAAAATAACCGACAACGGCGGCGAGAACGAAAAAACCGCCCAAAATCGCCAAACCGTGCAGCCAGTTAAAGCCGCCCCAATTCCAGCCGAGCATCGATTTAAACGAATATTTTCTAAATCTCGTAACAACCAGCCAAGCCAGCAGAAGCGTGAAAATGTGCGCCGGAATGACGGAAACGATTTGCAGAAGAACCGCCGTCGGGTCTGTTTTGGCAAATTCGAGAATCGCCGCCTGATTTGTAAAATCAATGTGCTGTTTTGCCAAATACGGCAGAAAAACGAGACTCGGAAAAACGACGATAAAAAGAACGCTGGCAATCCAGACGCCGAATGCCGCCCAATTATTCCACGGCGGATTGTCGGGCGTCGGATTAATCGTTTCCAATTTTTCCTTCAATTCGGGCGCTTGATATTCGATGTTGTTCGGTTGGTTTGTTTCCACGAAAAGAGTTTAGCGAAAAACGATTCAAGTTCAAAGTTTTGCGTTTCAAAGTCGAACTATTCAAATTAAAAATATGTGAATCAATAACAGGAAACTTTGAAAAACAATATTTTCTCTGCGAACCTTTGCGTCTTCACCTTTGCGTTACTTTGCGATACAAAGATTTAGTAACGCGAAGGAAATGCAAAGGCAAGACGCGAAGGAAACGCAAAGGTTTTACATATTTCCAGCATTGATTCACATAAAAATATTAAACCTTGAACCTTGAACTTTGAACCGAATAGAGATAACTTAAAATCCCGTGAACACACGCGGGAAAATCCACACACAAAGAGCGCAAAATATTATCGCCGTCATTCCGGCGCGTCTTTTTTCGACACGTTTGCCGAATAAACTTCTGCTCAATTTAGCCGGAAAACCGCTTATTTTATGGACGGTCGGGCAAGCCGCCAAAGCGAAAAATGTTTCCCGCGTGATTGTCGCAACCGACAGCGAAGAGATTTTGCGAGTCGTTCGGAAAAACGGTTTTGAAGCGGTTTTGACTTCTGCAAATCATCAATCGGGCAGCGACAGAATCGCCGAAGTCGCCGAAATTCTGGAAGAAAATTCGATAATCGTCAATGTTCAAGGCGACGAGCCTTTAATATCTCCGCAAACAATTGAAAGCGCGATTGACGCGATTTTACAGGATGATTCGATTGATATTGCGACGACGTGCGAGCCGATTGACGACGTAAAAGATGTTTTATCGCCGGATGTCGTCAAAGTCATAACCGACGAAAACGATTTCGCGCTTTATTTTTCGCGGTTGCCGATTCCGTTTCCGCGTGAAGCGGTTAAAAAACACGAAACGCTTGAAAACGCGCTTAATAGTGAAAAAGATTTGCTCGCCCGTTATCGCAAACACACCGGGCTTTACGTTTATCGGCGCGAATTTTTGTTAAAATATACAAAGCTGCAACAAACAAATCTGGAAAAACTCGAAATGCTCGAACAGCTTCGGGCGCTGGAGAACGGCGCGCGAATAAAAGTCGTCGAAGTTTCGGAAAGCTCGATCGGCGTCGATACGCAAGAAGATTTTGAGCGCGTGCGGCAAATTTTAAGAGAAGGACAAAGGACAAATGACTAAATATATTTTCGTAACCGGCGGCGTGGTTTCGAGTTTGGGCAAAGGTTTGGCGGCAAGCTCAATCGGCTGTCTGCTCGAAGCGCGCGGCGCGAAGGTGCAGATGATGAAGCTCGACCCGTATATAAATGTCGATCCGGGAACGATGTCGCCGTTTCAGCACGGCGAATGTTATGTAACGGACGACGGCGCGGAGACGGATTTGGATTTGGGACATTACGAGCGGTTCACCAACGCCGAATTGACGAAAGCCAACAATTGGACGAGCGGCAGAATTTATTTGAGCGTGATTGAAAAAGAGCGGCGCGGCGATTATCTGGGCAAGACTATTCAGGTTATCCCGCACATTACGGACGAAATTAAACAAGCCGTGCGCGTCGTGGCGGAAAAGGATAAACCGGACGTTTTAATTGTCGAAATCGGCGGAACGGTCGGCGACATCGAATCGTTGCCGTTTCTCGAAGCAATCAGGCAGATGGGCAACGAAGAAGGACGCGGCAACGCGATTTTTATACACGTAACCTTAGTTCCGTATATCGCCGCCGCCGGTGAATTGAAAACGAAACCGACGCAGCATTCGGTCAGAGAGTTAAGAGAAATCGGAATTTCCGCCGACATTCTTTTGTGCCGCTCGGAAAAATCTTTGTCGAACGATTTGCGCCGCAAAATCGCGCTTTTCTGTAACGTGCGGGAAAATGCCGTCATTTCGGCGCTCGACGTAAAGACGATTTATGAAGTTCCGCTCGCCTTTCACGAACAGGGTTTGGATTCGCTGATTGTCGATTCATTAAATTTGTCCGAACAGTTGCCGAACGCCGATTTAAAACGCTGGCGCGAGCTTGTTTCGACAATCAAAGAGCCGTCCGAAGGCGCGGTTTCAATTGCGATTATCGGCAAATATGTCGAACTTGAAGATTCGTATAAAAGTCTGCGCGAGGCGTTGACGCACGCGGGCGTGGCAAATAATCTGCGCGTCAATGTTACCTGGATTGAATCGGAAAGTCTTATCGACGACGAAAATTACGAAAGTCGTCTGCGCGATTTCGACGCGATTCTTGTTCCCGGCGGTTTCGGCAAACGCGGAATTTCGGGAATGCTGCGGGCGATAAAATACGCTCGCAAGTCGGGAACGCCGTATTTCGGCATTTGTCTGGGAATGCAGACGGCGTGTATCGAATTTGCCAGAAATGTTTCTGGATTAAAAGACGCCGACTCAACCGAATTTAACGAACAAACGCCGTTTCCCGTAATTTTCAAACTGCGTGATTTGGTCGATGTCGAAAAACTCGGCGGCACGATGCGTCTGGGCGCGTGGGCTTGCGATTTGAAAGAAGCGAGTTTGGTCAGGGAAATTTACAACAATTCGCCTGAAATTTCCGAACGCCATCGTCATCGCTACGAATTCAACCCGGAATTTCGCGCTCATTTAGAAAAAGAAGGTTTAGTATTCAGCGGTGTTTCGCCCGACGGAAAATTTGTCGAGATGATTGAACTGCCGAAAGACGCGCATCCGTTTTTTGTCGGCTGCCAGTTTCATCCCGAATATAAATCGAAGCCTTTGAACGCGCATCCGCTTTTCGTGTCGTTCGTCAAAGCCGCGCACGACAACCGTCTGCAAAGCGAAAATCTGAAAGACGACGTGTCGAGCGGCAAACCAATCGAGATGCCCGAACGCGCGACAATCGCGGGCGAAGAATAATGGTGAAAATAAGTAAAGCCGGTTCAGCCGATTTGCGGGAATTACAACAGATAGGAATCGATTCATACTTGCCGCACTACGCGCATTTGTGGAAGGAAAACAACGCCGACTGGTATTTAAACAAATGCTTCGGCGACGAATTTCTCGCTAAAGAAATCACCGATGCAAACGTCGAATACTACATAATTTCGGCGGAAGAAAAAAATATCGGCATTCTAAAACTCGTTCTGCAAAAAACTTTGCCCGATTCGGACATCGAAAACGCGCTTTATCTCGAAAAACTTTATTTTATAAAAGAATGGACGGGCAAAGGCGTCGGGCGCGAGCTGATGAATTTTACATTTGAACGCGCGAAAGAATTAAACCGCGATTGCGTCTGGCTGGTTGCGATGGACACGGCGGACAAACCTGTTGCTGCGTACAAACGAGCCGGTTTCGTCGTTCATTCGCGCTCACAGATAGATTTTGAATTAATGAAAGACGAATTTAGAGGAACATTCTTGATGAAAAAATGTTTTGAAGCGAATAAAAACTAGAAGCTATTTAAAGACTCAAAAAACAGTTCCGTCAGGAGCGTAATGTTTGTAGATAATTTAGTAAAAAGGTTTCGAGTTCCGTAGGAACGACATAAAAATATGTCGTTCCTACGGAACTCAATCCAGACCAGACAAATTCGATGCTACAAATATGACGTTCCTAGCGGAACTAAAAAATCAAATCAGTCTCCCGGATTTGTCTCGATAATATTTTATCTGTTTCGGTCAGCAACAAATAAAATTCTTTGATGAAAGTTGAAAATTTGATTTAGCTAACGTCATTAGCTAAGATGGAAAAATTATGACAACCGTAAACATTCACGAAGCGAAAACGAATTTGAGCAAACTTCTCGAAAAAGCTCTCAACGGCGAAGAAGTCGTCATCGCGCGTTCGGGCAAACCGCTCGTCAGACTCGTGCCAATTGAAGAAAAAGAAAAAGAAGACTGGTTCGGAATGGACAAAGGCAAAGTTTGGATTAGCGAGGATTTCGACACTTTAGACCCGGAACTTCTGGCGCTCTTTAACGGAGATAACGATGAAAGTTTTGGTTGATACGCACGTTTTTCTCTGGGCTTTCGGCGGTTTGGGAAATTTGTCGATAGAAGTCAAAGATTTTCTCGCCGATACCATTCAAAACGAATTTTATTTTTCAATCGCAAGCGCGTGGGAAATTTCCATAAAATACGGCAGCGGTAAATTAAAACTGCCCGACGTTCCCGAAAGATTCGTGCCGAACAGAGCGGCGAGAGCCGGTTTCAAAATTCTGCCCGTCAGTTTGCCGCACGTTCTTTTCGTTCACAATCTGCCGCCCGTTCACAAAGACCCGTTCGACAGACTGCTCGTTTCGCAAGCCCAAGCCGAAGGTTTGAGAATTTTGACGGCTGACCCGGTTTTTACAAAGTATAAAGTCGATGTATTAAATGTTTTGAAGTTTAAATTATGAAATCTTTTCAGGTAGGCAATGTAACTTTCGGCGACGGCGATTTAGCTTTTATTTTAGGTCCGTGTGTCGTCGAATCGGCGCAGCACGCGCTTTTTATGGCGCAGGAAATAAACGATATTTGCAGACACGTCGGCGTCGAATTTGTTTATAAATCTTCGTTTGATAAAGCGAATCGCAGTTCGATTGACAGTTTTCGCGGCGGCGGAATGGAGAGCGGTTTGGAAGTTTTGGCGCAGGTTCGAGCGGAAATCGGTGTTCCGGTTATTACGGACGTTCACGAAACGTGGCAGGTCGAAAAAGTCGCGGAAGTTGCGGATGTCATTCAGATTCCGGCGTTTTTGTGTCGTCAGACCGATTTGCTGGTCGAGTCGGCGCGAAGCAAAAAAGCCGTCAATGTAAAAAAAGGACAGTTTCTATCGCCGTGGGACGCCAAAAACATCGTCGATAAAATGCGGGCGGCGGGCTGTGAACGATTGCTTTTGACCGAACGCGGCGCGAGTTTCGGTTATAACAATCTGGTCGTCGATTTGAGAAGTTTTCCAGTGATGAGAAGTTTCGGCGCGCCCGTAGTTTTCGACGTAACGCATTCGCTTCAGCTTCCCGGCGGTTTGGGCAAGGCAACGGGCGGGCAAGCCGAATACATCGAACATTTTGCGCGCGCGGGCGTCGCCTGCGGCATCGACGCGATTTTTATGGAAGTCCACGACAACCCGAACGCCGCGCCGTCCGACGGTCCGAATCAATTACCTTTAAATAGATTGGAAAAACTGCTTTTTAAATTGAAAGCGATTCACCAATTAATAAATAAAGGTTAGTTCGCTTTTATAAATGTCATTCGGTTACAGCAGAATTATTCCTTGATAAATATGAAATTTTATAAACGATTTGTTGTTTTTGCCTTTTTGCTCAATGTTTTTACATTTTCTACTTTTGCGCAAGACGAGAGCCGCGCTTCAAAAACTTGGGAAGTGCAGAAATACGACATCAACGCGACTTTGCCGCAGACTGACGCGGACAGAAATCTGGCGGTTAAAGCCGTTTTGAATGTGAAGAACGTTTCGAGCAAGCCGGCTTCGACTTTAACTTTGCGAATCAGTCCGAATGCGGCAGTTTCAATGGTTAAAGTAAATGATGCAACTGTGGACTTTACGAAAGGCGAGGAAAAAATCGGCAGCAGCGGAACTTTACAGCGAATCGTCGTGCGCGTTCCGGCGGCGCAGCCGAATACGAATCTGAGTGTCGCGGTCGATTACAAATTAAATGTTAAGGAAAATTCCGGCTTGAACGCGCTTTCGCCCGTCGGCTCGCAGTTTCTGCCGTTGTCGTTCTGGTATCCGACGCCGAACAGTTGGTATTTCGCGCGCGGCGGAGATTTCGCGCCGTTTCGCGTTGCGGCAAATTCCGCAAACAACCGGACAATCGTTTCTTCGGGAACGCAGACGGGAAACGGTTTCGAGCAAAAGTTGAACGGACAGCCGTTTTTTGTCGCCGGAGATTGGGACACGGTTAATGCGAATAATGTTTCCGTTCTCGTCCCGAAAGGCGCGGGCGCGGAAGAGCGGAAACGCGCAAACGAGTTAGCCGTTTTAGCCGCGAACGCGAAAACTTTTGCGGCTAAACTTCTGGGAAACGCGCCGGACGTGCCGCTGCGAATCGCGGCGGTTGACAGAGGCGCGGGATTTTCGGGCGGCGGAACGATTTTTGTTGACGACAGCGTTTTTAATCGCGGGAAAATCGATTCGTTTACGGCGATGACGGTTGCCGAATCAATTGCGAAAATATGGCTCGGCAACGCGGTGCGGACAAACGGCGATTCTTACGGCGTCATCCGCGAAGGTTTGCCGCGTTTTATCGCCACGCAGTTTTTAGAAGCCGAATACGGAAAAGATATTGCCGATGTCGAAAGACTGCGCCAGCGCACGGCTTATGCCGCCGTTGCACAGCGCGACGCGCCTTTAAATACGGTTTCGCCGCTCGACGATTATTACTATTTGGAAGTTACCAATAAAGGCGCGATGATTTGGCGTCTGCTGGCGAATAAAGTCGGGCAGGAAGAATTTTTCGGCGTTCTTCGCGAACAGATGAAAGACGGAAATCTGACGCTGGCTGAAACGCGCGCGGCTTTTTCGGCGCAGAAAGAACTTCTCGATTACGCGTTTGACCAGATTACGGATACGAATCTGCTCATCGGAACGCCGCAGCCGAACGGCTCGGAAACGAAGCTCGCGCTGCGAAATACCGGCTCAATCGATGCGACGGTAAATATAATTGCGATAACTGCAAGCGGCGAAAAATTAACGACGCAGACGATGATTCCGGCAAAAAGTTTCGGCGAAGCAAACTTTAAAACCGCGAATAAAATAGTTCGCGCCGAAATCGACGCCGAAAAACTTTACCCGCAAACCGAATATTTCGACGATATTTCGCCGCGAGAATCTGACACGAGCGATATGTATTTGACTATAAAGCGTTCTTTCGATAAACAGGATTTTGCCGCCGCCGAAAAAAATGCGCGAATTGCTCTGCAAACACTGCCGCATTTCGACGAGGCGCGAATACTTTTCGCCCGCGCTCTTTTGGCGCAAGGGAAAACTACGGACGCCGAAAAAGAATTTCGCGCCGTTCTCGACGAAAAACTTCCGACAGCCAGAAGTATTGCCTGGGCAAATCAGGGTTTGGGCGAAGCGGCTTTGAAATCAGGACAAAACGCTCAGGCGGCGAAGTATTTTGACGACGCGGTAAAAGCCGACGGAGAATACGGCGCGACTTTAGCCGCGCGCGCGGGCAGAAACAAAGCTAACGTCTCGACGCCGGTTGAAGAAAATATAAAAATCTTTTTCGCTCAATTTGATAAAGCGGCGGTCTCGGGTCGCAAATCCGATTTAGACGCGCTGACGATTCCGGGCGAAATGCTTAAATTCTCCGGCGGCATTTCGGGACAGGCGCAGCAGTGGCAGAGCAGAGTTTTGCAGGTCGATAAAAAAGACGCCGATAACGCGTTTGTCGAAGTCGGTCTGAACATTAAAATGCTGAACAAGGACGCCGAAAGCGGGAACGCCGTTTTTCGGATTTCTAAAGTTGGCGGAATCTGGAAACTGAGCGGCGTAGAGATGTTTGAAGTGCGCTAAGTCGAATTATTAATGAATGAGCAAAAGTTAGATGAAAATGTTTTGGAAAAAGCTCGAAAAGTAAAACTGCTTTTAATGGATTGCGACGGCGTTCTAACCGACGGAAGACTTTATTTTAACGAGCGAGGCGAAGAACTGAAAGTTTTTCACGTCCGCGACGGGCAGGGAATTGTAATGTGGCATCAAGCCGGATTCGAGTCCGGCATAATCTCCGGCAGAAAATCAAAAATTTTACACACGCGGGCAACCGAACTTGGAATGCGCTACATCAAAGACGGTTCGCAGGATAAAGCGAAGGATTTTGAAGATATTTTACAACTGGCAAACGTAAGTCTTGATGAAGTCGCGTTCGTCGGCGATGATATAGCGGACATTTGTTTAATGGAAAAAGTCGGCTTTACCGTCGCCGTTGCCGATGCGGTTCAGGAATTATTTCCCTACGTTATATATACGACGAAATCCAGAGGCGGTTTTGCCGCTGTAAGGGAAGTGACAGATTTACTTCTCAGCGCGAAAAAAGATTTTTGATTGAGCAACTGAGTTATAAAAATTGCCATCCTAAATTATTCGCAATTGCGAAGTTGATAAATCAAAATTATTTTGAGAACATAGTTCTTCAGTTGAGCAACTTTTAGAAAATACAAAACATCTAAAAAATTCTGCT
>JAABUN010000790.1_pt1 | contig 78363 bp, 79 predicted proteins | sample 5559311 | NCBI WGS metagenome assembly JAABUN01 (sample SAMN10711877, study PRJNA513370) | rock metagenome | isolation source: Antarctica rocks | place: Antarctica: Victoria Land, Siegfried Peak sud | reverse complement strand
CAACGACTCCACCTGCCCGCCCGACAACACCAACACGCCCGACCTCCAAATATGCCCGATTTGCAGCACCAATCATGACGACGAGGCCGGACGGAACCCCCGACTATTTCCGGGGGAAGTAGCTAGCTAGAGGGCGTGCTCGCCGACCCAGGCGAGGGCGAGGAAGACAAGGCACACGGCCACGACGCGAAGCGTGAGCCGCTCGAAGCGCGAGGGCACGCCGGCCGCGAGGGCAACGCGGCCTGCGTCGGTGATCCGCAGCCCGGCCGCGTCGCGCACGACGAAGCCGCACGCCCGAAGCGTGTCGAGCGCCGGGCTCTCATGGTCGCCGTCGGGGTCGTCGGCGACCGCCCTGAGCACCAGCCCGTGCGCGAGGTCCAGCATCCAGCGGAAGGCTACGCGGCATCTGCGACGCGGGTCGAGGATGCTTCGCGGCATGCGGGTCGCGGTGCTCTCAGACGTCCACGGCAACCTCCCGGCGCTCGACGCGGTCCTGGCCGGGCTCGCGGGCGAGCGCGTGGAGCTCGTCGTCAGCGGCGGGGACGTCTGCGCCGGACCGATGCCGGCCGAGGTGCTGGGCCGGCTCCTCGCGCTCGCGGAGACGCTGCCGATGCTGTGGATCATGGGCAACGCCGACCGCGACGTCATCGGGGCATGGGACGGCAGCATGCCCGCGGCCCGCGACGACCCGGCCGCACGCGCCGCGCACTTCGCCGCCGCCCGCCTCGACCGGCGCGCGCGCGACTTCCTCGCGGGCTTCGCGGTCAGCCTCGCCGCGGACGGCGTGCGCTACTGCCACGGCTCGCCGCGCTCGGACACGGAGATCCTCACCGCCGCGAGCTCCCGCCGCCGCGTCGACGCGGCGCTCGACGGCGTGGTCGAGCCGCTCGTGGTCCACGGCCACACCCACCACCAGTACGACCACGGCCGAGTCGCGGGCGCCGGCTCGGTCGGCATGCCCTACGAGGGCCGGGCGGGCGCGTTCTGGGCGGTCGTGGAGCAAGGTCGTGTCGAGCTGCGCCGCACGGCCTACCCTCTCGACGCAGCCGCCGCCGCGGTCCGCGCCACGGGCTACCCCGACGCGGATGAGCTCCTCGCCGAGTCGCTGCTCGACCCGATCCCGCGCCGCGAGGCGCTCGCGGTCTTCGAGGCGCAAGCGGGCGCATAGAGCGAGGGCGAAGGCCGAACCGTGGAGGCACGACTTCCATCGCGCACCACTCATCGGCGCGTCCGGCGGCCGACCGCCGCGTCTGGCAGCATCGCGCCGATGAGTGACGCCTACGCCGCCGCCGGCGTCGACACCGGACAGGCCGATGCGGGCGTCGACGCCCTCGTCGGCGTCCTGAAGACGATCGAGCTCGACCGCCCGAGCGCGTCGGTCCTGCCGAGCGGCCACTACGCGAGCGTGCTGCGGGTCGCCCCGAACCTGGGAATCGCGTTCTCCACCGACGGCGTCGGCTCCAAGCTCGTGCTCGCCGAGCAGGCCGACCGCCTGGAGACCGTCGGCATCGACTGCATCGCGATGAACGTCAACGACATCGTCTGCGTCGGCGCAGAGCCGATCGCCATGGTCGACTACCTCGCCGTGGAGCAGGCCGATCCGACGGCGCTCGCCCGCATCGCCCAGGGCCTGAAGGTCGGCGCGCAGAGCGCGAACATCGAGATCCCGGGCGGCGAGCTGGCCGTCATCCCGGAGCTCATCCGCGGCCACCCGTCGCCCCACGGCTTCGACCTCTGCGGCACCGCATTCGGCACCGTCGCGCTCGACGCGATCGTCACAGGAGCCGACGCGAGCCCCGGCGACGCGATCATCGGCCTGCCCGCGAGCGGCTGCCACTCCAACGGGTACACGCTCGCGCGCCGCGCGGTGCTCGACCAGGGCGGCCACGCGCTCGCCGACACGCCGCCCGAGCTGGGCGGGGCGTCCGTCGTCGACGCGCTCCTGGAGCCCACGGTCATCTACGTCCGGGCGGTCGTCGAGCTGCTGCGCTCCGACGTGCCGGTGCACGGCTTGGCGCACATCACGGGCGGCGGGCTGGCGAACCTCCTGCGCCTCGGGGACGGGCGGCTGGGCTGGCGCATCGAGCAGCCGCTCCCGGTCACGCCGATCTTCGAGCTCATCGCCCGGGCGGGCGGTGTTCCCGCTCGGGAGATGTGGGAGGTCTTCAACATGGGCTGCGGCTTCGTCGCCGTCGTCCCGGACGACCGCGCCGACGACGCGGTCGCGCTGCTGAGCGCCCACCACCCGGGCACGGCCCGCATCGGGACCGTCGCCGACGAGGGCGGCACGGTGGCCGTGCCCTCGCTCGGGCTGACGTACTAGGTGTCGCACCGCGTCGTGACCGAAGCTGCGCTCGAGGCTGCGCGGGTCCTAGCTACCTCGCACGGGCTCCCCGCGACGGGCGCCGTCGTCCTGCATGCCGGCAGCAACGTCGTCGTGCACCTGGCGCCGGCGCCGGTCGTAGTGCGCGTCATGACCGGCACCGCGGCGCTGCACGCCGACCCAGCCGCCTGGCTGGAGCGCGAGGTGAGCGTCTGCACCCACCTGGCGCGGCTCGGAGCCGCGGTCGTCGCACCGAGCGACGAGCTGCCGCCCGGACCCCACCAGGTCGACGGGCTGTGGATTACGTGCTGGGCGCACGTCGCGGTCGACCACGCCGCCCCCACCCCGCCGCCCGACGAGCTCGGTCGCGCACTGCGCGACCTCCACGCTGCGCTGTCTGAGGTGCCGGTCGAGCTCGAACCGCTTGCCGCGGTCCGGGACGAGCTCACCGGCCTCCTCGACCGCCTCGACGACCCTCGAGCGGACGCTTGGCGGGCGCAGCTCGCGGCCGTGGCGCCCGAAGCCCTGGGGGCCGGAGGCGCTACCCAACCCGTCCACGGCGATGCCTCGCTGAGCAACCTCCTGACCACGACGGACGGCCGGCGCTTGTGGGCGGACTTCGAGGACGTCCGCCGAGGCCCCGTCGAAGCCGACGTCGCCGGCTTGGTCGACGCCGCGCGCAACCGAGGGCTCAGAGACGGCTATGAGACGGTGCTGCTCTCGACGTACGGCACGGTCGACGCGAGCATCTACGGAGCGCAGCTCCGGCTGCACGCGCTCTACGGCGCCGTGTGGCGCGCGCATCACCCGAGATGAAGTTCGCGCGATACGTGACCGTCTCGTGAAGCGCCGCACGTTTCGGGCTCTCGATGCGTTCACTATGGGCACATGCCCCGCCGCCTCGTCGTCCTCGCCGCCCTGATCTGCGCCTGCGCCGCCCTCCCCTCCACGGCCGCCGCCGCTCCCCCACCGATCGGCCATGTCTGGACGATCGTGCTCGAGAACACGTCGTACGCCGAGTCATTCGGGCCGAACGCGAAGGTCCCGTACTTCTCGCGTGACCTCCCCGCCCAGGGCGCGCTGCTGACGCAGTTCCACGGCACCACGCACTTCTCGCTGGGCAACTACGTCGCGATGCTCTCGGGCCAGCCCTCCAACCCGGAGACGCAGGCCGACTGCCTCAACTACACGGACTTCAAGGGCGGCGCGGACGTCGGCGGGGGCGTGCTGGCGGGCACCGGCTGCGTCTACCCCGCGTCGGTCAAGACGCTGGCCGACCAACTGCGCGCGAAGGGCCTGACGAACCGCGGCTACATGCAGGACATGGCCAACGGCCCGGCCCGCGACACCTGCCGCCACCCGGCGCTCAACGGCTCCGACGACACGCAGAGCGCCGAGGTGGGCGACCAGTACGCCACCCGGCACAACCCGTACATGTACTTCCACTCGCAGATCGACCCCCAGGCGCAGTGCGACAAGGAGAACGTCGACCTGAGCCGGCTCGCCGAGGACCTGAAGTCCGAGGCCACGACGCCGAACTTCTCCTTCATCACCCCGAATCTGTGCGACGACGGGCACGACGAGCCCAACTGCGTCGACGGCCGCCCCGGCGGCCTGGTCGCCGCGGACGCGTTCCTCCAGCGCACGGTCCCGGCGATCATGGCCTCCCCGGCCTTCCAGAAGGACGGCCTGATCCTGCTCACCTTCGACGAGGCCGAGGCCAGCGGCACCAACGCGGACTCGAGCTCGTGCTGCAACCAGCCCGCCGGCCCGAACACGCCCAGCCCGGGCGGCCCGCTGACGCCGGGCCCCGGCGGCGGCCGCATAGGCGCGATCGCGCTGTCGCGCTTCGTCAAGCCCGGCACGACGAGCACCGTGCCCTACAACCACTACTCCTTCCTGCGCTCGATGGAGGAGACGTTCGGCATCGCCGAGCACCTGGGCTACGCCAACCAGCTCAACCTGGCGACCTTCGGCGACGACGTCTACTCCGACCGTGCGGGTACGACGAATCTCCCGCTGCCCGGCATGACGCCGCCCAGGCAGAGCGCTCCAGTCGTCCCGACCTGTGGCACGACCACGGTCAAGCGACGCCGGGTCAGCAAGGGGGACCTCGTCCAGTCCGTCGTGGTGTCAGACCCGGTCAACGCCGTGCGCTTCGTGCAGGTGCGGATGGCCCACGGCGCACGCTTGACCGTTCGCCAAGTCGCGGGTCGCCGGACGCGGACGCTGGCCCGCCGCGTCCGCGTCCGTGCGTGTCGCCAGTACCGCTATCGCCTGCAGATGCCCAAGACCGGCAAGCTGCTGGTCACGGCGAGCCTGCCGTCCGGCTCGGAGTCCCGCACCACGCGCTACCGCTAGGAGCCCGACGGCGCGCCCGCCGGGCTCTCGGCACCGGGGGCGCCGGGCCTCTCAGCGTCCGCTGCCCTCCACACGCGCCTTGAACTCCGCGGGGCGACCGTTGACCATGACGTCGCGGATCTTCCCCTCGACGGGGCCGCGGATGAGCATCCCGAGCACGCGGCCCGGGTCGCCGTCGAGCGTGTAGGTGACGCGCGTGCGGTTCCCGCCGAGGTCTTCGAGCTCCCACGCGCCGTCGAGCTTCTTCAAGTCGCCCTTCTCCTGCGTCCAGGAGACGCGCGTCGGCTCGGCGTAGGTGAAGCGCACGATCGTCTTGACCTTGCGCACCTTGGCGTCGGACGTCGTCTCGCAGCGCGACGGGCGGCCCTCGGCGTCGCGGTCGAGGACCTTCATCTCCTCCAGGCCGTCCTGCCACTCCGGAGCGCTTGCGACATCGGCCGCCAGCGCCCAGCAGGCCGCGATCGGTGCGTCGACGTCGATGCTCTCGGAACCACCCAGTTGCGCCATGGGCGCGAGCCTAACGCGCCTCAGCTCGAGCTGCGGTTCGCGGCGCGCCCCCGGGGCGCGCGACGCGGCGACGCTCGACGCGTCCGCGCAGCGCGCCGCCGATCGCCCCGAAGACGACGCCGAGAACCGTGGTGATCGCGACGAGCACCCCGGGCGGATCGGGCAGCTTGGCCGTCGCCGGATCCCCGACGAGCGCCGCGCCGAGCAGGATCATCGTGCCGAACAGCAGCCCTCCGGCGAGGCCGCGGGCGGCTCCCTCGCCCGCCCGCGGATGCTCGAAGCCTGCGCCGATCCCGCCCACGACGCCGAGTATCGACAGCACGAGGTAGGCCGTCTCGCTCGTGGTCAGCAGGTAGCCCGTCAGCAGCCCGAAGAGCGCCGGGACCACCACCGCGATGACGATCCGGAGGACCGGCGGGCGGCTGAGCAGGAGCGGCGGTGCGTGCATGACGCGACGCTACCTGGAGCGCGGCGCGTACGCACCGGGTTAGTGTGCGCCGATGGGCCGCATCATCATCCTCGCCGTGCTCCTCTGCGCCCTCGCCGCGGTCGGCGTGATCGCCGCGGGCGGCGTGGTGCTCGACCCGGAGCAGCAGGCCGAGATCGATCGCAAGGCCGCAGCGCCCTTCGTGGTGCCGCCCGAGGTCGACCCGTTGCCCGCCGCGCCGAAGCTCCGCCCCGTGTCCGCGCCCGCGCAGGGCCGGCTCGGCGCGACGGTCACGATGGACCAGCTGCACTTCGGCGCCAAGCGCACCGAGGTGACCGCCGGGGAGTCCGTGCGCTGGGTCAACCGCGACCGCGTCGCGCACGAGCTGCTCTCCGACGACGCCATCGGGGCCGGGGCCAAGCCGACCTTCGCCTCCAAGGCGATCGCGCGCGGCGGCTCCTTCCGAACCACCTTCGAGAACCCCGGGCTCGTGCGCTACGTCTGCGTCCTGCACCCGACGTCGATGGTGGCCTACGTCGTGGTCAAGCCCCGCTAGCTCAAAGCTCCGAAGCAGAGCGCGCCTGGCTTCGAGCGCGTCAGCCCGCGTGCCACAGCTCGCCCGAGCCGAGCCGCTCGGGACGCGCGCGGAGCTCGAGCGCGAGGCGCCACAGCTCGCCCGCCGCGCGCAGCGGCGCGAGGTCGCAGAGCGCCGCGACCTCGGCTGCGGCGAGCGCCCCGTGCGCGGCGAGCGCCTCCTCGACGCCCGGACGCGCCGTCGTCGCAGCCTGCGCGCCCGCAGCGAGCAGCGCGGGCCGCAGCGCCGCAGGCTCCGCGCGCTCGCCCGCGACCCAGAAGGCGTGGCTGCCCGCTCCGCGCTCGCGCGCCCACTCGAGGTCGGTGCCGAAGGCCTCGACCGTCGCGCTCGAGTCGAGCGCGTGGCCGAACGCGGTCGCGTCCAGCCCGGGCAGCTCGCGCGCGGCGGCCAGGAGCGCGTCACGGGTGTCCGGGCGCCGCCGGCGCAGCAGGAAGCCCTCGCGCAGCGCGCGCAGCAGCGCCGCGTCGTGGCCTTGCTCGCGCGCCGCGACCACCGCCAGGCAGGCGGGGAAGGTCGACCGCGGCGCTTCGGCCAGCCAGCCCCGCGCGTCGACGGGCATCCCGCTCGCGGCGCCGGCGTCGAGCAGCTCGCGCGCGAGCTGCACGGCATCGTCCACCGTCCGCGCCAGGCCGGCCATCCGGTAGGTGAAATGCACCTGGGCGCCGAACTCCGCCTCGATCCGCCGCACGAGCGGCTCCGCCGCCCACGAGCGGGGGCAGGCCGGATCGGTGACGTAGATGACCTCGACTCCCACAAGCCCCACAATAGGTCCGTGAGCACCCCCGTCGGCACCCTGCTCTCCGGGCGCTACCGACTCGACGCCCGGATCGGCGCCGGGGGCATGTCGATGGTCTTCCGCGCGTTCGACACCGTGCTGGAGCGCCAGGTCGCGATCAAGCTGATGCACTCGGACATCGCCGCCGACGCCGACCAGCTCGAGCGCTTCCGGCGCGAGGCGCGGGCCGTCGCGCAGCTCAACCACCCGCACATCGTCGGAGTCATCGACGCGGGCGAGGACGGGAGCGGCGGCGCCTTCATCGTCCTCGAGCTCGTCGAGGGCGAGACGCTGAAGGACCGCATCCGCCGCCACGACTCCGGGGCGGGAGGGATGCCCGTATCAGAGGCGATCGCCTACGCCATCGAGATCGCCCGGGCGCTCGGCGCCGCCCACGCCCAAGGCATCGTGCACCGCGACGTCAAGCCGCAGAACGTCCTGATCGACGAGGAGGGCTCGGCGAAGGTCACCGACTTCGGGATCGCGCGGACGCTCGACCAGGCCGGTCTCACGCAGGACGGTCGCGTGCTCGGCACGACGGACTACGTCTCTCCCGAGCAGGCGCTGGGCGGCGACGTCAACGGGCAGTCGGACCTCTACTCGCTCGGGATCGTGCTGTTCGAGATGCTCACGGGCGACGTCCCCTTCAAGGGCGACAACCAGGTGGCCGTCGCGATGAAGCACGTCCGCGAGGCGCTGCCCGACGTGCAAGTCCGCCGGCCCGACGTCTCCACCGCGCTGGCGGCGATCGTCGACCGGGCGACGGCGAAGGACCTCTCGCACCGCTACGCCGATGACGCGGAGCTGTGCGCGGACCTCGAGGAGGTCCTGGCCATCGAGATCGCCCGCACGGGCCAGGCCACGGGCCAGGCGACCGCCGTGCTGCGAACCCTTCCGCCGGGCACGCAGCGGCGCGTTCCCCAGCGCGTGCTGCACCCCGCTCGGATCGCGCTGATCGCGCTGGGGCTCGGCGTGGTCGCCATCGCGCTCGTCGTCGCCCTCGGCGGCCGGGCGCAGCGCGGTACGGGAACGCCGAAGCCGCGCCCGGGTGTCGTCGCCCCCACGGGCTCGGAGCCCATCTCGCTCAAGCAGTCCGGCGCGCACGACTTCGACCCGAAGGGAACGCCGACCCCGTCGGAGCACCCAGAGGAGGCCAAGCGCGTCGTCGACCAGATCCCGAGCACGGCGTGGAGCACCGAGAACTACAACGCCGGCGCGCTGGAGCAGAAGGGCGGCGTCGGGGTCTACGTCGACGCCGCCCCGGCCGCCGCCGCCGTGCGCATCGACGTCGACACCCTCACGCCCGGCTGGCGGGGCGTGATCTACGGCGCCAACGGCAGCGCCCCGCCCATGACGCTCGAGGGCTGGAAGGCGCTGACCGACATCGGCGAGGCACAGCGCTCCAACGAGCTCCCGCTCGACGGAGCGCGATACCGCTACTTCCTGGTGTGGATCGATCAGCTCCCGCCCGGCAAGCGCTCTGTGGAGATCGCCGAGATCTCGCTTCTGCAGAAGCGATCATGATCTGCCGCACTTGCCGCTCAACGCTCAGAAGCGGTGCGCCGCCTCGACGCGGTGGCGCGCCAGCGCGATCTGGCAGAGCTCGTCCATGAGCGCGGGGTACTCGAGGCCCGAGTGGCCCCAGAGAACGCCGTAGACGCTCGTGGCCGTCTGGCCCGGCATCGTGTTGAGCTCGTTGAGCAGCACCGTCTCGCCGTCGACGAAGAAGTCCGCGCGCGCGAGGCCGGAGCAGCCCGCCGCCGTGAACGCGTGCGCCGCCAGCTCGGCCACCCGCGCCGCCGCAGTCGGCGAGATCCGCGCGGGCACCTGCAGCTCCATGCCGCCCGGCGTGTACTTCGCGGCGAAGTCGTACCACTCGCTCGTGATGCAGATCTCTCCCGCGACGCTCACCCGCGGCGCGTCCGTCGGCCCGAGCACGGAGCACTCGACCTCGAGCGTCCCGGCGGGCGCACCCGCCTCCAAGATGACGCGTGGGTCGTGGCTCCAAGCCTCGGCGAGCGCGGCGTCGAGCTCGGCGAGCGCGGCGACCTTGACGATCCCCACCGACGAGCCCAGCCGCGCGGGCTTGACCCACAGCGGCAGGCCGAGCGCCGCGACGTCCGGAGCGGGCTCCCCGGCCTGCGCCAGCCGGTAGTCGACCTGCGCCATGCCGGCCTGCTGCATCAGGTCCTTGAAGACGACCTTGTCCATGCACGCCGCGCTCGCGAGCACGCCCGAGCCGACGTAGGGCACTCCGAGCAGCTCGAGCAGCCCCTGCACCGTGCCGTCCTCGCCGAAGGGCCCGTGGAGGACGGGGAAGACGACGTCGCAGCCGAGCAGCCCGCGACCGGCCCGGAGGACCACCTCGTCCCCGGAGCACCACCACGTCCCGTCGCGCTCGAGATCGACCGCGACGACCTGGTGGCCGGCCTCGGCGAGCCCGTCGCGGACGGCCGCCGCCGAGCCCAGCGACACGTCGTGCTCGGAGGAGCGCCCCCCGGCCAGGACGGCGACCCTCACGGGCCCGTCGCCCCGGTCGTCCCCGAGCCGTCGCCCGGAAGCAGCTGGGACTCGTCGAAGGTCCCCACCGTGATCGTCACCGTCGACCCGCGCTCTGCCTCGCCGCCGCTCGGCGACTGCGAGAGCACCTTGCCGTCGTCGTCCGGGTTCTCCGTCTGGCGCTCACGCCGCTTGACCTCGAAGCCCTTCGCGGAGAGCGCGCTGGCCGCGCTGGCGGCGGCGCGCCCCGTCACGCCGGGCACCGTCACGGTGGCAGGCTCGGTGGCGACCGTGATCGTCACCGTCGAACCCTGCGCAAGCGCCTGGCCGGCCGCGGGGTCCTGGGCCAGCACGGTGCCCTTGTCGACCGAGGTGCGCTGCTCCTCCCGCACGGCCACGTCAAAGCCCGCGTCGCGCAGCTCCGCACTCGCGTCGTCCTGGCCCTGGCGCAGCACGTCGGGGACCGCGACCGACTTGGGGCCGCCGGAGACCGTCAGCGTCACGGTCTCGCCGCGCTCGAGGCGCTGGCCGCCGTCCGGCGAAGTCGAGATCACGCGGTTCTCCCCCACTTCGGCGCTCGGCTCCTCGACCTCCTTGACGCGGAAGCCGAGGCCGGTCAGCGCCTTGCGCGCGGCTCGGCGCCCCTTGCCGAGAAGGTCGGGAACCGTCGCCTCCCCCGGGCCGGTGGAGACCGTCAAGGTGATCTGCGCGCCCTCGTCGACCCGCGTGCGCGGACCCGGGTTCTGCCCGATGACCGTTCCCACCGCCTCCCTGGCCGCCTTGGGCACCGTGTCGGTGTTGAAGCCGCGGTTGCGCAGAGTCACCTCGGCCTCGGCCTGCGGGGCGCCGGTCACGTCGGGCACCGTCACCTGCTTGCCCGAGAAGAGCAGGAGCGCGCCGACCACCGCGGCGGCGACCGCGAGCCCGGCGAGCAGGGGGATCCACCAGCGGCGGCGCTCACCCTCCGCCTCGAGCACCAGCGGCTCGGCCGGGTAGGCGTAGGACTCAGAAGGCGGGCCCACCGGGAGCCCGAGCGCCTCCGAGCCGTGCGTCGGCAGGGCAAGCGGCAGGCCGCCGGCCACCACGGTCGCGTCCGTGGCCGCGCCACCCGCCCCGAGCGAGCGGCCGGCAGCCTGCAGCGCCGCGGCGAACTCGTCCGCGTCGGCGAAGCGCCGCGCGGGCTCCTTCTCCATCGCCCGAAGCACGACGTGCTCGAGCTCCGGCGTCACCGCGGGGTTCAGCACGGACGGCGACGGCGGCGTCTCTGCGACCTGCTTGAGCGCGACCGCCACCGCCGAGTCGCCCTCGAAGGGGAGGCGCCCGGTGAGCAGCTCGAAGACCAGGACGCCGATCGAGTAGAGATCCGACTGGGCGGAGACCGGCAGGCCCTGCGCCTGCTCGGGCGAGAGGTACTGCGCGGTGCCCATGATCGAGCCCGTCTGCGTCATGTCCGACGCGCCGGCTCGCGCGATCCCGAAGTCCGTGACCTTCGCGCGGTCGTCCGCGTCGACGATGACGTTGTGCGGCTTGAAGTCGCGGTGGATCACCCCGCGCTTGTGGGCGAAGCTCGCCGCGCGCAGGATCTGGGTCGTCAGCTCGATCGCCCGCGCCGGCTCGAGCGGGCCTTCCTGCGTGACGATCGTCTTCAGGGTCCGCCCGTCGACGAGCTCCATCGCGATGTACGCCGTGTCCTCGAACTCGCCGCGGTCGTAGACCGAGACCACGTTCTGGTGCTGCAGGCCGGCCGCGCTCGACGCCTCCCGGCGGAAGCGCTCGACGAACTCCTCGTCCTCCGCGAAGCGGCCGTAGAGCAGCTTGAGCGCGACCTTCCGCCCGAGCTGCAGGTCCTCCGCGCAGTAGACCTCGGCCATGCCACCCGCGCCGATGCGGCTTTTCACCGCGTAGCGCCCGTCGACGATCGTCCCGCCGTCCAGCCGTCCGGTCATCCCCGGGCCTTCTTCAGGAGCGTCGTCATGACGTCCCGGGCGATCGGCGCGGCGATCTCGCCACCGAAGCCCGGCACCTTCTGCACGTTGACCGCGATCGCCACCTGCGGATCCCTGCTCGGCGCGAAGGCGATGAACCAGACGTCGTTGATCGTCTTGCCCACCTGCGTCTCCGCGGTCCCGGTCTTGCCCGCGACCTGCACGCCGGGGATCTTCGCCTGGGTGCCCGTGCCGCGTTCGACGACGGCCTCCATCATCGTGCGCACCTGCGCCGCGGAGTCCTTGGACATGACCTCGCTCTGAACCTCGGGCTTGATCTCCTCCGTGGTGCGCCCGTCACGGTCGAGGATCCGGTCGGTGAGGTGCGGCTTCATCAGCGTTCCCCCGTTGCCGACCGCAGCTGCGACCTGCGCCATCTGCATCGTCGTCACGCTCAGCTTGTCCTGCCCGATGCCCATCCGCCCGACGTCGACGAAGCGGCTCGTGGCGGGGATCGGGTCACCGTTGCGGGACTCGCCGGACGCGCTCATCGCATCTCGTGGGTAGTCGAGCTCGGGCTTGCGCTCGAAGCCGAAGCGGCGCATGTACTTGCGCATCGTCTGCTTGCCGAGCTTCTCGGCCACCTGCGCCCAGGCCGTGTTCACCGACTTGGCCATCGCGGTGACGAGGTCGACCTGCCCGAAGCTCTCGTTGAAGTCGTTCTTGAGCGGGACTCCGGAGATCGGGCGGTCGTTGGTCCCGTCGACCCGCGAAGCGACCTCGTACTCGCCGGAATCGATCGCCGCCGACGCGGTGACGACCTTCATCGTCGAGCCCGGCGCCTCGCCGAACTGCAGCGCCCGGTTGACGAGCGGCTTGCGCGCCTCGTCTGAGTTGAGCCGACCGAGCGTCTTGGAGTCGCGCACCGCGCCGGGGTCGTAGCCCGGCGTGGAGACCATGACCTTCACGGCGCCGGTCTTGGGGTCGAGCGCGACGGCCGAGCCGCTCTTGCCCGCCTTGGCGATGAGCTCGGTGGCCTGGCGCTGGGCGTCTGGATCGAGAGTCGTCCGCACGTCCTCGCCCTCGCGGCGCGCCCCCGTGAGCTGCTCGAAGGCCGTCGTCAGGCTGTCCTTGCGACCCGAGAGCGGCTCGTTGCGGAAGGCCTCGAGCCCCGACTGGCCGAGCGACGCGCGCGAGTAGCCCACGGGGTGGCCGAAGAGCTCGCCCTGCGGGTAGCGCCGTGAGTAGATCCCGTCCGCGTCGCGCACGGACCGGGCGATGATGCCTCCGTCGGCGTCGCGGATGACGCCGCGGCGGACCTTCAGGCCGCGCAGGAGCTCGCGCTTGTTCTGGCCGGTCTTCTCCGTGTTGAGCTCGTTGGCCTTGACCACCGTCCACCACGACGTGGCACCGGCCAGGCCGGCGAAGAGCACGATGACCACGAGGAACAGGCGGGTGATCGGCTGGTTCACGCCTCCCTCCGGGCCCGGTCGGACACGAGCAGCAGCAGGGCCAGCAGGATGAAGTTCGCCATGATCGACGAGCCGCCGTAGGAGACGAACGGCAGCGTGACGCCGGTCAGCGGGATGAGCTTGGTGACCCCGCCGACGATGACGAAGACCTGCAGCGCGAAGACGCTCGTGAGCCCCGCGGCCAGCAGCTTGGAGAACGAGTCGCGCGCCAGCATCGCGACCTTGAAGCCGCGCTGGACGACCAGCAGGTAGACGAGCAGCAGCGCCAAGCCGCCCGCGAGCCCGAGCTCGTTGACGATCACGGCGTAGATGAAGTCGGTCTGCGGCGCGGGCAGCAGCGTGCTGCCGCCCTGCAAGTCGAGCACGGACTGGCCGAAGCCCTGCCCGAGCACGCCGCCGTCGGCCTGGGCGAAGAGCGATTGCGCGAGCTGGTAGCTGCCGCCGACCTTGTCGTAGAGGACCGGGTCGAACGGGTCGCGCCAGGCCATCACGCGGTTCTCGATCGTGGGGCGCACCTGGTAGAGCACGTAGGCCCCGGCGGCGAACAGCGCCAGCCCGATGGCGGGGAAGGAGAGCCGGTTCGTCGCGACGTAGAGGATCGCCAGGAACCCCCCGTAGAACATCACCGACGAGCCGATGTCCTGGATGAAGAAGAGCAGGAGCATCGCCGCGCCCCAGATCGCCAGCACCGGCCCGAAGTGCTTGAGCGGCGGCAGCGTGACGAACGCGAAGCGGCGCGCGCCGAGAACGAGCACCTGGCGCGTGTCGCGCAGGTAGCTGGCCAGGAAGATGACGATCGCGATCTTCGCGAACTCCGCGGGCTGGACCGACAGCGAGCCGACCCGGACGGAGAGGTAGGCGCCGTTGGTCGGGGCGAACGCGCGCGGCAGGACGAGCAGCACGATGCCCCCGAGGGCGATCAGGTACCGGTAGCGCTCCAGCGCCCGGTAGTCGGGCAGCCCGATGATCGTCGCCGCGAAGAGCCCGAGGCCGATGACGAACCACTGCGCCTGCAGCCGCGCGAGCTCGGCGTCGATCCGGTAGATCATCACCAGCCCGAAGCAGGCGAGCACCGCCACCAGCGGGAAGAGGTACGGGTCGGCGTGCTTGAGCCGCACGCGGATGACGAGGTGGGCGACGAAGCAGAGCCCGAGGAAGATCCCGCCGTAGGTCAGCGACGCGTCGGTCAGCTGGTTCTGGCCGCCGACGCCCTTCAGCGACTCCCGCGAGAGGAAGACCGCCAGGAACCCGGCGGTGACCAGCAGCGAGGCGGGAATCAGCGCGAACAGCTCGCGGGTGCGGGCGCTCACGGCTTCTGGGCCTGTCCCTGGACGCGGCCGAGCTCGATCTGGCGGACGAGATCCTCCCCGTCCTTGCGCGAGCGCAAGTCGTGCGCGGCGACCGTCTTCTGCACGCCGGCGCCGAGCTGCCTCGTGGCGACGCCGGAGACGAAGTTCGGCGTGTACAGCGAGGCGCCGGCCGGAAGCTCGTAGGGCAGGCCGCGGTAGAGGGTCACGAAGCCGTCGTCGTCGGTGCCGAGGAAGTAGACGCTCTGGCTCGCGATGAACGCGGCCAGGAGCACGGGCAGCCCGAACACGGCGAAGAAGCCGAGGGTGCGCGCGACGCTCGCCGCGCGCGAGCGGTCCTTCTTCGCCTTCCTGCCGCGGGCGTCCTTCGGCGGCAGGGGAACGCGCCGCGAGACGGTGTCGTCGGCGCGCGGCGCTGCGGCGTCTCCGCGCGTGTCGTCCGCGCGCGGGTCGGCGGCGCGCGGGTCGGCGGCGTGGCCGGCCGGGCGCTGGTTCACCCCAAGCGCGGTCGGAGCTGGAGCGGACGGCTGCTCGGCCATCGCGGCGCGGACCTCCGCGGTGGTCAGACGACCACCGACCATGGTCTCCTCCGACACGCCGGCCCGCGCCGAGGCGACCTCCTCCACGCGGAAGAGGACGGCGGTGATGTTGTCGCGGCCGCCGGCCGCGTTGGCGGCCGCGACGAGCTCTGCCCCCGCCTCGCGCAGGCCCCGGGCACCCTCGACGATCTCTCCGACGGCCGCCTCCGGCTTGACCATGTCCGTCAGCCCGTCGGAGCAGATCAGGTAGACGTCACCGGCTCGAGCCCGCCACGTGAAGTGGTCGGCGAGCACGTGCGCCTCGGCGCCGAGGGCACGGGTGACGATCGAGCGCTGCGGGTGGTCCTCGGCCTCCTCGGGCGTGATGCGGCCCTCACGCACGAGGTCCTCCACGAGCGAGTGGTCGCGGGTCAGGCGCTCGAGCCGGCCGTCGCGCAGGCAGTACAGGCGCGAGTCGCCGACGTGGGCGATCGAGAGCTCCTCCTCCCCGAGCCAGGCCACCGTCATCGTCGTGCCCATGCCCGCGCGCTCGGCGTCGGTGCGCCCGGAGTCGTGGATGCGCGCGTTGGCCTCGACCACGAGCGCGGCCAGGCGCTCCTCCGCGGGCGCCGGCCCGTCGGGCAAGCCCTGCTCGAGGACGTCGATGGCGATCTGCGAGGCGACCTCGCCGGCCGGCGCACCACCCATGCCGTCGGCGACGCAGAAGAGCGGCGCGCGCACGAACCAGCGATCCTCGTTCATCTTGCGATGACGACCCGTGTCGGACACGTGGAAGGCCTCGGCGACGCGCAGCATCGGTGCCCTATCGTCCCGATTCCGAAGCTCGCCGGCAGTATCCGGACGCCTCGACCGAAGTTGCGAATCGGGACACTAGCGCTCCAGGTAGGTGAACTCGGAGTCCCCGATGCGGACCCGGTCGCCCGGGTGCAGCGGCTGCGGGCCGCTCAGCAGCTCCTCGTTGAGGTAGGTGCCGTTCGTCGAGCCCATGTCCTCGAGGACGACCGCGCCTCCCTGGCGCACCAGGCGCGCGTGGCGCGAAGAGGCGAACGGGTCCTCGAGGCGGATCTCGGCCTGGTCGCCGCGGCCGAGGACGGCGCCCTCCCCGACCTCGTACTCCATGCCGGAGGTGTGGCCCGGCGCGCGCTCGACGACCAGGCGGGGATCGAGGTCGTCCAGGTCGACCCGGCCGCCGCCCGTGGCGGAGTAGAGCCCCGTGGCCTCGCCCGCGTTCCCGGCCCCCGGCGCCCCGACGACGGCAGCCTGCCCGCGCCCGAGGCCGCGTGGGTCGTTCGCGCGCCGCAGGTCCTTCATCGCCGAGCGGGCGATCCACAGCAGGAAGAGGTAGAGGACGGCCAGGAAGCCGAACTTGAGCGCGACGGCGATCGGGTCGAGGGCCACTACTCGACCTCGAAGCTCATGGGCACGGTGCCGAGCTCGAAGCGGTCGCCGGGGGTGATGGCGACGGCGCCAGACGCCGCGCGGCCGTTGACGCGGACGCCGTTGGTCGAGCCGAGGTCGGCGACCGTCCAGCCCGTGCCCGCGGGCCGGATCTCCGCGTGGCGGCGTGAGACGTTCGAGTCCTCGAGCACGATGTCGCAGTCGCGCGAGCGCCCGAGGACGGCGCCGGAGGCCGGGACGGGCAGGCGCTTGCCCTCGGCGCGGACGAAGGCGCGGCCGCGCCGGGCACGGCGCTGCTCGGCGATCGGCTCCTGCACGCGCTCGGCCGTCGAGTGGACCATCGTGCGGCCGTGCTGCGCCTGCTCGACGATGCCCGGGTCGGCCGCGGGGCGCACGAGCCGCGCCTGGATGCCGAACTCCCCGAGGCCGAGCCGCTCGTCGGTGTCCCAGCCGATCGCGGGCCGGGCGACGAGCGCGTACTTCTCGCGGCGCGCATGCTCGAGCAGGTGGGCGGAGAGCTCGTTGGCGACCTCCTCCTCCATCCCCTCATAGCGGGTGCGGTCCTCCGGCGAGAGCCAGATGACGTACTCGTTGGGCACGTAGGTGCGCTTGAGCGAGACCGTCTTGTGCTCGTCCATCTCCCGGGCCAGCTTGCGGGCCAGCTCGACGGGCCGGACCTCGGACTTGAAGACACGGCCGAACGTCCCCTCGACGAGGCCGGCGATTCTGCTCTCGAGGTTGCGCAGGACGCTCATGGGAAACCGGACGGCCGCGGCCTCTGGCGCGCCCATCGTACGAGGAACGTGAGCCGGACGCCGTGCGTGACGGTCACCGAGCCCCGCCGGCTGCCCGGGCCGCCACCGCGATGACGCCCGCGAGCACCGCTCCGGCCACCAGGCCGTGCGGCTCGGGGCCGCCGCCCGGCCACCCCAGCGCAGCGCAGGCAGCCTGCGCGCCGGCGGCGACGCCGGCGCTCCACGCGGTCGCGGCGACCACGTCGGCCGCGACGCTGCGGCCGCGCACGAGCCACGGCAGCACGACAGCTCCCAGCGCCCAGATCGCGCCCAGGACGAGGCCGCCGCCGCTGAGCAGTGGCGCCAGCGCGTCCGCGGCGGCGCGCGCGGCCGAGCCCTCCCACTGCGCGCGCGGCGCGGCGCCCGGGGCGGTCCCGAGCGCAAGCACCCGGGAGGCCACGGGCTCGGCCAGCAGCAGCCACCAGGCGCCGAGCGCGCCGAGCGCCGCGCGCTGGTGGGCGCGGCGTGCCTGCCCCGCGGCGGCGACCCACGCGCCCGCCACGCCGGCCAGCCCGAGCCAGAGCGCCCCCAGCGGCGCGCTCCACCACCCCGGCGCCGCGCGGCGAAGGGCGAGGGGGACGGGGACGAAGGCGGCCGCCGCGAGCAGCGCGAGCCCGGGCGCGGTCGCAGCGAGCCAGGCGACAAGCCCTGCCGCGGTGAGCCCCCAGCCGACGCGCGGCAGCGCGAGGGTCAGCGCCACTGCCGCCGCGGCGCCCACCCACGGGGAGAGCGGGGGAGCCGGGCCGAGCAGAGCCAGCGCCGCGAGGGCCACGGCGCCCGCTCCGAGCGCGGCGCTCCCGCGCACCCCGAGCCGCCGCGCGCCCGTCACCGGCTCGACGACCCCGACGTCCTGCGCGAGGCGCCCGGCGCGCGTGAACGGCTCGAGCGGGCCGCCCTCGACGATGCCGGGCTCGTCGTCCACCTCCAGCTTGGCCGCCCTGAGCGCGCGCTTGAGGTCTGCGAGCCTGCCGCGCTGCTCGGGGTGCGGGAGCACCGCGAGGTCGATCGCCGCGCAGAGCTCGAGCGGCAGGTCTCGGCGCAGTCGCCCGAGCGCGGGCAGCCGCTCCCCCACCCGACGGATCGTCGCGGCCGGCGTGCGCCCGCGCACCGGGTTGACGCCGCTGAGCGCCTCGTAGAGCACGAGCCCCAGCGCGTAGAGATCGACGGACCAGGTGACCGCCCGGCCCTCGGCCTGCTCCGGAGCCATGTAGGCCAGCGTGCCGACGACGTCGCCCGTGCGCGTGAGCGCGTCGTCGCCGATGAGCTGCGCGATCCCGAAGTCGGTGAGCTTCGCCGCGCCACCGTCGTCGGGCACCATGACGTTGGCGGGCTTCACGTCGCGATGCACGACCCCGCGCTGGTGCGCGTGGGCGAGCGCCTCGCAGAGCACGACCCCGATCGCGACGACGGCGCGGTCGGAGAGCAGGCCGTCGGCCATCAGGCGGGCGAGCGTGCGGCCGCGGACGAGCTCGGACACCAGGTAGACGGCGTCCCCGTCCTGCCCGGACTCGTAGAGCGCGACGATCCCCGGGTGCGACAGCCGGGCCGCGGCGCGCGCCTCGCGCTGGGCGCGCTGGGCGACCTCGGGATCCTCGACGCCGATCCGCTTGACCGCCACAGCGCGCTCCAGCTTCTCGTCGTGCGCCAGCCAAACCGTGCCCATGCCCCCCGAGCCGAGCCGCCGGGAGAGCCGGTAGCGGTCGAGGACGAGCTCGTCGGCGGAGCGCGCGGCGGGCTGTGACGTGGCTGTGGACTCCACCGCCTCCTCAGTTCGGCACGCGCGCAAGCGGGCCTTCCGACCGGAGGAGGAAGCACGGAGCTGCCACCGAAGTTGCAGGCACGCCGACACACGTCCGGCCGGCGGTCATACTTGTCCCGCTCTGCTTTGCAGGCACATTGCATGTCCTTCTTCGACGACGACGAGCCCATCCGCGCCAGCCGCACGCGCCCCGCCCGCCCGCGCACCCCCGCGCCGGGCGGCTCCCAGGCGCTGGGAGGCGGCGGCGGCGGCGGTCGCGGTGCAGGCGGATCCGGCGGCGGCGCCCGGCGACCGGACCCGGCGACCGCGCGCCAGCGCCAGCTCGTCCTCGGCGGCGGCGCCGTCGTGCTGTTCATCCTGCTGGTGGTGCTCGTCTCCTCCTGCCAGGGGTCGCGCAAGGAGCGGGCGCTGAAGGACTACAACCGCTCGGTCACCGAGCTGGCCACGGACTCCGACAAGGTCGGGGAGGACTTCTTCACGGCGCTCGACGCCGCGGCGGCCGGCAACGACGTGGAGGTCCGCGTCAACCAGCTGCGCCTCACCGCCGACGAGCTCGTCAAGCGCGCGCAGGGGCTCAAGCCGCGCGACGAGCTGGTCCGCGCGCAGAGCTCGCTCGAGCTCGTGCTCAACCTCCGCGCGCAGGGGCTGCGCAAGATCGGCGACAAGCTGCCGACCGCGCTGGTCGCCGGACGCGACAACGTCCAGTCCGTCGAGACCGCCGTGACGCAGATCGCCGGGCAGATGCAGCAGTTCCTGGCCTCCGACGTGGTCTACTCGCAGCGCACCGCGCCGTACATCCGCCAAGCGCTGCAGGAGGCCGACGTCACGGGCCAGCGCGTGAGCATCTCGCGCTTCCTGCCAAGCCTCGGGTGGCTGGACCCCAACGCGGTGGCGGGCCGCCTCGGCGCCGAGCGCGCGGCGGGCGGCAAGGGCGCCGACCCCAATCCCGCACCCGGCCTGCACGGGCACAGCCTCACGAGCGTCGCGGTCGGCGACACGGCCCTGCAACCCGGTGGCGTGGTCAACAAGGTGCCGGCTCGCCCCGCTCCGAGCTTCACCGTCAAGTTCGCCAACGGCGGCGACTCCGACGAGCGCGAGGTCGTCGTCAGCGCACGGGTGAGCGGCGGCGCCGGCCGCGACGTCACGCGCAAGAAGACGATCGCCCAAACGAAGTCCAAGGGCGACGCCACCGTCACGATCCCGCTCGGCGCGAGCCCGCCCGCCGGCGCGGCGACGCTCACGGTGACCGTGGCCAAGGTGCCCGGCGAGGAGGGGACCGAGAACAACAAGCAGACCTACACGGTCCTCTTCACGCAGTAGCGGCTCCGTATCCTCCGGCGGACGTGGCTGACCTGACCTCCACCGCCGGCCTCGTCGCCCTCGGGGCCTGCCTCCTGGCGCTCGTCGCGCTCGCGGTCGCGGTGGTGGCGACCGTCGTCCTGCGGCGCGTTCGCGCCGACCAGCGCACGGTGCTCGGAGAGCACGGGCAGGCCGACCTCGTCGCGCACGCCGCCCGGCTGCAGCACGACTTCCAGGGACTTCACGACTACGTGCAGGATGTCTCGGGAGGGCTCGACGCCCGACTGGGGACCGCGGAGCGCCGCCTCGACGGAGCGGTGACCCACCGGGGGCTCGTCCGCTACGACGCCTACAACGAGATGTCCGGCCGCCAGTCGACGACCGTCGTCCTGCTCGACGCGACGCGCTCGGGGATCGTGCTGAGCTCGATCGCCCACCGCGACCAGGCGCGGCTCTACGCCAAGCAGGTCGTCGGCGGCGTCAGCGACCTGCGGCTCTCCCCGGAGGAGGAGGAGGCGCTGCGGCTGGCGACGAGCACGCCCGCGGAAGGCGACGCCCCGCGCCCGCGGCCGGCCGCGGGCTGATGCGCGTCGGCTTCCTCGGCCCCGAGGGGACCAACTCTCACGAGGCGCTGCTGGCCGCTGCCCCGGTGGGCGCGACGCCGGTGCCGCTGGACTCGAACCACGAAGTCGTCCTTGCGGTGCAGGACGGTCGCGTCGACCGTGCGCTCGCGCCGTTGGAGAACTCCGTGGAGGGCGCGGTCAACGCGACCGTGGACGCGCTCACCTTCGCTGCGCCCGACGTCGTCATCGTGGGCGAGCTCGTCCACGCGGTGCACCACTGCCTCGTCGCGGCTCCCGGCGCGAAGCTCGCAGAGCTCAGCTGCGTCCTCTCCCACCCGCAGGGCCTGGCGCAGTGCGCCGCGGCGCTCCGGCGCCTCGTCCCGGGCGCGCGCTCCGATGCCGTCGCCTCGACCGCGCTCGCCGTCCAGCGCGCGGCGCGCGAGCCGGGCGTCGCGGCGATCGGGACGCGCACGGCGGCCGCGCGCTACGGCGCCGAGGTGCTCGCGGCCTCGATCGAGGACCAGCCGGACAACGCGACGCGCTTCGTCTGGCTGGCCCGTGCCGGGACCGCGCCCGACGGCCCGCCGAGCAAGAGCTCGATCGTCTTCCACGGAACGGGCGACGCGTCGCCGGGATGGCTCGTGCGCTGCCTGTCGGAGTTCGCCTTCCGGGGAGTCAACCTGACGCGCATCGAGTCGCGGCCGCTGCGCTCCGTGCTCGGCCACTACTCCTTCCACGTCGACCTCGACGGCGCTCCTGGGAGCCCCGCCGTCGACGAGGCGATCGAGGCCCTGCGCGCCCACTGCGAGCAGGTGCGCCTGCTCGGCGCCTACCAGGCAGCGGCGATCGGACCCGCCTGCCCCGCGGCTACACTTCCCGGCAGCCATGGGGGCTACCACACCAGCTGACCCAGCGGGGTTCACGTCGCCTGACGAGCATCGGCGACGTGGACGTGACGGTGGCCGGGTGCTCGTCCTCAACGCGACGTACGAGCCGATCAACGTCTGCACGGTCCGTCGCGCGGCGATCCTCCTGCTGAAGGCCAAGGCCGAGGTTGTCGAGCAGGCCGCGTGGGAGCTGCGCTCGGAGCACACCGCGATGCCGCGCCCCGTCGTCATCCGCCTCGTCAGCTACGTCAACGTCCCGCGCGACACCCACCGCCGCAAGATCACCCGCCGCGCGGTCTTCGCGCGCGACAACTGGACCTGCCAGTACTGCGGCTCGCGCCAGCAGCTCACCGTCGACCACGTCGTCCCGCGCTCCAAGGGCGGCTCGAGCGACTGGACGAACATCGTCGCCGCCTGCGCGCCGTGCAACCGCCGCAAGGGGGACTTCCTGCCCACTCGCGCGGGGATGCACCCGAAGGCCAAGCCGGCCGCGCCGCATCCCGACGTCTTCATCCACGTCGCGAGCCCGACGATTCCTGCCGCTTGGCAGCCGTGGCTGCCCGGTACGGGCTCCGAGGCGGCCACGCCGACCACGGTCGCCGACGCCGCCTGACGTCCCGGCGGCGGTGCGCGGGCCGAGCGGGCTGGCGGGGGTCGGGCCGTTTCCGGGGCCACGACGACGGAGGGCGCCCCTCGACGTGGGGCGCCCTCCGGGTGCTGCCTTGACTGGAACGAGATCGACCTGCCTGCGCTGCACCGGAGGGACCACTTCCGGTAGGCGAGGGTCGACGGTGGCCCGGTCTGGATTCGCTAGCGGATCCAGCCACTTCCCGACCTAGCGGCCGGGCACCTCCAGGGTCCCGCAAGAACTGTGACTACAGATTCGGACCACCTCCTTTCTCTGGTGCGCGAAAAGATAGCAAGCGATTCCGACGCCACAAAGCGTTCGGGCGTCCACTTCACGACGAGCCGCCGCGTCGCCTCCGGGCCGGCGCAGCGAGCACACGACCGTTCCGGCAGCCGTGCGCTCAGCCGCCCGGCGGCGAGCGCCGCGCCTGCTCCTCGCTGACCACCCGCAGCCCGCCTGCGGACACCTCCTCGGGCGGCGCGGTGGCCGCCTGCGCCCGCGGCGCATCGAGCTCCAGCGCCCGCGCCTCCTGCCGGTTGGTCGTCCGCGAGACGACGGCGATCGCCAGCGCGGCGGCGAGCGCGGACAGCAGCGTCGCCCCGGCGCGCAGCGCGTCGATCTGCTGGCGCTCGCCCACGTCGGCGGCGTCCCCGAGCAGCGTCCAGGCCGCGACGACCGCCGCCAGCGCCACGAGCCAGGCGACCCACCAGAGGCGCAGCAGTGCCGGCAGCGCCGCACCGCGGTCGCCGGCCCGCCAGAGGTCGCCGACGACCTGCAGCGGTCGCCAGAGGTTGACCACCGGGACGAACCACGCCGCGAGGCCGGCGGCGACGCCCGCGCGCGGAGCCGGATCGCCGAGCGCGGGGAGGTTGCGGTGCGCCGTGACCTGCCAGCGCAGGAAGAGCGCCGCCGCGACGAGGAAGGCGAGCAGCTCCAGCAGCGCCGCCATGGTCACGAGCTGATCGGCGCCGAGGAGCGCGTCGACGAGGACTCTGCCGTCGCGGAGGTCGCCCGCGACGAGGATGCGCCGGACGTCGGCGCCCACCGCCAGCAGGCAGGCCCCGACCTTGACGTACAGCGCGACGATCGCAGCGCTGCTCCGCGGCCCCGGCGGGGAGTACGTGGCCGCCACTACGCGCGGCCGGTGCGCGTCGGCGGCACTACGGGCCCTCCGTCTCGTCGGCCTCTGGGTCGTCCTCGACGTCGGAGACCGCCTCTGACGGTGCGACGTCCGGGACGATGTCCTGCGTCGCGTCGTCGGGGTTCTGGGCCGTGGCGGGATCGGCGACGGCCCCCTCGGCCCCGCCGGCGTCGGCGGACAGGTCGATCGGGGCGACCGCGAGCCCGTCGAGGACCTCCTGCGACGCCGCCTGGTCGGACTCGATGACCAGCGCGACCGCCGACACGCGATCGTCGTCCTTGACGTTCATCACCCGCACGCCCGTCGCGGAGCGGCCCTGCTGGGAGATCCCGCGGACCGCGGTGCGCTGCACCATCCCGCCCTCGGAGATGAAGACGAGGTCCTGATGGCCGCGGACCACCAGCGCGCCGGCCAGCCCGCCCTTGGTGTCGGTCAGCCCCATCGTCTTGACGCCCTTGGCCCCGCGCGAGGTCTTGCGGTACTGGTCGATCTTCGTGCGCTTGCCGTAGCCGTTCTCTGTCACGACGAGCAGCTCCATCTCGTCACGGGCGACGTCCATGGCGATCACCTCGCCCTTCGGTCCGACGTCCATGCCGCGCACTCCCGACGTGTCACGGCCCATCGCGCGCGTCTGCTCCTCCTCGAAGCGCACGGTCAGGCCCGCCTTGGAGATCATGATCACCTCGTCGCCCGGATCCACCCGCCGCACCGCGATCAGCGAGTCGTCGTCGCGGATGTTGATCGCGATGATGCCGTCGGCCTTGATCGGGGTGTTGTAGGTCAGGAACTCCGTCTTCTTGATGATCCCGGCCTTCGTCGCGAAGACGAGGTACTGCGACTCGCGGAAGTCGCGGGTGGAGACCACGGACTGGATCCGCTCGCCCTCGCGCAGCGGCAGCACGTTGACCAGCGCGCGGCCCTTGCTCGTCCTCGAGGCCTCGGGCAGCTCGTAGACCTTGGAGCGGTAGACCTTGCCGCGGTTGGAGAAGAACAGCAGGTAGTCGTGCGACGAGCAGACGAAGAGGTGCTCGATGTAGTCGCCGTCCTTCATGTCCATCCCGGTGACGCCGACGCCGCCGCGCTGCTGCTGGCGGTAGGTCGCCAGCGGCAGGGACTTGATGTAGCCCGTGTGGGTGATCGTGATGACCATCTGCTGGTCGGCGATCAGGTCCTCGATGTCGAGCTCGTCCTCGGAGTCCTGGATCAGCGTGCGGCGTTCGTCGCCGTAGGCCTCGACCAGCTCGCCGAGCTCCTCCTTGATGAGCGCCATGACCATGCTCTCGTCGCCGAGCAGCGCACGCAGCTCGCCGATCCGCTCCATGACGTCGGCGTGCTCCTGCTTGATCTCGCCCGACTCCAGCGCGGTGAGCTGTGACAGGCGCAGGGCGAGGATCGCCTCGGCCTGGATCTGCGAGAGCTCGAAGCGCTCCATCAGCTGCGTCCGCGCCACCTCGCGGTTGGCCGACGCGCGGATCAGCTCGATGATCGCGTCGAGGTTGTCCAGCGCGATCAGCAGGCCCTCGAGCACGTGCGCCCGGGCCTCTCGCTGCGCGAGCTCGAACTTCGACCGACGCACCACCACCTCGCGCTGGTGGGTGACGTAGGCGTGGATGACCTCACGCAGCGACAGCGTGCGCGGCACGCCGTCGACGAGCGCGACCATGTTCACGCCGAACGTCGACTGCATCGGCGTGTGCTTGTAGAGCTTGTTGAGGACGACCTTCGGGATGACGTCGCGCTTGAGCTCGATCACCAGGCGCATGCCGCGGCGGTCGGACTCGTCGCGGATGTCGGAGATCTCGGGGATCTTCTTCTCGTTGACGAGGTCGGCGATCTTCGTGATCAGCCCGCCCTCGCCGCCCTTGCGCACCTGGTAGGGCAGCTCGGTGACGATCAGCGCCTCCTTGCCGCGCTGGATGTCCTCGACGCCGACCTTCGCGCGCACCCGGACGCGGCCGCGGCCGGTCTCGTAGGCGTCGCGGATTCCCTGGCGACCGAGGATGATCCCGCCGGTCGGGAAGTCGGGGCCTGAGACGTGCTGCATGAGCGCGTCCGCGGAGACGTCCGGGTCGTCGATGTAGGCGTTGACCGCGTGGACGATCTCGCGCAGGTTGTGCGGCGGGATGTTCGTCGCCATGCCGACCGCGATGCCCGAGGCGCCGTTGACCAGGAGGTTCGGGAAGCGCGCGGGCAGCACCGTCGGCTCGCGCCGCGACCCGTCGTAGTTCGGCACGAAGTCGACCGTGTCCATGTCGAGGTCGCGCAGCATCTCCGTGGCCAGCCGGGAGAGGCGCGCCTCTGTGTACCTCATGGCCGCAGCGGCATCCCCGTCGACCGAGCCGAAGTTCCCCTGGCCGTCGACGAGCGTGTAGCGCAGGGAGAAGTCCTGGGCCATCCGCACGAGCGTGTCGTAGATCGACGCGTCGCCATGGGGGTGGTAGTTGCCCATGACCTCCCCGACGATCTTCGCGCACTTGGAGTACGGCCGGTTGGGCTGCAGGCCCAGGTCGTTCATGCCGTAGAGCACGCGGCGGTGCACGGGCTTGAGGCCGTCGCGCACGTCCGGGAGGGCTCGCCCGACGATGACGGACATCGCGTAGTCGAGGTACGCGCTCTTCATCTCGTCCTCGAGCGCGCGCGGCTCGACGTTGCCCCCGTTGAAGACGTCAGTCGACGACATGGTGGCTCACCTCATCCTTCGGTTCGGGGGAAACGATCACTGCATCGGAGCGGGGCGGCCGGGAGCCGCCTTCGCGCGGGCGGATCAGACGTCCACCGTCGCGGCCAGGGCGTTGTCCTCGATGAACTCACGACGGTGCTCGACGACGTCGCCCATGAGCATCGAGAAGAGCCGGTCGGCGTCTGCGGCGTCCTCGATGCTGACCTGCTGGAGGGTGCGTGAGGCCGGGTTCATCGTCGTGTCGGCGAGCTGGTCCGCGTTCATCTCGCCGAGGCCCTTGAAGCGGTTGAGCGTCACGCCCTTCTGCGCGACCGACAGCACCGCGAGCCGCAGCGCCTCGAACGTCGGGGCCTGCTCGCCGCGGTCGCCGAGACGCACGCTGAAGGACGGGGTTCCGGCAAGCTCGGCGATGCCCAGGTGGACCTTGACGAACTCCCGGTACTCCTTGGAGTCGAACAGCGCACGCGGCAGGCGATGGGTCTGGGCCAGGCCGGTCTTGTTCTCGATGCCGCGGACGACCAGGTCGCCGCCCTCCTCGGAGACGAGCTCGGTCACGAGGGTCGCCTTCGCATCCTCCGTACGCGCGAAGAGCGCCACCGCGTCTGCGGAGTTGGTGATGTGCTCCGCCAGCAGGTTGGACTCCTCGAGGAAGCCGATCGCCCGCGCGCCGTGGGTGGCGCGCAGCGTCGAGCCCCAGCCCTCGAGCTGCTTGAGCAGCCGGCAGTAGCGCTGCCAGCGCGTCTCGGTCAGCTTGAACGCGCGACCGTGGCGGTCGAGGATCTCGAAGCGCTCGAACTTGTCGGCGAGCAGCACCTCCTCGAGCTCTGACTCGTGCTCGATGTAGCGCTCGTTGCGCCCCTGCTTGAGCTTGTACAACGGCGGCTTGGCGATGTAGACGAAGCCGGCCTCGAACAGCTCGGGCATCTCGCGGAACATCAGCGTGAGGATCAGCGTCCGGATGTGCGCGCCGTCGACGTCGGCGTCCGTCATGAGGATGACCTTGTGGTAACGGGCGTTCTCGATGTTGAACTCGTCGCGCACGCCCGTCCCGATGGCGGTGACCAGCGCCTGCACCTCGTTGTTGGCGAGGACCTTGTCGATGCGCGCCTTCTCGACGTTGAGGATCTTGCCGCGCAGCGGAAGCACCGCCTGGGTGTGGCGGTCGCGGCCCTGCTTGGCCGAGCCGCCGGCGGAGTCGCCCTCCACCACGAAGATCTCGGCCAGCGACGGGTCCTTGACCGAGCAGTCGGCGAGCTTGCCGGGCAGCCGCGAGTTCTCCAGCGCGCTCTTGCGCCGCGTGAGGTCGCGGGCCTTGCGGGCGGCGGAGCGCGCCTGGGCGGCCTGCACCGCCTTGCGCACGACGGCGCGCGCGTCGGCCGGGTTCTCCTCGAGGAACTCCGCCAGGCCGGCGTTGACGACGCGCTGCACGTGGCCGGCCATCCCGGGGTTTCCGAGCTTGGTCTTCGTCTGGCCCTCGAACTGGGGGTCGGCGAGCTTGACCGAGATGATCGCCGTCAGGCCCTCGCGCACGTCCTCGCCCGAGAGCTCGGGATCCTTCTCCTTCAGCTCGCCTTTCTCGCGTGCCCAGCGGTTGATCTGGGTCGTGAGCGCCGAGCGGAAGCCCGACATGTGCGAGCCGCCCTCGTGCGTGTTGATGTTGTTCGCGAAGGAGAAGACGGACTCCTGGTAGGTCCCGTTCCACTGCATCGCGACCTCGACGTAGCCCTCCTTCTCGGAGTCGCCGTCGAAGTAGACGACCTTCTTGCCCAGCGCCTCCTTGCCGTCGTTGAGGTGGAGCACGAAGTCCTCGATGCCGCCCTCGGCGTGGAACTCGGCCCGCTTGCCCTCGCCGCGCTCGTCGATGATCGTGATGCGCAGGCCCCGAGTGAGGAACGAGGTCTCGCGCAGGCGCTGCTCGAGCGTCGCGTAGTCGAAGTCGATCTCCTCGAAGATCTCCGAGTCCGCGAGGAAGGAGATCGTCGTGCCGTGCTCGGAGGACGCTTCGCCCTCGACGATCTCCGACTGCGGCGCCCCGCGCACGTACTCCTGGCGCCACACGTGCCCGTCGCGGCGGATCTCGGCCTTGAGCGACTCCGACAGCGCGTTGACCACCGAGACCCCCACTCCGTGCAGCCCGCCGGAGACCTTGTAGCCCTGGCCGTCGCCGAACTTGCCGCCCGCGTGCAGGACGGTCAGGACGACCTCGAGCGCCGACTTGTTCTCCTTGGCCATCTTGGAGACCGGGATGCCGCGCCCGTCGTCGGAGACGGTGATCGAGTTGTCCGGGTGGATCGTCACCTCGACCCGCGAGCAGAACCCGGCCAGCGCCTCGTCGACGGAGTTGTCGACCACCTCGTAGACGAGGTGGTGCAGGCCGCGGATACCGGTGGACCCGATGTACATGCCGGGGCGCTTGCGGACGGCTTCGAGGCCTTCGAGGACGGTGATGTCCTGGGCGTCGTAGCCGGCCGAACCGCGCTGCCCGTCGCGCTTGGAATCGTCCTGGCTCAATGGTCCTCCGAGGGACTCAAGAAGCTCCGGGGGTCGTGCCGCCGGGGCATCGAGTCGGGGCTTCGAAACTGGTTGTCGGAACCATACCACTCCGGGTCGGGTGAAGTCGCGCCGAAACACGCACGAAACACCTGCAAAAGTCCGTGTTCGTTGCCCCTGATCACGTCGGCCGGACCCAGCTTCTCCCGGGGGCTGCGCCGCAGCGCAGCTCCCGGACCGTCCCGACCCCCAGCTGGAGGTCGAGCAGGCCGATCAGCTCGCCTGACATGAGGGTCAGCTCGTGCGCCCAGACCGCGCTCTCGCAGGTCACCGAGACGATCCCGTCACGGGCTGCCGTGGGAGTCGCCCGCGCCGCGAGCGCCGGCCCTACGGCCCCGGGCCAGACGCGCTGCACCTCGGCGAGCGACGACGCCGGCTGCAGGCCGCGGACGAGCTGCCCGACCGCGCCCGCGGCACCGCCCGCGCGCCGTGGTGCGAAGCGGTGCCTCACCCGTGCACCACCGGCGCGTGGCCGGCTTCCTCGTCGTCTGGCACGGTGCTGCCCGCGCCGTCGTCCTGGAGCACCTCGCCGCCAGCCACCGCGAGCCGGGTCACGTCGCGCCCGCCCGCGCCTGGTACGTGCGCGAGATCGGTCGTGGTGATCAGGCACTGCCCCACTGCCGCGACCCGCGCGACCAGCAGCCCGCGCCGATCGGCGTCGAGCTCGCTCATGACGTCGTCGAGCAGCAGCAGCGGTGGCGCCCCGCGCTCCTGCGCGAGCGCCTCGCGCTCGGCCACGAGCAGCGCCAGCAGGCCGAGCCGCTGCTCTCCCTGCGAGCCGTACACGCGCAGCTCGCGCCCGTCGCGCTGCAGGGCGAGGTCGTCACGGTGCGGGCCGTGCTGGCTGAATCCGCGCTCCACGTCTGAATCCAGGCGCTCCGCGAGCTCGGCGGCGAAGTCCTCCGGGCTCGTGGCCGTCGTGCGCGGCCGGTAGCGCAGCGTCGCCTCGCCATCGAGGCCGAGCTCGGCGGCGATCGCGGTGAAGCGCTCAGAGACGACCTCGACGGCGTGCGCGCGGTCGTCGCGCAGAGCGACGGCGTGGCGGGCCAGAGCGAGGTCCCAAGCGCCCATCGAGGCGCGCGAGGCGCCTGCCCGCAGCCGTCCGAGCAGCGCGTTGCGCTGAGCCAGCGCCGCCGAGTACTGCGTTCGGGTGTGCTTCCGCGTCGGCCACAACCCGGTCACGAGCGCGTCGAGGTGCGAGCGCCGCAGCGCCGGCGGACCCTTGACGAGCTCGAGGCGCTCAGGCAGGAACACGCTCACCAGCGGCCGGCCCGGGGCGTCGAGCAGGCGCTCCACCGGCGCGCCGTCGACCCTGATGCGCTTGTCCTGCCCGGGCTGGAAGCCCACGAAGAGCTCGTGCTCGAGGCCCGAGGCGTCCGTGGTCGAGACTTCGACGCGCGCTGCCTCGGCACCGAAGCGCAGCACCTCGCGCTCGTTGGACGTGCGACAAGAGCGGGCGGTGCAGCCGAAGTACAGCGCCTCGAGGAGATTCGTCTTCCCCGCGCCGTTGCGCCCGTGGGCGACGGTCAGCCCCGGCCCGAGCTGCACGTCGGTTGCCGCGTAGGAACGGAAGTCGCGCACGCGAAGGCGACGGACGCGCACGTGCTCCTTAGACGTTGAGGCGGATCGGCATGATCAGGTAGAGGAACCCCGAGCCGTCGCCTGCCTCGATCAACCCAGGCCGCAGCGGCGAGATGAGCTTGAGCACCACGTCGCCGCTCTCGACGCTCTCGAGGCCATCGCGCAGGAAGTCCGGGTTGAAGCCGATCTCGAACGGCTCGCCGGAGAAGGGGATCGGCAAGGGCTCGGAGGCCTCGCCGACATCGGGGGTCTGCGCGGAGATCGTCAGCTCGCCCTCGGTGAAGGAGAGCCGCAGCGGCGCGTTCTTCTGGGCCATCAGCGAGATGCGGCGCACGACGCCGACGAGCTCGTCGCCCGCGACGTTCAACTCGTGCTCGTAGGTCTCGGGGAGCAGCTGGCGGTAGTTCGGGAACTGCCCGTCGATGAGCCGCGAGCTCAGGACGACGTCGCCGACTCGGAAGACGACCTGGTTGGTCCTCACGCCGATCTCGATCGTCTCCGCCGTCGCTCCCGAGGAGACGATCCGCTCGAGCTCCTGCAGCGCCCGGGCCGGGACGTTGGCCTCGAAGCCCCCGTCTAGGGGGACCTCGAGACGCGTCTCCTTGACCGAGAGACGGTAGGAGTCCGTCGCGACCATCCGCAGCTCCGTTCCGCTCGCGCTCACGAGGATGCCCGTGAGGATCGGCCGCGTCTCGTCCCGCGATGCCGAGCGGGCGACCTTCGCGATCGTCTCCGTGAACGCCTTGGCCGGCAGGTGGACGACCTGGTCACCGCCCGGCTCGGGCAGCGGCGGAAAGTCCTCGGTGCGCAGCGTGCGCAGGTGGAAGCGCGCCGGGCCGCAGATGATATCGACGTCCTGCTCGGCCGTGCGCAGCTCCAACGTCAGCGGTCCGCTCGGCAGCTGGCGAGCGACGTCGAGCAGCAGACGGGCGGGCAGCACGACGGTGCCCTCGCGCTCGACCTGGGCGAGCAACGGAACCCGCAGCCCTACTTCCATGTCGGTCGCGCGGAGCTCCACCGCGCCGCCGGCGGCGTGAATCTGCACGCCGGAGAGCGCCTGCACCGCGCTGCGCGTCGAGGCGACCCGCGAAGCGGTCTGCAGCTGGCCGAGCAGTTCGGAACTCGTGGTGGACAGCTTCACGGTGAGCACCTCTGGACGAAGGGGGAAGAAGTCATAGGGGATGTCGATCTGTGCGCAACCGAGCTCGCGCCTGCAAAGAGCGGGGGATGAGCGCACAGGCGGCAGCCCCGGAAGGTGCAGATCCTGTCAGGCGCGTCGGTCTGATCCGCGTGCCGTGAGACGAGCGGTGAGCTTCTGCACAGCCTCGAGCGCCTCGTGATCGGTCGCGAGGCGCTCCGTCGTCCGCTTTACGGCGTGCATGACAGTGGTGTGGTTGCGCCCGCCGAAGGAGCGGCCGATGGAGGGCAGCGACTCCTGCGTGTGCTCGCGCGCGAGGTACATGGCGAGCTGGCGGGGCCAGACGACGCGGGCGGCGCGGCTCGCGGAGATCAGCTCGTCACCGGAGAGCGAGAACGCCTCGCAGACGAGCTCCTGCACGCGCGCGACGGTGAGATCGGGCAGCCCGTAGCCCACGCCACCGCGTTGGCGGGGCTCCACCGTCCCCGCGCGCCGAGGCTCTCCAAGGCCATAGAGCCCGTCGAGCACCTCGGCCGCCAGGTCAGCCGTCAGCGCTCGCCCCGTGAGCGAGCTGAAGGCCACGACCCGGATCAGCGCACCTTCGAGCGCGCGGATGTTGGTCGGGATGCGCTCGGCGATGACGTCGAGCGCCGCGGTCTCGACAAGGTCGATCGCGTCGTGCTCGACGCGCTTGCGTAGGACGGTCAGCCGGGTCGCGACATCCGGCGCCCGGATGTCGGTCACCAGGCCCGACTCGAAGCGCTCCCGCATTCGGTCCTCGAGCGCGGCGAGGTCGCTCGGAAGACGGTCGGAAGTGAGAACGAGCTGCGATCCGGTGTCGTAGAGCGCATTGAACGTGTGGAAGAACTCCTCCTCGGTCTTGACCTTCGACTCGAGGAACTGCACGTCGTCGATGAGCAGCACGTCGTTGCGCCGGTAGCGGTCCTTGAAGTGCTCCTTGGCCGCCGCGCCCGTCTGCAGAGAGGTGAGGAACTCGTTCGTGAAGCGCTCGATCGTCGTGTAACGGACCGTGAGCCCGTTGCCGTACTCGCGCACGTAGTTGCCGATGGAGTGCAGCAGGTGCGTCTTTCCCACGCCGGGCGGGCCGTAGATGAACAGCGGGTTGTAGGCCTGCCCGGGCAGCTCGGCGACCGCGAGCGCGGCAGCGTGGGCGAAGCGGTTGGCGTCCCCGATGACGAACTGGCCGAAGCTGAACTTCGGGTTGATCTCGCTTTGCACGGAGAGCCCGTCGGCCGGATGGCCGGGCGACCGGCCGACGACGTTCGGACGGTCCCGAATCGTGCCGGTTGCGACGACCTCCACGCTTGCTCCCCGACCCAGTACGTCCGCGGCGGCCCGACTCAGCGGCCGCTCGAAGCGCTCGGCGACCCACGGGCGGATCTCGGGTGGCGCACCGAGCACGATCGTCATCCCCTCAAGGGCGACGGGCTGCAGGGGGGCCAGCCAGACGTCGAAGGCGGAGGGGTCGACGTCGCGGCGCAGGACGCCTTGGACAGCAGTCCAGATGTGCGCGAGGTCCTGGGTCACGGCAGGCGGAAGCAGCTCCTTGCGGAAGGCGTCGCGTCGGATATGGGCGAGGAACGGGCCGCTGAGCGGCCGTCGAGGTTCGGCAACGTAGCAAGAGTCCAAGGCCGCCAAGTGGTGCGCGCGCGTGCCGTCGGAACACCTTCGCGGAGGAGCCCGCAAAGCGCGAGGGAAACCCGTTCGGGGCTGAGGCAAGCGGGCGGTGCGCTGGCGGGTGCAGTCCGCCCGGGACCGTGGACAGCCGTTGTCGGTACAGTTGCGCGTCTCGCCGTCCCCGGACGGAACTCGAACTTAGAGCCTCTCTGCCATGAAGCGCACCTACCAGCCCAAGAAGCGCAAACGCGCCCGCACGCACGGGTTCCGCGAGCGGATGTCCTCCCGCGCCGGCCGCGCGGTGCTCAAGCGCCGCCGCGACAAGGGCCGCAAGCGGCTGTCCGTCTCGGACAGGTAGTGGACGAGGCGCTGCGGCCCGTCGGCGCGTCTCGCTCCAAGGCGAAGCGCAGCCGATTGTCGCGGTCGGCGGAGTTCGAGCGCGTGTACCGGCGGGGCCGCTCGCACGCCAACCGCTTCCTCGTTCTCCACGTCTTCCCGCGTGAGGGGCAGTCCGACGCTCTCGAGCTCGGTCCGGGTCCGCGCCTAGGCCTCTCCGTGTCGCGGAAGGTCGGTGGCGCCGTCGAGCGCAATCTCGTCAAGCGGTTGCTGCGAGAGGCCTTCGCCCTCGAGTCCGTGCGCCTGCCCGCCGCTCACGACGTGGTGGTCGTGGCGCGCCCCGCCGCGGGCGAGCTCGCAGCGCGCCGCGGGTTGAGCGGCGTACGAGAAGCGCTTGGTGAACTCGTATCCAAGGTCGCGCAGAGCGGCGCTCCGCCGTCCGCGACGGCGCGACGAGACGATCCGACTTGAACGCCGTCCGCAGCGCCGTGGTGGCGCCCATCGCGCTCTATCGGCGGCTGATCTCGCCCCTGCTCCCCCGGCGCTGCAAATACGAGCCGACCTGCTCGGAGTACGCGTCGCAGGCGCTCCAGCGGTATGGCATCCTCCAGGGCCTTGCCCTCACGGGGTGGCGGCTGCTGCGCTGCAACCCGTGGAGCCACGGCGGGTATGACCCCGTCGAGGCGCAGAGCCTGTTCCGACGCGACGCGCCCGGCCGTCCCCCAGCCTGAAGCCCTTCAACATGCCCTTTGTCACCGCGAACGTCCTCCAGCCGCTCATCAACGTGTTCGAGCAGGTGCTCCTGTTCTTCCACGACTCCCTCGGCGTGGGCTGGGGCCTGTCGATCATCCTGCTGACCGTCACGGTCCGCGCGATCCTGCTGCCGCTCACCTTCAAGCAGTTCAAGTCGATGGCCGCGCTTCAGAAGCTCGCGCCGGAGATGAAGGTGCTGCAGGCGAAGTACAAGGACGATCGCCAGCGCCTCAACCAGGAGATGATGAAGTTCTACCAGGAGAACAAGGTCAATCCGTTCTCCTCGTGCCTGCCGCTCGTCGCGCAGATGCCCGTCTTCATCTCGCTGTTCTACATGCTGCGCAAGGACCTCAAGGAGGACATCTGCGGTCCGTTCCAGGCCGGGACGAAGATCGCGACGACCTACTGCGACAAGGTGAAGCCCGGGTCGGCGGACTTCCTGTTCATCCCGGACATCACAGCGCCAGGCAAGGGCGCGGTCCTCGCGATCCTGATCGTGCTCTACGTCGGATCGCAGCTGCTCTCGAGCGTGCTCATGTCGACCACGGTCGACAAGAACCAGAAGCGCATCATGCTCGCTCTGCCGTTCGTGTTCGTCTTCTTCATCCTGAACTTCCCGGCCGGCTTGATCCTCTACTGGATCACCACGAACTTCTGGACCGTCGGCCAGCAGTACTTCGTCCGGCGGTCGGTCGGCATGGCGGTGCCAGGGCGCCCCGGCACGATCCCTCCACCGGAGCCCTTCTCGTTCGGCAGCCTGGGCAAGAAGGACGACGACGCGCCCGTGGCCGTCGGCAAAGGGGCGAGGGCTGCGAAGGGATCGGGTGACGCGGGCACCGCGGATGGCGCGAGCGCAAGGGCGGCGGGCGGCGCCGGAAGCACCCGGCTCGCGCCCCCGCCGTCGCCGCGGAAGAAGAAGAAGAAGACGGGCCGGCGGCGCTGAGCGGTGGTGCGCCGCTGCCCGAAGTTGCGCGCGGTCGGCGTGGTCTAGTGGGTCGTCGTCTCGAATCGGAGCTCCTGTCCGAGCTTCTGGAGCGGATCGTCGAGGCGCTCGCCCTCGACGCCGCGGTGGAGGTCGTCGAGGATGACGGCGCCCTCGAGGCCGCGTTGCACGGCGAGGAGCTCGGCCTGTTCATCGGACGCCACGGGCAGACGATCGATGCGGTGCAGCACCTCGCCCAGCGTGCCGTGGCCACGCTTCTCGGGGAACAGCGTCGGGTCGTCGTCGACGCCGAGGGCTACCGCGCACGCCGTCGGGAGGCGTTGGTCCGTCAGGCCGCAGAGGCCGCAGACGAGGCGGTGCGCTTCGCCCGAGCGGTCGCTCTCGTCGTCATGACCGCCAGCGAGCGGCGGCTCGTCCACGAACTGATGCGCGAGCGCGGGGACGTTCACACGCATTCAGAAGGCGAGGAGCCGGCGCGGCACCTCGTGGTCACCCCGGCGGCGTGAGGGGATGTTTCACGTGGAACGCGCAGGACAGTGTCGTTCCACGTGAAACGTGACCGCCGCACGCGGCTTGCGCGACGGCGATGAGCGTCCTGCGCACGCGGCTGAACGTCCTCGCGCACGCCTGCGGCCTTCCGGAAGGCGCCTCACGTTCGTTGCGGACGCTGCTCGATGTCGTGGAGTGCGACCCCGACGCGCCGACGTCGGTCACGGATCCAGTTCGGGGCGTGGAGGTCCATGTCGCCGATTCCCTCGACGGTCTCTTGATCGGTGCGGTTCGCTCGGCGGGGCTGGTAGCAGACCTCGGGGCAGGAGCTGGGTTCCCCGGCTTGGTGATCGCCATCGCCCTGCCGCAAGCGCGAGTCCAGCTCGTCGACAGCGTCGCCAAGAAGTGCGAGTTCATGCGGCGTGCCGTGGCGGCTGCCGGGCTCGACAACGTCGAAGTCGTGAACGCGCGCGCCGAGGACTGGCCCGCAGGCGTCGGCCTCCACGACGTCGTGCTGGCGCGGGCGGTCGCGCCGCTCGGCGTGCTCGTCGAGTACGCCGCGCCGCTTCTCGCGCCCGGGGGGCACCTCGTGGCCTGGAAGGGCGCCCGAGATCCGCCCGAAGAGGCGGACGCGCACGCCGCGGCGTCAGCTGTGGGCCTCCTGCTCGTCGATGTCGCCGCCGTCCCCCCGCGTGCCGGAGCCGACCATCGGCATCTGCACGTGTACACGAAGATCGCCGAGACCCCTGAGCGCTTCCCGCGCCGACCGGGGATCGCCCGCAAGAAGCCGATCTCGGCCTCGGACTGAGCCGCGACTCATGGGGCGTCGCAGTCGCGCCGGGGCACCGTCCGACCGGGCCACGGCGTAGTCTGCCCCGGTGAATGGGAACGATCTACGCCATCGCGAACCAGAAAGGTGGGGTCGGCAAGACCACCACGGCCGTGAACGTCGCCGCCTGCATCGCCGAGGCGGGGTACGAGACGCTGCTCGTCGACATCGACCCGCAGGCGAACGCCACCGTCGGGCTCGGCCTGCCCAAAGACTCGGAGCCGAACGTCTACTCCGTGCTGGTTGGCGAGGTGGAAGCCGACGAGGCGCTGCTGGCGACCGCCATCGAGCGGCTGAAGGTCCTGCCGTCACACCCGGACCTCGCAGGCGCGAACGTCGAGCTCCCGCGCCGACCCGGTTCGGAGAACCTGCTGCGCGAGGCGCTGGCCGCGGTCAAGGACCGCTTCGCCTTCGTCATCCTCGACTGCCCGCCGTCCCTCGGCCCGATCACGATCAACGCCCTCGTCGCGGCCGACCGCGTCATCGTCCCGGTGCAGACCGAGTACTTCGCCCTCGAGGGGCTGGCGGGGCTGCTCGACACGCTCTCGCTGGTGCAGCGCGAGCTCAACCCGCGCCTCACGGTCGCCGGGATGCTCCTCACGATGCACGACGGACGCACCCGCCTTGCTCGTGACGTCGAGCGCGAGGTCCGCGAGCACTTTCCCGCGCTCGTCTTCGACACCGTCATCCCGCGCAACGTGCGGATCGGCGAGGCGCCCTCCTACGGCGTGCCCGTCATCCACCACGATCCACACTGCCTGGGCTCAGACGCTTACTTCGAGCTGGCCAAGGAGGTGGCCGCCCGTGGCTAGGGCGACGGGGATGGGGGGGGGGCGGGGGCCGATCCTCGCGGTCTCCGCGCCCGACGACGGCGTCGAGCGCGACGACCTGCGCGAGCTGCCCGTCGCGCTGATCGCCGCCAACGGCGATCAGCCGCGCAAGCAGTTCGACGAAGACGCGCTGCAAGCACTCGCCGGCTCGCTCTCCGAGCGGGGCGTCCTGCAACCGGTCCTCGTGCGACCCGTCGCCGGCGGAACGTACGAGCTCGTCGCCGGCGAGCGGCGCTGGCGCGCAGCTCGGCTCGCCGGCCTCGAGACGCTTCCGGCGATCGTGCGCGCGCGTGACGACGCGCAGACGCTCGAAGCGGCGCTGGTCGAGAACATGGCGCGCGAGGACCTCAACCCGATGGAGGAGGCCCGCGCCATCGCCGCGCTCGTCGAAGAGCTGGAGCTGACCCGCGAGCAGGTCGGCAAGCGCATCGGCCGCTCCCGGGTGGCCGTCTCGAACCTGCTGCGGCTGCTCGACCTCCCGGACGAGGCCATCGGGCTCATCGAGGACGGCGCGCTGACCGAGGGTCACGGCCGCGCGCTGCTGCTCGCGCCCGACCACGCCGACCGCCGACGCTTGGCGCGCGATGCCGCGGCCGAAGGTTGGTCGGTGCGGGTCACCGAGGCGCGCGCGCGCGCTGCCGGGGAGCCGGCCGCGCGGAGCGGGCGGGCGTCCAGCCAGGGCCGCGCCGGGGTGCACGCCGATCAGCACGCTGCCATGGGCGCGATCGCCGACGCGCTCGGCACCGCCCTCGGGACCGAGGTCCGCGTCCGCCCGCGCGGCACGGGCTACAAGGTGGAGCTCAGCTTCGACTCGCCTGATGCAGCGCTCGCGCTGGCCGAGCGAGTCTCCCGCGGCTGAGCGCCGGGGTCGCTTCGTCTCAGAGCCCGTGGGAGCGGGCGGCCTCGCTACAATCGCCGATCTCGGGCGATTAGCTCAGTTGGTTAGAGCGCCTCTCTGATAAGGAGGAGGTCCCAGGTTCGAATCCTGGATCGCCCACTGCGCGAAGGACCGCGTAAGCGGGCCTTTCGTGTTCCGGTGGGGGGGCGTGAGCCCGGCGTCTACACTCCCGACCACATGCAGGAGATGGTCATCTACGGCGTGAGCTTCGACATGGTCGGCAAGCAGCCGATCGTGCTGCTCAAGACGGTCGACTCGAACAAGTTCCTGCCGATCTGGATCGGTCACCCCGAGGCAGCGGCCATCTTGATGAAGCTCCAGGGAGCCACGACGCCGCGTCCGATGACGCACGACCTCATCGTCGACGTCCTCGGTGAGCTCGAGGTCAAGTGCACCCAGATATCGGTGACCGAGCTGCGCGACAACACCTTCTTCGCCTCGATCACGCTTCAGATCGCGGGGCGGGACATCGAGATCGACTCGCGTCCGAGCGACGCCCTGGCGCTGGCCGTCCGCTCCGGAGCGCCGATCTTCGCCGCCGAGGAGGTCATCGCCGAGTCCGCGATCGAGTTCGAGCACGAGGTCGAGGACACCGAGGAGGTCGTCGACCGCTTCAAGGAGTTCCTCGACCAGGTCACTCCCGAGGACTTCGCCGGCGAGCCCGACGAGCAGTAGGCCGCGCGCTCGGCCGGCGGGACCGGGGGCAGCAGACCCGCGCTCAGCCCGCCAGGGCGAGGATCCGGCCCACGAGCTCGTCGAAGCCGATCCCGGCTGAGTCCGCGGCCTGGGGGAGCAGGCTGGTGTCGGTCAGGCCGGGGATCGCGTTGACCTCGAGCACCCACAGCTCGCCCGACGCTGCGTCGCGCATCAGGTCCACCCGGGAGAAGCCGCGGCAGCCCAGGACGTCGTGGGTGGCCAGCGCCAGCGCCTGGGCACGAGCCGTGACGTCGTCGGGAAGCTCGGCGGGGCAGACGAAGCGCGTGCGGCCGATGGTGTAGCGCGCGGCGAAGTCGTAGAAGTCAGCGGGGTCGACGGGCGCGGCCTCGACCACGGGCAGCGCCGTTCCGTCGAGGATCGAGACCGCGAGGTCGCTGCCGCGGATGTGGCGCTCGAGCAGCACCTTGCTCGAGTAGGAGAACGCGGCGACGAGAGCGGCCGGCACGTCGGCGGCGCTCGCGGCGAACTTGATGCCCAGCGCCGAGCCCTGGTCGGCGGGCTTGACGACGAGCGGGAACCCGAGGCGCTCCTCGACGGCCCCGAGCGCGTCGGCGGCTCCCAGCTCCTTGAACGCGGTCTCGTTGAAGCTCAGGGAATCCGGGGTGGGGATGCCCGCGTCGCGCATCTCGTGCTTGGCCAGCACCTTGTCCGACGCCCGCACACACGCGCTGACTCCAGATCCGGTGTAGGGAACGCCGACCACCTCGAGCAGCTCCTGCACGGTTCCGTCCTCGCCGTCGCGGCCGTGCAGCGCGACGAAGGCGACGTCGGGAGCGACCTCGCGCAACCGCCGGACGAGGTCGTGGTCGACGTCGATGCCGACTGCCTCGTGGCCCAGGCGCCGCAAGGCGTCCTCCACCCGCGCGCCGCTCTGCAGCGACACCTGGCGCTCGAGCGAGCGGCCGCCCTTCAAGACGGCGACGACGCTCAAGGCGACGAGCTCCCGCGGCGGGCGGCGTCGCCACGGCGTGGCAGCTCCAGCACCTCGGCCAGCGCCGGGTCGATCAACGGCTCCCCCGTGCTGGGGGCACCGGGACGGGCGGCGGACGGGGCCGCAGCCGGCGAATCGCCCGTGAGGCGTCCGAGCAGCTCGAGCTGCTCGCGCACGACGACGCCGATGCGCCGTACGCCCTCGCGGATGTCGTCCTCGCCGACTCCGGAGAAGTTCAGCCGCAGCGACGTCCCGCCGCGCCCGTCGAGGTAGGCCGCGCGCCCCGGGACGAACGCGACGTTGCGACTCAGCGCCTTGGCCAGCAGGTCGGTCGTGTCGAGGCCGTCGGGCAAGGTGACCCAGACGAACAGCCCGCCCTCCGGCCGCGTCCACGTCGCCTCGGGCGGGAAGTGCTCGGCCAGCGCCTCGAGCATCACGTCGCGGCGCGCGCGGTAGAGCGCGCACTGCTTGGCGAGGTGTCCGCGCCAGTCGCCGTCCCGGAAGAACGTCGCGACGAACAGCTGGGTCAGCGAGCTCGAATTGAGGTCACTGGCCGCCTTGCCGATGTTCATCTTGGCCAGCACGGGGCGGGGCGCGACCGCCCAGCCCAGCCGCAGCCCGGGCGAGAGGATCTTCGAGAACGTTCCCAGCGAGATGACGAAGTCGCCTCCCTCGAGCGAGCGCAGCGTCGGCAGCGGAGTGCCCTCGAAGCGCAGCAGGCCGTAGGGGTTGTCCTCGAGGACGAGCAGCTCGCGCTCGCGCGCGACCTCCACCAGACGGCGGCGCCGCGGCAGCGACAGCGTCACCCCGGCGGGGTTCTGGAAGTTCGGGATCGTGTAGAGGAACTTGGGCGAGCGGCCCTCGGCGGCGAGCCGGTCGAGCGTCTCCTCGAGGAGGTCGACGCGCAGGCCGTCGGCGTCCATGGCGACCTGCACCACGTCAGCCTCGTAGGCGGCGAAGGCCGGCACCGCGCCGGGGTAGGTCGGCGCTTCGGCGACCACCACGTCGCCCGGGTCGACCAGCGTCTTGCACACGAGGTCGATGACCTGCTGGCCGCCCGTGGTGACCAGGACGTCCTCGGGGTCGGCGTCGTCGCCCTCGGCGCGCAGCACCTCGCGGATGGCCTCCTTGACCTCCGCAAGCCCCTCCGTCGGCGCGTACTGCAGTGCCCGGGCGCTGCTCTCCGCCGCCAGGACGGACAGGTGCTTGGCGAGGTCCTCCGCAGGGAACAGCGACGTGTCCGGCAGCCCGCCGGCCAGCGAGATGACCTCGGGGCGCTGGGTGAGCGCCATGAGGTCGCGCATCGCGGAGGAGCGCATGTTCTGCGTCCGCGCGGCGAAGAGGCCCGCGTAGCGCTCGAGGTCTGAGTGGGCCGCCTGCCTGCGTGGCCGGCCGAGGGGCCGGGGCCGGCCGCCGGGGTCGTCTACAGTCATGACGCGTTCCACGGTACCCCACGCCCTGGAGGGCTCCCCTCGCCATGAACTTCCTCCTGGACCTCCTCCAAGGCGCCGGCCTGGCTGCGGCAAACGGGATCCGCCCGTTCCTGCCCGCCGTCCTCGTCGGCCTGCTGGCCTCCGCCAACGTCGGGGTCAACTTCGACGACACGAGCTTCGCGTTCCTCGAGAACCCGATCTTCCTCGGCGCGTTGACGGCCGCGGCGATCGGCGCCGTCGCCGGCCGCCGGTTCTTCGAGACCGAGCGCGGGGCGCTCGTGCTCGGGGCCGCAGGCATCCTGCTCGGCGTGCTGCTGGCCGCGGGGTCGCTCGACGACCGCTCGTCGACGTGGTGGCCGGCACTGCCCGTCGGCGCGCTCTGCGCCGCGCTCGGCTTCGTCGTGGTCCGCTCGCTGCTCGCGCGCGTGCGTGGCCGCCTCGACGCCGATGCCGCGGGGGCGCTGCCGTTCTACGCCGAGGCAGCGGCGCTCGCGACCGCCGGCCTGAGCGTCCTCTTCCCGCCCCTGGCGCTCGTCGCCCTCGGCCTGCTCGTCCGCCTGCAGCTCGGCGGCAAGCGGCGTGAGGGCGAGAAGTACGCCGGACTGCGGATCCTCCGGTAGCGCCCATCCCCCGCAAGCTCGTCCTCGCCGTCATCGACGGCATGAAGCCCGCGGCGCTCGAGAAGGCGATCGAGACAGGCCGCGCGCCCGTCCTGAAGGCGATCCGCGACCGCGGCACCTACGTGGCCGAGTGCGCGGCGATGTTCCCGTCGGTCACCCCGGTCTGCGCGACCGCGATCGCCACCGGGGTGCGCCAGGACGAGCACCACATCCCCGCGATGTGCTGGTACGACCGCGAGGACGGCCGCTACGTCGACTACGGGTCGAGCTTCGCCTCCTCGCGGCGCCTGGGCTTCTCGCGCCAGCTCAAGGACCTCATCTACAACATGAACTCAGAGCACCTGCCCGCCGAGACGCACACGATCTTCGAGCAGCTCGACGACGTCGGCGTGCGCACCGCGGGCACGACCTACCTGATCTACCGGGGCCGCCACGAGCACCGTCCCGCCCGCGACTCCCCGCTGTCCCGGCTGGCCAGCACCGTCATCCGCCGGCCGGTGAAAGGGCCGCAGGAGCTCTTCTACGCCGACGTGTTCTCCAGTCGCGAGACGGGCTGCTCCTCGTCGCTCGGGCTGCCGGGCGCGCGCGACCAGCACACGGGCTGCGTCGGCTCCTACCTGCTCGAGCGCGACCTCTGCGACTTCCTGCTCTTCTCGCTGCCGGACAACGACACGCACTCCCACAAGCACGGGCCCGACGCGCAGGTCGCCTCCATCGCCGAGGCCGACCGCCAGCTCGAGCGCCTCGCGCTCGCCGCGGGCGGCGTCGACGCGTTCCTGGACGCCTGGGCGGTCATCGCGGTGGCCGACCACTCCCATGCGCCCGTGGAGCGGGTGATCGAGCTCGAGGCGGCGATGAGCGCGCGCTTCTCGGTGCTGATGCCCGGCAGCCGGCGCCCCGAGGAGGCGGAGGTGGCGCTCTGCCCCTCGCAGCGCTCCGCCCAGCTCTACGCGCTCGCCGAGGAGCGCGCGACCGTGGTGGCGCGGCTGATCGAGACCGCGCTCGAAGTCGAGGGCGTGGACCTCGCGTGCTTCCGCGCCGCGGACGGCGACGGCGTCATCCGCCGGGACGGCGCGGAGCTGCGCTTCGCCCCGGGGACGAGCGTCGAGGACCCACGCCACGGGCGCTGGCGCGTCCACGGCGACCTCGACGTCATCGGCGCCACCCTGGTCGGCGAGCGCTTCGACAGCCCGGAGTACCCGGATGCGCTCGCGCGGGTCTGGGCCGCGCTGACCTGCCCGACGTCCGGCGACGTCGTGCTCAGCGCCGCGCCGGGCTGGGAGTTCCCCGACTGGGGCGGGGTGCACCACGTCGGCGGAGGCTCCCACGGCTCCCTGCACGCGATCGACTCGCTCGGGGCTCTGGTGTTCAGCGGCGTCGAGGTGCCGGCGGAGCGCACGCAGCGCGGCCACTGGTCGATCCGGGACGTCGCCCCGATGGCCGTCGCGCATTTCGTGGGCCCCGACGGCGAGCGACTACCTTGACGCGCACGATGCAGCAGGATGCCGCCGTCGCGGAGGCTCCCGGAGCGTCCGCGGCCCCGATCCACCGCCGCGTCCGCGCCGGCCTGCAGGTAGGTGAGAACTGGCGCCAGCTCGTCCGCTTCGCCGCGGTCGGCGGTTCCGGATTCGTCGTCAACCTCGTCGTCTTCTGGCTCCTCGTGCACCCCGCCGGCCAGGACTACCGCCTGGCGAACGTCGTCGCCTACCTCGTGGCGGTGTCCAACAACTTCGCCTGGAATCGAGCGTGGACGTTCCGCGACGACGCCACGGGCGGGCACGCCGGCTTCCAGGCCGCGCGCTTCTTCGCCGTCTCGGTCGCGGCCCAGCTCGTGTCGCTCGCGATCCTCGAGGCGCTCGTGGCGGGCGCCGAGGCGCCGAAGCTCGCGGCGCAGGCCGCGGCCGTGCTCGCGGCGACGCCCCTGAACTTCCTCGGCAACAAGCTCTGGAGCTTCTCGCGGTGAGCCGCCTGGCGGCGGTGCTGGCCGCCGTCGGGATGCTCGCCTCGCCGACCGTCGCCACCGCAGCGCCGAGCGGATCGTCCGCCGCGCAGAGCACGTCGAAAGCCGCTGCTGGTGCTTCCGAGAGCACCCCGGCGGCCTCCACCGCTTCCGATCCCAACGCGGCGGTCCCGGTGCCCGACCTCGACGCGCCCCGGCCCGGCTATGAGCTGAAGGGTCGCCGGGTCCTCGCGGTCGCGGCGCGGACCCCCACGGCCCGGAAGATCGTGCGGGAGGTGAAGGGCGCCTACCCCGGCGCCTACACCAAGGGCCCGGGGCGCTGGCAGGTCTCCTACTTCTCGCGCGCCAAGCCGCCGAAGGAGGTCGCGCAGCTCTACGTCGACGACAAGACCGCTCGCGTCACCGAGTCGTACACGGGTTACAAGGTCGCCTGGACGATGGCCCGCGGCTACTCCGGCGCCTTCGGGCGCAAGGTGAACTCGCCGTGGGTCTGGATCCCCCTCACGCTCCTCTTCCTGCTCCCTTTCGTCCGCGTTCGCGGCGTGCGCCTCGATCTCGCGGCACTCGCGGCCTTCGGGATCTCGGTCGCGCTCTTCAACGACGCGAACGTCGACGCGTCGGTGCCGCTGGTGTACCCGCTGCTCGCCTACCTGCTGGGGCGCGCGCTGTGGATCGGCCTGCGCCGGCGCGACGAGGCGCGTCCGCGCGGGCCGATCAGGCTGCTCGTCCCGGTCACGGTGCTGGGCATCGCGGTGGTGTTCCTGCTCGGCTTCCGCGTCGCTTTGAACGTCACGAGCTCGAACGTCATCGACGTGGGCTACGCCGGGGTGATCGGCGCGGACAAGCTGGCGAGCGGCGAGCCGCTCTACGGCGCGTTTCCGAAGGACAACGAGCACGGCGACACCTACGGCCCGGTGACCTATGCGGCCTACGTCCCGTTCGTCGAGGCGTTCGGCTGGAGCGGGCGCTGGGATCGTGACCTTCCCGCGGCGCACGGCGCGGCGATCGCGTTCGACCTGCTGGCCTGCCTGCTGCTCTTCCTCGTCGGCCGGCGGCTGCGGGGACCGACGCTCGGCGTGGTGCTCGCCTACCTGTGGGCCGCGTTCCCGTTCTCGCTCTACGCGCTGATGTCGAACTCGAACGACGCGCTCGTGTCGGTCCTCGCCGTGCTGGCGATCCTCCTCGCGACGAGCGCACCGGCGCGCGGGGCGGCGGTCGCGCTGGGAGGGCTGACGAAGTTCGCGACGCTCGCGCTCGGGCCGCTCTTCGCCACCCACGCCTTCGCCCGCACGCGCACGCGCGGCCTGATCGCCTTCGGCGTCAGCTTCGTGCTGGTCGCCGCGATCGCGCTGGCTCCGGTGCTCCTGCAGGGCGAGCAGCTCGCCACGGTCTACGACCGCACGCTGGGCTTTCAGTCCTCGCGGGGCTCGCCGTTCAGCGTCTGGGGGCTCTACGACCTACCGGGGCTGCAGCACCTCTGGCAGGCGGCGAGCGTGCTGCTCGCCGTGGCCCTCGCGCTCGTGCCGCGCCGCCGCGACGTCGTCGGCCTCGCCGCCTGCGCGGCGGCGATCGTCATCGCCCTGCAAGCCGGCGTGACCCACTGGTTCTACCTCTACGTCGCGTGGTTCTTCCCGCTGCTGATGATCGCGCTGTTCGGCCGCTACGAGGAGACGGCCTCGAGCGGAGCCGGGGCTGCGGTCGTCGAGCCGTCCCAGGCCACGAGCAGCGGCTCGATCGCCGTCGCCTGATTGCGCTTGGGGCCGCAGCTGACGAGCACCGCCATCAGCCACGGGTCCTCCTCGCTGGTCTGAAACGGGGTGCGCATGTGGGTGCGCATGGTCTCGATCGCCTGCTCCTTCTTGACCCCGATGACGCCGCCGCGTGGCCCCGTCATGCCGACGTCGGTGATGTAGGCCGTTCCCCGCGGGAGCACGCGGGCGTCGTTCGTGGGCACGTGGGTGTGCGTGCCGACGACCGCGGTGACCTGCCCGTCGAGGTACCAGCCGAGGCCGACCTTCTCGCTCGTAGCCTCCGCGTGCATGTCGACGAGCAGGTGGTCGCAGGCGCCCTCGAGCTTGGCCAGGACGGAGTCGGCCTCGGTGAAGGCGGGGCGCCCGGCCTGCAGGAAAACGTTGCCGCTGAGGTTGACGACGCCGAGGCGCAGGCCGCCGCGCTCCACGACCGTGTGGCCGTGCCCGGGCTGGGCGGCGAGGTAGTTCGAGGGCCGGATGATGTCGGCGGTCCGGTCGAGGTACGGGTGGATCTCGCGCCGGTGGTAGGCGTGGTTGCCGAGCGTGATCACGTCGACGCCCGCCGCGAACATCTCGTCGGCGATCTTCGGCGTGATGCCGAGGCCGCCCGCGGCGTTCTCGCCGTTGACCACGACCCAGGTCGGGTCGTGCTCGGCGCGCAGGCGCGGAAGCAGGGCCAGCAGGGTGCGGCGCCCGAGGCCCCCGACGACGTCGCCGACGAAGAGGATCCTGCTCACCGCGTCAGCCATCGGCTCACTGTGGCAGCCTTGCTCGCTTGCGGGCCGACGCCGTCTCTAAGTCCTACGGGCAGCGCCACGCGCTCAGGGGCGTCTCCTTCGCAGCCGATCCGGGCGAGGTCGTCGCGCTGATCGGGCCCAACGGCGCGGGCAAGACGACGCTGCTGTCGATCCTCGCGGGGCTGCAGGACGCGACCTCGGGCACGGTGAGCGTCGGCCGCGGGGAGGTGGGCTGGGTGCCCCAGCAGCCGGCGGTCTACTCAAAGCTCTCCGTGGCGGAGAACCTGCAGCTCTTCGCGCGGCTCGAGCGCGTCGCCGACCGCGACGCGGTGGTCGGGCGCATGCTCGCGCTCACGGGCCTCCAGGAGCGCGCCGGCGACGAGCTCGGCAAGCTCTCCGGCGGCAACCAGCAGCGGGTGAACATCGCGATCGGCCTGCTCGCAGATCCGCCCGTGCTGCTGCTCGACGAGCCGAGCTCCTCGCTGGACCCACGCCAACGCGAGAAGCTCTGGGAGCTGATCTCGAGCCTCGCCGCCGAGCGCGGCACCACCGTGGTCTTCTCCACCCACGACGTGGGCGAGGCCGAGCGCTACGCCGACCGGGTGCTCGTGCTCGCCGACGGCGAGCTGCTCTTCGAGGGCTCGCCCGCGACGCTCGAGCACGAGGTCGGCTCGCAGGAGCGCGACTTCGAGGCCGCGTTCGTCGCCTTCCTGCGCGAGCGGGGACATTAGGCGATGAAGCGTCGTGGCAGGATGCCTCGTCTCATGGCCATGACCCGCGGGGCCTGAATGCGCTGGCTGCTGCTCAAGGACCTGCAGATCCTGCGGCGCTCACCGCTGCTGCTCGCGCTGCTGGTCGCCTACGCGGTGGTCATCGGCCTGCCGGTGGGCTACGGGATCTCCGCGCCGCCGTCCAAGCCGAAGGTCGCCTTCTACAACGGCGTGCCCGCGTCGGCGAGCGCGTTCGACCTCGGGGGGCGCAAGGTCGACGCCTCGCGGTACGCCGACGAGCTGTTCAAGGACATCGACCCGATCCGCGTGGGCTCGCGCGAGGCGGCGATCGCCAAGGTCAAGGACGGAGAGGCGCTCGGGGCGCTGGTCGTCCCGGAGGACATCACCCAGCAGCTGCAGAACGCCACGAAGCTGCCGGGCATCTCCGAGCCACCGACGCTCGAGGTCTTCTACAACTCCGACAACCCGCTCAAGCGGCGCTACGTCGAGCAGACCGTCAAGGCGCGCTTGGCCGACGCGAACCTCGCGCTCTCGGGCGAGGTGACGAAGGTCGCCGCCGACGCGCTCGACGTGCTCCTGGCCGGCGGGCCCTTCCCGCTGCCGACGGGCACGATCGACGTGCTCGGCTTGAAGCGCGCGAAGACCGTGCTCGAAGGCGCGCAGCGCGGGCTGGGGGCGAAGGACCCGCAGCGCGCGGCGATCCAGCAGGTCATCGACTTCGCGGACGTCGCGATCACCTCGCTGAACTTCGCCAACCCCGTGCTCGGCGCGATCGCCGCGCCGATCCAGGTCGACACCACGGAGGTCACCGGCGCCAACGGGTCGCTCGAGGGCTTCGCGGTGGCGGCGGCGGCGACGATCGCGCTGATGTTCGTCGCGGTGCTGCTCGGCGCGGGGATGCTCGCCCTCGAGCGCGAGGAGCACGCCTTCGGCCGCCTGGTCCGTGGGCTCGTGCGGCCTGTGGTGCTGCTGGCCGAGAAGGTGGTGCTCGCCGCGGGCTGCGCGTTCGTGGTGGCCGCCGCGCTGCTCGGGCTGCTCGCGCTCTTCCAGCCGGTGTCGCTGGGCCGCGCGCCGCAGTGGCTGGCGGCGCTCGCGCTCGGCGCGACGGGCTTCGCCGCGCTCGGGGTCGCCGTCGGCGCGCTGACGCGCGACGTGCGCGCGGCGTCGCTGCTCGCGTTCCTGCTGTCGCTGCCGATCGCCGCGCTCGCGCTCGTGCCGAGCGGCACGGTCGGCGACGCGGCCTTCGGCGTCGTCCGCGTCGTCTCGGCGCTGTTCCCGTTCAAGGCGACGCTCTCCGCGCTCGACGCGGGGCTCAACCACACGGGCGACCTGGGGCTTCCCCTGCTCCACCTCCTGGTGCTCGCGGTGGCCTACGTGGCGGTCGCCCGCGTGGCCCTGCGGCGCTTCGGCGCCCGATGAGCTCGCGCGTCCCGCGCATGCGCCTCGAGCGCGAGCGGACCGCGATCAGGCCCTTCGCCCGCGGGGATCTCGAGGCGCTCCTGGCGCTGCGGCTCTCCAACCGCGACTTCATGGCCGACTACGAGGCGGAGCGCTCCGACGCGTTCTTCACCCGGGCCGGGCAGGCGCGCGAGATCGCGCTGGACACGGAGGCGTGGGCCGCAGGCGCCGGCTACGCCTTCGCGATCGTCGACCGCTTCGAAGACGACCGGCTCATCGGGCGCATCGCCCTGAGCAACGTGGTCCGCGGCCCGTGGCAGAACGCGACGGTGGGTTACTGGGTCGATGTCGCCGCCAACGGCCGCGGCCACGCGACCAACGCGGTGCAGCTGCTCTGCCGCTTCGCCTTCGAGCACGCCGGCCTGCACCGGGTCCAGCCGGCGATCATGCCCCGCAACGCCCGCTCCCGGCGGGTGGTGGAGAAGGTCGGCTTCCGCCATGAGGGGACTGCGGAGCGCTACCTGAAGATAGCGGGAGTCTGGGAGGACCACGACATCTTCTCGCTCACGCGCGAGGAGTGGGGCACATGAGCAGGTATGCTCATGTAGATGCTCAACCGTCGGCTTCAGGTGCTCATCGACGACGAGCGCTGGGAGCGCCTCGAGAAGCGCTCGGCCGAGACGGGCGCGTCGGTCGGTGAGGTGGTCCGCCGCGCGATCGACGAGGCGGTTCCCGCCACCAGTCGCGAGGAGTCCATCGCGGCGATGGAGCGCTTCCTCGGCTCGCCGCCCATGCCGGTCGGCGAGTGGGAGGACATGAAGCGCGAGATGCTCGAGGAGCTCTACGGCGAGCGACCACGGTGATGCGCGTCCTCTGTGACACGGCGATCTTCGTCTACGCGGTGGGCACGGAGCACCGCTACCGCGATCCCTGCCGGGCGATCCTCGCCAGTGCCGCGCGTCGCGAGCTGTCCGGCCTGGTCAGCGCTGATCTGCTCCAGGAGTTCGTCCACCAGCGCGCCCGCAGGACCGGAGATCGCGCCAAGGCCGTCGTCGACGCGCAGGCGATTCCCGTGTCCTGCGAGGTCCTCGACGTCACGCTTGCCGTCGCGACCCGTGCGCTGGAGCTGTTCGCCAGTCACTCCCGGCTGGACGCGCGCGACGCCGTCTTCGCCGCCGTCGCCCTCGAGCACGGCGTCACGCATGTGGTCTCGCCCGACGGCGCCTTCGACGCCGTGTCCGGGCTCACGCGCGTCGACCCGCTCGACGCCGACGCCGTCGCCGCTCTCGCCGGCTGAAGGCGGCTCTACCCTGGGGACGCATGGCCTTCCCCGCCACCCGCATGCGCCGCCTGCGCGCCACGCCCGTCCTGCGCGAGCTCGTGCGCGAGACGCGGCTGACCGCGAGCGACCTCGTCATGCCGTTCTTCGTCCACACGGAGGCGGGCCGCACGCCGATCGCGGCGATGCCCGGCGTCGATCGCCTGGGCATCGACGAGCTCGTCCGCGAGACCGGGGAGTGCGTGGCGCTCGGGATCCCCGCCGTGCTCCTGTTCGGCATCCCGGCCGACAAGGATCCCGAGGGCTCGGGCGCGTGGGATCCCGAGGGCGTCGTGCAGCTCGCGACCCGGGCGATCAAGGCGGCGCACCCCGACCTGCTCGTGATCGCCGACCTCTGCCTGTGCGAGTACACCGACCACGGGCACTGCGGGCTGCTCACGCAGGCCGGTCGCGTGGACAACGACGCGTCGCTGGAGCTGCTCGCCCGTACGGCGGTCGCGCAGGCGCGCGCGGGCGCCGACGTCATCGCCCCGAGCGACATGATGGACGGCCGCGTGGGCGCGATCCGCTCAGGCCTCGACGCCGAGGGCTTTGCCGACACGCCGATCATGGCCTACTCCGCGAAGTTCGCCTCCGCCTACTACGGCCCGTTCCGCGAGGCCGCGGGCTCCACGCCGAGCTTCGGCGACCGTCGCAGCTACCAGATGGATCCGGCGAACGGCGACGAGGCGCTGCGCGAGGCCGCGCTCGACGTCGAGGAGGGCGCCGACGTGCTGATGGTCAAGCCGGCGCTGCCCTACCTCGACGTGCTCTGGCGCATCAAGCAGCAGTCCCGGATGCCCGTCGCCGCGTACAACGTGAGCGGCGAGTATGCGATGGTCAAGGCAGCTGCCGCCGCCGGCTACCTCGACGAGCGCAGCACCGTGCTGGAGACGCTGACCTCCATCCGCCGCGCCGGCGCCGACATCGTCATCACCTACCACGCGAAGGACGCCGCCCGATGGCTAGCACCGACACCCTGAAGGACGGAACCGTCGAGGGTCCGGACAAGATCCGCAGCCGCAGCGCGGGCGCGGCAGTGGCGCTGAGCGAGCGCGACAAGCAGCTGCTCGACCTCATGCAGGGCTCCTTCCCGATCCACCCGCGTCCCTACGAGGCGGTCGCGGCCGCGCTGGGGGCGAGCGAGGAGGAGGTGCTCGCCGACGTCCGGCGCCTGCTCAAGGACCGCATCATCCGCCAGGTCACGCCGATCTACGACACGCGCGCCTTCGGGTACGGCTCGATGCTCGTCGCCGCAAAGGTCGACCCCGAGCACCCGTGGCGCGCCGCGAAGATCATCAACTCGCATCCCGGCGTCTCGCACAACTACCTCAGGAACCACGAGTTCAACATGTGGTTCACCCTCGCCGTGGAGGAGGACTCCGAGCTCGGGCTGCAGGGCACGCTCGACCACCTGCAAGAGCTCACCGGCGCGGAGTCGATCCGCCAGCTGCCGACGCTCAAGCTCTTCAAGATCCGCATGGACTTGAAGATGTCCGGCTCCACGCAGGACCTCGCGAAGATGGCGACCGTCGAGCAGCCCGTCGAGCTCGCCAAGCAGGCCTACGACGAGTGGGATCGCGACGTCGTGCGCACCACCCAGGGCGACCTGCCGGTGGAGTCCGCGCCGTACGCGAAGGCCGCGGCCGCCTTGGGCATCACGGAGGAGGCGCTCGTCGAGCACCTCCAGGGCATGAAGGAGCGCGGGCTGCTGCGCCGCGTCGCCGCGATCCTCTTCCACCGGCGCGCCGGCTTCTCCGCCAACGGCATGGGCGTGTGGAAGGTGCCCGACGACCAGATCGCCGAGATCGGCCCGCGGATGGCCGCCTACCGCGGCATCTCGCACTGCTACGAGCGCCCGACGTACAAGGACTGGCCGTACTCCGTCTTCACGATGGCCCACGGCCGCTCCAAGGAGGAGTGCGACTCGATCCTCGACGCGATCGCCGCCGAGACGGGCATCACGGAGCGCGCGACGCTCTACTCCTCCACGGAGTTCAAGAAGATCCGCCTGCTCTACTTCACCGACGACTTCCGTGACTGGGAACGCGAGCACGCGGGGGCCTGATGGGCGTCTCCCTCTCGGACAAGAAGTCCGCCGAGCTCTACGCCCGCGCCGTCCAGCGGCTGCCGGGCGGGGTCAACTCGCCCGTGCGGGCGATGCGGGCGATCGGCCGCGACCCGATCTTCGTCGACCGCGCCGAGGGCGCCGAGATCGTCGACGTCGACGGCAACCGCTACGTCGACTTCGTGTGCTCCTGGGGCCCGCTGATCCACGGCCACGCCCACCCGGAGATCCTCGCGGCGGTGCTGGCCGCGGCGGCGCGCGGCACGACGTTCGGCGCGCCGACGGCGGGCGAGGTCGAGCTCGCCGAGGAGGTCGGACGACGCATCCCGTCCGTCCAGATGCTGCGCATGACCTCCAGCGGCACCGAGGCGGCGATGAGCGTCGTGCGACTCGCGCGCGCGATCACCGGCCGCGACAAGCTCCTGAAGTTCTCCGGCGCCTACCACGGCCACCTCGACGGGCTGCTGGCCGAGGCGGGCTCGGGCCTGGCCACCGCGTCGCAGCCGAGCTCGCCGGGCGTGCCGGCCGCTGCGACGGCGAACACGATCATCGTGCCCTGGAACGACGGCGAAGCCGTGGTCGCCGCCTGCCAGCAGCACGACTTCGCCGCGCTGCTGGCCGAGCCCTACCCCGCGAACATGGGGCTCGTCCCTCCGCACGAGGGCTTCCTCGAGCTTCTGCGCAACCAGGCGACCGACAACGGCGCCCTGCTCGTCTTCGACGAGGTCATCACGGGCTTCCGGGTCGGCCCGGGCGGTGCCCAGGAGCGCTCGGGCGTCGCACCGGACCTCACCGTCATGGGCAAGGTCATCGGCGGCGGGCTGCCCGCGGCGGCCTACGGCGGCTCGATCGAGCACATGAACCACATCGCCCCGGCCGGCGACGTCTACCAGGCCGGCACGTTGAGCGGAAACCCGCTGGCGGTGGCCGCCGGGCTGCAGACGCTGCGGATGCTCGACCAGCAGGCCTACCTGCGGCTCGGCTCGACGACCGAGGCCATGGCCGCGGGCCTGCGCGAGGGGGCTGCCTCCGCCGGGGTGCCGGTGCAGGTCGCGAGCGTTCCCGGGCTGTTCACCGTCTTCTTCTCCGAGGAGCCCGTGCAGGACTACGCGGGAGCGAAGGCCTGCGACACCGAGGCCTACGCCGCCTGGTGTCGGGCGCTGCTGGCCCGCGGCGTCTTTCCGCCCGCCTCGCAGTTCGAGGCCTGGTTCCCCTCGCTGGCCCACACGCAGCAGCATCTGGACCGGGCGCTCGACGCAGCAGCCGCCGCGTTCGCCGAGATCGCATGAGCCCGGTGCTGCTGCGGCTGGCCGAGGAGCTGCGCAGCGAGGGCGGGCTGCTGGCCGACGCGCTGCTGGCGCGCCCAGACGGGCCGACGCCGCACGGCGACCACGCCGCCTGCGGGCCGCTGGCCGCCGGCCGCGAGGAGGAGGTCGCCCTCGTGGTCGAGGCCGTTCGCGAGGGCTATCTCCTGCACTACGGCGCCGGCTCGCGGGTGCTCGACACCACCGATGAGGATCTTGCGCTCCTGGCCGGCGACCGGCTCTACGCGCTCGGGCTGGCCAAGCTCGCCGAGGCGGGGGATCTGGCCTCCGTCTCGGAGCTCGCCGACGTGATCGCCCTGTCGGCCGTCGCGCACGCCGCGAACGACTCACCGCTCGCCGACGCCGTGTGGTCGGCCGGCGCCGGGGCGGTCGGGTGGGGAGCCGTGCCGGCCCTCGCCGACGCCAAGGCGGCCGTTCGCTCCGAGGACCCGGGGGCTCACGCGGCGTTGCGAGCCGTGGCGCGCCAGCTTGGCGGGGACGTGGCGCGGTGAAGCCCGCGCGCGATCGAGGAGCGGCATGCCGCGTCTATCCTTCATCCAGCGCTAAGATTCCAGCCCCAATCGGAGCCTCCCCCCGCTGCCGGGGGGCCACCAGGAGTCCCCAAGTCCGTGCCTGATCGCCACCAGACCAAGAGCAAGTACACCACCGAGCGGCGGATCCCGGGTGCCTTCGAGGGCGAGACGGTCACCCGCCGACGCTTCATGACCGCCTCGGCGCACACCGCGGGCGGCGTCGCGACGATGGCCTTCGTGCTCCCGTCGCTGGCCTTCGCGCTCGGGCCGATCTTCGAGGCGCACGAGCAGCCGTGGCAGGACGTCGGTGCGGTCGAGGAGTTCGACACCGCGACCTACGTGCCCAAGACGATCACGATCGCCTTCGGTGTCGGCGAGGCCGGCAAGTCCACGGTCTACATGCGCAAACGCGATCCGGCCGTCGACAAGGAGCCGGAGGACAAGTACAACGCCTTCATCGCGCTCTCGACCCGCTGCATGCACCTCGGCTGCCCGATCCGCTACGTCCCGGCTGCGGAGCGCTTCATCTGCCCGTGCCACGGCGGCGTCTACAACTTCCGCGGCGAGGTGGACGGCGGCCCGCCGGTCCGCCCGCTCGACCGCTTCTACACGCGCACCCGCGACGGCCGTGTCGAGATCGGTCCGCGCTTCTCGGTCAACCGGGAGATCAAGCGGTTCTCCCCGCGCGACCCAGGCGAGCCGCTCGACGGGATCGGCCAGTACCTCTACCCGTCACGTCCATCGATCCGGAAGCTCCCGAACACCTAGGCGACCTGACTCATGCCGAAGATCAAGCTCCCCGCCCCGCCGGTTCCCGCGCGCCTCAACCCGCCTCCCAAGCGGCCCGGCTCCACCCCGACCAAGCCCCTCGACGTCGCCGCCGAGGCGGGCATCTCCGCCGTCGGCTGGGTCGACGAGCGCACCTCGCTGTCGCAAGGCGCCCGCTGGATGATGTTCCGCAAGGTGCCGCGGGGGACCAACTGGTTCTACACCCTGGGGTCCGCGACGATGTTCGCGTTCCTCTCGCAGGCGGTGACCGGCGTCTTCCTGGCGATGTACTACCGCCCGGACGCGGCCGGGGGAGCCTACGAGTCGATCCGCTACGTCAACAACGAGGTCTTCCTCGGCGAGTTCGTGCACGGGATGCACAAGTGGGGCTCGTCGGTGATGGTCATCCTGATCTTCCTGCACATGGCCAGGACGTTCTTCTTCGGCGCCTACAAGTACCCGCGAGAGCTCAACTGGGTCATCGGCGTCGCCCTGCTGGTCCTCACGATGGCGATGTCCTTCACGGGGTACCTGCTTCCCTTCGACCAGCGCTCCTACTGGGCGACGATCGTCGGCGTGAACATCAACGGGACGGGCCCGCTCGTCGGGCCGTACCTGTCGGACTTCCTGCGCGCCGGACCCGAGTTCGGTGCCACGACGCTGTCGCGCTTCTACGCGATCCACATGCTGCTCATCCCGGGGATCCTCGCCGCGCTGATCGGGGCGCACCTGTATCTCGTGGCCAAGCTCGGCACGACCGCGCCGCCGTGGCTCAAGCCGGCAGATCCGGTCACCAAGGAGGAGCGGGCATGAACCGCCGCGAGAAGGAGGGCTACCTTCGCGAGTACGCCCTGATGAAGACCGAGGGCAAGCCGTTCTTCCCCTACGCGGTCGCCAAGGACGGAGCCATGGCGGTGGTCGTCATGGTCGCGATCATCCTCATGTCGCTCTTCCTGGGAGCCGAGCTCGGCCCCAAGGCGGATCCGACCACCACGACCTACAGCCCGCGCCCGGAGTGGTACTTCTTCTTCCTCTTCGAGCTGCTGCGGATCATCAAGCCGGCCAACATGGTGCAGATGGCGACGCTCGGCGTCCCGACGATCTGCATGATCCTGCTGTTCCTGCTCCCGTTCTACGACCGCAGCGCGGAGCGGCGCCCGGAGCGGCGCCCGATCGCGACCACGGCCGGCATCTTCACGATCATCGCCATGGGGTACCTGACCTACCTCGGCGCTGCGGCCGGCTCACCGACGCAGATCGACCTGCCCACCCCTTCGCGCATCGTCGCCCAGGGCGGCCCGATGCTCCAGCAGTACGAGTCGGGCAGGCAGGTGGTGGCCCAGTCCGGTTGCGAGGCGTGTCACAAGTTCGGAGAGAACGGGAACGACGGGCCCGGCCCGCCGCTCACCGACGTCGCCTCGCGGCTGCCCAAGCAGGCGATCTCGCGGACGCTGATCAACCCGACGGCACCCATGCCCTCGTTCAAGAAGCTGCAGGCCAACGAGCCCGAGAAGTTCGACGCGATGGTGACGTTCCTGTCGCAGCTCAAGTGAGCTCCGTGCCGGGAGCCGGTCCAGCTCGGGCCGCGGCTTCTCAGAGCGCCGCGGCTTCCGGCACCCTCGAGGAGCCGCAGGTCCGGGCGATGTTCGACCGCATCGCCCGCGTGTACGACGTCATGAACTCCGTGATGACCGCCGGGCTCCACCACCAGTGGCGGCGGCGCGCCGTCGATCTGGCGGCCGTCGGGCCCGGCTCGACGGTCCTCGACGTGGCGACGGGCACGGGCGATCTGGCTCTCGAGGCGGCACGGCGCGTGGGGCCCACGGGTGAGGTGATCGGGTCGGACTTCTCCGAGGAGATGCTGCATGGCGCGCGCCGCAAGGCCACGCCGGTCCCGGTCGCCTTCGAGTGGGGCAACGCGCTCGAGCTCGCCTACGAGAGCGATCGCTTCGACGCGGCGACCGTGGGCTTCGGCGCCCGCAACTTCTCAGACCTCGACCGCGGGCTGCGCGAGATGGTCCGCGTCGTGCGCCCTGGCGGTCGCGTCGTCGTCCTGGAGATCACGACGCCGAGCAGGCCGCCGCTCTCGACGTTCTACGAGGCGTGGTTCGACAAGCTCGTGCCGTTGCTCGGGCGCTTCGACGAGGCGTACACGTACCTGCCCGCGTCGGTCAAGCGCTTTCCCGGCCCGCCCGAGCTCGCGGCCAAGCTGGAGGCGGCCGGCCTCGAGAAGATCCGCTACGTGCTCACGGCGGGCGGGATCATCGCCATCCACGTCGGCGAGAAGCCCGCGTTCGAGGCAAGCGCCTGAGCGTCGCACCCGAGGCGGCGCCGATCGTGGCGGCTGCCGGCCCGTGGGTCCCCGGGCTGCTGACGGCGGTGGAGGTGCGGCTCGCCGAGATCGGCACCGCCTACGGGCCGCGGCTCGCCGAGCACGCGGGCCAGACCATCGCCGCCGGTGGCAAGCGGCTGCGTCCGCTGCTCGTCCTCGTCGCGGCAGGCTCCGAGCCTGTGGAGCCGGCGGGGCTCGTGCGTGCCGGCGTCGCCGTCGAGCTCGTGCACTCCGCGACCCTCGTCCACGACGACGTGCTCGACGCCGCCCCGCTGCGCCGCGCGCGCCCGACGGTCTGGGCGAGCGCGGGCCGCGGCGCCGCCACCGCCGCCGGCGACCTGCTGTTCGCCGCCGCGTTCTCCGAGCTGGCGCGCAGCGGCTCGCCCGAAGCCGTCCGCGCGCTCTCGCGCGCCGGCAGCGCGCTGGCCACCGGGGAGCTGCTGCAGCGCGCGGACGCCTGGCGCGTCGACGTGCCCCTCGAGCGCTACCTGCACCGCTGCGAGCTCAAGACCGCGCGGCTGTTCGAGGCGGCCTGCACCCTCGGGGTGCTGGGCGCGGGCGGCAGCGCGGCGGAGGCGGCGGCGCTCGCCGCGTTCGGACGGCGCGTCGGGCTCGCCTTCCAGCTGCTCGACGACGTCCTCGACGTGTCGGGACCGGCCGAGCGGACGGGCAAGCACCGGGGAACCGACCTGCTCGACGGCACGGTGACGCTGCCGTTGATCCTCGCGCGGGCACGTAGCGCCTCCCTCGCCGCGGTGGACCTTCGCGGGGTCAGGACCCCGCAGCAGGCCGAGCTGCTCTGCGACCAGATCGCCGCAACCGGTGCGCTTCAGGCCAGCCGCGAGCGGGCGCTTGCCGTCGTCGACGAGGCCAAGGCCGGGCTTCCGGATGGTGGGCCACCCGCGCAGCGGCGGGCGCTCGCGCTGATCGCGGACTCCGTGGTCGCGCGCTACTCGTGAGCCTCAGAAGTCCGCGGGCACGATGAGCTCGGCGCTGAGCGCCTCGGCGAAGCGCTCGATCTCGCCTTCCATGTTCGCGTGCATCAACCGCTCGAGCTCGTCGACGAGGAGCTCGGTGCCCGAGTCCAGCAGCTCGTCGAAGCGCTCCACGGCCTGCTGCGCGTAGGTACCGGTGCTGCGCCGCTCGCAGTTCGGGCAGCGCAGCTCGACGGTCCAGTGCCCCGGACCGGCCTCCTCCCAGTCGATGGGCTGGACCAGCTCGCAGCCGCAGCTTCGGCAGACGTGGAGGTCCAGCGCGACGGCCTCGGCGCCGACCGCCCGCGGCGGGGCGGCGACCTCCTCGAAGTAGACCACCTCGATCGTCTTGCCCGACGGCAGGACGACGCGGCGGACTTGGGGCTGGTGATCTGGGAAGGCAGGCATCTCGCAAGAGGGGTCAGAGTCGGGGACGCCTACTGCATCGGCGTCGTCTCCAGGCGACTTGAGAGCGAACGCGGCTTGCGACGAGTTGCCCGGGCGCGTCGCAAGTAGCACGTACGGGGGCGTGGCGCCGCTACCCTCACCTCGACCCCTCTGGCAGGAAGGAACGTCCGCATGCCCAACATCGGCCCCATGGAGCTCATCGTCGTCCTGGTGATCGTGCTTCTCGTCTTCGGCCCCAAGCGCCTTCCGGGCCTGGGCAAGCAGCTCGGAAGCGGGATGCGCGAGTTTAAGGAGTCGATCTCCGGCGGCTCCTCGAAGGAGGACGACGACGACGACGCCTTCGGGCGCCCGTCGCTGACCGCGGCGCAGAAGGCCGACGCGGTCGTCGACCCCGCCGAGAAGCCCGCGCCGAAGACCAGCGCGTAGCGCACCCGCGCTTCGCCGCAGCACCGAGCACCTTCCCGGATGCCCTCCACCGCCGTCCGGCCGATCGGCCACGAGGATCGCCTGAGCATCGTCGACCACCTCGACGAGCTCCGTTCGCGCCTGATCATCTGCATCCTCGCGTTCGCGGTCTGCTTCGGTGTCGCGTACTGGCAGAACAACGCGATCCTGAAGGTCGTCAACCAGCCCTTCACAGACGCCAAGGCGCCGACGAAGGACAGCGCCTTCGACAAGGGGAACAACGGGGCGCTGGCTCAGACCTCGCGTTACCAGCGAGGTGTCGCGGAGGCGCTCACGGCCGGCGCGCGCTCGATGAAGAGCAACCAGGACGCGCTCACCGCGCTGGCAAGCGGAGCGAGGGTGCCCGCCGGGACCGTCGCCCAAGTTCGTGAGAGCTCGCGCGCCACCAGGCAGTTCCTGCTCAAGGTGCAGGCGGTGAGCCGCTCGATCCCGGACGCGACGCCCAAGCCCGTGACCCTGGGGGTCACCGAGCCGTTCGTGACGACGTTCACCGTCTCGGGCTACGCGGCGCTGCTGCTCGCGCTGCCGTTCATCCTCTTCCAGCTCTACGCGTTCCTGCTCCCGGCCTTCAGCCCCCAGGAGCGCAAGACCGCCGTGCCGTTCATGGCGATGGTGCCGGTCCTGTTCATCTGCGGCGTGCTGTTCGGCTACTTCATCGCGCTTCCGCGGGCCGTCGACTTCCTGCTCAACTTCAACGCGGACAAGTTCGACATCCTCGTCGGGGCCCAGCAGTACTACAAGTTCTCGGTGGTCCTGCTGCTGGCCGTGGGACTGCTCTTCCAGATCCCGGTCGCCGTCCTGGCGGTCACGCGCCTCGGGATCCTGACGCCCAAGCAGCTCGCCAAGAACCGCGGCTACATCGTCCTCGGCGTCGCGGTCATCGCCGCGATCGCGACGCCGACCCCGGACCCGATCACGATGCTCGTGACGATGGCCCCGCTGATCATCCTGTTCGAGCTGAGCCTGCTCCTGTCCCGGATCTTCGAGAAGCGCGCCGCGGGCAAGCCGTCGCGCTGGAGCTGGGACGACGAGGACGACGAGGACGACGACACCGACCCGGACGACGACCCGTACGGCTTCGACGACCCCGAGCCCGGGGACGACCCGTCCGGGAAGGGCGAGGATCCGGGGGACGAGGGCGACGAGGAGGCCGACGCGGACGCGGTGGCGGCCGGCTTGCGGGCCGAGCTCGGCGACGAAGACCCCACCCCCCCGCCGGCGCAGCGCGACCTCTAACCTGGCTCGGGCATGCTCTTCGATCTCCGCGGCCGAGGCCGCCGCCGCACGGTCCAAGTCGTCTACCTCGGCCTCGCGCTGCTCATGGGCGGTGGGCTGGTGCTGCTCGGCGTCGGCGGCAACACGAGCGGGGGCGGGCTGCTCGACGCCTTCAAGGGCGGCAGCTCGGCGCCCGACACGGGCGTCTTCGGCGACCGCCGCAAGGCCGTCGAGAAGCGCGTCCAGGCCAACCGGACCGACGCCGCCGCGTGGGCCGCGCTGGCCCGCGCGCGCTACCAGGAGGCGAGCGCCGCCGGCGGCATCGACCAGGCCACGGGCGTCTTCACCCCGGAGGGCAAGGCCCAGCTGCGCGAAGCCGACCGCGCCTGGAAGCAGTACCTCAAGCTCGATCCGCCCAAGCTCGACGCGACCGTCGCGGTGATCATGGCGCAGGTCTACGGGCCGGCCGGCCTCAGCCGGCCCGACGACGCCGTGTCCGCACAGGAGGTCGTCGCCGACCAGCGCGACGACCTCGGCAGCTACCTCCAGCTCGCGGGCTACGCCTTCGCAGCCGGCCAGACGCGCAAGGGCGACCTGGCGGGCGACAAGGCGATCGCGCTGGCCACGAAGGACCAGACCGAGCAGGTCAAGGCGCAGGTGGAGGGCCTGAAGTCCCAGGCCGCCCAGGCCGCTGCGCAGCAGGCGCAGCAGAACGCGCCGCCCGCCACGGGCACAAGCGCTCCGTAGGCCGTCGAGCTACAATCCCGCGCCGCGGGCCGTTAGCTCAATTGGCAGAGCAGGGGACTCTTAATCCCAAGGTTGAAGGTTCGATTCCTTCACGGCCCACTGCTGCTGTCCCGTGCCCTGCGGCCGCCGACCGCAGCGAGCCGGACGCGCTCGACGCGTGGGTCACGCGGCTGCAGGGAGAGCGGCGAGGCGCTCACGCCGGTGGCCGTGCGCGGGCCGGCGTCAAGCTCGCACGCACAGCGGGTCACTTCCTCGGCTGGGCGCGCTCCCAGCCGCTCGTCGAAGATCATGACGGCGAGAGCTTCGAGCCGGCGCGGTCGTTGCTGCATCAGCTCGCGCTCGTCCGCGTGAGGCTCAGCGGCCGTGGAAGACGGACTCGACGTTGTGGCCGTCGGGATCGAGGACGAACGCGCCGTAGTAGCCCGGGTGGTACGCGGGCCGCTCCCCGGGACCGCCGTTGTCGCGGTGGCCAGCCTCGGTCGCGCGGGCCCAGAACGCGTCGACGGTGGCCCGGTCGGACGCCGCGAAGGCGAGGTGGAAGGGCGTCGTCGGCGCGCCGGGCTCGTGCTCAACGCGCCGCAGGCCCGCAAGGGGCGCGATCGCGTCGTAGAACGCGGCGCTCGCGTCCGGGTCGCGCACGCGGACCCAAAGGTGGTCGATGTCGCCGCCGCGGCAGAGCTCCTGGCGCCAGACCGCCTCCGCGGAGTTGCCGTCTGGGTCGCGCAGGAAGCCGCCGTAGTACGTCGGCCCGTACGCGGGTCGCGGGCCGGGGGCGCCGTCGTCGGGGGCGCCGGCGTCGCGCCCACGTCGCCAGGCCGCGTCCACGGCGTCGGTCGACGGCATCGCGAGCGCGACATGGAGCCCCGTGGTCACTGGCCGGTCGGCGCCCGTGCGGAACAGGTCGAGGTCCTCCCACTCGACGAAGTCCTCGGCCACGTGGCCGGGCTCGCGGCCCAGGAGCGCCGTGTAGAAGCGCGTGGACGCAGCCAGGTCGGCCACCGCGAGCGAGACGTGGTCGTACATCGCGCCGGCCTAGGAAGACGACGGCGGAGCCCCCGGGGCGCCGCCGGCCCGCCCACCCGCGCCAGCTCCGGCGTTCCTTCCTGCCGCGGGGCGTCCTCAGGGGCGGAGCGTGCCCCGGCGACCTGCCGGCTACCCCCGGCGCTTGAGGGTGAAGGCGTAGCCGCCGGAGCAGTCGCCGATCTCGAGGCCGACCCGGCCCGTGATGCGGCGTCCGACCACTCGTCCTGCGAGCTCGACGGTCGTCCTGCCGTACCGCTTCACGGTGATGAACCGCCCGTCCGGGGCGACACGCACCCGGGAGACGGGGGCGACGCCCGTCAGGTACGTCGTGCTCACGGCCTGCCCCGGCGCCGTCGCGGCCCTGACGCAGCTCGTGGTGGCCTGGGCCTCGAAGCCGCTGAGCGACCGGCCGCCCGTCCCGACCCGGGCGCGGACGGACTGCCCCTTCGGGCCGCCCGAGTAGCGTCCGGCGCTCCGGGTCGTCGTCCACGCCCGGGCGGTGCGCACGGCCACGGTGATCGTCGGCGAGGTCGTCCGCTCCTTGCCCTCGGTGATGACGGCGCGCAGCCGCTGGGTGCCGGCGGGGAGGCTGACGACCGGAGCGGCCCGCCCCGCGCTGATCGTCAGCCGCCGCAGGTTCTGCGGCTTGAGCGTCACCCAGGTGCCGCCTCGGCGGCGTTGGATCGTCAGCGGCGGCGCGTCGGGATTGCCGTCCACGCGAACGCCGAGGGTCACCGGGTAGCCCGCGTAGGCCGGAATCGGGGCGGTCAGGCGGAGGTTCGCGAGAGCGCTCTTGATCGTGAACGACCGCAGCGGGCTCGTTTCGAAGCCGCCCGCGATGAAGCGGTACGCCTGCCAGTAGTACTTGCCGGGGCGCACCCGGGCGCCGTTGGAATGCGTGGTGAGCAGCGCCCGCTGCTGTCCCTCGGGCGTGGTGTTGTCGAAAGTCGTGCCGCCGACGACGCGCCGGTCGCTGCGCAGACGGCCGTCCGTGCCGAGCTCCGGGCTCGGGGAGAGGTCGGCGCCGTAGGTGTCGCTGCAGTCTCCGTAGTCGATGAACGGGGACCCGAAGTCGGACTTTCGGTACAGCCCGCAGGTGTAGGTGACGACGATGCCGGCGGGCCGAGCGGCAACCGTCGCCCCGTCCGCCGGGCTGAGCTGCTCGACGGGCGGATCCCCGGAGAGCGCGTGGGCGGTCGGTGCGGCGACGGCGAGGGCCGTGAGCGCCGACACGAGGAGGAGTGCGGGGCGGGGCACCGCCAAAGCATCACGGATCCCCCGAAGCGTTGGCAGATCGCCGCAGGCGGCCGCGGCCGCCTGCCTGCAAGTCTCCGTGTCGGCTTCGCCGTAGAGCCCCGCGTCGCCGTCGGGGCGTCAACATCGCGCTGCCGTCGACCCAGAGGGACCTTGGCGTTCGCGGTCGTCCTCAGCTGCGCGGTGCGCCACCCGATGCCGACCGTGCCGGTTTCGCCGGCGCCGCAGCCGTGGATGTCCCAGCGCAGGCCGGCGACCTACATGTGGACGTGACCGGCGTCGGCGCTCCTGCCGGAGCGCGCCGCGGCTACCCTCACGGTCGCATGCCCTCCTCCATCATCGAGCCGGCGGCGGCCGGAGCGGTGGAGCGTGAGGCGGCGCGGCGGCGGACGTTCGCGATCATCTCCCATCCGGATGCGGGCAAGACGACGCTGACCGAGAAGCTCCTGCTCTACGGCGGCGCGCTGCAGGAGGCGGGGCAGGTGCAGGGCAAGGGCGCGCGCCGGCAGTCCACCTCGGACTGGATGGACATCGAGCGCCGCCGCGGCATCTCGGTGACGTCGACCGTGCTCCGCTTCGAATACGCGGGCGTGATGCTCAACCTGCTCGACACCCCGGGCCACCACGACTTCTCCGAGGACACGCTGCGCGTGCTGGCCGCCGCCGACGCCGCGGTGCTCCTGCTCGACGCCGCCAAGGGCGTAGAGGCGCAGACCCTGCGGCTCTTCGAGGTCGCGCGCGCCCGCGGCATCCCGCTGCTGACGTTCATCAACAAGTACGACCGGCCCGGCCTGGAGCCGCTGGAGATGCTCGACCACGTCACGTCGGTGCTCGGCATCGAGCCCGTGGCGATGACCTGGCCCGTCGGGATCCCAGGCGACTTCCGCGGCGTGGTCGACCGCGAGGGCGGCGGCTTCGTGCGCTTCACGCGCACCGTGGGTGGTGCGACGCAGGCACCCGAGGAGCACCTCGAGCCCGGGGCGGCCTTCGCACGCGAGGGCGAGGCGTGGTCGACGGCCGTGGAGGAGCTCGAGCTGCTCGAGGCGGTCTCCGGCGAGCTGGACCTCGAGCGCTTCGCGACCGGCGCGGTCTCCCCGGTCTTCTTCGGCTCGGCGGTCTCGAACTTCGGCGTGCGGCTGCTGCTCGACGCGCTGGTCTCACTCTCGCCGCCGCCCGGGCCGCACGCGGGCGTCGACGGACAGCCGCGTCCGCTCGATGCGCCGTTCGCCGCGCAGGTCTTCAAGGTCCAGGCGAACATGGATCCGCGCCACCGCGACCGCGTCGCGTTCCTGCGCATCTGGTCCGGTCGCTTCGAGCGCGGCATGCGCGCGGTGAACGCACGGACGGGCAAGCCGTTCACGATCGCCCACGCCCACGAGCTGTTCGGCGACGAGCGCGCGGTGCTTGACGAGGCATTCCCGGGCGACGTGATCGGCGTGGTCAACGCGGGCGACCTGCGCGTGGGCGACACGCTGCACGCCGACGGCGCGCCGGTGACGTTCCCGCCGATCCCGACACTGGCTCCCGAGCACTTCGTCCGCATCCGCAACCGCGACGCCTCCCGCCACAAGCAGTTCCACCGCGGCCTCGAGCAGCTGGCCCAGGAGGGCGTGATGCACGTGCTGCGCCGCGACGTGGTCGCCGACCCCACGCCGGTCCTCGCGGGCGTCGGGCCGCTGCAGTTCGAGGTCGCCGTCGAGCGGCTGCAGGGCGAGTTCGGCTGCACCGTCGGGCTGGACCCGACGCCGTGGAAGCTGGCCCGCCGCACCGACGACGCCGGCGCGAAGGTCCTGCAGCGGACGCGGCACGCCGACGTGCTGCACTCCGCCGACGGGACGAAGCTCGCGCTCTTCACCTCGGAGTTCCTGCTCGCGCTGGTCGAGCGCGACCACCCCGAGGTCACGCTGGACCGCATGCTGCAGCGCTGAGGCCTACGCTCGCGGCATGGACCTCGCGATCCTCGACGGCACGGTGCAGCCCGCCTCGACGGCGACCATCTCGATCCGGGACGAGGGCCTGCTGCGCGGCGACGGCGTCTTCGAGGTGATGCGCCTCTACGCCGGGGTGCCCTACGCGCTGGAGGAGCATCTGGAGCGGATGGCGCGCTCCGCGGCGAACCTCCGGCTCGAGCTCTCGCCGATCGACGTCCGCGCGGACATCGAGACCCTGCTGGCCGAAGCCGGGCCGATCGACGCGGCGCTGCGCATCCTCGTCACCCGCGGCGGCCGGCGCATCGGGCTGATCGAGCCGATCCGCGAGCTTCCGGCGACGCTCGCGCTGGCCACCGTCGCCTTCGCGCCCACGCGCGTCATGGACGGCGTCAAGTCGCTCTCCTACGCCGCGAACATGCTCACGCGCCGCCTCGCGCAGGAGCACGGCGCCGACGACGCGCTGCTGCTCACGCCGCACGGCCGCATACTCGAGGCGCCGACCGCGTCGTTCTTCGCGGTGCTCGACGGCGCGCTGGTGACGCCGCCGCTGAGCGACCACATCCTCGACTCGATCACCCGCCGCAAGGTCCTGGCCGTGTCCGACGCGCGCGAGCAGGTGCTGACGCGCGACGACCTCCCGCGGCTCGAGGAGGCGTTCCTCGCCTCGACGCTGCAGGACGCCCATCCGGTGCACGCGGTCGACGGAACGACGCTGCCGGCCGCGCCCGGACCGCGCACCACCGAGGTCGCCGAGGCGGTGCGCGCGGCCGTCCGCATCGAGCTGGCCGCGTGAGGGTCGTCACCGTCGTCGGCAACCGGCCGCAGTTCGTCAAGGCGGCTGCCGTCTCGCGCGTGCTGCGCGAGCGCGCCGAGGAGATGCTCGTACACACGGGGCAGCACTACGACGACGAGATGAGCGCGGTCTTCTTCGCAGAGCTCGGCGTGCCGCCGCCCAGCCTGGAGCTCAAGCTCGGGACGGGGTCGAACACGGAGCAGACCGCGCGGATGCTCAGCGCGCTGGCGCCGGTGCTCGAGCGTGAGCGCCCGGACTGCGTCCTCGTCTACGGCGACACCAACTCCACGCTGGCCGCCGGCCTGGCGGCCGCGCAGGCACAGGTCTCCGTCGCGCACGTCGAGGCGGGGATGCGCTCCTTCGACCGCGCGATGCCCGAGGAGCTCAACCGCGTGCTCACGGACCACCTCTCCGCGCTGCTGCTCTGCTCGAGCGAGGCGCCCGCCGCGCACCTGCGCGCGGAGCGCGTCGCGGGTCGCGTGGAGGTCGTCGGCGACGTCATGGTCGACGTCGCGCTGCTCGTGCAGCCACGCGCGCTGGCCGACGACGCGCCGCTGCTCGGCGCGGGCGTGCAGGCGGGGAAGTACGTGCTCGCCACGGCGCACCGGGCGGGCAACGTCGACGATCTGGAGCGACTGGAGCGGCTCGTCGAGCTGCTGATGGCCGTACCGCTGCCCGTCGTGCTGCCGCTGCACCCGCGCACGGGCGCCCGCCTTCGCGCCGCCGGGCTGCTCGACGGGCTGCTCGCCGCGCCGCACGTCCGCGCCACGCCGCCGCTCGGCTACCTCGCCTTCACCGCGTTGCTCACCCGCGCGAAGGCGATGCTCACCGACTCGGGCGGGGTGCAGAAGGAGGCCTACCTCGCCGGTGTCCCGTGCATCACGCTGCGCGACACCACGGAGTGGACCGAGACCGTCGACGCGGGCTGGAACGTCCTCGTGGACCTCGACGCCGCCGCGGCGCTCACGGCGCTCGAGCGCCCGCTGCCGCCGACACGGCCGCAGCTCTACGGCGACGGCCAGGCCGCCGGCCGCGTCGTCGACGCGCTGCTCAGGGCCTTCGGCTGAACGCTTGCGGGGTCTGGCTTCGTGACGGAGCCAAATCGCCCAAGCGCTCGGCGCGAAGTCGCAAACGCGTCCAGCGAGGATCGCGACGCGGGGCCGGCGCGCCTCACGGCCGGCCGATGCGCCGGACTGCCACGCCCGGCCAGCGCGCCGCATCGAGCACGCCGCGGCCGTCGACCAACGTGCGCAGGCCGGGCAGGTCGGCGGGGCCGAGTGCTCGGTACTCCACGTGGTCGGCCTGCAGGATCGCCGCGTCGACGGGTCCGCCCGCCCAGGCGGAGAAGCCGAGCGCCGCGAGCTCTCCCGCGTCGTAGAGCGGATCGGCGGCCACGACGCGCGCACCCCGGCGCGTCAGCTCGTCGCGCAGGCCGAACGCACCCGAGAAGGCGGTCTCCTTCACCCCGCCGCGGTAGGCGACGCCCAGGATCAGGACCGTCGCTCCCTCGACGCCGCCGAGCAAGTCGACCGCGTAGGCCGGCATCGCCTCGTTTACGTCGCGGGCTGCGCGCGGTAGCTGCGCGCCGGGATCGCCCGCCAGGTAGAAGCGTGGGTAGACCGGGATGCAGTGGCCGCCCACCGCCACGCCCGGGCGGTGCACGTGGGAGAAGGGCTGTGAGTTGGCCGCGTCGATGACCGCCTGCACGTCGAGGCCGAGCGCGTCGGCGTGGCGGGCGAACTCGTTGGCCAGCGCGATGTTGACGTCGCGGTAGGTCGTCTCGACCAGCTTGCTCAGCTCGGCCGCCTCGGCGCCGCCCATCGCGCGAACCTCGACGTCGGGCAGGAACTGCGCGTAGAGCTCGGTGCCGCGTGCCTCGCCCGCCGCACCGAGGCCGCCCACGAGCTTGGGGTACGTGGCGAGGTCGGCGAACACCCGGCCGGAGAACACGCGCTCGGGCGAGAAGACGACGTGGAAGTCCTCGCCCTCGCGCATGCCGCTCGCCGCTTCCAGCGCCGGCGCCAGCCGCGAGCGCGTCGTCCCGACCGGCACGGTCGTCTCGAGCGCTACGGTCGTCCCCGGCTGCAGGCCCGCGCCGACGTCGGCGATCACCGCGTCGAGGATCCCCCAATCCGGGCACGCCTGCTCGTCGACGATGAGCGGGGGGACGAGCACGACGAGCTCGGGGCCGGTGGCGACCGCCGCGCGGGTGTCCGTGCTGGCTCGCAGGCGGCCGGGTCCGTCGCCGAGAACGACCTCTGAGAGCACCGCGCCGAGCTCCGCCTCGCCCGGGAACGGCTCTCGCGCGGCGTTGACGGCTTCCACCACCCGCGCGTCGATGTCGCAGCCGATCACGTCGTGGCCCGTGCGCGCGAGCTGCGCGGCGAGCGGCAGCCCGATCTTGCCAAGTGCGACGACGACCGCCCTCACAGGCGCCCGGCCCCGGCACGACGCGCGCCTTCGAGGCCGTACCGCTCTGCCTGATGGCCGGGCTTCACAGGCGCACGGTCTCTCCGGAGGCGGCGGCCTCGAGCACCGCCTCGGCGGCGAGCACGGTTCCCAGGCCCTCCTCCAGCGTCACCACCGGCGCGCTGTCATCGCCTGCGACCCAGTCGCAGAAGGCCTCGAGCTCCACGAGCAGCGGCTCGCGGCGAGAGAGCGCGTAGCGCGTCACGTCGCCCTCGCTGACGCCGCGCGTCGCCTGCGCGGCGGTCCACTCGCTGGCGACCTCGCCGTTGGCGAAGAACGTCAGATCGGAGGTCAGCGTGTCGGCGACGAGCATCCCGCGCTCGCCGAGGATGCGCGTGCGGCGCACCTTGGTCGGGGAGAGCCAGTCGACGTTGACGTTGAACGCGACGCCGGACCTCGTCGCACCCGTGACGAGCACGAGGTCCTCGTGCTCGCGGCCCATGCGGTGCTGGGTCTGCGCTGCGACCCTCTCGATCGGCGCGCCGCCGAGCCAGCGGACGAGGTCCAGGTCGTGCGTGGCGAGGTCCTTGACGACGCCGACGTCACGGATGCGCGCGGGGAACGGCCCGACGCGCTCGGTGGCGATCATGAACACCTCGCCGAGCTGGCCGGCGCCGACGCGGCGGCGCAGCTCGAGCAGCGCGGGGTTGCAGCGCTCGACGTGACCGACGGCAGCCCGGATGCCCGCCGCCTCGACGGCGGCGATGAGCTCCCGCGCCTCCCCTGCGGTCGCCGCGAGCGGCTTCTCCACGAGGACGCTGACGCCGCCCGCCGCGAGCTCGCGTGCTGCGCGCAGGTGCTCCTCGGTCGGAGTCGCCACGATCGCGAAGTCGACCGGCCCGGCGGCCAGCAGCTCCTCGACGGTCGCGTGCAGCAGCGCCGGATCGGGGACCATGCCGAAGCGGTCGCCGCCGGGATCGACCCCACCGGCGAAGTCGACGCGCGGAGAAGCCTGCAGCAGGCGGGCGTGGTGGCGCCCGATCATGCCCAGGCCGAGCACCGCGCCGCGCAGCGCGACCCTGGGTTCGTCGGCAGCCACGAGGCCCATAGGCTATCCGCCATGGCGACCCCGACGGCCCCTGGCCTCGTCCTGTCTCCCTCCGCACAGGTGGCCGACGATGTCGAGCTCGGCGCCAATGTGGTCATCCACGGCGACACGGTCATCGGCGCCGGTGTGGTCGTCCAGGACGGCGTCGTCCTCGGCAAGCCGCCGCGCCTGTCAGCTCGCTCTTCGAGCGCAGCGCCCGTCGCCGGCCCGCTCGTCATCGAGGCCGGCGCCTCGATCTGCGCGCAGGCGATCGTCTTCGCCGGCGCCCGCATCGGCGCGGGAGCGATCGTCGGTGACCAGTCCTACGTCCGCGAGCGGACGGTCGTCGGCGCGGGCAGCGTCGTCGGCCGCGGTGCCTGCGTCGACAACGACGTCGTCATCGGCGAGCGCGTCCGGCTGCAGTCCCAGGTCTACGTCACCGCGTTCTCCGTGGTCGAGGACGACGTCTTCGTCGGCCCCTGCGCGATGACGACCAACGACAACACCATGGCTCGCCGGCATACGGGGGACGCGCTGCGCGGCGCGACCCTGCGCCGTGGGTGCCGCATCGGCGGTGGCGCGATCCTGACTCCGGGCATCGAGGTCGGGGAGGAGGCCTACGTCGCCGCGGGCTCGGTCGTGACGAACGACGTGCCGCCGCGCGGCGTGGTCATCGGCGTTCCCGGGCGCGTCGTTCGCTACGTCGACGACGGCGACCTGCTCGAAGCCGAGCGCGGCTGCTAGGTCCTGGAGCGCGGGCAGGCGGGACCGACTCGACGGCCCGGCCTGGATGGCCGACCCGCCGGACCCGCCGCTCAGGCCGACGCGCCCGACCCGCCGCTCAGGCCGACGCGCCCGACCCGCCGGTCAGGCCGACGCGTGCTCCTGGATCGAGCTGACGCTGCGCCCGCTCTGCGTCCAGATCTGCTGCTCGCGGCCCGGTCCCACGCCGACCTGCACGATCGGCACGCCGGTCCGCTCCTCGAGGAACGCGAGGTAGTCGCGGGCGGCCTGGGGCAGGTCGGACTCCGTGCGGCACTCCGTGATGTCCTCCGTCCAGCCCGGAAGCTCCTCGTACTCACCGCGCGCCTTGTGCAGGACGGACTGGTGGTAGGGGAACGTCTCGTAGCTCGCGTCCTCGGGTCCTCGGTAGCGCGTGCAGACCTTGATCGCTTCGAAGCCCGTGAGGACGTCGAGCTTGGTGACGACCAGCGCGTCGAGCGTGTTCAGGCGCGCGGCGTAGCGCAGCGCCACCAGGTCGATCCAGCCGCAGCGTCGCGGCCGGCCCGTCGTGGTGCCGAACTCGTGGCCGTTGGCACGCAGGCGGTCGCCCGTCTCGTCGAAGAGCTCGGTCGGGAACGGGCCGGCACCGACGCGCGTGGCGTAGGCCTTCGCGACGCCCCAGATCTCGTCGATGTCGTGGATGCCGACGCCAGCGCCAATCGTGGCCGCGCCCGCGACCGGGTTGCTCGAGGTGACGAAGGGGTAGGTGCCGTGGTCGATGTCGAGCATCGTGGCCTGCGCGCCCTCGAAGAGCGCGAGCTTGCCCTCGTCGAGCGTGCGCCAGACGAGCGCGGAGGTGTCGGCGATGTGCTGCTCGAGGCGGTGGCCGAAGGTCAGCAGGTCCTCGGTCATCTGCTGGAGGTCGAGCCGCGGCGCCCAATCCGCCTCGCGCTCGTAGGGCCGCAGCATGAGCTGCTTGGGCGCCAGCGCGGCCATGATCTTCTTCTTCAGGATCTTCTCGTCGAGCATGTCCTGCACGCGGATGCCGAGGCGCGCGGCCTTGTCGGCGTAGCACGGGCCGATGCCGCGCTTGGTCGTGCCGATCTCCTGCTTGCCGAGCTTCGCCTCGCCTGAGTGGTCCAGGGCGATGTGGTAGGGCATGATCAGGTGCGCGTTCGCGCTGACCTTCAGGCCCGACACGTCGATGCCCGCGCGCTGGAGGCCGTCGAGCTCTGAGAGCAGCACGCGGGGGTCGACGACCACGCCGTTGCCGATGATGCAGGTCTTGCCGGGGTAGAGGATGCCGCTCGGCACGAGGTGGAACTTGAACTCCTCGCCGTCGCGCACGATCGTGTGGCCGGCGTTGTTGCCGCCCTGGAAGCGCACGACCGCGTCGGCGCGCTCGGCGAGCAGGTCGACGACCTTGCCCTTGCCCTCATCGCCCCACTGGGCGCCCACGATGACCAGTCCTGGCATTGGCGGCAGTCTACGGCGGGGCGCCGCGCCCGGGCGGCTAGGCGATGCGGCGCCGCGCGTCCTCCCCGTAGAGCGGAAGCACCTCGCACATCTCCTCCAGGCGCGACACCGTGCGCTCCTTGATCTGCTCGACCATCTGCTCGCGCTCGACGAGGTTCGTGGTGATGACCACGGAGCGCTCCTCCTCGTAGCGCGCGTTGACGATCGCGTAGAGCTGCTCGAGCACCCAGTCGCTCGTCTTCTCCGCGCCCACGTCGTCGATGTGCAGCAGGTCGACCTCGGTGAGCTTGTCCAGCAGGCTCGTGTACGAATGCACCGCGTCCTCGTCGAACGTCGTGCGGATCTCGGCCAGGAGCTTGGGCAGCGAGTAGATCGCGACGGTCCGGCCAGCGTCGAGCGCGGCCTTGGAGACGATCATCGCCAGCGTCGTCTTGCCCGTCCCCGGGCCGCCGAAGAGCCACAGCCCGCGCCCCGCGTCGAGGTTCGCGTCGAGCTCGCGCACGTAGGCGCGGATCGCCCGGACCTGCCCGGGCGCGCGCTCGGCGATCTCCGTCACCGGCGGCCGGTCGAAGCCGACGCCGCGGTACTTGCGTGGGATGACCGCGGAGAGCACGGCGCTGCGCCGCCCCGCCATCCGCTCGGGCCGGCAGCGGCACGGCCGCGCGCTCTGGGTGGTCTCGTCGTCGACGAAGCCCGAATCGTCGCAGAGCCCGTAGGGGCACGGGTCGTCCGGGCGCAGCGTCACTCGTGCTCCCGGCTCATGTTGCGAAAGCGCGTGTACTTGCCCTGGAAGACGAGGTCGACCTTCCCGAGCGAGCCGTTGCGGTGCTTGGCGATGATCAGCTCGCCCTCACCCGGCGTCTCGGTCGTGTCGGGGAAGTAGTACTCGTCGCGGTAGATGAAGATGCAGAGATCCGCGTCCTGCTCGATGGCCCCCGACTCACGTAGGTCGGAGAGCATCGGGCGCTTGTCCGTCCGTGATTCGACCCCGCGCGAGAGCTGGGAGAGCGCGATGACCGGCACCCCGAGCTCGCGGGCGAGGATCTTCAGGCCGCGGGACATCTGGCCGACCTGCTCGACGCGGTTGTCCGTGCGCCCGTCGGGGCGCATGAGCTGCAGGTAGTCGACGATGATCAGCCCGAGGCCGCCGTAGTCAGTGAGCATCTGCTGGTGCAGGCGGCGGGACTTGGCGCGGATCTCCAGGACACCGATGTCCGAGGAGTCGTCGACGAACAGCGGCGCGACGTCGTAGCGCGAGGCGGCGTCGAGGACCTTCTTCCACTTGCGCTCGTCCTTGAGGCGCCCCTTGCGCAGGTCATCGCCCTCGATCGACGCCTGCGAGGCGACGAAGCGCTGCGCGAGCTCGCCCTCGCTCATCTCGAGCGAGAACAGGGCGACCGGCATCGGGCGCTCGGGGTGCAGGGCGACGTTCTCGGCGATGTTCGTGACCAACGCGGATTTCCCCATGGACGGCCTCGCCGCGACGACGACGAGGTTGCCGGGCTGGAAGCCGCCGGTGATCGTGTCGAGGTCGGTAAAGCCCGAGGGCGTGCCGGTGAGGGCGATGCCCTCCTCGGAGAGCTTGTGCCAGATCTCGATCTCGTGCTCGATGATCGCGCCGGCGTTGGCGAACGCCTTGGCGGAGTCGTCGTGGGCGACCTCGAGCATCGCGCGCTCGGCCTGCTCGACGATCTCCTTCGGCAGCGACTCACGCCCGTGGACGGAGGCCTGGATCTCGTAGGTCGCCTGCAGGAGGCGGCGCAGGAGCCCCATCTCCTTGACGATCTCGCCGTAGCGCTTGAGGTTGCCGACGGCGGGGACCGCGGCGGTGAGCTCGTCGATCCCGGCCTGGCCGCCGGCGGCCTCGAGCTGCGCGCGGGCGCGCAGGTGCTCGGTCACCGTGAGGACGTCGATCGGCTCGGACTCGCGGTACAGCTCGACCATCGCGCCGAAGACCACGCGGTGGCGCTCGCGGTAGAAGTCGTCGGGTCGAAGCTGCGACTCGACGACGTAGGAGTACATCGCGCGGTCGGAGAGCAGGACGGCGCCGAGGACGCCCTGCTCGGACTCGATGGAGTGCGGCGGGGCGATGCCCTGGACGACGTTGTCCGGCGGCGGGGCCGCGTCGTAGGGGTGCTCGCTCATCGGCAGGGGACGATAACCACGCGCCGGACGTCGGGAACGGCTGCTCGCCGCTCCGTGCGCGAGCTACTTGAGCTCGGTCACCATCGTCTTGACGTTCGCGTGGACGCCGCTGGTGACCTCGACCTGCACCTGGAACGTGCCGATCTGCTTGATCGGCTCCTCGAGGTGGATGTGGCGCTTGTCGACGGTGATGCCGCGAGCCTCGCGAATCGCGTCGGCGATGTCCTGGGTGGTCACCGAGCCGAACAGGCGCCCGTCGTCGCCCGCCTTCTCGGCCAGCGTGAGGACCGTCCGGTTCAGCAGGTCGGCGTGTTCGTGCGCCTTGCTCACCGCGTCGCGCTGAGCGCGCTCCTGGGTCGCGCTGCGCTGGGCCGCGGCCTGGACGGCACCGCTGGTCGCCGGTGCGGCGAGCTTGCGCGGAATCAGGAAGTTGCGCAGGTAGCCCTTGGAGACGTCGACAAGGGCACCCTTGGTGCCGATGCCGTCGACGTCTGCGAGCAGGATCGCCTCGGGCATGGCTCAGCGGTCCTCGCGGTCGCGGTCGCGCCCGCCACGTCCGCCGGGCTTCTCGTCCTTGCCCGACTCGTTGACGTAGGGCAGGAGCGCGAGCTCACGCGCGCGCTTGACGGCGGTGGCGACCTGGTTCTGGTGCCGACGGCAGGCGCCCGTGATGCGGCGCGAGCGGATCTTGCCGCGCTCGGAGATGAACTTGCGCAGCGTGGCGACGTCCTTGTAGTCCACCTGCTCGACCTTGTCCTTGCAGAACAGGCAGGGCTTGCGGCGACCGCTGCCCATCCCGCCCTTCTTGTCGCGGCGCGGCTTGGAGCTGCCGCTGTTCTGTCGCTTGGCCAACTTGGAAGTCCTTGGTCGTCTCTAGACGGTCGAACGCGCGCCGCAGGGGCGCGCGAGAGCGCACATCGTAGCCGGTGGAGGCTGCGGGGGGCGGCGCGCGTACCAGCCCGAGCGGACGGGCACCGGTCGTCGCGGTTGCCGAGGCACCCCGGCCGCTGCCTTAGCCCTGGATCCACCGATCGATCGTGAGTGTGAGCCGTTCATAGGCCGGGTCAGACGTATCCGGACCAGCACTTGCAGGGTGACCCCTTCGTGGCTGGTCCGGACGCGTATGGCACTGGCATATGGACGGGTCGCGCCGCGAGAATCGGTGGATCTAGGCTTAGCGGCCGGGGTGGGGCGCTACGAGGCCGGGCGGCTCAGAACGGGATGTCGTCGTCGCTCGTCGAGGAGCCGCCGCCGACGGGAGCGGGAGTGTTGAAGTCGGTCGTGTCGACCGCGACGTCGGAGCCGCCCTGGAAGCCCTGCCCGCTGGTGCTCGCGCCGCTGTAGCCGCCACCGCCAGCGCCCTGCGCGTCGTCCCGACTTCCGAGGAACTGGACGGAGTCGGCGATGATGTCGATCGACTGCCGGTTCTTCTGCGTGTCCTTGTCCTGCCACTCCCGCCACTCCAGGCGCCCGTCGATCGCGACGGGGCGGCCCTTGGACAGGAACTTCGCGGCGTTCTCGCCCTGCGCGCCGAAGACGGTCACGTCGAAGTAGTTGGGCTTGTCCACCCAGGTGCCGGACTGGTCCTTGCGCCGGGTGTTGCAGGCCACGCGGAGCTTGCAGATCTTCAAGCCGCCGGGCGTCTCGCGCAGGTCGGGATCTGAGGTGAGGTTGCCCGTGAGGACCACTCGGTTGATGTTGCTCGCCGCCATGTGACGGGCTCCTTTGCCATCGGTGGTTGCTTGTCGCCGAGTCTAGGCCCGGGACTGGACGGCTCGCCCCCCGCCGAACCTGCTTCGCCGCTCGTTGCGCGCTTCTGTCACGAAGTCGGGGCTGGTCTGCGCGAGAGGTCGGCTCCTGCGACGCAAGGACGCCGCGGGAGTCCGCGGCGTCGAGGTCCTGCGCAGGGCTGTGGAGCTCGGGAGCTAGCGGCGGTCGCCGCGGTCGCCACGATCACCGCGGTCGTCGTCGTCGCGGACGTCGTCGCCGCCGACCGGCGCGGTGGCCGGCGTGTTGCGGAGGTCCGGCGGAGCGCCGACCTGCGGGTGCAGCTTGATGATGCGGAAGCGCTGGACGCCGTCCGTGATGCGCAGGGTGTGGTCGAGCGAGGCCAGCAGCTCGGGGTTGCCGTGGAACTGGATGAGGTGGTACTCCGCGTCCGTTCGCTTGTCCATCTCGAACGCGGTCGGGCGAACGCCCCAGTCGTGGGTTCCGATGACCTCGCCCGCCTGGCGGATCGCCCCCTCCGTGTCGGCGAGGATCTTCGCCTTCTGCGCGTCCTCGGTCGACGTGTCGAGCAGGAGGGTGAGGTCGTACGTGGGATTCTTCGTGGCCATGAGCGACGGTCGACGGTAGCAAGGGGGGCGAACTCCCGCCGCCCGGCCCTAGTGGATGTTCATGGCCGAAGAACCGCTGCTGCACCGCATCCGCTGGGCGAACGTCGCCCGCGCCGCCCTCGTCCTGGGCTGCCTGGCGCTCGCGCTCGCCTGGCCTCGGTTGGGACCCCCTGCGCCCGAGCCGCCGCCCTCGGCGCTCGTCCCCGCGCGCGTGCCCGCGCCTGCGTCCGCGCTTCCGGGCGAGGTCCTCGGCCCACCGGCTCCGGCGGCCGGAGCCGTCGGGGGCGGGATCGCTCGCCCCGCCCCGGCGCGACGCGCGAGGCGGCCTTCCCGGCGCGCTGCGGCCAAGCGGCGGCGAGCTGGCGGGCGCGCGCAGGGGGCGGCCCACTCGAAGCGGCGGGTGGGCCACGGTCGGCGGAGGGGCGCAGGCGGTGGTACGGCGACCGGAGCGGGGCGCTCGTCGTCGCGGGTCCCGCTGCGGCGCGCGCCCGTCCCGCCGCGCCCCGCGACGCCCAAGCGGGCATCGGCTCCGGTTCCCCGAGCCCCGAGGCGAGCCCCGGCGCCGGCGGCCGGAGCCGCCGCCCTGGCTCGCGCGCCGGCTTCGTCGCCTGCGGCCGCTCGCCCCGCGCCTCCCGTCGCCCGCCATCAGGCCCAGCGCGAGTTCGGCCCGGCCGCCTCGGAGTTCTCGCCCTGAGCGCTCAAGTCCGCAGCCCCGCCTTCATGCGGATGTCCGCGAGCTGGTCGTCGATCCAATCGCCCGGGTCGCGCGCGGTCACGATCTCCTTGAGGCCGCGCAAGCGCTCCTCGCGCTCCTCGGGTGACATCGTCAGCGCGCCGTGGATCGCGTCCGCGAGCTCCTGGATGTCGAACGGGTTGACCGAGAGCGCGAACTCCCCGAGCTCCTCGTGGGCGCCCGTGTTCTCCGAGAGGATCGAGACGCCGCCCCGCTCGTTGAGCAGCGGTCCCTCCTTGGCCACGAGGTTCATCCCGTCGAACATCGCGTTCACGAGGAGCACGTCGTAGTTCTTGTACGCCGCCACGGCCTCCTCGAGGTCGTCGCGCAGCTTGAGCTGGATCGGCATCCAGTCCGGAGTGCCGTGGCGGTGGTTGACCACCGCCACGAGGGCCTCGATGCGCTCGAGGTACTCCGCGTACTCCGGCACGTCGGTCCGCGACGGCATGAGCTGCGCGATGAACGTCACCGCTTCTGAGAACTCGGGGTGCTGGTCGAGGAAGAGGTCGAAGGCGGAGAAGCCGCGCAGCACGTTCTTGGAGAGGTCCGCGCGATCCACGCGCAGGATCAGGTGCTCGCGGCGGCGGGCCAGCAGCGCCTCCTCGAACTCCGCCACCCGCTCGCGACCGCCAAGCGCCTTGGTGGCCCGCGCGTCGACCGGCAGCGGGTAGTGGCGCACCCACACCTCGCGGCCGTCGAGGTGGACGACTCCACGCTGGTGGTCGACCTCGAACTCCTCGAAGAGGTCGTCGCAGCACTGGAGGAAGTTGCGGCGGTAGGAGGAGGTGTGGAAGCCGACGATGTCGTTGGCCAGCACCCCGCGGTAGATCTCGTCGCGGATCGGCCGCGGCAGCACGCGCCAAGCGTCCGACTGCGTCCACGGGATGTGGATGAAGTGGTGCAGGAACGCGTCGGGCCGCGCACGCCGCACGAGGGCGGGCAGCGTGTAGAGGTGGTAGTCGTGGACCATCACGACGGGCTCCTCGACGCTCTCGATCTCCTCGATGACCGCCGCTGCGAGGTCCTCGTTGACGACGTTGTAGCCGAACTCGAAGGCCTCGACCTCGTTGCGCCGGATGTCCGGGGCGTTGGACAGGTCCCACAGGTAGTGCTGGATGAACCAGAGGATCGGGTTGGCGAAGATCGAGTAGAAGCGGTCGTAGGCGTCCGGGTCGGAGGCCACGAGCCTGACCTGGTACTCCCCGCCGCCAGGCGACTGCACCTCGATCGGCCGCCCTCCGGCCTGCTCGGCGCGCGCGATGTCCGCGTCGGTCATCGCCGAGGCGATCCAGGTGGCCTCGCGGTGGGAGGCCAGGCCCGTCAGCGCGGTCACCAGCCCGCCCGTGCCGCGGATGACGCTGCCGTCGTCCTGGAAGGTGACAGGACCCCGGTTGGAGACCAGGACGAGCCTGCTGCTGCGGTCGCTCATCTCAGGGCTTGAGCCTACCGTCGCGCGGCTCAGACGGGCAGCTCCAGGGTGAAGGTGGTCCGGCCGGGCTGGCTCTCCACGACGAGCTCGCCCTTCATCCGCTCGGCGAGCTCGTGGGCGATCGCGAGACCGAGGCCGGAGCCCTGCGCGTCGTCGGAGGTGATGAAGGGCTCGAAGATGTGCGGGAGCATCGTCCGGTGGATGCCCGGCCCGAAGTCGCCGACGCCGAAGCGGACGCAGCTGCCGCGGCGCGAGGCGCTCACGACCATGTCGGTGCCGCTCGGGGTGTGGGTGATGGCGTTGTCGATGAGGATCCGCATCACCTGAGCGACGCGCTCCGGGTCGCACGTCGCCTGCACCTCCGCTCCGGGCACGCGCAGCTCGAGCCGCGAGTCGTGCGCCGCGAGCGCCGGGTGGAACTCCTGGGCGACGCGGCGGGCCAGCACGGTGATGTCGGTGGACTCCGGCCGCAGCTCGAGCGAGCCCGCCTCGAGCTTTGAGAGGTCGAGCAGGTCGACGGCCAGGCGGCTGAGGCGCGCGACCTGCTCCCGGATCAGCTGGAGGAACTCCGCCCGGGTCTCGGGATCGAGCTCCTCGTCGGCGAGCAGCTCGAGGAAGCCGCCGAGCGAGAAGATCGGCGTGCGCAGCTCGTGCGACGCTGTCGCGATGAAGCGCTTGCGCGCGGAGTCGAGCTCGGCGAGCTGGCGGCGCATGCCGTCGAGGGTGCGCGCGAGCTCGCCGAGCTCGTCG